>Ga0056109_1000445_pt1 | contig 12081 bp, 14 predicted proteins | sample WorMetG1BERMUDA2_FD_80077 | JGI IMG/M metagenome (GOLD analysis project Ga0056109, IMG submission 80077) | Marine gutless worms symbiont microbial communities from Max Planck institute for Marine Microbiology, Germany - Inanidrilus... ...
CCACACGCTGCCGAAGATCAATCCCGTACGCCCAGCCCATGAAAACCTCCCTGGCTAAAAACACCAGGGCAGGGAATCAGACATCGGTTAAAAAGGATTCAACGTTCGTCAAATGTGCTCTAGATTTCCGCATCGTTCTTCCTCGTCCTGCCAGCCTCTACATTACGAGAAAACTCGTGCTTCAGGCGGTCCAGTTTTCGGGGTTCAGGTCACGCGGCGGCCGCCAATCACCGCATCATGGATTAAATCACGATTGCGTGCAACTTTGCCGCGATAGCCGATGTCGGCCGAAACGACCCTACTTCACTCCGCACTTCTTCGAGATCGCCTTGTAGGACGCGGTGAAGCCCTTCAGCGAGTAGGTGTCCTTGGTGTCGGTGCCGCGCCAGGAGGTGCCCTCGACCACCAGCTCGCGGCCGGCGCGCATCATGCGCACGAGCTGATTGTCGGCCTTGTCGTCGAAGGCCCAGGCGTGATCGACGTCGGTGAACATCTGCACCGTCTTGCCGTCGACGGTGAAGCGGACCTTGCTGCCCTTCTTGTAGGTATAGCCGGCGCGCACCGTGACCACGCCGACCTCGCCCGATTTCGGCCGGTGCACGACCATGACGTAGGTATTGCCGCGCTTGTCGTATTTGCCGGCTTCCTGTTTCGGCAGGCTGGCGGCGTAGCAGGTGCGCTCGCCGCCCGAAGCGCCACCGAAGGCGCTCCAGTCGCCGTAGTTGTCGATCAGGGGCTGCTGCGCCGCCGCCGGCAGAGCGAGCACGGCGGCCACGGCAAACGTCAAGAGCGGGAGTTTTTTTCGGATCATCGTTTTCTTTGCATCCACGGCTGGGGTAAGGCTTTTTGTTCAGGCACTTTCATGGTCGGGCGGCGTGGCGCGGAAGGCCGCCGCCTGGCGGAACCTGGGACCACCGGCGACATGCTCGGGCGGCGCCTCGATCGGGCCGCCGGCGGCCACCGGACGCGGCGCGAAGCGGCCCATGCTCTGCACCCGATCATACATCACCAGGGCCGCCGCGACGCTGACATTGACACAGAATTGCGTCGGAATCTTGATCACGTGATCGCAACGCGCCATCAGCTCCGGCGCCAGCGAGCCGCGCTCGGGCCCGAGCAGGTAGGCAGCCTGCTTCGGGTGCCGGAACGACGGCAGCTCGACCGCGTTCTCGGCCAGCTCGACCCCGACCAGCGAGCAGCCGGCCGGCAGCAGCATCGAATCGAGGTCGGAAAAGGCGTAGAACGGCACGCTCGCCGGGGTGTCCGAGGTGTCGGCCAGGCCGCCACGGTCGCGGGCGTAGACGGCGGCGACCGTGAACACGAAGCTGGCGCCGAAGGCATGCGCTGTGCGGAAGATCGCGCCCGCGTTCATCGCCTTGCTGATGCCGACCGCGCCGACTCCGAAAAAACCCCGCACTTCGCCGTCTTCCTTGACCGGTTTGAATGATCTACAGTCCGTAACCTTCGCCAAATATAGCCGACAATCAAGACACCATAGGGAGAAATCATGCGCGCCGTCGTTTGCAAGGAATGGGGCACCTCCGCCGATCTGGAAATCGCCGATGTCGCCGAACCGGACCTGGACCGGGTCGCCGAGGGACGCGGCGTGCGCGTCGCCGTCAGGGCCGCCGGCATCAACTTCGGCGACACCCTGATCATCGCCGGCAAGTACCAGGTCAAGCCGGAGCGGCCGTTCAGCCCGGGCCTCGAGTTCGCCGGCGAGGTGCTGGAGACCGGTCCCAACGTGACCCGGGTCAAACCGGGCGATCGGGTGCTGGGCATGATCGAGTACGGCGCCTTCGCCGAGCAGGCGGTGGCCGCCGAGGACGCGCTGTACATCCTCCCGGACGGCATGGACTACGTCTCCGCCGCCGCCTTCGCAGTGACCTACGGGACCTCGCACCTGGGCCTGACCAAGAAGACCAACCTGCAGGCGGGCGAGGTGCTGCTGGTGCATGGCGCCGCCGGCGGCGTCGGCTTGACCGCGGTCGAGATCGGCAAGCGCATGGGCGCCACCGTGGTGGCGACGGCGGGCGGCGCCGACAAGCTGCAGGTGGCCGCGGAATACGATGCCGATCACCTGATCGACTACCGCGCCGAGGACATCCGCGAGAAGGTCAAGGAGTACGTCGGCGGCGCCGACGTGGTCTACGACCCGGTCGGCGGCTCGGCCTTCGACGCCTCGCTTCGCTGCGTCAACTTCGGCGCCCGCATCCTGATCGTCGGCTTCGCCAGCGGCACGGTGCCGCAGATCCCGGCCAACATCCTGCTGGTCAAGAACGTCGCCGCGATGGGCTACTACTGGGGCGCGCACCGGCGTTTCGCGCCGCAGGAGATCGCCGACTCGTTCGACGAGCTGTTCGCCTGGTACGCCGCCGGCGACCTGAAGCCGCACGTCTCGCACACCCTGCCGATGCAGCAGGTCGGAGAGGCCATGGAGATCATGCTGGGACGCAAGTCGACCGGCAAGATCGTGCTGACCTGGGACTGATGTGAGATTGCGCGGGGGGTGGCGGTGACCGACGAGGCGGTCAAGGTCCAGTACGAGACCTATCCCTATCCGGAACGCGATCCGGCCGACGAGGCGCGGCGCCTGGTCGTCGGTTCGCCCAGCCACCTGCTCGAGCTGAACCACTACGTCTTCGCCGGTGCGCGCGACTTCGGCAAACCGTTCCGCGCCCTGGTCGCCGGCGGCGGCACCGGCGACGCCGCGATCATGCTGGCGCAGCAGCTGGCCGACGCCGGTCCCGGCGAAGTGGTCTACCTCGACCTCTCGCACGCCTCCCGCGCCATCGCCGAGGCCCGCGCCGCGGCCCGCGGCCTGACCAACATCGGCTTCCATTCACTGACCATCGACGAGCTGCCCGGATCGGACCTCGGCCCGTTCGACTACATCGACTGCTGCGGCGTACTGCATCACCTCGCCGATCCCGCCGCCGGCCTGCGCGCCCTGGCCGCGGTGCTGGCGCCGGACGGCGGCATGGGGCTGATGCTGTACGGCGAATACGGCCGCGTCGGGGTCTATCACGTGCAGGACCTGTTGCGCCGCCTCGGCGGCCAGGACGACACGCCGGCCGAGCAGGTCGCGCTGACCAAGCGCGTGCTGAAGGACCTGCCGGCGACCAACTGGCTGCGCCGCAACGACGGCCTCGGCGACCATTTCGAGGGCGGCGACGCCGGCATCTACGATCTGCTGCTGCACCCGCGCGACCGCGCCTACCGGGTGCCCGAGATCGCCGAGCTGGCCGCCGCCGCCGGCCTGCGCCTGACCGCCTTCGTCGATCCGCTGCGCTACGACCCCGACGGCCTGCTCAGCGATCCGCACCTGCGCAAGCGGCAGGCCGGTCTCGGCTGGCTCGATCGCTGCGCCGTCGCCGAGGCGCTGGCCGGCAACATCCGCAAGCACGTCTTCTACCTGGTGCACGACGGCAACCTCGGCCCGGTAGTCGCCGATCCCGAAGATCCGGCGATGGTGCCGTGCTGGCACCAGTTCGACCCGGTCACCGCCGCCGGCATGCGCCCCGGTCAGCCGCTGAGCGCCGAGGTCGATGGCCTGACCCTGCGCGCGCCGCTGCCGACCCTGGCCAAGACGATGATCAGCCGCGTCGACGGCACGCGCAGTATCGGCGCCATCGGCGCCGAGCTGCGCGAAATGAACAGCAGCCTCGACGAGAACGCCTTCATGCGCCAGTTCGGCGAACTGTTCCGCGCCTTCAACGGCTTCGGCAAGCTGTTCCTGGAAAGGCCGGAGCCGTGATCCGCCTGGCCGCCGTGCTGCTGGCATGTCTGGTGCCGCTGGCGGCGGCGGCCGAGACGGCGAAGCCGGTCAAGATCGCGGTGCTGGCCTTCCGCGGCACCGAGACCGCGCTGCAGCGCTGGTCGCCGACCGCCGCCTACCTGAGTCGGCAAATCCCCGGTCACCGCTTCGAGATCCTGCCGCTGTCGCTCGACGATATGGGACCGGCGCTGGCCGGCGGCGGCGTCGACTTCGTGCTGACCAACACCGGCAACTATGTCGCGCTCGAAGGCCCGCACGGCATCTCGCGCATCGCCACCATGCGCAGTCCGTCGCAGGTCGAGGCCGGCAACGTGTTCGGCGCCGTGATCTTCGTGCGCAAGGACCGCGACGACATCCGGTCGCTGGAGGACCTGCGCGGCAAGTCGTTCATGGGCGTGCAGCGGCACGGCTTCGGCGGTTTCCAGATGGCCTGGCGCGAACTCAAGGACGCCGGCATCGACCCGTTCTCGGATTTCTCCGCCATCAGCTTCAGCGGCTTCCCCCAGGACGAGGTCGCCTTCGCCGTGCGTGACGGCGAGGTCGACGCCGGCACCTTCCGCACCGAGACGCTGGAGAACATGGCCGCCGAGGGCCGCATCGACATCACCGACTATCGCATCCTGACGCCGCAGCAACACGCCGGCTTTCCGTTCCGGGTGTCGACCCGGCTTTATCCGGAGTGGCCCTTCGCCAAACTGCGCGGCACCGCGCCAGACCTGGCCCAGGAGGTGGCGATCTCGCTGCTGAGCATGCCGCCGGACCACCCGGCGGCGGTCGCCGGCGCCTACGGCGGCTGGACGGTGCCGCTGGATTACCGGCCGGTGCACGACCTGTTCCGCGAACTGCGCATCGGTCCATACGAGCACCTGGGAGAGATCACCATCACCGACCTGGCGCAGCAGTGGGGCCATTGGGGCCTGGTGATCCTGGTGATCCTGGTCGGCACCCTGGCCTGGGCCGCCTCGACCGAACGGCTGGTGGCGCGGCGCACGCGCGAGTTGTCGGCGACCAACGTCGAGCTCGAACGCCAGATCGCCGCCCGTCTGCGCGCCGAGGACCAGGCGCGCCGGCGCCGCGCCGAGCTCAGCCACGTGCACCGGGTCAGCACCATAGGCGAGATGGCGTCTGGCCTGGCGCACGAGTTGAACCAGCCGCTGGCGGCGATCGCCAACTACGCCCGCGGCGGCCTGCGCCGGATGCGCAACGGCGGCACCGCGCCGGAGGAGTTGGCCGAGGCGATGGAGCAGATCGCCGGGCAGGCCGACCGCGCCGCGGCGATCATCAAGCGCATCCGCGGCATGGTCCGCAAGGAGGATCCGGTGCGGGTGCCGGTGCCGCTGAACCGGGTGATCCGCGAGGTCGCCGAACTGATGCAGGCCGAGGCGGCGCGCCAGGACGCCGAAATCACGCTCGACCTGGCCGGGGACGTGCCGGACGTGACCGGTGACGTGGTCCAGGTCGAGCAGGTGCTGCTGAACCTGATCCGCAACAGCCTCGACGCCATCAACGCCGGCGACAGCCCGGTGCGCCGGGTCACGATATCCAGCCGGCGCACCGGCGACGGCGCCACCATCACCGTCGCCGACAGCGGCCCGGGACTGCCGGCGGAAACCCCCGAGATGGTGTTCGATCCGTTCTTCACCACCAAGGACCGGGGATTGGGTCTGGGGCTTTCCATCAGCCAATCGATCGTTCAGAGTCATGGCGGCCATCTGACGGCGCACAACGGCGCGGACGGCGCGGTGTTCGAATTCACCCTGCCGGAGGTGACGGAGGAGCGGACCGGTGACATCCGGTGAACCCGTTGTCTTCGTTGTCGACGACGACCAGGCGGTGCGCGGCTCGCTGCGCTTCCTGCTCGAATCGGTCGACCTGAAGGTGGCCACCTGCGCCGCGGCCAAGGAGTTCGTCGGCGTGTTCCGCCGCGGCCAGCCCGGCTGCCTGATCACCGACGTGCGCATACCCGGGCTCAGCGGCCTCGATCTGCAGCAGAAGCTGGCCGAGGCCGGGGTCGAGCTGCCGGTCATCGTGGTCACCGGCCACGGCGACATCTCGATGGCGGTGCGGGCGATGAAGGCCGGCGCCTTCGATTTCATCGAGAAACCCTACAACGACCAGGTCATGCTCGACGTGGTGCAGCAGGCGGTCGCACACAGCCTGCAACACGGCGACAGCCGCGACGAGCGGCGCGCCGTCGAGGCGCGGCTGGCGCAACTGACGCCGCGCGAGCGTGAGGTCCTCGACCGGGTGGTCGACGGCGGCTCGAACAAGAGCATCGCGCGCGACCTGGAAATCAGCGAGAAAACCGTCGAGAGTCACCGCGCCCGGGTGATGGAGAAGATGGAAGCCGGGTCGCTGGCCGAGCTGGTGCGCATGGCGCTGGGCCTGGATTGAGCCTCAGCCTGTCAGGGTTTTCCCTCATCCGGCTGTACGTTGTCCCGATTTACCCCCTGGCCGCGCGCTCCCTATCCTGGAAGCATTGAACAATCTGACGTGCGCGGATCGCAAGACGCTCGACCAAGAGCGCGTCCGCGACCATCGATCACAGGGAGGTTATGATGAGACTGATCGCGATGGCCCTGGCGGCCCTGACTACCGTGTCGATGCTGACTGGCGCCGCACAAGCCGGCGAGCGCTACAGCAAGCAGAAGGTGGTCTATCACATCAACTACACCGGCGGCGACAAGGACAAGAAGTACCGCGGCGCCATGCGCAACATTCAGAACCACATCAACGCGGTCGGCGCCGAGAACATGGAAATCAAGGTGATGCTGCACGGCAACGGCGTCGGCATTCTGAAAAGCGCCAAAGGCAACGACAAATTGCAGACCGCGATCGCCAGTCTGAAGTCGCAGGACGTCAACTTCCACGTCTGCGCCAACACCCTGCGTGGCCGCAAGATTGACTACAACGCCGACCTGTTCGACGTCTTCGAGGAAGACATCGTGCCCAGCGGCGTTGCCGAACTGTCACACCTGCAGCAGCAGGGCTACACCTACATCAAGCCATAAGCCGTTAAGTCAGCCGTGGGGAAGCGGCTGTTGGGACGAGGGGATCGCGGATCGCGTGAACGGCAGTTCACGCGGCCCCGCGACGCGCAAATATCAACACAAATGCTAATGCAAAGAGGATTAACGTCATGCTGAAAAAATTCTTCGTCCCGCTACTCGCCGTTTTCGCTCTGGTCGTCATGGCCATGCCGACCGCGGAAGCCGAAGACAAGGTCCATCGCCTGGTCATGCAGGTCAACGACAACGATCCCAAACGCATGAACCTGGCGCCAAACAACGCCGCCAACCTGGACGCCTACTACAAGGAAAAGGGCGAGGAACTGGTCATCGAGATCGTCGCCTACGGCCCCGGTCTACACATGCTGCGCCAGGACACCTCGCCGGTGAAGAAGCGGATCAAGAGCTTCGGCGAGAACTTCGACAACATCTCGTTCCACGCCTGCGGCAATACGCACGCAAAAATGTCCAAGAATAGGCCGGTGACGCTGTTGACCGAGGCCAAGATGACCAAGGCCGGCGTCGTGCACATCATGGAGCGGCAGGAAGAAGGCTGGGCCTACGTACGCCCGTAAAACAAGCGGTTCCCTCCCCGGTCAGACGAGCGCCGGGGCTTCGACGCGGCGTTCCGGCCCCGGCCGGAGCGCCGCTTTTTTTAGGCCGTGATGCCGCTTTCGCGCAGGAAGTAGATCAGGTCGAGCGGCGGCGGATCGGCCGGCACCTGGCTGAGCAGGCCGTGGGCCTGGCCGCGGTGGTGGGTGGCGTGGTTGAACATGTGGGTCAGAACCCAGCGCACCGGCGTCTCGTTGGCCTCGCCGGCCATGGTGCGATAGACCAGCACCGCGTTCAGCTCCTCGGCGCTCAGGTCCTGGACATGGGCAATGATACGCGCGTCCTCGGCCTCGCGGGCGGCGCGCAGCGACGCGAAGTCGTCGTGCAGGATTGTGTCCAGGCTGGCGATATTCGGCATCTCATCGGTAAGCCGTCCCATCCATAACAGGTCGCCGACCAGAACGTGGTTCAGCGTGCCGTGGATCGAGCCGAAGAAGGCTTTGCGCTCGGCCTTGTAGTCGGTGTCGGAAAGCTCGCCGCAGGCGGCGTACAGCCGCGCGTTGGCCCAGGCGTTGTAGCGCGCCAGGACCGGGAACCGCGGCATGCTCAAAGCTCGATGACCTTGTCGTCCTCGGCGTATTCGACGCCCATGCCCTCGACCTTGGCCAGCATGCTCGGCCCCATGTGGGTGATCACCAGGCGGTCGGTCTCGAACTGGTCCATGTGCTTGGAGATGGTCGGCCAGTTCATGTGCTGGCCGTTGTTGCGGTGGTCGTCGTAGTAGCACTCGCAGATGAACAGGTCGGTGCCGCGGCTGGCGTCGAAGATCGCCTCGCACCACTGCGTGTCGCCGGTATAGGCGATGGTCCTGCCCGAGGTCTCGATGCGCAGTGCCGTCGGCGGCGTGTCGCCGACCGGATGTTCGACCTTGACCGGTGTGACGGTGCGGCCGCAGACCTCGTTGGCCTCGCCGACGTTCATATCGATAAGGTCGAAGCCGAACCACCATTCGGTCTTGTGCGAGTCCGGGAACAGCGCGTCCGACAGGTTGGGCAGGCGCGTCTTGATACCCGGCGGCCCGGCGATGGTCAGTGGCGTGTCCCGCTTCGAGCAGTAGCCGCCGTCCATCAGGAAAAACGGCAACCCGCCGAAGTGGTCGCCGTGCAGATGGGTGATGAAGATGGTGTCGATGGAATTGGGATCGATGCCGGCCTTTTTCAGCGCCACCAACGAGGTCACGCCGAAGTCGATCAGGAAACGCCCGTGATCGTCGTCGACGAGAAAGCAGGTGTTGAATCGGCCGCCCGTGCCGAAGGCATCACCGCAACCGATGAACCGAAGTCGAAGTCCCATCCGCCGATCCTTATCCCGTTTTACCGGCCCAGCCTGTGAGCCAGATCACACTTTGCCTTCATAGCGCTCGGAATCAAGGGGTTTTTTGAGCCGCCGGCAGCTTTGCCGGCCTTGCCGCCGGTCAGCACCAGGACGTTGCCGGCCAGCACCAGGGCGACGCCGAGGCCGGCCTCTGCGCTCCATTCGTAGCCCTCGAACAGGGTCGACAGGCCGAGCGCGACGATCGGGAACAGCACCGTGGCGTAGCTGGCCCGGTCCGGCCCGATGCGCCCCAGCAAGGTCAGGTAACACCAGAACCCGATCACGGTGGCGAAGATCACCAGGAAGGCGAGCGAACCGACGTAGAGCAGCGACGGATCGAAATCGAAGCCGGCGTCGCTGCCGATGGTCAGCGCGGTCATGAAGGCGCCGCCGTAGGCCATGCCCCAGGCGTTGGCCTGCACCACCGGAAGGCCCTTCTGCTGGTTGACCCCCGAGGTGATCATGCCGAACGAGGCGCTGAGCGTGCCGGCGAGGCACAGCAGCAGCGCCAGCCCGCCGCCCGAGCCGAGCGTGAAGCCGGCGATCTCGGGCCAGAACACCAGGCCGATGCCGGCGATGCCGATGACCGCGCCCAACACCACCCGCGGGCGCACCGGCACCTTCATGAAGATGGCGCCGTTGACGATGTTCATCACCGTGATCGAGGAGAAGGCGACCGCGACCAGGCCGCTGGTCAGCCCGCCGGTGCCCAGGTAGATCAGGTAGTAGTTGGTCGAAAACAGGAACAGCCCCAGCATGGCCATGCGCGCATGCGCGCGGGCGTCGAAGCGAAGGCCGCGCCCGGTCAGCAGGCAGAGCGCGAACATCACCACGGCCGACAGCGCGAAGCGGTAGACGATCGAGGCCTCCGGCGCGACGACGCCGAGCTGAAACTTGATCGCCAGCCACGAGGCGCCCCAGGAGATCACCGTGACGACATAGAGGGTCAGGTTCAGCATCGTGTGCCCTTGCATGCACCGGCGGCATCGTTTAGCAAGGGCGCCATGCTGACCTGGCTCGACAAAACTCCGCGCAACATGTTGATCGTCGGGGCTCTTCTGCTCGGACTGGCGCCGTTCGTGCCGGAACCGCACCTGTGGCAGAAGCTGAAGATGCTGGCCGCCGGCACCTTGACCAAGCCGCTCGACATCTTCGATCTGCTGATGCACGCGGCGTTGCCGGTTTTGCTGGTCATCAGATTGATCAGAGACTACCGTCGTTGATCCCGGGCCGCAATCGCGGCCCTCGCCACAGTACCCCGGGGCCGCAATCGCGGCCCTCGCCACAGTCGAGATCCTTTCCTCCATGGCCGTCGAATCGCCCGTCAGGATGCCAGACCCGTCGGTGGCGCCGGCCCCTCCCGGAGGGCAGAAAAGGCCGCGCATGCTGGTGGGTGTGCTGTGGATGCTGGTGTTCTGCCTTGGCTTCGCCATCATCGGCATCATGGTCCGCTTCGCCGCGCCCGAGATGCATCCGTTCGAGATCGCCTTCTTCCGCAACCTGATCGTGCTGGCGATCATGATCCCGATCTTCGCCCGCGCCGGCATCGAGACCCTGCGCACGAAACGCGTCGGCACCCACGTCTGGCGCGCCATCGCCGGGGTCGCGACCATGAGCTGCATGTTCACCGCGATGGCGATGTTGCCGCTGGCCGAGGTGACCACCCTGACCTTCACCGCGCCGCTGTTCGTCACGGTGGGCGCGGCGCTGTTCCTCGGCGAGGTGGTGCGGGCGCGGCGCTGGACCGCCACCGCAATCGGCTTCATCGGCGTGCTGATCGTGTTGCGCCCGGGCGTGGAAATTCTCTCGCCCGGCGCGCTGTGGGCGCTCGCCACATCGCTCGGCATGGCCACCAGCGCGTTGTTCATCAAGTCGCTGGCGCGCACCGAGAGCGCCATGGTCATCGTCTTCTACATGGCCCTTTTCATGACCCCGCTGTCGCTGATCCCGGCGGTTTTCGTGTGGTCCTGGCCCGGACCCGAGACCTTCGCCTACGTCGGTGTGCTCGGGGTCACCGCGACGGTGTCGCAGTTCGCCTTCGCCAAGGCCATGCGCATCGCCGAGGCCTCGGCGATGATGCCGGTCGACTTCACCCGCCTGATCTTCGCCGCGGTGCTCGGCTACCTGATCTTCGCCGAAGTGCCTGACGCCTGGACCTGGCTCGGCGCCGGCGTGATCCTCGGCTCGACCGTCTACATCGCGCACCGGGAATCGCGCCGGGCACGGGATGGTGAGGCAACAAAATAAGTAAAAATTCCTTGATAATTTAGGATTTATTTACTAGTTTGCCGCCCATCAACGCCGGACGTGCGCCCAGACCGCGCCGCCGGCGTTTTTCTTTGTCCACCTTTCAGAAACGGAACCCACCGCCGCGCGGCGCCGCCCGCGCGCGCCGGTTCCAGGAGAAACCAACCATGGACGACCTGCTTAAACTGCGCCGCACGATTGCCAGCAACGTCAACACCGAGCCCGAGGACGTGCTGCGGACCAAGTCCGCGCTGACGGCGCTCGGCGATTACAAGCCGCCGCAGTGGGGCCTGACCGACATCCCAGATGGGCCGCTGTTCGAGGCCGTCAAGTCGTTCCAGAAACGCAACGGCCTGCGTGTCGACGGCCAGATGGACCCGGGCGGCCCGACCGAGCGCACCGTCAACCGCGCCCTCGCCGCGACCAAGCCGCTGCTGCCCGGCGGCGAAACCCGCAAGCGCCCGCGCGGCTTCTCGCTCTTTGACGGTGTCGGTGAAAACCAGCGCAACCGCCCCAGCGACGTCTTCGCCGCCAAGCGCGCGCTGGCCTGGGCCGGGCACTATCCGGCGGCCAAGACCCGCAGTTTCGACGGCAGTCCCGATGCCGATCTCGCCGAAGGCCTGCGCCGCTTCCAGGTCGACAACGGCCTCGCCGTCGACGGCTGGATGGCCGCCGAGGGTCCGACCGTCCGCACCCTCGACGCCGCCATCGCGCCGAAGATCGCCGCCCATCTGCGCAGCGAGGACGATAAGAAACTGGAACCGCCCGAGAACCCGGACGAGCCTCCGAAAGAACCCGGGCCGGGCGATGACGACAAACCGAAGGAAGATCCCTGTGCGGAGATTCGCGAAACTGTCGAAGGCATTGAAACGGAAATAGAGGAGGTGTCAGCAGAAGTTGAGGAGGCTGAAGCCAGAATTCCGGAGTTGGATTCTCGGATTAGAGAGCTCAACAAGAAAATAGAAGAAAAAGAAGAGTGGTTAAAAGTGCTGGAAGGGTACTGGCCTGCCCCCATTGAGTGGTCCACGGTCTAAGTTAGAGTTTGGCGCGGTTGAGCTTGCCCCGAACGTTGGACCGGCTTGAAGCCGAATTTCCCGTTCTTCAGACCATTGGGTGGCTGGG
>Ga0056109_1000446_pt1 | contig 12079 bp, 10 predicted proteins | sample WorMetG1BERMUDA2_FD_80077 | JGI IMG/M metagenome (GOLD analysis project Ga0056109, IMG submission 80077) | Marine gutless worms symbiont microbial communities from Max Planck institute for Marine Microbiology, Germany - Inanidrilus... ...
CCCTTGAAATTTTCTCAGTCGTTTTTGCAATCCTGATCCTCTTTGCTTTCAGCAGCTGTTCGGACGATGATAGTGCACCAGCCGCTACGGAATCAGTCGGTATCTCCAGTATTGCAGGGGTCACCCCTCCTGCTTTTACAGAGACCCCTGTGGCTACCATCACACCGACCCTCGAGTACAGCGGGACCGTGAGCTGGCAACCTGACCATCCCACCTTCATGGCTGGAACAAACTATACGGCAACCATCACCCTGCACGCTGGTTTCGGGTACCGCAACTTCATTGAGGGTGGTGAGAAGGTGCCGACCTTCAGCGTTGCGGGAGCCACAAACGTGAGCCAGAATAAGTATAAGTTTACTGGACTTGTCTATGCAGTCTTCCCGCCGGCACGTGATTAAGGTTTGCCTTCCAGAGCCTCTGCAGCCCATCCAGGGCGTCCCCGTAAGGGGTCGCCCTGGTCTGGTTTACCCTCTGTTCACCCTGAAGCAGGCTGAAATTGCAGTTGGAAAGAGGGTGTTAAAGATGCAGCTGCAGGTTGCGCAATATTTATTATAGATGCGATCTCTTCAATTTCCTTGAGCCTCCTCAAACCGGGTCATGCAGGGAAGGGGCGGATCTGCGATAGGCTGCAATCCCCTCATATCCATGGTGGGTGGGCGCAGCAAGGCGAGGGCCCTCCTGGCAATGGCTGTGCAGAGAGAGCGGCCTGCCCATGGTTTGCAGAGCACTCTTTGCCGCGCCAGGGATTGAAGCGGTATCGCGCCCCGGTAGGCCGGCCTCTGATCTGACCCGGCAGCGGCACCTTCTGCGTTCTGCTGCCACGCAGGCGCGATACAAACGGAAAGCCCGGTCCGTCCGCCGGAGGCGGTCGGAGGCGCCCTGAAAAAAATGGGAAGCGTGTTCAAAACTGCATCTGTGCTTTTTCCTGTTTTTTTCCGGCTCTGTCAATATCCCTTTCAAACCGCACCCGGATACTTCTCGAAAGGTCACGGTATCAAAATCGAAGAAATCACGGGAAAACTGAAAAGAGGGGGCGTGTCATACCCTGAGATTGCAGAGGGGGGGGGGACATTTCTACTTTGCTATAGAGAGGTGAGATTTTCATTTTGTTTTGTCAGGCTGCATTTTTGACTTGACATCAGGGTCCATATCAATATATTTTAGTTTATAAGGTAACGAATGTTACCTGAATCTGATCCAACGTTTTTTGAAGAAAGGGGTTATTATGATGATTTTTATGATGAAAAAAGGTTTCGTGGTTTTTGCAGCAATGGTTATGGTCTTCAACTTTGCCGGCTGCAGTGATGATGACAGTGATTCCGGTAATGGTGGTTCCGGGGGTGGGAGCTCTCTGATATTCTCTGAATACGCAGAGGGCAGTTCCAATAATAAATACCTTGAGCTTTATAATCCCGGGTCTTCTGCAGTGGACCTTGCTGCATATACCCTGCTCTATTATGCCAATGGTGCTACAACCGTTTCTGAGAGCAACACGATTACTAACGGTACGGCTGATTCTCTTGTTCCAGGCGGTGTCATTGTTCTTGCCAATGAAAATGCCACTCTCTTTACCGGCCCTATCCATAGGACATATGGATACCCTTCAGCGCTTGCTTTTAATGGCGATGATGCAATCGCACTTGCAAAAGATGGGGTGGTTATTGATGTGCTCGGGACGATTGGAAATGCAGGTGACTGGGGAAAAGACACGACGCTGGTCCGAAAGAGCACGATCTCCTCTCCAAGCGCCACCTTTACCGCATCTGAATGGACAGTAAAAGGGTCCAATTATACCAATACCCTTGGTTCCTGGGGTGATCCGCCGCAAGCTGTTGCTGAAGGCAATTACAATGCTGTGGATTACACAACTACCGCTCTGACCCTTGATGGTGGACTGAGCAACCTGAGGGCCGGCGGTGTGCAGACAGGTTTAACCACGACTGTGACCGGTATTATCTGTGCTGTTGAAGACAATGATGAGTACTGGATTCAGGATAAAGATACCGCGATATTCTGTTACAGCGTTGGCCTTCAGAACCCTCCAGTATTCGGAGACCAGATATCGTTTGAGGTGACTGAAGTTGGGGCATATAATGGCCTGCTGCAGATTACAGGGATCACTGCCATCTCGGATAGCAGACAGAGCAGCGGAAACAATGCCTATGTTGTGGATCTCACGGACATGTCCCCTGAAATGACTACTAATGATCAAGGTAAACTTGTGCGCTACACCGGTTCGATCGCCAGCGCAGGACAGTTTACCGGCATCGGTGCCTTCTATAACCCGAATTCCACTCCTGGCGATTTCAGCACCGATAGAACAGGTGTATGGGTTGGCCCTGTTGGTGAGCACAGGGGTACCCCTCAGATGTATATTCTGAGTACAAACTATTACCGGATGGATTAGGTTACATATAGCGGCCAGGGAAAAACCGCCGCTTCTGCCGGCGGTTTTTTTGTCCCCTCTCCTCCAGAGGGCCTCTGCCTGCCTGCCTGGCAACAGGCAGGTACCCTCACCCTCTCAGGGGGCGCATTCCTGGCGCAGACTGGCTGCCAGCGGCCGATCGCAGCAGGGGCAGTGGCAGTTACAAATCCTTTAAGCAGCAGCTGTAGCTCTATTCAAACCGCAGGTGTTTGACCGAAACGCCGGAAACAGCCGGACGCCGCAGCGATTTGATGCCTATTTCTATGTGGCGGCCACAGCGCCGCCCATCCCGAAATTGATGATAGTGATCTCATTGGCTGTTGCGGTCTGCCCGGGGCGGTCCAGCCCCATGATCGGTAGATCAAAGTTTTCCGCAAAATGGCGTGCATAGTCTCCGAAGTTGGTGAGCAGGATGTAATTACCAGATTGTTCGATTTCTGTCCCTGTATATCCGGGGACCCAGTTTCTGACAATCTCTGGATTTGCTTTTCATGAGGCACTCCTGCTGTTCTATGCGATTCCTTGAATAAACTTACCAGTTTATGCAGCAGCTGGTATTGTGGCAAACAGGTGTGGGGGCAGGAAACAACCGCTGGTCCAGTCCGGCGGTTTTGCTGATTGTCCGCTGAGGCTGTTACGGGGTGTCGGAAAAAGTGACGCCGCTCAGTCCAATATTTACCGAGCCTGATGTTCTTACAAACTTGAAGTATTTGTATGTATGCAGCTGAGGGTCATCTGAAGCGGTTAATCGATGCTGATCAACAACACCGCTTCCAGCCGTAGAGATCGCACCCCCAATTGCATTCCAGCTGTCAGCAGGGTCGGCTTTTCCATATACAGTTATATTTGCGTATGGACCGGATGTGGATCCAGTGACAAGGTTGAAGGTGATTTTTACCGTTCCTGCCTGCAGTTCGGGTGTTGTTGCAGTGTCGTCGACAGAATCGAATTTAGCGTTGGTTGTGTAGTAGGCTGTTGTAATACCTGTCATTGTCCAGCCGTCAGCGGCAAAATCTGTGTATACATCAGTCGTAAAAGGGAGCGGCTGTCCGGTCTCTCCCCCGGAGCTGCCTGCTCCGTTCATGTTGAGCTGGAGCAGGACGGGGCGGTGGTCAGAGTAGATTGCTCCTCCGCTCCAGGGTGTGGTCGGGACAGCGACAGAGCCGGGTATATACCTGCTGCTTGCCTGAGGGGAGAGGATGATGTGATCGAGCAGGCTCGGGAAGCTGTGCGTGTCGCTGGAAGGGAGGTATGTGTAATTAACGGCAAGAAAGTCGTTAGACGGCTCTCCGTCATCTTTCAGGGTGAGGTTTTCCAGCGTACCGCCTGATGCAAAGTCAGCATTGCCGCTTCCGCCGTCACCCATGCTGTTCATGTCTCCAAGGACCACGACGTAATCAGTGGAAAGGGTATGATTGGTCCTGATGTAGCTCGCAAGGGCGCTGGATTGCGCTACCCGTTGATTGTAGGAGTCTCTGTTTGCACCGGATTTGAGATGGCAGCCATAAAGGGTGATCGCTTTGCCATTGGTCAGAGATACCGTGATTTTATATATATCTCTGGGGCCGGAGGCGCCGGTAACTTCCGCAGTTGCGGTTATTGCATAGCGACTGAATACGCCGATAGCATTGAACCTGTCCTGCATTGAGGAGAGGGAATGGTGTGGCATGGTCCAGCCTGCTGAGCTCAGGGCAGCGGTAAAATTTGCTTCATCGCTGTCATCATCCTGCACTTCGCAGAGGACCAGGATGTCAACCGCCTGTTTTTTTACTTCTGCCGCGATATTGGCAAAAGCGCCAGCAGCTTCAAAATTTTCTACATTCCAGCTCATGATGGTGATTGGATAGCGGCTGTTTGTCGGGCCGGTTGTGCTGCTGCTCTCGTCGTCGCTGCACGCGGTAAGCGACCAGGCTATGGTCAGGGCAAGCAGAATTATGCGGGGAATCCTTGATAGGGGCATGGTGCTTTCTCCTTAATTAAACGTTGCTGGTTTTTTTTCTTGTAAGTATAGAAACCAGGATGATGACAGATCTTGAGTGGCTCAACGGAGGGTTGGTCGCTCCGGGGAGGTCTATGAGTAAATATATACCCTTTATCTGAGATTGTCAAAACAGTTTTGTTGCATAACGAGCGGTCTGTTCTTCAGCGGCTGGAATAGACAGAGTAGAAGACTTTTTGTTTTTTTCCTTAAACCTGTACAGAAAAACTTCTCTTGCCTGTTCATCGCCGGGCAGGCTTTTCTGGTCCAGAATCAACAGCATAGAAAGACGCTTTTTTTTTGAAATTAATAGAACACAGTTGTTGCGCGATAGAGGGGAATGTGCTATATTTACCTTGTTTCAGAGTGGGAACTGGAGAGCAAGCCGGGCGTCCACCCGGAAGCGTAGGTCCGGGCGTTGGGCCGGGAAATGTATCGCAGTAACTCTGGAATAATTGCGTTTAAGGAGGCGACTCGAAGATGAGAACACTTCGGCTCTACCTGCTGCTTCTGATGCTGCTCATGTTGTTTGCAGGTTTTATCAGCTGCAGTGAGGATGATGAGGTCGATGGAGCGGGCTATCCCGACAATCTGACCATTATGACCTATAATGTGGAGGACTTTGCGTATAACGTGAACAACGAAAAGCCGAACAGTGATGATTCCACCACTGCCTATGATGGGGTTGCACAGATCCTTGCTGACAATGATGTCGGTGTGGTCTGCTTTCAGGAGACCCAGGAGGGCAGCTCCAGAGCAGATAGGTATGGTGATGGCAGTCTCTCTTCCCAGGGTGATGTTACTGGTTTCAATACAGCTGTTCAGGCCCTCATCCCTGAGATGCGCTATTATGCCTTCTCTATCGACGGCGGATTCCGCCGGGATTATCTGTCTGTCTGGAGCCGGTACCCCCTCTATGACATCACCTCCATCAAACCGCCGACCATGCTTGATCCTGCTACAGGGATCATCATGCCTGGCTACAGGCCGATTCTGCGGTTCCGGATCCGGTATCGCGGCAAGGATGTCTGGTTTTACAACATGCACCTCAAGTCCAATGCAGGTGGTGTGATTGAACAAAACATGGCCAAACGGCGTGCGCAGTCCTGGCATCTTGCCAGATATATCATCCGCAATCATGACCCGGAACATGATCTGATAGTGGTTCTCGGCGATATGAACACAATGCCGGAAGATTATGACGGCAGCGGCAATAGCACTATTGATTATCTCTGCCTGAAATATGATAATCCTTTCAATAGCGCCAACGATTTTACGGCTGTAAATCTCAAGCATATTGGGGCGATCACCAACTCCTCTGTCCCCACAGTGGAAGCTGCAACTCCTGGTACAACGCATCCTGGGGATAGTCAGGGTTTTGCTGATGCGACCTTTGACCACATACTGCTCTCGCCGGCGCTGTATGACAGGTATTATGTATCAGGTTCCATCAAGATCATTAAGAAGTGGGATAAAGGGGACAACGATGAGCGCGGGTATGCGGACCATCTTCCTGTCATGTTGAAGCTTCAATTCACCAATAACCAGGGGGGGACACCATGAAAACAGCATTTTCCATTTTTGCGATTGCGCTTCTGGGTATCGGGACTGTTTCCTGTGCAGAAGACGATTCGCGTCCTTCCTGGAAAGGGGCGTATCCTCTGTCGATAGTCGATTCTCAGGGGCTGCTCTCTGCCTGGGATGTGCAGACCCTGGAGTACAATCTCTATACGAATGATGAGAACCTGGGGATAACTGTCACCACAGAAGGGGCTGCCACAATCCGTATCGGAGAGCGTGCTGCAACCAATGTCAGTTCGTTTTCCAATATGAATCTGTTGACAGAGGGGATGAATACAGTGCTCGTGGTTGTGGAACGGGATGGCTACTATTCGATAACGTATACGTTGAGGGCTGAATTGCTGCTGCCTGAAAAGGATGCACGGTTGGCTTCCATGTCGGTTGACCTGCCGGGGCTCTCTCCGTCTTTTGCTCTATCTGTTACCAATTACAGTGTGAGCATTTTCACCAATGCGATTCAGATCACTGCTGATACTGTGATAACGAATCCAGGGTTGTGGATCAACGGCGCTGCTGCAGCAAAAGGCTCCCCCTACACGGTCTCCGGTCTTCTCCCCGGCGTTACCAATATCCCTGTTGATGTTGTGTCTCAGGACCTGAGCCGGACCAATCGGTATCTGATTGCTGTCAGCAGAATTGAAAGAGTGGATATTGCAGCAGTACGAGCTACCGGTGTGACCAACCACGCAGCAACTAAGTATGTTGAAGGGATCGCCATCCTCTCCGGAAAAAGCGCCAGGAATGCCTATATCCAGGCAGCAGGGATGAATATCGGTATCAATCTTCGCGGAAGCGGCAATTTCACCTTTGCCACTGGAGATCTTGTTGGTGTGAAGTTCACGGGAGTCGGTACGTATAATAACCTGCTACAGATCAATGTCGACCCTGCGGATGTGACTGTTCTCGGTTCAGGCCGTGCTGCTGATCTTCAGTCTGAGACCATTACCAGCACCCCCCTGGCGGCAGCTCAGGGTAGATATGTCCGCGTTACCAATGTGGCGCTCGCAGATACCTGGGGCGATGGGCAGAATCAGGCTTCCTGGGATGTGTACTGGCGCAATGAATCCGGGACCTCTGTCGCTGCAGGGACCTATACATTTTACGGCCATATTGGTCAGTACAGGGACACTGTGCAGGCTGTATTATATGATCAGAGTATTCAGGTTGAGAGGGAATAAGGTAAAGATATGGTTAAGGAGAGGGTATGCATACAAGACAAAGGGTAGTATTGGGTTGTGTCGTGCTTTTGCTGGTTTTCTCTGCCGGCTGTTCGACCGAAGTCCTGCAAATGGGGCCAAATGGCGATGCCAGAATACGGACCCTGGAAATCAGAGGGGCGCAGCTGGTCCCCCCTTTTTCTCCGACGCAGCAGAAGTATTCGGTACTGGTCGCTGATCCAGCCACAGCGCAGATAAAAGTGGCGCCGTATAGGTATTTTACAAAATTTACTGTTAATGAGAGGTCCATGGTGATGCGTACCAACCTGTACGGATTGCCGGATTTCACCCCGATTGATCTCGCCGGGCAGAGCAATATCCGGATTGCAGCAGTTGCGGAAGATGGACTGCAGCGTCTGTATACAGTTACGCTGCTGGATAGGGAGCAGGTGGATGCCGGGATCACCAGCATGAGTGTGGATGGGGGGCAATTCTCTCCCTCGTTTTCCGAAGGCGGGGCACCCGATTATATCTCCTATCGGACAAAGACGGAAACCAATGTATATACCCTGGCTATCACTTCTACCAATTATACACTTTCTCTGGTTAAATATGCCCGTAACGCCAGCCTGACAGTCAATGGTACTGCGGTAGCTGCCGGGGCTGTGGCCGGCTCCATCGCGCTGCAGCATCCCGGGACTGAAGCGCAGCAGGTTGTCCGGGTGACCAATATATCCCCTGATGGCTCTTTTACCAATGTGAAGACCCTCAATGTCCTGTATCAGGATCCGGCGACAGATGCCAGGGCTTTGAGGGTCACGATTTACAATAATTCGAGTGGGGTGGAGGTGCCCTATCTTCCAAAATATGATTTCTCCAGGACCGAGTATACCCTGGTTCTGGACAATTTCAGTGCCATACGGATGGATGTGACAGCAGCCCAGTCCGGGGCAGCGGTGCAGATCATCCAGAGCAGTATCGACAGCACTGGCGCCTATGGCATTGAAAACAGGTATACCAACAATCAGCCGATTGCCTGCCAGATGGGTGACCGGATCACAGTAGAGGTGAGGCAGGGGACAACCGTTAAAAACTATGTCTGGGAAGTGACCCTGTTTACCAGAGTCCCCTACGATTTTCGTGGCGGGATCGCTGATTTTCTCCGCTTCATTCACCAGGAAAAGGAGTACGGCTCTGCACAGTATATTACCGTGACCGGTATTGTGACATTCAATGTTGCCTCAAGCGACGGTTTCTTTATTGAAGATGCGGAATACGGATTGTATGTCTGGGCCGGCTGGTACAGTAAGCCAGCGGGTCTCAGAGAAGGGCAGAAGGTGACTATCCAGTTCAAGTACGCCAAGCTCTGGCTCGGTATGGCCGAAGTCGCTTATTCTTCTGCCTGGCAGCCCAACCAGGTGAAGCAGACTCTGGTTGACCGGAAACCGCGGCCTCTCTATTATCAGGATTCGGCCGCAACCAGCTGGAATTCTCTTGCAGACAGGACGCTCCAGATTTACCGGCATGCAGGCCGCATGTTCCGCTTTAAGACGCAGCATCCTCTGTCAGGCGGTTTTAACAGCGGCTGGACAGGTCAGTTTGATCAGGGCCATGCGTATCAGCTTGCCGAAGATTATGGCAATGTTGAAGCGACCCGGCAGTCTTCAGCCGCTGTAACCTATATGAAAGAGGGGGTGGAGGGCAGCTTTTTCGGGCCCCTTCTTTTTGAAGGTGCGATGTACATGTTTGTTGCGCACCCGCAGTTTATGATTATCCCCCGGGAGCATCAGCCGGATTGAGGGGATTGGTCGCAGCGTCCCCCGGGGGCTGCTGCAATAACAACAATGATCACTTTTTTGATGGAGGCAATAGAATGATGAACACGATAAAGACCCTGGCCGTAGCTGTACTTGGTACATGTTTGATGGTAAGCGCTCCTGTATCTGGTGCAGCTTTTGAGCCCTGGATACAGTTGAAAGCCAGTTATCAGACATCCTTTACCTATGATCTTGAAGAGGTCGCTGCTTTTGGTATTGACCGGGCCCGAGCTGGTGCGGCCGGGAAGTTTGCTGAGCAATTTTATTTTGAAGTCGTATTTGAAGGGAAGTACACGGAACGGGGTGATGGTGCCCGGCTCAGGAAGGCGTTTATGAGCTGGGAGTTCCTTGAGCGACATCATGCGAGTATAGGGGCCATTGAGATCGCGTTCAGCAGACCGATCAGCGGTACAGAGTTCAATTTCATCAATTATGATATCACCTCTTCCCCTGATTCGTATCAATATGGCTTCATGGTTGAGGGCTCTCTGATGAATAATTTGATCAGTTATTCTGCAGCTGTGTGTAATGGAGAGGGGCTCACCTCCGGCAATATCGGGAGAGGGTTTCTTTATCTGCTGCGTGCTGAACTGCTGTTGATGGGCAAAAAGGACCTCAGGGATGGAGCAGCGGTCGCTGCCCGGGACGGGATGTTCAACATCTCTCTTGCTGCGGCTCTTGATAATAAAGCAGAAACGACCGATAGCGGTGTGACCTATGAATACTATGATGCCTACTATTTCCTCGCTGATTTTACGTATAAGGTTGATTATATCTCTATTTTCGCCCAGGCGCATTTCAATATGTTCACCCGGAAAGAGGATGGCACCTATTGGGGGGGGGAAGAGGGCAATGTGAGAAAGGCTATGGGTGGTTTTGTACAGGTTGCCTATAACTTCAAAGGGATAACCGGAATTGCGCTTGAACCGATTGTTAAGTATGAATTCTGGCGCAATACTGTCAATGAAGGGCTTTCAGACTTGGATGTTGATAAACAGCAGCTGGCGGTTGGCTTCACCTATTATGTGAAGCAGCATAATCTTAAACTCAATCTTGAGTATCGAAAAGTGCTCAAGGATGATAAGGTCTATTTTGTCAAAGAGCCGTCTGACCAGTTTGTGGGTTTCCGGATAACGCATAAATTTGCTTCTGGAAAGGTCGGCCTCTGAGCCCTGACGCATCCGCAGATGAAAATATCAAAGAGAATAATCTGTGAAAATCTGCGGATTCCTTATTTTCAGCCCGGGGAGCCTGGCCGCTGCCGCCTGAACATCTCCTGGATTTTCATTTTTACAATCAGGTAGAGGATTTTTATTCCAGCCCTGAGAATTCCATGGACCGTTCCGCTGACTTTTGAACTCCCGGCCCTCCGGCTATGATAGGGAACATCCACCTGTGCTATCTGCAGCTGTTTCTGGACCGCCTTCACCTGCATCTCAATGGTCCAGCCGTAATTTCTGTCCCGCATATCCAGTCTTTTCAAAGCATCCATCCGGATAGAGCGAAAAGGACCCAGGTCATGATATCGATAGCGCCAGAAGATCCGGACCAGAAATACAGCGAGCTTATTCCCGAAATACTGCGGCAGGGAGAGCGCCGCCGGTTCCAGCGCATCTGTGAATCTGTTGGAAATAACCATATCAGCATCCCTGCCAACAATCGGATCAAGCAGAAGCGGGGCATTGGCAGGATCGTCGCTCAGATCCGCATCCAGAAACAGAACAATGTCTGCACCCTCAACCTCTCCAAGCCCGCGCAGACAGGCGGCGCCGTAACCGCGCTCCGGTTCCTGGACCAGAATCAACCTGGTTCTCTTTTGCACCTCAGCCTGAAGGACCTCGATACTCCCGTCTGTTGAGCCGTTATCCGCAACAATCACCCGGTCAGCATACCCCGGGATCGCGTTGAGCAATGCCGGAAGGTTCTCTCGTTCATTCAAAACAGGAATAATCACCGCAATGCTATGCTTTTTGTACACACCGCCTCCGATAATAGTAGAAAATCATCGCCGTGTAAAACGGGACATACTGGACCAGAAGAAAGACCCAATGCTCTTCCCAGATGCCGGTCATATGATAAAAAGCGGTGACCGTATAGGATATATAGAGTACAATCGAGAGCAGCAGCACCGGATAATGCAAAAGCAAAATAGCAAGCGGCAGCAGCCAGAGAATATACCAGGGATAGAGGACTGGAAAAAACAGCAGTAGACTCAATACAGAGAGGAAAATTTTTTCGGTGAAATCAAACCGCTTTACATAGACGCACAGCAGAGCAACAAACAGGCCACCGCTGAGAATCCATCTGGGACTGGACCAGAAGCACTTCGCTATTGTATAAAGAAAACCGTTAAACTCCCAATACCGATTGTAGATAACCAATTGGGAAAACAACTTCTCCCCTGCACCGATGAAGGGCAGAAAAAGAGCAGCAGGGAGAAGAAAAAAGAGGGACCTCCTTAAGGCCAACCAGCCGGCACTGCGGCTCCCTCTCCCACCGCGCTGTTTGCGGAACAGCTCCAGGACAAACACCGGGACCGCCACCAGGGCCAGATATTTGACCAGCACTGCAAAGGCCAGCATCAGGAAAGAGAGCCTGAACCGCTCCTCCCTGAAGCAGCTGACCGCAGTGATAAGAAAAGCAGCCCCGACCACATCAAGATGAATGCCCACATACGCTTCGACAATCAGAACGGGAGAAAGCAGATAGATCAGGACCTTCCTTTTAGCTTTCAGACAGCGATAGAGAAAGAGAGCCGCGAACAGATCAAAAAACAGATTGATGCATCGGAAGGGGAGCAGACTCCCGCGACCAAGACCGTACCCGAGTCGGAAAAGCAGCTGGGCGAGCGGTGGATAGATCGTGCGGTGGCCTTTATGATTTATCGCTGGATAGATCCTGTTGTCCCGCAGAGGGGTGAGCGCTCGATGCTCTGGCGGATAAAGATAGGGATTGATTCCAGAGGCCTGCACCTTTCCATCCCAGACATAGCGGTAGACATCATCAGAGAGGACATCCGGGGTGACGGAAAACAGCAGCAAGCGGAATAAAACCACCGGGATTAGAAGTAGAAACGTCTCTCTGCAGTGGAAGGAGAAGGCGCCCCGCTGGATGAGAAAAA
>Ga0056109_1000456_pt1 | contig 11815 bp, 9 predicted proteins | sample WorMetG1BERMUDA2_FD_80077 | JGI IMG/M metagenome (GOLD analysis project Ga0056109, IMG submission 80077) | Marine gutless worms symbiont microbial communities from Max Planck institute for Marine Microbiology, Germany - Inanidrilus... ...
AAAGACGCTCTCAGCCCCTCCAAAAGGCCCCACTTCGCGCCAAAACAGCGCAACCCAAGGCCCAGCGACGCCAACCAAGCTACAAGCGCATCCGCCCGACCGTTTTCACACGGCCAAGACCCAAAGAGGACTTGGCCAAACCGATCGAATGAGATTAAGGGTGGTGCAAAAGCCGTCTTTCTTGTGGCAATCCGCGAAGGGCTTCGATGGGGCGATTCAAGGACGGGAAGTTCGCCGAGTTCAAGCGTCGGGCAATTCTTGACGCTGCGACGGCCGAGTTCACGGCCAAAGGGCTCGACAAGGCATCCATGCGCGCAATCGCTTCCGCTGCGGGCATGACGACGGGCGCTATCTACACGATGTTCGAGGGCAAAGAGGATATCTATGCCGCCCTCCTCTCCGAATCCCTGTCTCGCCTGAAGACCTATATGGTTGAACAGACTGCAAAGGCTGAATCGCCCGAGGAGGCCGTGCGAGCGTCGGTGATGGCATTCTACGATTACTACTCCGATAGATTATTCGAAGTGCAATTGGGGATGCATTCCTTCTCCGGATTCAAGCACAGTAGTTTGGGACGGGACCGGGACACAAAACTCAATGACGCGCTTTTGGCGGCGTTGGACGTTATCGGCGAAGCGATTTCGAGAGCCGGCGATGGCCTGTCCGAAGATCACGTGCTTGCCGAACGCAATGCGGTTTTCTCGTCTCTTCTGGGGGTGTTGACCCTTGCTCATACAGGCCGTGCTGGGTCCATTGGAACCTCTCCCGAGGCCATCGTACAAACCCATGTGGCGGCCTTGCTCGAGCGACTCTCATAAAAAATTTGACATAGGAAATAACAATGTTATTTTTAAGCACAATGTTATTTCTATCAAAGGCGCAGGGAGAGAACGATGGCTGTGAGAATCGAAAGGGATGGATACGTTTGGACGGTAATCCACTCCCGCCCGGAGCACCGCAATGGTATGGACCCGGATTCGGCCGAGGCTTTGGTCGATGCGTTCCTGGAGTTCGAAAATGATCCGGACGCACGCGTTGCCGTGTTCTGGGGTGAAGGCGGTGCGTTCTGCGCGGGTTGGGACCTGAAGTACGCCGCGTCCTTGCAAGACAAAGCGAAGCTCCAAAAAGAGCTCGTCGAGGATCTGGCCTTTCCGTTGGGCGCCAATCCGGCCCCCCGCGGTCCGCTGGGGCCCTCGCGCCTGGAACTGACGAAGCCTGTCATCGGGGCCATCGAAGGGCCCGCCGTCGCCGGCGGCATGGAACTCGCCATGTGGTGCGACGTCCGGGTGATGGCCGAAATGGCTTACCTCGGCGTCTACTGCCGTCGCTGGGGCATCACCCTGATGGACGGCGGATCAGTGCGCCTGCCGCGCCTTGTCGGCCAAGGCAAAGCCCTGGAAATCGCCATGACTGGCCGCAAGGTTCCGGCGGAGGAATGCTACCGGATCGGTTTGTGCGAAAAGGTCGTGCCGACGGGCGAGGCGCGGGCCGCGGCGGAGGCAATGGCGCATGAAATCGCGCGCTTCCCCCAGGAGGCCGTGCGCGCCGATCGGGCGTCCATCATCGAGACCCGCGGTATGCCGGTCCGCGACGCCGCATGCCGCGTCGCCGAAGAGGTTGGCGGACTTGGGATCCAACTCGATGTGTCCAAGGAACACGACATCGTCGATCTGGTCGACCGAACGGAACGCGACATCGGACCCATCGATCTGTTCTGCTCCAATGCGGGCATCATCGGCGCCAGCACTCTGGCCACGCCCATCGACGAATGGCAGAGGCGATGGGAGGTCAACGTCATGTCCCAGGTGTATGCGGCCCGCGCCGTGGTGCCGCGCATGATCGAGCGCGGAGGCGGCTACCTGTTGAACACCTCGTCGGCCGCCGGCCTGCTCAATCAGATTGGCTCGGCCTCCTACGGTGTTACGAAACACGCCTCCATCGGGTTTGGCGAATGGGTTGCGCTGACCCACGCCCACCAGGGCATCAAGGTTTCCATGCTGTGCCCCCAGGCTGTGGACACGGCCATGGTCTCGGACGGATCCGCCGTGGCGCGTGCAGCCGCTGTCGACGGCATGCTGGAACCGGACGATGTCGCGACGGCGGTGGTTGAAGGATTGCGAGAAGAGAGGTTCCTGATCCTCCCCCACCCGCAAGTGCTTGATTACTTGACCCGCAGGGTCGGCGACTACGATCGCTGGATTGGTGGAATGAACCGTCTTCAGCAGAAGCTGTCGTCGCACTAGTTCGGCCGATACAGCTCGCAGGAGTCCTGTCGGCACAACGGGCGGCAACGCTTCGACCGACTTGGGGAGGAAGAATGTACCTGGACAGATTCTCGCTTGCCGGCCGCACCGCGCTCGTCACCGGCGCCTCGAGCGGTCTCGGCCGCGAATTCGCGAAAGGTTTGGCCCAGGCGGGTGGGACCGTCGTTGTTGCCGCACGCCGCGCCGATCGACTGGATTCGCTCGTGGCTGAGATCAAACAGTCCGGCGCGGAGGCGGTCGCGGTCCCGATGGACGTCGCCTCGCCGGCCAGCATCGCCGAGGGATTTGATCAGGCGGACGGCCTGGTTCCGACGATCGACCTGGTCGTCAACAATGCCGGGATCTCCGGCGTTAAACCCTTCCTGGAAAGTGAACGTACCGACTTCGATCGCGTTCTCGATACCAATCTCGGCGGTCTCTGGAGTGTGGCGCACGAAGCCAGCAAGAGGATGGTCGCGGCGGAAAAGCCGGGATCGATCGTCAATATCAGCTCGCTTTTCGCGTTCGGCGTCCAGCGCGGATACTCGGCCTATGCGACATCGAAGGCTGCGGTGGTGCAAGTCACGCGGGCGATGGCGGTCGACTTGGCCCGATACGGCATTCGCGTCAACGCAATCGCGCCTGGATGGTTTCCGACGGAAATGAATGAAGACTACCTGAACTCCGACGAAGCCAAGGCCTATCTGCGCAGTTTGCCGATGCGCCGGCCGGGCCGGATTGAGGAGCTGATACCGGCGCTACTTTTGCTCGGAAGCGATGCCGGCTCCTTCATCAACGGGTCTGTGCTGGTCGTCGATGGCGGACAGCATGCCATCCTGCACTGAAACTCTGCTTCACCCGGATCGGGTTAAGGAGGGCAAGCCCGGTTCAATTCTTCTCATGCACCAGATCGAGGAGAAGCTGGCGCATCCAGCGGTTCGCCTGGTCACGGTCGGCGCTCTTGTGCCAGTAGACGTGCCATTCCAGGCTCGGCACGTCGAAGGGCAGCTCGAGGATCTTGAGCGGTGATTCCATGGCCACGCGCCGCGGCGCGGTCAGGGCCATGTCGGTGCGGAGCGCGATCAGAGGCGCCACCAGATAGTGGCGCACCCGCACCTGGACCTTGCGCCGATGGCCGAGCCTGTTGAGCGCCAGGTCCACGTGGCCCGGGCCGGTGGGCCGGCTCGAGATGTGGAGGTGATCCAGCGCCAAGTACTGGTCGAGTGTGAGCCGATTTCCCACGCCGGGATGATCGGGGCGGACCAGGCAGACGTACTCCGCCGCCAGCAGGCGTGCGTGACGGAGGTTGGCATCGGTGATCAAGGGCGCGTCGATGGCGAAGTCCAGCTTCCCCGACGCCAGTTCCGTCGGGAGATCGCCGCGTCCCACATGGTAGCTGGTCACGCCCACCCCCGGCGCCTGTTGTTGCAAAAGCTCCATCAAGGACGGCAGCAGCAGCGCCTCGGCCTCGTCGTTCATGGAGAAGTTAAAGGTCTTTTCCGCCACCGCCGGATCGAAGACATCCGCTTCCTGGACGCTGGTGGTGAGCAACTGCAGGGCTTCGCGCACCGGGCCGACGATGTTCTCGGCCAGCGGCGTCGGTGCCATCCCCTGGGGGGTGCGGACGAACAGCGGGTCGTTGAAGGTGTTGCGCAGCCGGTTGAGGGCGTTGCTGACCGCCGGCTGGGTGATGAACAGGACGTCAGCGGCCCGCGTCAGGTTGCGCTCGGTGTAGATGGTGTCGAAGACGATGAACAGGTTGAGGTCGACCTGACTGAGGCGCATGCTCTCTTCATCACATCTGTGAATACATTACCATCAAGATAATAAATTTCCGTGATGCTTGGGAAGCGCCTATCCTGATCACATCGGGCAAATCCGTACCGGGTTCTCGTGGAAGGGGCAGACCATGCAGTTCGACTACACCCCCAAGGTCCAAGACCTGATGGATCGGGTCTCCGGGTTCATGAACGATCACGTCTATCCGGTGGAAGCCGACTACGCCGAGCAGGTCGAGCGGGACCGCTGGGTGACGCCGCCGGTCATGGAGGAGTTGAAGGCCAAGGCGAAGGACCAGGGTCTCTGGAACCTGTTCCTGCCCAAGGAACACGGGGACTACGGCGCCGGGTTGACCAATCTGGAGTACGCGCCGCTCGCCGAGATCATGGGTCGGTCCCTGATCGGCGCCGAGGCGTTCAACTGCAGCGCCCCGGACACCGGAAACATGGAGGTGTTGGCCAAGTACGGCAACGAGGCGCAGAAGAAACAATGGCTGGAGCCGCTGCTGGACGGCCGCATCCGCTCCGCGTTCGCGATGACCGAACCGGCCGTGGCGTCGTCGGATGCCACCAACATCGAGACCTCGATCGTCCGTGACGGCGACGACTACGTTATCAATGGCCGCAAGTTCTACATCAGCGGCGCCATGAACCGTCACTGCAAGATCCTGATCGTCATCGGCAAGACCGATCCCGACAACCCCAGCCGCTATCTCCAGCAGTCCCAGGTGCTTGTGCCCGTGGAGACCCCCGGCGTCACGGTCGTCCGACCGATGACGGTGTTCGGCTACGACGACGCCCCGGAAGGCCATCCGGAGATCGTCTTCGACAACGTGCGCGTTCCTGCGAGCAACCTTATCCTCGGTGAGGGTCGTGGCTTCGAGATCGCCCAGGGCCGGCTGGGGCCGGGCCGCATCCACCACTGCATGCGCCTGATCGGCCAGGCCCAGCGCGCCCTGGAAATGATGGCGGCGCGGGCGGAGCACCGCATGGTGTTCGGCGCCCCCATGAGCAAGCAGCAATCGGTCCGCGAGGACATCGCCAGGTCCGCCTGCGAGATCGAGCAGGCTCGCCTGCTGACGCTCAAGGCCGCTGACAAGATGGACAAGGGCGGCAACAAGGCGGCCAAGGACCTGATCGCCATGATCAAGATCGTCGCCCCCTCCATGGCCTGCACGGTGATCGACCGCGCTATGCAGATTCACGGCGCGGCCGGCCTGAGCCAGGATTTCCACCTGGCCCGCGGCTACCAGTATGCCCGGTCGATCCGCCTCGCCGACGGGCCCGACCAGGTCCACATGATGCAGCTGGGGCGCAACCTGGCCCGCGCCTACGGGGGTTAGGCCATGTCGAACGCCGTCGATACCCTGGATATCCAGACACTTGGCCGCTACCTGGAAGCCAAGATCCCCGATTTCCGAGGGCCCATCGAGGCGGAGAAATTCGCCGGCGGCCAGTCCAATCCGACGTTCCGGTTGCATACCGCCAGCGGCGACTATGTCCTCCGCCGCAAACCGCCGGGACAGTTGCTGAAGTCCGCCCACGCGGTCGACCGCGAGTACAGGGTGCTCGAGGGCCTCGCCGACACCGAGGTTCCCGTCGCCAGGGCCTACCACCTGTGCGAGGACGACGACGTCATCGGCAGCATGTTCTACGTCATGAGCTTCGAGGACGGACGCATCTTCTGGGATCCCGCGCTGCCGGAGCTGGACAAGGGCGAGCGCGCCGCGTTCCACGGCGAAATGGTTCGGGTGCTGGCCGCCATGCACAACGTCGACGTCGACGCCGTGGGCCTCGCCGACTACGGCAAACCCGGCAACTATTTCGAGCGCCAGGTCGGCCGCTGGTCGACGCAGTACCGCAGCGCCGAAACCCACACCATCGAAGCCATGGAACAGCTGCTCGAATGGCTCCCCGCCAGCATCCCCGCCGATGACGGGCAGGTCAGCCTGATCCACGGCGACTACCGGCTGGACAACATCGTCTTCGACCCGTCGGAGCCCCGCGCCATCGCGGTCCTGGACTGGGAGCTGTCGACGCTCGGCCATCCGCTCGCGGACATCGCCTATCTCTGCATGTGCCTGCGCATGCCCCGCGAGGGCGTCGTCCAAGGCCTGGCGGACCTGGACCGCGGCGACCTGGGCGTCCCCAGCGAGGAGGAGCTGGTTGCCCAGTACTGCGATCTGCGCGGCATCGATGGCATCGACGACTGGCCCTTCTATCTAGCGTTCAGCTTCTTCCGCCTCGCGGCGATCTGTCAGGGCGTCTACCGACGGGCGTTGGACGGCGATGCGTCGAACCGGAAGGCCATGCAGGTCGGCGAGATGACCGAACCCCTCGCCGACATGGCGGTCGCCCTGATCCGGTAGGGTCACCCCCGAGCGAAGGAACGAGGCACATGGATCCTCGAACAAGCGACCGGCAGGGACAGAAGATGGTCATCGACGTGGATGGCCAGCGGCTTCACGTTTCGGTCACCACGGGCAGCGCGAAAGGACCGCCGCTTCTGATCTTCAACGGCATCGGCGCCAATCTGGAACTGCTCAAGCCGTTCGTTGACGCCCTGGACGGCATCGAGACCATCGCCTACGACGTTCCCGGTGCGGGAACCTCGCCGCCGCCTCAGATGCCGTTGCGTTTCTCCGGCCATGCCCGGATCGCCGCTCGCCTGCTCGACGCCCTCGGCTACGACCAGGTCGACGTCTTCGGTGTCTCCTGGGGTGGAGGTCTCGCCCAACAGTTCGCCCGCGACTACCCGGACCGATGTCGTCGCCTGGTCTTGGCCGCGACAACGGCCGGCGTCGTTATGGTTCCGGGTCAGTTTTCCGCGCTCATGAGATTGGCGACCCCCCATCGCTACACCGATCGCGACCAAATGGCGAAAATCGCGCCACGGCTCTACGGCGGGATGTTCCGGACTCAGGCCGAGCTGATTCACGAACATCTCGAACACATGAAGGCGGGCAGTCGAGTGGGTTACTACCTGCAGATCTTGGCGGCCTGGGGTTGGACCAGCTTCCATTGGCTCCACCGGCTGCGCCAGCCGACCTTGGTCCTGGTGGGCGACGACGATCCGATTGTGCCGCCGATCAACGGCAAGATCCTTGCCGCTCGGATCCCCGACGCCAGCGTCCGCGAGATCGACTGCGGTCACTTGTTTCTGGTCACCAAGCCCCGCGAGGTCGCGGAGCTGGTGAGAGTGTTTCTGAGTACGCGAGATTTGCGGGGGTGCGGGCGGGCCAATTGAGACGGGAACGGGGCCAGAATATCCGGTTCCCCGATCGGCAAATCGGCAAGGGACGGCCGCCGGTACGCCGGAAAGCCTGCCGCACGACGCCCCGCTCGACAAACGGCCGCCCACGGTGTCGGTTCGGCCGGCATCAGCGAGGACGGAATCGACCATGCATCCCTATCGGACCTACACCTGCGACGAACTCAGGATGGACCATACGGGCGCGCCGGCCGGCTTTGCGGATGGCGACCCAGAAAAGCGTGTGGTTTGGGATCAGCGGTTCGTCGCCGTCAGCAACGCGGCGAGAAACCGGACCGGCCCCTATCCAGGAAGCGTGATGCTGACGTCGTCGCCGACCGTTTCGATCTGGTAGCTGGATTCGGCGAAGTCCGACTGATCCTTCAGCGTCGCGATCGCCGTGCCACCGACGGTCACCTCCTTGTCCGAGGTGCCGCCGATCTCGGTCACCGCGACCGCGCCGCCGCCGGCCAGTCCCTGGAGCAGGATGGTATCGCCGACATCGAAGTCGGTGATGGTGTCCAGCCCCTCGCCCGCGGCGATCAGGAACAGATCGTTGCCATCGCCGCCGATAAGCTCGTCGATGTCCAGACCGCCTTGCAATGTGTCGTCGCCGCCGCCGCCCTCCAGCGTGTCGCTGCCGTCGCCACCGATCAGCTCGTCACCGTCGCCAAGGTTTGCGAACGTCAGATCACCCTCGAGGTCGACGCCCGAGAAGCCCGTATCTTCTTCGATATCGTCCTTCTCGGCGAAAATGCTGCCCGAGCCCGTGTCGATGGTGCCCGCATCCGCGTCGAGCGCGTCCCACTTGTAGATGCTATCAGTGTTCTCCTCGGCGACGTAGAAGTTGCCGTCCGCGTCGAAGCCGATGCCGCCTTGGAGATCGACCGTTCCCGGAATCACGGCGGCAAGATCGGCGTTGGAGAGGAATATCGAGGTGTTGCCGGTATCGGGGTCGATCCGCCAGATATCGGCACCGTCGACCGGGTCCGACACCTCGTCGACGACGAGGAGGTCGCCGTTCGGGGCGATGGTGATGAACTCCCCGAGATTCTCGAAATCGGCGGCCACGCCGTCGAGCGCGAGTACGCTCGGCGTTCCGCTGGCGACGTCAATGGCGAATACGGCGTTCGGCGAGCCCTGCGACGCCACGTACAGTGTCGCGCCATCGGGGCTGATGGCGAGACTTTGGTCGAGGCCGGCGCTGACGATTCCCGGCAGTGCCTCGAGATCGGCCTGGGAAACCAGTTCGGTGACCGACGGCATCCCCAGCGGGTCATCGATCCGATAGATGCAGTCGCAGCTGTCGTCCGTAACGAAGAGTGTGCCATCCGGACCGATCACCAGATCCTCGGGGTCGGCGCCGTCCGGCAAACCATCGTTGGCCTGCGCGATAATCTCCACCTCGCCGGTGTCGGCGCGCTTCACCAACACCGCCTCATCGCCGGCGTCGTTGGTGAAGAAGATGTTGCCGGCGGCATCAACGGCGATGCCGCTCTCGTTGAGATCGACACCGAGGCCTGAGTCGGCGGTGATGGTGACGTTGTCGATGGCGTGGACGTCCGCGGCACCCCCGGTCCGCGCGCCGAAATAGAAGCCAGAGTCGGCAGCGATCGTGCCGCCAACGTCGACGTCATCGAACAGCACGATGCCGTCGTAGGTCACCGTGGCCAGCGTGCCGTCCATCTCGACCGAGACGGCGACCGGGCTCGCCGTGTGCAGGCTCGACTGGCCGGCAAGCAGTCCGGAGCCCGCCGTTACCGAACCGAGCTTGACGAAATCGAACCACAAGGCGACCTCGTTCAAAACGTCGCCGCTGCCGTTGAAGAAGGTGTCGAAGGTGAGCGCGAGGCCGGACGTCTGCCGTTCCTCGGCGACGCCGCTCGTGTTGACGTCGTTGCCGACCTGGAAGCTGAAACCGTCCGCACGACCGAAGAAGGAGTCGGAGATGTGGAGGTCGAAGTCGGCCTGGAAGTCGCCGGTCAGCGATCCACTGCCGTCGATCTCCAGCCAGTTGTTTTGGCCGCCGCCAATCTCCTTGGTCAGAACGAGCTGACCGCCCGTAACCTCGGCGGGACGGGCCGGAATGCCATTGATCAGCGTCCCCGTGCCCTCGTCGACCAAGAAATCGTTGTCGTAGATCACGTTCGTCGCACTGGACACGGCCGCAATCTCCGACGTCGACACCGCCACCGACGACGAACCGTCCAGATCGACGCGGAATATGCCCTGGTCGCCGCCGGCATTGTTGACCACGAACAGCGATGCCCCGCCGTCGTCACCGATCAGCAGATCGTTGCCGGCACCACCTTCGAGCCGATCGGCACCGCCGTCGCCCCGCAGTTCGTCATTTCCACCGCCGCCGAGCAGCACGTCGTTGTCGGTGCCGCCCCTGAGCAGGTCGTCACCGGTGCCGCCATCGAGCTGGTCGGCCCCGCTGTCACCCCGCAGTTCGTCATCGCCACCGCCGCCGATCAGCAGGTCGTCACCGCCACCTCCGTTGAGCAGGTCGTCACCGCCGGGTTGAAGAGTCAAACCCGTCGGTACGTCGACGCTCGTATCGACGCCGAGGGTGAAGTCGAGGTCATTGTCGCCCGCATCGACGTCGTCGAATGCCGCCTCCAGTTTGCCCGTCGACTGCATCTGGCTGAAGACCGTCGCGAGGTCGCCGCTGTCCGTAAGCGAGAACCAGCCGGTGCGCACTTCCAAGTCGTTGAAGCCTTCTCCGGGATTGCCGAGGAGGTTGCCGACCATGTCGGACTGGATGGTCGGGATATTGCTGAAGTTGCCAACGGTGACGCCGTTGACGACAAGGTTGTTGTCGTCGACGTCGAACTCACCGCTCGCATTGTCGCCGTCGTAGAGGGTGACCCGCACCGCCATCTGGGAAAGGCCGCCGCCGAGCGCGCCCAGTTCCGTCGCCGTGAAACCGGTCTGCTCGCCGATCGATCCCGGGTTCGTGCTGAAAAAGCCGCTGAAAAGAGCGTCCTTGTCCACCTGGGTAACGAGACGCGTGCCGTTGAGTCCGACCAGATCGAAGACCAAGCCGCCGACCGCGCCGATTTCTTCCGGCAGCTCGAGCCCGGTCGGCGATTCAAGCGGACCGCCCGACAAGGCGTCGCCGTGGATCGTGTCGTTGCCGGTGTCGCCGCTGATCGTGTCGTTTCCGCGCAACCCGAGGATCAGGTCGTCGTCGACGGTGCCGCTGAGGGCGTCGTTGCCATCGGTGCCAAGAATAGCTTCGACGATGATCGGTTCCGGAACGACCGGGCCCGAAGTAACGTCATCAGGATTGTCGTCGTTGGGTGTTGTGGTCGACGTCGTCGGTGCGTTGGCCTGGGTCACCGCCGGCGTGACGGGAACGATCAGGTCGCCCAGATTGAGCCCGGCGTCGGTGACCTCGACATCGGCGGTGAACGTCGCGACAACGTCGGGCGGCGGCGCATCGGGCGTCTCCTCGCCGGCGGCTGTGTCAAATCCGGCAATGTCGTCGCCGCCCCGCTCCTCGACGCCATAGCGGTTGATCTCCCGGCCGCCCGACGGCATCACGCCCAACGCCTTGGCGAAACCGTCGACGATCTCCTGCGGGGTGAACTGGCGCGTCTGCACCCCGCCCGCATCGGCGATCAGGCCGAAGTCCGCCTGGTTGATGGTGTACACCTGGCCGCCGATGGCGACCTGCAGCTCGCCGACCACCTCGATGATGCTGCCGTCCGGCTGCTCGACCAGCTCGGTCATCATCAGGAGCTTAAGGATCTGGCCGTCAGTTCCGGTGTCGAGGCCGCCCTGGGTGCCGCGGATGCCGATGGTGGCGACCGGCGTCTCGATGCTCATCGCCTCGGGATCGGCCTTGGCGATCTGCCCGGAGACGAAGGTGAATACGCCCTTGACCACGGAGACCGACATGCTGCCTTCGCCGGCGCCCGGATCGTAGATCATCTCGTCCAGCACCATGCGGCCGTTCTCGGCCATGGAGAACGAGGTCTCGTCGGCGAACACGATGCCGATGGCGCCGTCCTCGCCGGATTCGAGGATGTCGCCCTGGAACACCTCATCGCCGGTCTCGAGTTCCTCTTGAGTGCCGTCGGCGCGGGTCGCCGTTACCGTGCCCACAAGGTTCTCGACCGTGCCAATGGGCTGAGCGACGGCAACGGGTTCGGCCTGCGCCACCTGCGCCGGGGCCTGCGGACCGGCGAGCTTGGCGGCGAGGCTGCCGGAAAACTCGGCGCCTTCGGGGAGGGTCAGCTTGGGCGGCGTCTCGGCTGCGAAGAACCCGCGCACGACAACTTGTTCGCCATCGGGAGACGTCAGCACCAGATCCGGACCGGATCGCCCGAAATCGGCTTCGGCGATGGGAAATCCGCTTGGAAGTTGAACCGCGTCGGCGCCAGCGCCATCGACGGTGTGTGGAGCCGGCCCGCCAGCCGAGGGTGTGGTCGTGATCATGGCGCAGGTCCCCGAGTCTATGCTCGATTAAAATTTGGTTAAAACTTTAAGAAAATTGTGCCTACTCGGGCACCCCCGGTCTGTGATGGCGATCACAC
>Ga0056109_1000459_pt1 | contig 11722 bp, 13 predicted proteins | sample WorMetG1BERMUDA2_FD_80077 | JGI IMG/M metagenome (GOLD analysis project Ga0056109, IMG submission 80077) | Marine gutless worms symbiont microbial communities from Max Planck institute for Marine Microbiology, Germany - Inanidrilus... ...
AATGAACGCGATCTGCTGTTCCGAAAACCTAGATTTCCGCATCGTTCTTCCTCGTCCTGCCAGCCTCTACATTACGAGAAAACTCGCGCTTCAGGCGGTCCAGTTTTCGGGGTTCAGGTCAGCACCGCTTTGCGTTTGCATTCAACGGCCATGTCGGTATAGTCCCGCAGTCTCCCGCCAAGCGGCGCCGGAGACCCTGTTTTTATTGAGGAGTTTGGCATGTTCGTTTCGCCAGCTTATGCCCAGGCCGCCGGCGGCGGCGGTGCCGGCGGATTGGAGGCGTTGCTGCCGCTGATCCTGGTTTTCGTCGTCTTCTATTTCCTGCTGATCCGCCCGCAGCAGAAGAAGATGAAACAGCACAAGGACATGCTGGGCACGATCCGGCGCGGCGACAAGGTGGTCACCGGCGGCGGTATCATCGCCACCGTGACCAAGGTGGTCAGCGACGACGAGGTCACCGCCGAGATCGCCGAGGGCGTCAAGGTGCGCCTGCAGCGTGCCACCATCGCCAGTGTGCTGACCAAGACCGAACCGGCCTCGTCCGACAAAGGGGGCGACAAGGGCGGTGACAAAGGCAAGGACGGCGGCAAGGGAGGCGAGGCCGCCAACAACACCGACTCCGGTCCGGCCAGCAAGCTCAAGGGCCTGCTCGGCGGCAAGAAGTAGCCCCAGCCCGGAGATAGGACGCGCCGATGGTCTATTTCGCGAAATGGAAGGTGATCCTGGTCCTGGCCGTGCTGGGCCTCGGCCTGATCTTCGCGGCTCCCAACTTCGTGGCCAAGGATACGGCGGACTCGCTGCCCGACTGGATTCCGCACCAGCAGATCAGCCTGGGCCTCGACCTGCAGGGCGGCTCGCACCTGCTGCTCGAGGTCGGCGTACAGACGGTGATCAAGGAACGCCTCGAGGCGCTGGTGGATTCCGTCCGCGCCGATCTGCGCAAGGCGCGCATCCGCTACCAGGGACTGGGCGTCGCCGGCAACGGCGTCACCGTCACCATCAAGAACGCCGACAAGATCGACCAGGCGCTCGACCAGGTCCGCGAGCTGACGCCGGGCATGGAACTGGACGAGGACGGCGGCAAGATCACCGCCGTGATGACCGAGGAAGAGCTGAAAACCGCGCGCATCGCCGCCGTCGAGCAGACCGTCGAGATCATCCGCCGGCGCATCGACGAAATGGGCACGCGCGAGCCGACGATCCAGCGCCAGGGCGAGGACCGGGTACTGGTTCAGGTGCCCGGCATCAAGGATCCCGAACAGCTCATCCGCATCCTCGGTAAGACCGCCAAGATGACCTTCCACCTGCTCGATCCGAGCCCGGTGGGCAGCGGCCGCGTTCCGCCGGGCGCCATGCTGCTGCCCGACCACAACCCGAACGAGGTCGGCGGCGACGGCCAGGTGCGCAAGTATCTGGTCAAGAAGCGCGTCCAGGTCAGCGGCGAATCCCTGATCGATGCGCAGCCCGGGTTCGATCCGCGCGACAACCAGCCGGTGGTCAACTTCCGCTTCGACACCAAGGGCGGCAAGAAATTCGCCGACATCACCCGCGACAACGTCGGCCGGCCCTTCGCCATCGTGCTCGACAAGAAAGTCATCACCGCGCCGGTGATCCGCGAGCCGATCCTCGGCGGCAGCGGCCAGATCAGCGGCGGCTTTACGGTGGTCGAGGCCAACGAACTGGCACTGCTGCTGCGCGCCGGCGCGCTACCGGCGCCGATTACGGTGCTCGAGCAGCGCTCGGTCGGACCGGGCCTGGGCGCCGATTCGATCGCCGCCGGACGGATCGCCAGCATCATCGGCCTGATCGCGGTGATCGGCTTCATGATCGTCACCTACGGCCGCTTCGGCATCTACGCCGACATCGCCCTGATCGCCAACATGATCCTGATCGGCGGCGCGCTCTCGGTGCTGCAGGCGACGCTGACGCTTCCCGGCATCGCCGGCATCGTGCTGACCATCGGCATGGCGGTGGACGCCAACGTGCTGGTGTTCGAGCGCATCCGCGAGGAGGTCCGCCGCGGCCGCACCCCGGTATCGGCGATCGACGCCGGCTATTCGCGCGCGATCAAGACCATCATCGACGCCAACGTCACCACACTGATCGCGGCGCTGCTGCTGTTCCAGTTCGGCTCCGGCCCGGTGCGCGGCTTCGCCGTCACCCTGGCCATCGGCATCGTAACCTCGATGTTCACCGCGATCATGCTGACGCGGCTGCTGGTGGTGACCTGGCTGCGCCGCACCAAACCCAACGAAATTCCGATTTAGGTGCGCACCATGCGTGGACTTCACCTCGTTCCGGCAAGAACCAACCTGCAGTTCATCCCGCGGCGGCTGATGTTCTTCGCGCTCTCGGCCGTACTCGTGCTGGCCTCGATCGGCTTGTTCGTCGGCAAGGGCATGAACTACGGCATCGACTTCACCGGCGGCATCCTGATCGAGGTGCGCACCCAGGGCGACGCCGACATCAGCGACATGCGCGGCAAGCTGTCGAACCTGGGATTGGGCGAGATCAACCTGCAGACTTTCGGCGCGCCGAATGACGTGCTGATCCGGGTGCAGCGCCAGCCCGGCGGCGACAAGGCACAGCAGCCGGCGGTCGAGGCGGTGAAGACCGCGCTCGGCGCCGGGGTCGAATACCGCCGTACCGAGACCGTCGGTCCCAAGGTCAGCGAGGAACTGTTCTGGAACGGTGTGTATGCCGTGGGCGCGGCGATGCTGGCGATCCTGGTCTACATCTGGTTCCGCTTCGAATGGCAGTTCGGCCTCGGCGCGGTGATCGCGCTGCTGCACGACGTCCTGACCACGATCGGCATCTTCTCGCTGCTCGGACTGGAATTCAACCTGTCCACGGTGGCGGCGGTGCTGACCATCGCCGGCTACTCGATCAACGATACCGTCGTTGTCTACGACCGGGTGCGCGAGAACCTGCGCCGCTACAAAAAGATGGCGCTGACCGAACTGCTCAACGTGTCGATCAACGAGACCCTGTCGCGCACGGTGATGACCAGCTTGACGACGCTGCTGGCGCTCGGTTCGCTGTACGTACTCGGCGGCGAGGTCATCCGCGGTTTCAGCTTCGCCATGATCTGGGGCGTCATCGTCGGTACCTACTCGTCGGTGTGCCTGGCGGTGCCGCTGCTGCTGTACCTGAAGCTGCGCCGCGGCGCCATGGTCGACAGCGACGACGACAAGGAGGAGGCGGCGGAGCCCGCCGCCTGATCGGACATCAGTCTCGACATCACCCCGCTGGTCCCCGAGGGATCGCAGGTCATCAACAGCTACGGCGACGGCCGCTTCCGCATCGGCGGCCAGGTCCATGACGGTTCCGTCCTGGTCTGGCCCGATCGCACGTTGGCCTGGCCGATCGGCGGGCTTGAGCAGATCACGCTCGACAGCCTGGCGCCGCTGTTCGAGACCGATCCGGTGCCGTCGATCCTGCTGATGGGCTGCGGCGCGAAATTCGCCAACGAGCCGGTGGGCCTGCGCGCCGGCCTGCGCGAGAAGGGCGTGGTGCTGGAATGGATGGACACCGGCGCTGCCTGCCGCACCTTCAACGTGCTGCTGACCGACGGCCGCACCGTCGCCGCGGCGCTTTTGGCGGTGGACTGACCGCGTTCAGCCGACCGAGGCCAGCCAGTCCAGGTGATCCTCGAGCAGACGGCTGAGCAGGAACTTCTCGCGCACGCTCTCGCGCGCCGTTTCGCCGATGCGGCTCCGCAGGTCCGGGCTGCCGATCAGCTCGACCAGGCGCTGTGCCGCCTCGTCGATCGAGCCGACCAGGAAGCCGTTGACCCCGTCCTCGATCTGCGCGCCGATGCCGTCGACGCGGCCGCCGATGACGGCGCGGCTCTTCCACATCGCCTCGGTCACGGTCAGGCCGAAACCCTCGCGGGTCGATTTCTGCATCACCACGTCGGAATACGACTGCAACGCGTTGACCAGGTCGGCGTCGTCGCCCTCGGCCGAGATGATGGTGTTCTCGTGGGCCATGTCCTTGACCTGATCGAAGATCACTTTGCCTTCTGGGTCGTCGTCGGCCATGTTGCCGAGCAGGACCAGGGTGAAGTCGACCGTCTTGCGCGCGATGTCGGCGGCCTCGACCACGCCGACCGGGTTCTTCCACGGATCGAAGCGGCTGACCTGGGTGACGATCGGCTTGTCGCGCGGGATGTTGTAGCGGTCGAGCACGACCTCGCACTGATCCGCCGGCATCGGCACGTTCTTCGCCGTGAACGGATTGATCGCCGGCTTGATGAAGCGGATCGGCCTGTCCAGCGGCTGCTGGTAGGCGGGCAGGGAGAACACCGCGCTGTCGTACTGGTTGACGTAGGGCTGGGCCCGGCTCCACACCGCCTGGTTGGTGGTCGACAGATCGATGTGGCAGCGCCACAGCCAGCGCTGGCCGTTCTTGCGCTCGCGCACCAGGGGCAGGGGCTGCGGGTCGTGGATCAGGATCACGTCGCAGTCCTCGAGCACGCCGGCGTTGCCGGCGTTGGTCTCTTCGTACAGGCCCCATTGTTCGCTGGTGAAGTCGCCGTCCTTGCCCTGCAGGTAGTTGTGAATCGATTTGGTCACGTCGTAGAACGGCGGCGTGCCCTGGATGATGTCCCAGCGCGCGGCGATGCCGACGTCGTTGAACAGCGGGATCAGTGATTGCAGGATCTCGGCGACGCCGCCGCCGTGCTTGGTGGCGTTGATGTGCTGCACCGATTTGCCGTCCAACGCCGCGGCCTTGGCGCTGATGCGGGCGACGGTTTCGTCTCCGATCAGTGGCGCGTAGTCCTGCAGGCGAAGCCCGGTGGGCTGCGCGGTGACGGTCGTGGCCTTATCCATCGTTCTGATCCCCCAATGGTCCTGGTGAGACGGTTTCTCCGACCTGTCCCCCTTCGGAGAACCGTTACTGTGCCCACGATTGGGCCAGATCGCTATGACACAGGTCAATAAAAAAGCCCGGGAGAAACTCCCGGGCCTTTTCGCGAAATTCGCGGATCTGGGGTCAGGCGCTGGTCAGATTGGCGGCGGCAAAATCCCAGTTCGCCAGGTTGTCCAGGAACGCCTGGATGAAGTCGGGGCGCCGGTTCTGGTAATCGATGTAGTAGGCGTGCTCCCACACGTCGCAGGTCAGCAGCGGGGTCGCGCTCGTGGTCAGCGGGGTTTCCGCGTTGGGAGTCTTGACGATTTTCAGCTCGCCGCCCTCGGCGACCAGCCAGGCCCAGCCGCTGCCGAACTGGCCGACGCCGGCGGCCTTGAACTGCTCCTTGAAGCCGTCCAGCGAGCCGAACGCGGCGTCGATCTTGGCCGCCAGGTCGCCTGACGGGGCGCCGCCGCCGTTCGGCGACATGCTGTGCCAGAAGAAGGTGTGGTTCCAGATCTGGGCGGCGTTGTTGAACACGCCCGCCTTGTCCGGATTGCCGGCGGCATCACGGATGACCTGCTCCAGGTCCTCCTTGCTGCCGCCGGCGGCGTCGCCCAGCATGTTGTTCAGGTTGACAACATAGGCGTTGTGGTGTTTGCCGTGGTGGAAGTCCAGCGTCTCGGCCGAAACATGCGGCGCCAGGGCGTCTTTGGCGTAGGGCAGGTCGGGAAGTTCAAAAGCCATGATAATACCCCTCTGAATGACTGAAGAATCAAACGAACGAATCCGAATTTATGGTTTCGCGTAAGAGATTTAAAGAGGCCGCCGGCATAACTTAGAAAAAATTGAAAAAAGGGCCTCAAACACGCGAAATTCAGCGCCACCAGGCGCGAATTCCGCAGAAAAACCGATCCCATCCTGTGAGCTCGACGGGACGGTCGAACGGATCGCCCTGGCGCGCGCGACGAGCCAGCCTGCGGGTGGCGCAGAGCGTGCGCGCGAGGTGACGGCGCAGCGACCCGTCGGCGCACCGGAAGGCCGCGGATTCGAGCAGCAGCTGGTCGACGCCGTCGAGCGCGCGGTCGAGCGCGGCGCGGATCTGACCCTGCGCCGAGGCGCTGGCCAGCCGCTCGACGCCGATCGCGGCATCGCGGAAATAGGCCTGCGGCAGGAAGATCCGGTCGTGCTCGACGTAATCCTGCTTCGACAGGAGCACGCGTTCCAGTGTGAACAGTGCCAGACACAGCGCTTCCAGCGGCCGCGCCGCCGCCGTGTCCCGGTTGCCGTTCCAATGGAGCAGGATCCGCCCCAGGGGCGCCGCGGCATAGCCGCCGTGGGCCAGCAGTTCGCCCCAGGTGGCGATGCGCAGGCCATCGGTCTGGCGCAGGCGGGCCTGGATCAGGTGGTCCACCGGCCGCGCCGGGATGTCGTGGGCGTCGAGCCGCCGGCGCAGCTCGGAGTCGCCGTCTTCGAGCGCCGTGCGCAGATCGTGCAGGCGTTGCTGCCGCTCGGTGGCGTCGATGCCGTGGTCGTTGCTCAGCGCGTCGATCTCGGCGACGAACCGGCGGAGTTCGGCCGCAGCCGGGTGATTTCCCGACGGCAATACGGAAATGGGGCTGAGCGGAGCGTTCATGGCGCGGGCGGGACTCCAGAATCGGCTTGGGCCGACGGCGGAATCGGACCATATATGGCCCCGGCCGTCCATTTCAAGGCACGAAACGGCAGCATCGGAGGGCTGATGAGCGACGTATCCTACTGCCTGCAGCAAGTCCGCCGCCACGACCGCGACCGGCTGCTGTGCGCCCTGTTCGCGGGGGCGGCGCAGCGCGACGCCATTGTCGCCCTGCTGGCCTTCAATCTGGAGGCCGCGCGGGTGCGCGAAACCGTCAGCGAACCGCTGATCGGGCAGATGCGCCTGCAATGGTGGCGTGACGCCCTGGACGGCATCTTCGCCGGCGACCCGCCGGCGCACCAGGTCGCGGTGCCGCTGTCCGACGCCGTATGCGCCCACGGTCTCGACCGCGAACCTTTCGAACGCCTGCTCGACGCCCGCCGCTTCGACCTCGAGGAGGAGGCGCCGGCCGACCTGGCGCAGCTGGAGGCCTATGCCGAGGCGACCTCGGCCGGACTGACCCTGCTCAGCCTGTGGATCCTCGGTGTCGATGGCGCGGCGGCGCGCGAGGCCGGGCGGCGGATCGGCATCGCCTGGGCGCTGACCGGCCTGATGCGGGCCTTGCCCTATCATGTCGGCCTGCGCAAGAGCTTCCTGCCCGAAGACCTGTGCGCCGCCGCCGGCATGGCCCCGGGCGGCCTGTTCGACCATCGCCACCGCGGCGGCTACGAAACCGTCGTCGAGGCCGTCGCCGAGGCCGCCGCCGGGCACCTGAGCGCGGCGCGCGCGCGGCGCGCCGAGGTGCCGCGGGCGGCCCGGCCGGCGCTGCTGCCTGGGGTGCTGATCGACGGCTATCTCGCCGACCTGCGCCGGGCCCGGTTCGAGGCCCTGGCCATGCCGCCGGGCCGGGTCGGGCCGGGCCGCCAGCTCGGCCTGTGGCTGCTCAACATGACCGGCCGCTACTGACGCGGGCGCGCGCATCGGATAACATGCCGGCAACAACAGACGGGGGACAGCCCCCGGAAGATCGGGAGTGAAGGCATGTTGCGAGGATTCGCCGCCCTGATGGCGGCTCTTTTTCTGTTCCACGGTGCCGCCGCCGGCGAAGAGGTCAAGCTGAAGCACGGCGGCCTGACCCTCAACGCCAAGCTGGAGATGGCCGACGGCAAATCGATGGCCGACGGCATCGTGCTGATCACCCACGGCACCCTGGCGCACAACGGCATGGAGCTGATCGTGGCGCAGCAGGAACTGCTGAAGGAGCGCGAGATCTCCAGCCTGGCGATCAATCTGAGTCTCGGCCTCGACGACCGCCACGGCACCTACGACTGCGCCGTGCCGCACAAGCACCGCCATGGTGACGCGGTCACCGAGATCGCCGCCTGGGTCGCTTGGCTGAAGGGCAGGGGCGCGACTTCGATCGCGGTCATGGGGCACTCGCGCGGCGGCGCGCAGACGGCGCTGTACGCCGCTCGCGAACCGGACCCGGCGGTTGAAAAGGTGATCCTGCTGGCACCGGCGACGTCGGACCCGGCGAAGACGGCCAAGTCCTACGAGAAGCGCTACGGCGTCTCCCTGGCCCTGCTGCTCGAGCAGGTCGGTGACATGGTCGCCGGCGGCGGCGGCGAGATGCTGGAACAGACCGATTTCCTGTATTGCGCCGATGCCAGGGTTTCCGCGTCGTCGTTCATGAGCTACTACCTGGCCGATCCCAACCGCGACACGCCCAGCCTGGTCGAGCGCGTCAAGCTGCCGATGCTGGGCATCGTCGGCACCGCCGACGAGGTCGTCGCCGACGCCTTGCCGCGGCTCAAGGAGAAGGCCGGCGACCGCCTCACCGTGGTCGAGGTCGAGGATGCCGGCCACTTCTTCCGCGATCTCTACGGCGAGGATGTCGCCGACGCGGTGCAGGAATTCCTGGAACAATAGCCAGCTTGGGGGACCCCTTCATGAACTACAAGCTCCTCGGCCGCAGCGGCCTCGCCGTGTCGCCGGTCTGCCTCGGCACCATGATGTTCGGCGGCCGCAGCGACGACAGCACGGCGGCGCGGATCGTCGGCTCGGCGCAGGATGCCGGCATCAACTTCATCGACACCGCCGATGTCTACAACGACGGCAAGTCGGAACGCGTCGTCGGCCGGCTGATCAGGAAGCAGCGCGACCACTGGGTGTTGGCGACCAAGGGCGGCAACGCCATGGGGCCGGGCCCGAACGAGCGCGGGCTCGGCCGCCGCTGGCTGATGCGGGCGGTCGAGGGCCCTGGGCCGGCTGGGCACCGACGTCATCGACATCTACTACCTGCACCGCGACGATCACGCGGTGGACCTGGCGGAAACGGTGATGGCGCTGGGTGACCTGATCCGCGCCGGCAAGATCCGCCATTGGGGGGTCAGCAACTTCCGCGCCTACCGCATGACCCACATGGTGGCGCTGGCAGACCGGCTCGGCGTGCCGCATCCGGTGGTGTCGCAACCCTACTACAACGCCATGAACCGCATGCCCGAGGTCGAGGTGCTGCCGGCCTGCGCCGAGCACGGCATCGGCGTTGTGCCGTACAGCCCGCTCGCCCACGGCGTGCTGACCGGCAAGTACGATCCCGACGCCAAGCCGAAGAAGGGCACCCGCGCCGGGCTCGGCGACGTACGCATGATGGAGACCGAGTTCCGCCGCGAATCCCTGGTCATGGCGCAGACCATCAAGGCGCACGCGGAAAGCCGCGGCATGACCGCCGGACAGTTCGCGCTCAACTGGGTGCTGAACAACCGGATCGTCACCTCGGTGCTGGCCGGACCGCGAACGATGGCGCAGTGGAAGGAGTACCTCGGCGGCCTGGCGCACGATTTCACCGCCGAGGACGAGGCCCTGATCGACAGCCTGGTCACCACCGGTCATCCGTCGACGCCGGGCTTCAACGATCCGCGCTATCCGGTGATCGGGCGGGTGCCGGAGAGCAATTGATGGCGGATGTCCGGTTGCGGGCGAGCGGGCGGCGCGCCTGATCGACAAACTGGCCGGCGGCGCCCTGCGGCGAATCCATGACACCCACGCCCTCGAATTGCTGGCGCCGCTGCGCGCCGGCCACATCCCGTGGACCAAAAGCAGCATCCGCCCGGCCGCGTTGGCGGTGGTGGTCAACGACATTGTCCTCAACCGTCGGCGCACGGTGGTCGAATTCGGCGCCGGCGTGTCGACCGAGATCCTCGCCCGCCTGATCCGGCAGCGGGGTGGTCGGTTGGTCTCGTTCGAGGACAACGCCGACTGGATCGCCATACTGCGCCAACGACTTGCCGACGCCGGCGATGCTGACGCGGTGAAACTGGTACACGCGCCGCTTGCACCCGGTGCGCTGCGCGGTCATGACAAGGATTGGTACGACGCAAGCGTGGTCACCGATTCGCTGAAAGACCTGGAGGCGGGTGTCGACCTCGTGCTGGTCGACGGCCCGGCGGCCCACCTCGCCAGCCTGTCGCTGGCCCGCTACCCGGACTACCCGGTGATCCGCCCCAATCTCGGCGAGACCGCCGCCATCTACCTCGACGACATCAATCGCCCCGGCGAGCGCGCCGTGCTGCGCCAATGGGCCGCCGAGTTCGACGGCGAGGTGATGATCAAGTACATGGGCGGCGATTACGCGGTGATGAAAAGCCGCACCGGGTTTCACACCGGTTTGTGAGGCTCCTCAGCCGAGCCAGTCGCGCAAATCCGCCAGCGCCCTATGCGCCATCGCCTGCTTGCGCGCGCGGCCCTTGATCCGACGACCCTTTTTGTTGCGCAGGTCGATCGGCGGGAACAGGCCGAAGTTGATGTTCATCGGCTGGAACGTTTCGGCCTCGGCGCCGCCGGTGACATGGCCGAGCAGGGCGCCGTGCGCGGTGGTCGGCGGCGGTGCCGCGGGGGACTCGCCGAGCCGTTCGGCGGCGGCGAAGCGGCCGGCCATCAGGCCCATGGCGGCGCTCTCGACATAGCCCTCGCAGCCGGTGATCTGGCCGGCGAAACGCAGGCGCGGCATCGCCTTCAGGCGCAGCGTCGCGTCGAGCAGCTTGGGCGAATTGATGAAGGTGTTGCGGTGCAGGCCGCCGAGCCGCGCGAATTCAGCGTTCTCGAGCCCCGGGATGGTACGGAACACCCGTTTCTGCTCGCCGTAGGTCAGCTTGGTCTGGAACCCGACCATGTTGTAGAGCGTGCCCAGCGCGTTGTCCTGGCGCAACTGCACCACCGCGTGCGGCTTGACGTCGGGCGCGTGCGGATTGGTCAGGCCGACCGGCTTCATCGGCCCGAAGGCCAGGGTCTGGCGTCCGCGTTCGGCCATCACCTCGATCGGCAGGCAGCCCTCGAAGTAGGGGGTGTTCTCCTCCCAGTCCTTGAACACCGTCTTCTCGCCGGCCAGCAGCTCGTCGATCAGGGTGTGGTACTGCGCCTCGTCCAGCGGGCAGTTGATGTAGTCCTTGCCGGTTCCCCCGGGCGCGGACTTGTCGTAGCGCGACTGGAACCAGGCGCGGCTCATGTCGATGCTCTCGGTGTAGACGATCGGCGCGATGGCGTCGAAGAAGGCCAGCGATTCCTCGCCGCTCAGCTCGCGCACCGCCGCCGCCAGGGCGGGCGAGGTCAGCGGGCCGGTGGCGATGATGACGCTGTCCCAATCCTCCGGCGGCAAACCGGCGACCTCCTGGCGCTGCAGGCTGACCAGGGGATGGTCGAGCAGGTCGCGCTGCACGGCGGCGCTGAAGCCGTCGCGATCGACCGCCAGGGCGCCGCCGGCCGGCACCTTGTGGGCATCGGCGGCACGCAGGATCAGCGAATCGAGCCGCCGCATCTCGGCGTGCAGGGTGCCGACGGCGTTGAACTCCCAGTCGTCCGAGCGCAGCGAATTGGAGCACACCAGTTCGGCCAGGGTGTCGGTCTGGTGCGCGTCGGTGCCGCGCACCGGGCGCATTTCGTGCAGGACCACGGGCACGCCCCGCCGGGCGATCTGCCAGGCTGCCTCGCTGCCGGCCAGGCCGCCACCGACGACGTGTACGGGTTTCGGTGCTATGCTGCTCATCGCTGCAGAGATAGAGCCGCCGGCCGGCGCTGGCAACCGCGAAAAAAGCCGATACGGTCGACCAACCCGATGGTGGTTATAGGAACGGTTGCGCTAGAGCACATTTGACGAACGTAGAATCGTTTTTAACCGATGTCTGATTCCCTGCCCTGGTGTTTTTAGCCAGGGAGGTTTTCATGGGCTGGGCGTACGGGATTGATCTTCGGCAGCGT
>Ga0056109_1000462_pt1 | contig 11660 bp, 9 predicted proteins | sample WorMetG1BERMUDA2_FD_80077 | JGI IMG/M metagenome (GOLD analysis project Ga0056109, IMG submission 80077) | Marine gutless worms symbiont microbial communities from Max Planck institute for Marine Microbiology, Germany - Inanidrilus... ...
GAAGTATGCTGATGATCTGTTCCGGGGTGTAGCGTCTACGGCTCATTTTGTCCTCCTTCCGTGAGGTCAAGAATGCGCCAAACTCTCTCAATAAAACTGGACCACTCCCAGGGGGTCACTCCATAGTCATGAATGGTCGCAATACCATAGCGAGCGCTTCCGGTCACTTCGACACGGGCATTGGGCAGGTCATGAACGATCATATCATCCTTGACCTTTTGCTTCGTCGAAAGACGAAACACCGCGATATCCATCAGGTCGATATTGTCCTTGATTGGGATGTCATGCAGGGATGGTACAAACAGATCCGGTTGTTCCGGCGGTTTGTTATCATTGGCTGCCGGTAAGCAGGGTTCATCCTCCGCCGGGTTACGGTCCAGGAATTGCTGAAATACCCGGTCCTGAACCAGTTGATGTTGCTGATCTTTCATGGTCATGACGCCCTTCCGGTATCATCCAGTTCAGCAAAGCCGGGCAATCCACGTTGGGTCAGCAGTAAGTCAAGCGCTTCCAGATAATAGCTGTGCATCGTGCGGAATTCTTCATGGCTGAGATTACGCAGCAGCTGATAGACGGCGGGCGGCAAGCGAAGGGTGCGATCAACCGTCTTTTTCTTGACCGTCTTTTGCTCTTCCAAAATTTGTTGCTGAGGAATGGATGGCCGAGTCTCTTCGTTCGAAGTCAACACCAAAGGAGTACGTTTGTATTTTCTCATGGGATTTTCCCTTCTTATTATTGATTGTTTTCGATCCAGGACCACAGCGCCGCAATGTCGGACGCCGCTTTGCCTGTTGGGTTGTATTCCGTCACGCCGAGACCGAGGCCATCTGCGTCGGGATAGTCAACGCGGGTGACAATCGGGACCGGGGCTAAAGGTCCCAGTGCAAATAGAACCTGCGCCGCCTCACGCACCCGCCCGCCTTTGGCAGGCGTTCGTGGCGGTGTTTGATTGAGGATGAAGGCATAGGGCTTGTGCTGGCGCGATACCACACGATAGGTCTTAGCCGCCCCTTTCAAATCTTTCTCCGTCGGTCGGCTTGGTATGAAGACCTGATCGCTTATACCGACCACCGAGACCGCGCTCAGCCTGTCATCACCGGCGGTATCGATGACCAGAATATCAATGTCCGTAGCCTTGGCCCGACTTACGGCATCTGCCAATCCACTGAGGGCAATATGTCGAACAGATAAATGACCGGAATTTGTGGAGGTTGGAACTGTTTGCAGGCGCTTGTCATACCAGTCACGGATACTGCCCTGACTGTCCATATCCAGGATGAGAACATTCAAGCCCTGCTGCGCGGCACAAACGGCACAATGGGTTGCCAATGTGCTTTTACCGGGGCCGCCCTTGCTGGCGACAAAGGAAATCACTTTCAAAATTCATGACCCAATTTTTATTGTTCTTATTCGGGTGCTGATATCTTGATATCACGATATCTAAGCATCATGACATCTTCGTACCATGGCATCATGATATCATAACATCTTGACGCCATGATATTGTTTTTAAACTTTTTTCATTGCCTCCCTTTATGGAAGCTATAAGCCAATCACTGGCGTTTCAGTTCCGCGCGGCCTGAATTGGCCCCGGATGCCGGACCCTTAAGCCAATAGGTTCCGTCTTCCGAAACCGACATGGTCAGGTCATAGGTAAAATCCGAACTTGTCGTGATGGTGATCTTTGAACCGGCATAGTGTCCCGATAATTTTGGCCGCTTGTCAAAGCTGCTGTCAGGGATATGAGCATCACCGGCAATAGAGCCGTGACGCCCCTTGATGTTGAACGTCATGGGAAAGCGACTTCCTTTGTCATTGATGAATGACCCTTTCCAGACACCGGATATCTGTGTCACCACCTGATCCGAAGTCGCGGGCGTCAGAGACGTCGTTTGACAGGCCGCGAGTGTGACCAGCCCAAAGAATAAACAGGCAAGACGAATGATTTTCATGAGAGGGGTTCCTTTCGAGAAATGATTGGAAGCTTTCCTATCGCGCCCCGTGCGCGATCAGGTGTTCCAGCTGTGGTTTAAAATCTTCCCAGCGCCGAAAGGCTGTCACCTTGCGGTAGACAACCATGCCGTTGCGATCCAGAAAGAAGTTGGTTGGAATCTTTGGAGCGATCTTGCGAAAATCGATCTCATCGCCGTTGGCCAGCGTGAATTCGCCGTTAAAGGCATCGCCATCGACAAAGGGCAGAGTAAACCCCTGACGAAACCCAAGTCGTGACCACATACAAAACGGTGTATCAGTACACGACCAGCGGCGGTGGTGGCGATGACGGCGGCGGGGATGATGGTGGCGGCTGCGGAGGGACGTGATCCGCATCATACAAGAAGCTTTATTCTCTTCGCCCCTGTTCCGAAACCTCGACCTCCCAATCAGAACAGGTCCCATTGATGCATTGCTGGACCTTCAGCTCTGATCGAAGAAACTGTTCGCAACTGGCATAGATGAACCATTTGTTATTGGGTGCGACCAGTTCCGTCCCATCGGGCCGTTTTGGAAGGGTTTCTCCGGGCTTGATCACTCGAATAGGCACTCCCTCACGCCAACCGCTGATTTTGCCGATCTCACCACTGTCCAGAACATAGGTCAGCAAAAGCGTCTCTGTCGCCGTGCTGAGATTGTTGGTGACATAGGGGATAAAGCCGCAAATCTCTGGCGGCGTATTTTCATCCGCCCCATAAGCACCCGCCGTATTCACCGGCGTGATATCCTCATATTTGATGCTCAAGCCCTTGGCATTGCTCTCATAACAGCCCGCAAGGCCGGTGATAGCCAGCAGGCAAAGCGCCTGCTGACCAAAACGTTTCCAGATATCCATGGCGACACCTACCGGATATAGGCAGGCCAGAACTTGCCTGACCGGTCATGGAAATAGCGGTATTTGTCACCATCCCGATAAAAGGTGTAGCAGGTCTTGACGTTAGGCCTCCGACCATTTGCGTCATTGATCGTGCACAAAACACCGTCGTCAGACAGAGTATGGGTACCGGTAACCTTCCAGCCTTTATCGGCTGTATAGCGGCTGGCCCCATCTTTTGAGTGGAAAAAACTCCCGCTGCCACCGCGCCATTCGCGCCCGATAAAGGTAGACCGAACCTCGGCGGAAGACAGTTTGACTTCATTCGAGCCGACTTGTGTTGATGTTTGACACCCGGCCAGAATGGACACGGCCAAAAGCACGCCGAACGGCGCGGATTTCTTGAGGAATTGCATAGAAAGGACTCCCTTCGTGGAACAGAATGGTGTATTCGGTTCCAGAAAAAATTGCCTTACCTATTGTTTTTCCAAAACTTTTCCATATAGGCCCGTTCTTCGTCTCCCAAAGCATCAAGATAGATTGCCGTCGTTTCCATACGCGAATGCCCAAGCCATTTCTGCACCTTATTGATCGGCACACCATCCTGTGTCGTGAGAATACCGAAAGCATGACGTAGACCTTTCGGGCTCGCATGCGGCCCCACCACACCAGCCTTATTCATAACCGTTTTCACATGCCGCCAGCCAGTGTTCCGCGCCCAAGTCCAGAGCGGCTTATTGCGATGTTTCTCCATAGATTGAGACCGGCGAACTTGATGAACAAGGTCCAGTGCATCCAGCACTTCAAATCGGACCGGAACTGCGCGAAACAGCCCTTTTCTGCGCTTTTTCAAGGTTTCAAAGATGATAACACCGGCGTCAAAGTCAATACGATCCGGTGTCAAATCCAGCGCTTCTGAGATACGACATCCCGTCTGCGCCAGCACCATGCAGAAGGTGCGAATTTCAGGTGATGCCAGCTCCGCTGCACCGATAAATGCATCCCGCTCTTTAGCTGTTAGATACTTCCGTTTTCCCTGTCCATCGAACAAAACCTGCTGCAAGTGTTCCAACCCAATCCATAATTCAGTTTCCCGCCGACGGAGTTGTTGACTTTAAACACCCGTCGAACTACTTTCTTGGAACACTATACACCATTCTGTTACATCATTGTTTTTAAAAGATGAATCTCAGAAATCGCTGAAGAAGCTGTACAAGTAGGTCAACGTCCCGAATTGCACTCTGCAGCACAGCATTTTGCTGCCATGAACTCGCTTTCCTGACATTCGTCTCTGGCAATTCGAAAGTTCACAATGCGGGACTTTTGAGACATTCGGGAAATGTCCGCTTCCAATCACCAAGAGAATGTTATATTAATTTCCCAAACGGAGAGTATCAGCTCGTAAAACCAAAACCGCGCTAGATGTTACTGCCTTCCATCGATTGCCTCTCATCTGACCGTACCACCCCGTGAACTATTGAAGAAAGGATTCGGCGGACTCCTTCAGAAAGGGAAAGTGAGCTGCTTTCTTTTCACTGATTCCAGCAACCCTTCGAAATAACTGTACCGACGGTTTTCCTTCCATTGTACCCAATAAATCTACTGACCTACGTATCAGCTCACCACTCTCGTATTTCTGAGACAGCCGCTCCAATTCTCGCTGGCCGTCAGTTGAAAGAACCAAATCGACAAATTCAGAAACGTGCCTTTCCAGAATGCCCTTTGCCGATTGACTACAATCAGACATTCGCCACAACGCTTCCCCGGCGCGCCAGCGAATTCCATAGTAATCTGATCTCAAATACGGATCGGAAATAGTTCTTTCTGTGGTTAAGATTTTGGCCAGTGGAATAGCGATATCACCGCGTAGTGAGCCAGAGAATATTTCGTTGCTATCTTGAAGAACATGAACAATTTGCTTCGCAAAGCGAAAATCTTCGGGCGATTGCAAATCTCCAATGCTTATTGCATTGGCAATAAAATCGATGCTTCCCGAATTGCGGGGCTCATACGCGACTAGCTGTAAGTGACCTATGAGCCGAACACCAAAAGACCGGGCCGCTGTAAACGAATTTGCCCGCGCAGATGAACCAGCGTGCACAACATGTGCCAAAACATACAAATTTTCACCCAGGAATTCCTCCGAATTTAGCGCTTCCAAGGCTGGGCCATCCTCCACACGAACAAGAGCATCAAACGCCGCCCTCCAACGTGAAAGTGCTTGTCTCGCTTCGTCGGTTTCGGTGGGTCGGTCGTCTCCCCAACTACGCCCGTCGCAGATTGACGCGTTCGTATTGCCTCGTTTCCAGGAAAACACCACGTTACCGGCTTCACGAAGAAATGGCTTCATATCTTGTAGCAACGCGGGTTCAACCGATTGTACGAATGCTCTTTCCGTTACATTGGAATCGAGCAAAATAGCCGCTAATCGCGCAGTTGTCCCTGCACTTATGGCTCTGCTTTCAGTTAATATGGATAGAAGATTTGCGCGGTGATCGGACTCAAAGCTAGAGTCCGCGATAGATGGCAATATCTCACTGGCCAACCGTGCTTTTTCGAGATCAAGTTGCTGTTGGTGACGCTGTTCTGTCAGCCTCTGCTCTCTCGCATTGGACCAAAGGTAGAAAACAAGAAAGGCGACACCAATGAGCGCACCGATGAATAGCTTGTCGATTACAAGCAGCCAAACTTTTCCTGCAAAGCTATCCGGGTCCATGATTCACACTATATTGGATAATACTTAAGTTTTCTAGCAGCAAGCGTAGGGCGCGATTTCACGCACCGTGCCATAATGTCCAAAACGTGGATTTCAGACATTCGTCTCTGACACCTCAAAAGTTCACAATGCCGGACGAAGCGCCAATTCGCTGCGGCTGCACCGATGTCTGCTTTTTGAATCCGCTTTCGGGATTCGATCGACATCGCACCATCGGGCAGTGTTCCTGTCGCCCGGAACGCCAAGCCGGTACGCTTTCTGACTTAAATTTGTCCAAGTCACCTCAATGTTTATGGTAAACCTCATAAGTCGTATTGCGGGGATCCGTAGTATATTTGAACTCCCAGGCAGGCGACAAGGCTTGCATGCCGTATTCCAGAAGGAAGCTGACGAAACTACCATGCAGTTGGATCTGGTGAATATGGCGCAACTCATGGGCGACGACGTTCACGTTGTACTCCTGACCCGAGGCCATCATGACATTGCTGCCGAACACCATGCTGCGCCCGCCAAGCAGCCACGGCACTAGGCCACCGCGACGGAACACTGCGGATTGCACATCGGGCAAGCCTTGCTCGGCAATCTTGCCGGCCAGTCGTGAATTGTCCCTGGTCGTGTCGATCTTGTACTGATCGTGCACGTCCCGCGCAAAGCCATGGTTCTGGGGATCGGGACCAGAGAGCGCATCATAGCGGATCCCTTTGAGGGCGATATTGCCAGCCGCCGACACCGCCCCTGAGGCCAGGCCCTTGGTGAACCCGTCCCAAGCATCCTCTCCGGTCAACTGCGCCTGGACCGCGCCCTGAACTCCGCCCAGCAACGCGCCACGCCCTACTTCGATCGCGATATTCTGGGTGTCCACCCAAGCGCCTTTTCCGGTAACCACCCCGTCAGGCGCCACCGAAGACACCGCGCCAAACACGAAGCCGAGGCTAACGGAGGTCCAGAACCCTTCGCCGATCCGCAAGCCGTTGCCCGACACATAGTTGCCCAACACATGGGTACCAGCCGAAATGGCTGCGCCCTTTGCTGCGGAGCCAAGTAATGGGTAGCCGCCGAACCCACCGATCAGCCCACCGATGATCCCGCCGATCAGCGCACCGGTCCACGGGTTGGTGCCGTTTTCGCGGGCGGTCTGATAGCCTAGGTACCCCCCGACGACGACACCGATGATCAGCGGCACCCACAGGATGCGCCCGGAAGGATCGCGGAACCGCACCGGGTTGTTTGCACCATACGCATAGGGGTTGAGCAACTGCGAGCCGTGGCTGAAACCCTCCGGTCGGTTGAGCACTAAGTCATCGGGCGCCAGGAACCGCCCGATGGAAGGGTCGTAAAGCCGGTTTCCAAGCAGGACCAAGCCCAACTCCTGCTCGGTCGAGCGCCCGATATAGAAGCTTTCCGCGCTGCCATCCACGGCCCGGCCCCAAGGGTCGAAATCCTGTTGAGTAACAGCGGCTCCGGTTGCGTCGGTCATCAGATAGACGCTGCCTTGCAGATCGGCATGGTGAATCACCGTCCGGCTGCTGCCATCAGCCGCCCCGATGATCCGACCAACTAGGTTGCCCTCAGAAAGGACCGAGCAAATGCTCTGATCGGCACTTTCTTCGTACAGGCCGCCGAAGAACAGGCTGCTACTGCGCTGCCCGTTCTGGGTCACATGGCGTGCGATCAACACATCACCATAGCCGAACTCGTATTCAACAAGGGTGCCGTCCGGCGCCTCGCATTTCGTGGGGCGGCCCCAGTGGTCATAGCTGATACGCCCGAGCCGTGTATGTTCGATCACCCGTCCAGCCGCGTCATAGCGCAGGGCCACGTGACCATCGGGCCCGGAATACCCGGTCAGCCGGGACGGCGCATCGGGATCATCATATTCGAACCCTCCCTGTCCCTGGTCCGATTTGGTCGTGATATTGCCCTTTGCATCATATTCAATCTGCTGGGCAACCGTGGCCTCGCCCCGGACCTCGGTCAGGCGCAGAAGGGAATCGTATTCGAATTCACGATGCAGGGATTGGCCTGCCATGGACTGATCCCAGGACAGAATGCTGCCCATGGGGTCATAGGTGAACCTGAGATCGCTGAGCACCACTCCGGACGGGGCCAGGACGGTTTCACGCTCCATCTGATGCGAGGGGTTGAACCACCTTTGTGTGGTGGCCCCATTCGCAAACCGAACCCGCTCGGGCTGGCCATCGGTGCCATAGGCGATGCTATCTACCAGCCCCCCGATCGACCGCACCAGATCGCCTTCATTGTAGTCATAGTCAACCGTGCGCCCGTTTGGATAGGTGACACGCATCAGTTGCCCCATATCGTCATGCTCGAACGCCATGACCAGGGTTTGGCCGGTTGTGAACTGGCGTTCGATCTGGATGATATTGCCGACCGCATCATAGCGATAGCTCTGCTGCCCCCCTTCATCCTTGAGGAAGGCAACCCGCCCGACCAGATGGCGTGCCGTCGGGTCCGAGGGGTCGTCATCATAGTGGAACGCACGCAGGGCATCGGCCTCGCCTTCGGCAAAGGTGCTGGTCAGGCGATTGATCGCATCATAGTGGTTTACCAGCACCACGCCGACCGGATCCCGGCTTTTCACCAGATTGCCGACGGCATCGAACAGGAAGGCGCGTTCGCCCGCTTCCGGGTTGGTATTGCGCAGCACCTGGCCGGCAAGGTTGACCTCCTGTGCGAAGATCGCCTCCCCCCCGACCGACAGCGTGGCCAGCGCCCCCCCGGTTTCATAGCGATAGTCGATCCCGCTGCCCGCATTTGGGTTTTCCGCGTCCTCGTCCAACAGCGATAAGCTGCCATCCGCATTGTAACGCTCAAGGCGCACACGTGAGGCCAGCCCGCGGGCTGGCACCAGGTCGGTCTGCTCCGAGAACCACGGGTCGATCTTCGTCAGCCGCAGCTTGCCCTCGGGTTCGCGGGCCTCGGTGGTGCGTCCCCGATGGTCGAAGGCAAAGGTGAACTGCGGGTCGGTCTCGACCGGTTCGATATTGCCATCCCAGTCAAAACCGGTTGCCAGTCGTGGCCAGCCGGCAGCTTTCGTATGGCCGCGCGGCGTGACCGCCTTTGTGTCCGACAGGGCAACCAGCGGGCTGCCATCGGCGGCAGGTTCGCGCGAGGTACGCTTTTCGATGGCGTGACCTGCACCTGACATCCGGGTCACGGATTTGCGCACCCCTGCGAGCTGGTCGGGGTCCGCGTCGAAGAAGTTGCTGAGCTCTTCAAGACCTATCTTCCGGTCCGGGCGCAGAACCGTCATCTGCGCCGGAATCGGCGCCACACCCGAGAAGTCCGGCAGGTCGTAACGCACGGCACGGCGGCAGAACGGGGTGCCCGCATCGTCAAAATGCAGCAGGGCAACCGCCCGACCAAGGGCGTCATAGACCTGTTTTTCCTTCATTCCCGACGGGTTGGTGACCGAACAGATCGCCTCCTGGTTGGGGTCGACGTCGGCCTCCAACACATGCCCCACGGGGTTCGTCACCCGTATCGCATGCCGTCCGGTCGCGTCATAGGCGATGCTGTGCGCATGTCCCAGGGGGTCAAGCACCTCGATCACTCGCCCACCCGCGTCGCGCGCAACACGCATTGTATCGCGCCACCAGCCGGGCGATCCGGCGCTCTGGTGGAACCCCAACGCCTGCAGATCCGTGCCAGGAAAAGTCTGTTCGATCACCGCATCCGAGGCAAGCATGCAGTCTTCGATCCGGGTCAGGTTCCCCTTGCTCATCTCGCCCAGCGGGGCGCCCTGATGGTCCGGACCGTCATAGTATCGGCGGTTATGTTCGACCAGGGCGCCGGTCTGGTCGGTCACCCGGGTTTCGGCCGCAGCGCGCGGGCTCCACCCGTCCGGCTTGGCCGGGGCCGAGGCATAGCTTACCTCGGTCCTGCGGGTCTTCTCGGGAAGGAAAGCGCCGCTGTAGCTGCCCAGGGACAGTTCGGCCAGGGTCTTGTTGCCCTGGTCGTCATGGCCAAGGATCGTATTCAGCTCCGCCTGGGCTGGCCCGCTTGCCGCGTGCTGAAGGGACAGAACGGATTTCTGCAACGGCGCCAGGATCGGCGCCTCGGGGTCGGCACGTTCCTCGCGCAGATCCCATTGATAGGTCATGCGCTCGCGTTCCGTCAGCGCCCCGCTTGCCTCCGGGCGCGTGGACAGGATCATGCTCAGGGGCAGCCCGCTTCGGGCGCAGCTGTAGATCCGCTCCGTCGGCGGCTGCTGCCTGCGCTCCGCCTCCGTCAGCCCCAGATCGTCGCCGACATCAAAACAGTATTCGCGCACGATACGCGGCGAGGCATTGTCGCCCTGTTCAGTCTCGGTGACCCGGCCGAACCCCCTGAACTCGCGACGTCCGCCATGATAGTGACCGTCCTCATAGGTGAACTGCGCCACCGCACGGGTCGAAACGAAAGCATCCCGCACGGTGATCGAGGTCAGCACCTGTTGCGGGAAAGGAAGGAAGGAGGTCCAATCCCGCCCCGCGCGCCGGGCCGGGCCCCGCATTTTTTCCACCGGCGCATAGGTCATTTCAGTGACCGAGCCCACACCATTGTCAACATGGGTCATCAGGAAGGGCGCGCGCGACAGACCGAGCGATATGAACCCATAGCGGTTGATCGACCCGCCCGCAGCCTTGCGATTATAGAGGATCCCGACACGCCCGTCGGCCAGCGGGTCAACCAGATAGGTGCGCGCCCCCCGCGTCTGTGCCGCGTGATCAATCACCACAGGATCGGCGAAGGCGCGCCCATCCAGATTCAGCCAGATCGTCAGGCGCCCGGGTTCGGACAGGACCAGGTCGGCGGTCCCGTCGCCGACCATGTCGATCAGGCGCAACTGCTCGACCGGCACGCCGGCGGGCAGCCTGGGCGGGTTTTCCATCTTGCGGCGATGGCCAAACTTCCCGTGGCCCAGATAGGGCCAGTATTTCACGCTGCGCTTGCGCAGGTCGACGATATCGGCCAACCGGTCGCCGGTCATATCGGCAAAGTGAATGCGCGGATCTGAGAACTGCACATCCGGGAAAAGCTTCTTGTCGTGGATGCGGCGGATGCGCAGGGGCTTAGCGCTCCACGCCCCGGCGCCGGTGTTGACATGGATTTCCAAAGCATCATGGGCCGAGCGGATCGCATCGGTACAGCCCCCACCGTCCATGTCCACCAGGCGCAGCTCGGGGTCGGTGACATCAAAGGGCAGCGCCTGCCCGAAGGGTTGGAACTGCTGCCAGGCGCCACCGGCATCGTTTCGCAAGAACCCGGACCCAGCGCCGTCCTGGATCATGAGATCCAGCGTCCCGTTGCCTTCAATGTCGGCAAATTGCAGCACTGCGTCGCTCAGCGCATGTTGCCCCGGCAGGTCCTGGACCTTTTCGGGCGCAGCCCAGTTCCCGTCCCCCAGGTTCTGCCAGACATAGGTTCCCGCCGGCGAGGTGGCGACAATGTCCAGCAAGCCGTCTCCGGCAAGATCCAGCAGGCTAACATTCGGGTCGTCTAGGTCTGGAAGCTCGCTGTTGCCGCCCATCGAGGCCAGTTCCTTCGGTGCCGCCTCCGTGAGGTCCAGATCGCTGTAGCCCATCGTCATCACCGGCATCTTCTGCTCGGACGCGCCTTCACCGGCGGACAGGGCCACCGTCTGCAACAGGCTGGTCTGGCGCAGGGCGTCCCTGACATAGGTGAAATCATAGCGCCGCAAAACCTTGCGCCCGCCATCACGGGTCGAAACGATGCGAATCTGGGTCAGCCGCTTGGAGGTTTCCACATCGAACCCCGCGCGCCGGGTCACGAAACCATCCGTGCGGGCATCGTCATAGTCGAATTCGATCAGGAAGATCGAATAGGCGATCCGGTCAAGATACCGCTGGGTACCATCTTCCAGATAGCGGAACCGGATCTCGATCCCATTGGGGTCAACCGTTCGCTCCAACAACCAGGCAAAGACTCGGGTCGGATCGTCCGGGTCGGCGATCCGGCTGTTGGCCGTGGTGCCCAGCTTGTAAACCGTACCGTCTGACCTGAACCCCGAAAACTGGACCGCCTGAAGCGCGAGTTTTCTCGTAATGTAGAGGCTGGCAGGACGAGGAAGAACGATGCGGAAATCTAGGTTTTCGGAACAGCAGATCGCGTTCA
>Ga0056109_1000464_pt1 | contig 11651 bp, 13 predicted proteins | sample WorMetG1BERMUDA2_FD_80077 | JGI IMG/M metagenome (GOLD analysis project Ga0056109, IMG submission 80077) | Marine gutless worms symbiont microbial communities from Max Planck institute for Marine Microbiology, Germany - Inanidrilus... ...
AGCTTGCTGTCGACCTGAATATGCTGTGTATCCGCGTTTGGAGACACAAACAGGCCCGCGGCAAAGTCCGGTGACGGCTCGGAAGCGGACAGGTCCAGCGCGCCGAGCGGACCGTCGACGTCGGCGAAGTCAAACCCGGCGCCGCCGCCGAAGGCGTCGGGATTGTCCAGATCGCCGAGCAGTTCGTCCGGCACGTCCACCCGTTCCTCATCGTCCGGCGTATCGGCGTTGTCGGTCGGGTCGTCGGTGCGGTCATCGTCCAGAGTCGGCACGAAGGGTGGTGGAATCAACGGCGAGAAGTTGTCCGGCAGAATCGGGCCGCCGAAACCCGACAGCGGATTCGGCCCGGCGCTGCCGAACAGGAACTGCGGCGGATTGACCAGATCGAGGGCGGAAGAGATCTGATCGTTCTGCCCACCGGTCGGATCGACCCCTACGGCGGCGAGCATGCCGTCGAGCCCGACCGCGGCGAACAGAGCTGCCAGTTCCGGATCGGCCGCCAGCAGCGCCGCCAGCGCCGGATCGACCTCGCCGTCGCCGCCGGCGGCGGTCTCGAAGTTCTCCAGATTGTCGTCGTCCGGGTCGTCATCCGCGCTGTCGCCGCCGATCGTCTCGATATCGCCGACGTAGGCGTCGAAGTCGGCGCTGTCGACGACGGTCACCTGGGCGCCCGTGCCCTGCAGGTCGGGCGGCAGGCTCAGGTCGGGACCGGAGAAATAGTCGCGCACCACCAGCACCTGGCCGTCCGGCAGGCGCACGATCAGGGCCGAGCCGTATCCTTCGAGGTCGGCGCCGGACAGATCGAGCGTCGCCAGCAGTGCCCGCGCGTCCTGCTCGGGCAGGGCGGCGATTTCGCCGACGAAGGCCGCGGTGGCGGATTCATGAACAGCCCGCCGGTCCTCGGTCGAGGCGGCGGGACTGGCAGCTTGCGGGGCCGGGTTCGAGGTTTCGACCAAGCGGGACTCCCATTGCAATACGGGTGTGCGGGCTTACGCCCGGCGCGGCCCCGCTGCCTATGGAATCAACCGCGTATTCTCCCGAAACAGGGAGAACCTCCACCCCCAAGAACACTAACCGCTTCAAAATACCCTACTTTTTCGAGTTATTACAGGTATTTGAACACGGTGGGCCCGGGCCGCGGATGCTCTGCCGGTTCAGGTCCGGTAGTCCGGCTGTTCGCGGTCGAGCTTGCGCAGCAGCGCCGCCCACTCGGTCGAGCCGTCGTAGGCATAGTGCGGCGAGCTGTACATCTGGTCCTGGAACCGCGCCACCTCCTGCGGATCGATCACGTGCGGGGTGTCGTCCATGGCCATCACCTTGACCTGCACCGAGCAGGCCTGGCGCAGGTAATAGGCGCGGAAAAAGGCCTCCGAGGCGCTTTCACCGAGCACGTAATAGCCGTGGTTGCAGGTGATCAGCACGCCCTTGTCCGCCAGCGTGCGCTTGAACTTTTCGGCGTAGTCGTCGTCCTCGAAGAACTCGTAGTCGATGTAGTCGATCAGGTGCAGCAGGTAGACCGCCGGCTGCGACACCGCGCGCAGGCCGCCCTTGGTCGAGCCGACCGCCATCACGTCCTCGCAGTGGCCGTGGATGAAGAAGTTGATGTCCGGGCGGCTGCCGAAGATCCGCTTGGCCAGGTTCTGCGCCCCGTCCACAGGTGCCACCGCGTCCGGGTCCAGCGGCCGGCCGTCGGCGCCGACTTTGATCAGGCAGGACGCCGTGACCTCCTCGTAGAACAGGCCGTAGGGGTGCACAGCAGGTAGTGCTCCGGCTCGCCGGCGACGCGGGCGCCGACCACCTGGTTGGCCAGGTCCGACATGCCGTAGTGGTCGAGCAGGCGGAACAGCGCCGCCTGCTCGCGTCGGGTCTGCCATTCGGCTTCGCTGCGGGGCGATGACGTTGAGGCTTGGGGGGAGGGGGCCAGGGCTTCGACGGACGGGGTCATGACGGGCTCCTTGCGATGGGCTGGTCCCAGCAGGGTAGCGCGCGTCTCGGCACGGGAATTGTAACCAGCGAACAAAAATTTGTCTCAAACGCGCAGAGCCACCGTTCGCGGAAAAATCCTGGCAATCCCGGCCGGGATGTGTCTTTTCCTGGGCCCATGGAACGGTTCGGCGGCAAGCAGCGTAAGAGGGCGGACGGACGGGTGCTGTCGCATCACGGCGACGGGCTCGACCGGCTGATCAGCCTCGGCCTGATCGCGGCGGCGGTCTGCCTGGCGCTCGGCGTCAGCCTGCCGGTGGTGCGGGTGCGCGAGTTCTTCATCTTCGCCAACGAGTTTTCGATCCTCGAGGCGGCGGCGCAGCTGTGGGCCGACGGCCAGATCTTCCTCGGCGCCGTGGTCGCCCTTTTTTCGATCGTCTTTCCGGCGGCCAAGACAATCGCCGCGCTCGCCCTGTGGCGCGGGCTGGACTACGAGGGCCGCCACTTCGGCCGCACCATGACGCTCGTGGACGTGCTCGGCAAATGGTCGTTCACCGACGTGATGGTGGTGGCGATCCTGATCGTCGTCGCCAAGAGCACCGGCCTGGCCGAGGCCGAGGCGATGCCCGGCCTCTATTTCTTCTCGGCCTCGGTGGTGCTGACGGCGGCGGCGGTGTGGCGGTTGCGCGGTGTCGCGCGGCGGATTCAGGAAGGAGCCTAGCGGCCCTTCGCCTTCGCCTTGGCCCAGGCGTCGCGCAGGGTGGCGGTGCGGTTGAAGACCGGGGTGTCCGCCGTCGAGTCGGGATCGGGGGTGAAGTAGCCGAGGCGTTCGAACTGCACCGGATAGTCGCGCGGCGCCTCGGCCAGCGCCGGTTCCAGCTTGCAGCCGCGCAGCACCTCGAGCGAGTCCGGGTTGAGATCGTCCAGGACGTCGCCGTCGGCGCCCGGGTCGGGGCGGTTGAACAGGTGGTCGTAGAGGCGCACCTCGGCGTCCATCGCGTACGCGGCCGAGACCCAGTGCATCGTCGCCTTGACCTTGCGCCCGTCCGGCGGGGTGTTGCCGCCGCGGGTGGCGGGGTCGTAGGTGCAGCGCAGCTCGACGATCTCGCCGGCGTCGTCCTTGATCACATCGGTGCAGGTGACGAAGTAGGCGTAGCGCAGCCTGACTTCCCTTCCCGGGGCCAGGCGGAAGAACTTCTTCGGCGGGTCCTCCATGAAGTCGTCGCGCTCGATGTAGAGCTCGCGCGAGAAGGGCACGCTGCGCTTGCCGGCGGCCTCGTCCTCGGGGTTGTTGATCGCGTCCAGGGTCTCGCTCTGGCCCTCGGGGTAGTTCTCGATCACCAGCTTGAGGGGCCGCAGCACGGCCATGCGCCGCTCCGCCGTCTTGTTCAGCAGCTCGCGCGCACAGGCCTCCAGCGCCGCCACCTCGACCGTGGCGTTGCTCTTGGAAACGCCGATGCGCGAGGCGAAGTCGCGGATCGCCGCCGGCGGGAAGCCGCGGCGCCTGAATCCCGACAGCGTCGGCAGCCGCGGATCGTCCCAGCCGCTGACGTGGCCGTCCTCGACCAGCTGGATCAGCTTGCGCTTCGAGAGCACGGTATAGGTCAGGTTGAGCCGGGCGAACTCGTACTGGTGCGGTTCGCTGGGCACCGGCAGGTTCTCGATCAGCCAGTCGTACAGCGGCCGGTGGTCCTCGAACTCGAGCGTGCAGATCGAGTGGGTGATGCCCTCGATGGCGTCCGACTGGCCGTGGGTGAAGTCGTAGGTCGGATAGATGCACCAGGCGTCGCCGGTGCGCGGATGTTCGGCGTGCGGGATGCGGTAGAGCACCGGATCGCGCATGTTGATGTTGCCCGCGGCCATGTCGATCTTGGCGCGCAGCACCCGCGCGCCGTCGGCGAACTCGCCGGCGCGCATGCGGCGGAACAGGTCCAGGTTCTCCTCGACGCTGCGGGTGCGGTAGGGGCTGTCCCGGCCCGGCTCGGTCAGGGTGCCGCGGTATTCCCGTGTCTCCTCGGCGCTGAGGTCGCAGACGTAGGCCTTGCCGGCCTCGATCAGGTGCTCGGCCCAGGCGTAAAGCTGCTCGAAATAGTCCGAGGCGAAGAACAGGTGCTCGCCCCAGTCGAAGCCGAGCCAGCGCACGTCGGCCTGGATCGAGTCGATGAACTCCATCTCCTCCTTGACAGGATTCGTATCGTCGAAGCGCAGGTGGCAGCGGCCGCCGAACTCCTGTGCCACGCCGAAATTGAGGCAGATCGACTTGGCGTGGCCGATGTGCAGGTAGCCGTTGGGCTCGGGCGGGAAGCGGGTCACCGGCGCGCCGGTGCGCCCGGCGGCGATGTCGTCGCGGATGATGTCGCGGATGAAGTCGCGGGGTCCTTCTTCCGTGCTGCTGTCGATGTCGCTCACCCTGCTGCTCCCGTGCTGGCGGCGCGCCCCATGCGGCGCGGGCCTCTTATTAGCCGGTTATCGGCGTCGAAGCCAAGGCAAACCAGTGGGCATACCGGCGCGCAGGCTGCCGAGCGCGGCCAGCCTGCCGTTTTCAGGCCTGTGCCGGCAGCGGGAAGACGACGTCGTAGGCCCAGTTGTAGGCGAAGGCGTAGGCGGCGAAGAACAGCGCGAAACCGAGGTCGAGGACCAGGGCCTGCCACAACGTCATGTCGAGCCACCAGGCGATCACGAAGATCCCGACCAGGACCAGGCCGGCCTCGAACAGCACCGCGTGGGTGACGCGCAGGGCGACGCCGCGACGCCGGCCGGGCCGGTATCGCTGCTCCCAGGTGTCGAACAGCCAGTTGAAGACCAGGTTCCAGGCCATCACGATGACGCTGAACATCAGGCTCATCACCCCCATCGCCAGGGCCGAGCGGCCGGCGAACCAGCTTCCCGCCGTGGCCATCAACAGCAGCGCCACGACCTCGAAAATGATGGTGTGGCGGACGCGGTCCCTGAAGGTGCGCATGGCTCGACGACTCCCGTATCGCGGTTTCGGCCCGCTCCGGCCGCCTGGTTGACTGCATAGAAAGCTTTCTAGAAAGAAATATCGATGTGTTATCTTTCTGTCAAGATAGTTTTATGCTTTAGGCATGCCGTCCGGACCACGGGTACGGGGAGACCGCTGTGGAAAACCGATATTCGATCGAGGAACTGCGCCGCAGGCTGCGGCAGAACTGGCCCGAGACGGCCACGCCGGAGACCGAACTGATGATCGGCCTGCTGCGGCTCAACGACATCGTCACCAACTGTACCGACCGGATCTGCGCCGATTACAACCTGACGCCGGCCGGGTTCGAGACCCTTGTGACGTTGCGGTCACTGGAGCCACCCCGTCAGCTGACCCCGAACGAGCTGTTGCGCTCGATCCTGGTCACCTCGGGCGGCATGACCAAGGTTGTGCATCATCTGGAGCAGCAGGGCTGGGTCGAGCGGGTGGCGCACGCGAGCGACCGGCGCAGCCGGCTGGTGCGGCTGACCGCCGCCGGCGAGGCTCACATCGAGGCCTGCATGGCCGCCGTCATGCAGGGAGACCGCGATCTGCTGTCGCCGTCGCTGGACGACGGGGAGGTGGCGCACCTGCGCGACCTGCTGCTGCGCGCGGTGGCGAAGCTGGAAGAGGGCTAGGCGGCGGGCTGGATCAGGTATAGGCGGGACTGCCGTCGATGCCGACTGCTCGCGCGGTCAGCGAACGCCGGCGCACCTTGGTGGCGCGCGCGCGTGTCCCGGTCGAATTCGTAGCCGAAGCGAGTGTAGGCCTCCCGATTGACCTCGCGGAACCGCTGCAGGTCGCGCGCGTCCCACTCGAGATCGCTGATTTGTGAACCGGCGTTGTCGTGTCCTATGCGCAGATCCGGCGCGCCGGTGACCTCGCGCAGCAGGTCGGTAACCTCGTCCAATTCCTCCAGGCGCAACACATGGTCGACGACCTGGCGGCCGTCCTGGTCGCTGGTGAAATCGACGGTAGCGATGGTCATGCCCGCGCGCAGGGATTCGGCGACATACTCCTGGAATCCGTCGACCCGGATGAAGCGGGCCACGTTCCACCATGCATAGAAGGGCGCCAGGTGGTTGTCCTGCTCCAGGTTCCGGCGGACCTCTTCGATGCCGATCTGCCGGCGCCGCATGTGCCGTTTCACCAGCTTGTCGGCCCACTTGTAATACGACTCCATGATCCGCTCCGGATGGCGGACCACGGCCGCGGTCGTATAGCCGTCCCACCGTGCCTGGCCGAGAATCTCACGCAGGGAACGGGCCGAGTTGTGCTTGTGCAGACCGGTGAAGCGGCGATAGTAGCGTTGCAGGAATTCACCCCGCCTGGTCGAACCGATGACCATGTCGCCGATCTTGGCGTGGCGGGCGTAGGCCCTCTCGACCGACGTGCCCCCGCACTTGGGAACGTGCACGAAAATGAACTTGCGGCGGTTGGAGATGATGGTCATGGATGTCGCAGGACCCGCACAACCCTCTGAAGGGCGCGGAAACCTTGGCCTTTTTGCTGTTTTCGCTGGTGCCACTCAAACATCCGCCTGTTTCAGGCATATGTCAGTGCAGGAGGCGTGCGAAACAGTGGTCGCGGGGCGCGACGGGGTTCATTCGCGAATGACGTGCACCTTGCCGGCGGCAAGCCCCGTGACACGGGTGGTCAGTCCGCTCGGCCATCGGACCTCGACCTCCTCGGCGGCCGCGGCGTCGCCGAGACCGAAGTGCAGCACGGCGTAATCCTGGGAAAAGCCGTGCACGCCGCCGTTGGCCTGGCGGAACTGCTGCCGGCCGGCGGCGCGCACCATCACCCGCGCACCGATGCCGCCGCGGTTGCTGACCCGGCCCTCGAGCTTGAGGCCGAGCCAGCGGTTGGCGTTGCCGCTATTGTGCAGCAGGACCGTCGGCCCCGATTCAAGCGCCCATGGCCCGTAGCTCAAGGCCAGATCGAGGAACCCATCGCCGTCGGCGACGGCGGCGCCGGAGTTCGAACCGGCGCCGGCGACTCCGGTTGCCTCGGTGACGTCGGTGAACGTGCCGTCGGCGTTGTTTCGATACAGGACGTTCGCGTGATCGAAGGTGTTCGAGGTCATCAGCGGCAGCCAAACCGGCAACAGCCAGGAAGCGAACGTCGGTGCCGACCTGAGCTGCGAATCGCTGTTGACGACCAGGATTTCGAGATCGCCGTCATTGTCGAAATCGAACCAGGTCGCGTCGCGGCTGTTCTTCCAGGTACCGGTGTCCGTCGCGTCGGTCACGTCCGTGAACCGGCCGTCGCCGTCGTTGCGGAACAGGAAATTGCTGGCGATTTTGCCATGCTTCAGTCCGAACCCCCGCGCCAGATACAGATCCTCGTCGCCGTCGTTGTCGAAGTCGCCCCAGGCGGCAGCATGCAGGCAACAGATGTCTTCGCCCAGGGCGTCGTCCGTGATGTCGGTGAAGCGATCGCCGTCATTGCGAAACAGGCGGGCCCGTTTCCCGGAGACCAGGACATCCATGTCGCCATCGAGATCGAAGTCGGCCCAGCTGGTGGAGGCGTTGTGCCTGCCGAACGGGCCGGCGAGGCCGTATTCCTTGGCGACTTCGGCGAAACCGTCGCCAGTGTTCCTGTACAGCCGCAAGGGGCGCGCCATGTTCGACTTGACGATGTCGAGCAGGCCGTCGTTGTCGAAATCAACCAGTGCCGCGGCGCGTCCGCGCCCCCGCGGATCGGTCAGTCCGTAGTTCTGGTCGTTCCTGGCGAACGATCCGCCGCCGGTGTTTTCCCACAGCTAGCCGCCGGCGGCGTTGCCGGCGCCGCGGCCGCCGCCGTTGGAGATGTAGAGGTCCGGCCTGCCGTCGTTGGAAAAGTCGCCCCAGATGGCGCTGTGGCGATCGGCGAACCGGCGAAACGCCTGGGTGGGACTGTTGTAGAGGCGGAGGTTGCCTGACACGACGGCGGCTGCCGGTGGCGGATTATGCGCCGCACCGGGCGGCGTGCCGGCGAAAGACGACGGTTCCTCGACGATTCGGACCTCGATCTTGCCGGATTGCGCTCCGCTGTCCCGTACCACCACGCCGCCGCGCCGGACGATCACCTCGGCCTCGTCGATGCCGGTGCAGGTGACCCCGTCGCGGGCGACGTTGTGGGCGAACGGCAGCGCCAGTGTCCCGCCCTCGACCGCGTGGCCATACCCCATGTGGACCTTGGCCGGCTGGCCGTCGATTTTCAGGTTGAGCCGGAAGTTACCTTTTTGCTGCCAGCCGCCGGGCAGGAAAATCAGGCCGCCTTTGTCACCGGTGGCCTGCGCGCGGAAACGCATTTCCGCGGAACCGGAGTCTTCGACTTCGATGTCCTGCGACGAGGTGGCGACGATCTCGACGCTGGTTCCCGGCGTTTTCACGGTTCCGGTAAAGACCCGGCTTCGCGAATCGCTCGACCATTCCAGGTGCCAGTTGCCGGTTCGCGGATCGGTCCACAGGTAGTAACCGACATCCTCGCCCGCACGGTACCTCGGTTTGACCCAAAGCGGCTTGAAGGCGCCAAGGGAAAACGGCATCGACCACGGGCGCGCGCCCAGTTTCGAAACATAGGTTTGCGCGCGCGCCGATTTGCCGTCGATCTTCAGGTCGAAAGTAAGGCCGAGCGGGGCGTGGGAAATCGACGGTGTCGCGATGTCGAGGCCTTTTTCCGATCCGTCGGTCGCGTCGGTCTCGAACTCGACCCGGTTGTCCGAGGTTCGCAGGGTGTCGCCATCGGAAAATCCGTGGGCCACGGCCTCCGCCGGCTGATCCCAGCTGATCGAGCCGGAGAACCGCCCGCGCTCGCCGCGCCAGCGGAGACGCCAGATCGAGGCGCGGGGATCGCGCCAGATGCGGAAACCCGGCGCCGGTGCGCCGTCGGGCGGCGCGAACATGTAGGAGTCGAACGGGACCGCGACGCCGGGCGGCAGGATCAGGCAGGTTCCAGCAGCGCCGGGACAGGTTCGGCCGAGCCGGACCGCGTGATTTCGAAGCGCAGCGCGGTCGCCAGCCGGGGCAGATGGTCGACGAACCGGCCCTGGCAATCGTTGAGGTAGAGCCGAGACGGATGGACGAAGTGGGAGTGAACGAACAGGTCGCGGCAGCCGTTGCCGTCCGGATCGCCGAAAGCGACGCCGTATCCGTTGGCCAGGGCATCCGTCCCGGCGGTCCGGGAAATGTCCTGAAAGCGCACCGTGGATGGCGATTGCGCAAAACCCGGCGAAACCAGGGCCGTGCCGACGAGTGTCGCGAGCAGCAAGGCAACTGCTTGTCGAAAACGGTTTGTCGGCATGACCTCTCCATTGTCGCCTGGGCGCCGGATGCGCGCGATACAAACCCGCAGGGCGGGCCCGCAACTGTTATCACTTCCGGTCAAAATCCGCCACGGATCGCTCGCCGCCGCGTCCGCCGCGCCGCTCGGCACCGACGAACCGCATGCCGGTTCCAGGATTCGATTGTCGAAACCGGTGAAAATAAGCACAGTGCTTCTGTCGTCAAATCTGCTTCGAAGGAAACATGTCGAACATCGCCCTGACCATCAAAAGACAGATGACGCCGACCTACAAAAGACTGCGGATCGCCTATACGTCTGTCGCCGCGCGCTTTACCGGCGAACGCCGCGCCGGCAAGCTGTTCGTCATTTACGGCCGCGGCAGGTCCGGCAGCACCCTGTTCGTGGATCTGTTGAACAACCATCCCGACGTGTTCTGTGACCACGAAGTGCTCAGCACGCCGAAACCGCTGAGATCGCCGCGCGACTACATCCTTGACCGCGCGCGCCTTCCCAGGTGCTCCGTATACGGTTTCAAGCTGCTCAGCTATCAGCTCGCGGCCCTGCAGAACATCGATGACGAGTCCGGCTTTCTCGACTGGCTGGAGGCGGAAGGCTTCGAGATCATCTATCTCTACCGCCGCGACATCCTGCGTCACGCCGTTTCCAATGTCATGGCCCGCGAGAACCGCGAGTTCCACCGCAAGAAAGACCGCGGCAGCCGGGTCCTGGAGCTACAGCCGGAATTGCTCGAGCAGTGGATGCGCGGCAGCCTCAACGGACTGGAAAAGGAGCGCGCGGTGCTGCAGGGGCGCCGCTACGTGTCGGTCTGCTACGAGGATGATCTCGAACAGGACAAACAACCGACCATGGACCGCGTGTTTACCCATCTCGGTCTCGAGCCGGTCCCGGTGCGAACCCAACTGCGCAAGATCGTCACACCCGACCTGAGCGACACGATCGCCAATTACGCCGAACTGAAGGCGCATTTCCGCGGCACCGATTTCGAGACCTATTTCGTTTGACCCCGCCCGGCGCGGCGCGCCGGGGCCTTCTCGACCGAGGGGCGCCGCGCTAAACTTGGCCGGTCATGGGGAGACGACGAACATGCCCGACCTGATCACGCGACGAAAGTTCGGTGCCGCCGTCGACCGCGACGCAGTCGCTGCCGACTGGCGCGCGCGCGGCTATTCCTGCCACCAGTTCCGCGATCCGCCGGGTCGGCAGTGGAACGACTTCGTGCATGGCTGCAACGAGGTGGTGACCGTGGTCACCGGGCGCCTGGCGATGATCGTCGACGGCGAACGGGTCGAGATGGGGGTCGGAGACGAGGTCTTCATTCCCGCCCGCGCCGTGCACTCGGTGCACAACCTGCACGCCGGCGAGACGATCTGGCTGTTCGGCTACGACTGAGCCGTCGCGCCGGGGTGAGGAAGGCGATGATGGACAACGCCCCGAAGCAAACCATGCGCAAGGTGATGATCGGCGCCCGCGTCGTGCAGGCGCTGGCCCTGCTCGCCGGCGTGGCGCTGGCGGCGCCGGAACTGCTGGCCCAATTCGTCACCTATGAACGCGCCGCCGACTGGGACCGGGTAATCCTGATTGCCGGGATCTGCCTGCCGGTGGTGTTCGTCGCGTCCTGGATCGCGAGCGGGATCAAGCGCGGCCTCGATGAGCACGACACCGAACTCAAGGTCGCCGCCGGCCTGGGCGAGCAGTTCGTGATCGAGAGCGACCGCGGCGCCGGGTTCCGCGAGGTTTACCGGGTGATGACCGACGACGCACCGCCGCCGGCACTGCCGCTAAGCCCGCTCAAGAATGCGGTGGTCGAGCAGATCGGCGGCAGCGGCGTGGCGGTCGGATTGACGGTTTTCGTCTGGCTGCTGGCGGCGGTGGTGCTGCTCGCCGCCACCGGCGTGGTGCACGGTCAGGCGCCTGGCGCGGCGGCCATTGGCGGCATGGTCGCGTTCACCGTGATCGCCGCCGCCGTCATGACCTTCCGCCATCGCACGGTGCTGTCGAACCGCGATCAGGCGGTGCACACCGAGCTGACCAGCCTTGGCCTGCGGCGGCGGCGCAGCCGGCCCTATGCCGACTTCACGGCGGTGAAGCTGCGCCACGCGATCAGCCATGCTGAGTCCTCGACCATCTCGCACAGCGACCAGGGCAGCCGCCATGTGCCGGCGTCGCACAGCTTCAACATCCTGCTCAGCGGCGAGAACGAGTTCATCCTGCAGACCCTGAATGATGCTTTCCGCGCCCGTCGCCGGGCCGAGCAGCTGGCCGCCTACATCGGGCTGCCGCTGGTCGATCCTGAAGTCGAGGACGTCGCGTCCTTGTCGGTGCTACCACCGCCCGGCTAGAGCACATTTGACGAACGTAGAATCGTTTTTAACCGATGTCTGATTCCCTGCCCTGGTGTTTTTCGCCAGGGAGGTTTTCATGGGCTGGGCGTACGGGATTGATCTTCGGCAGCGTG
>Ga0056109_1000465_pt1 | contig 11583 bp, 9 predicted proteins | sample WorMetG1BERMUDA2_FD_80077 | JGI IMG/M metagenome (GOLD analysis project Ga0056109, IMG submission 80077) | Marine gutless worms symbiont microbial communities from Max Planck institute for Marine Microbiology, Germany - Inanidrilus... ...
ATCAACACTTCGATATAGGCATCAGTGGCAGCCATCAGTTGTGCATACCCCATCTGTGCAACGACCATTTTCACGATCCTATACTCACGCCACTCGTTTTGTCAAGTAATGCTCATAAATCCCTTTTTATTGTGGCGCCGGCCGCCGGGACTGGTATACCGAAGGCAAGTGGGAGAGATGAAAGACATGCAACAGCCGACACGCGAGGACCTCGAAAACGCCGCCGAGATCGTCTACCGCCACATCGCGCCGACGCCGCAGATCGCCTGGCCGCTGCTGGCCGAGCGCAGCGGCTGCGAGGTCTGGGTCAATCACGAGAACCACACCCCGATCGGCGCCTTCAAGGTGCGCGGCGGCCTGGTCTACATGACCGGCCTGCGCGACAGCCAGCCCTGTGTTGGCGGCGTGATCACGGCGACCCGCGGCAACCACGGCCAGAGCGTCGCCCTGGCCGCGACCAAGGTCGGCCTGCGCGCCGTCGTCGTCGTGCCCCGTGGCAACAATCCGGAGAAGAACGCGGCCATGCGCGCCTTCGGCGCCGAGCTGATCGAGCATGGCGACGATTTCCAGGAGTCCTACGAATACGCCATGGCCCAGGCGGCCGGGCAGGGGCTGCACCCGGTGCGCTCGTTCCACCACGACCTGGTGCGCGGGGTCGGCACCTACAGCATGGAACTGCTGAACGCCGTCGCCGATCTCGACACGGTCTACGTGCCGATCGGCCTCGGCTCGGGCATCTGCGGCATGATTTCGGCGCGCGACGCGCTCGGCCTGAAGACCAAGATTGCCGGCGTGGTCGCCGAGAACGCCGCGGCCTACGCGCTGTCGTTCGCCGAGGGCCGGGCGATCTCGACCAATTCGGCGGACACCGTCGCCGACGGCATGGCCGTGCGGGTGCCCGACGAGGCGGCGCTGGAGATGATCTGGCGCGGTGTCGCGCGTATCGTCACGGTCAGCGAGGACGAGATCCGCGCCGCCATGCACGCCTACTACACCGACACCCACAACCTGGCCGAGGGCGCCGGCGCGGCGCCGCTGGCGGCGCTGCTCAAGGAACGCGAGGAGATGGCCGGCAAGAAGGTCGGGCTGGTGCTGTCGGGCGGCAACGTCGACGTCGGCGTGATGCGCGAGGTGCTGGCCGCATGAACGACTGGTCCGCCGACGTGCACGCCGAGATGCGGGCGCGCCAGATCGAGCTGATCGCCACCGTGCCGGACGCCGGGCTGACGCGCCTGCTGAACCTGTGCGACGACGACCCGGCGATGCGCGTGATCACCCTGACCACCGAGGAGGAGGGCATCGGCCTGCTCGCCGGCGCCTGGCTCGGCGGCAAGCGCTCGGTCATGCTGATGCAGAGCAGCGGCATCGGCAACATCATCAACGCCCTGACCCTGCCCAACATGTGCCAGGCCCCCTGCCTGATGCTGGTGACCATGCGCGGCCAGGCCGGCGAGTTCAATCCGTGGCAGGTGTCGATGGGCACCCGCGGGCCGAAGGTGCTGGCCGAGGTCGGGGTCAACTGCCGACCGATCGACGATCCCGCCGCGGTCGGGCCGGCCTTTGCCGAGGCCGCCGACACGGCATTCGGCGACGGCGGCTGCGAGGCCGTCCTGGTCGCCCAGTCCGTCATCGGCACCAAGAGCTTCGAGCAATGAGCCCGGACAATCCCCCCCCTGACCGACAACCACGGCCTGCTGCGCCGGCGGCCGCTGATCGAGGCGGTGTTCGCCGGGCTCGGCGACGAGCTGGTGGTCACCGGCCTCGGCTCGCGGGCCTGGGACCTGACCGCGCGCGGCGACCGCGGCACGACCTTCCCGCTGTGGGGCGTCATGGGGCTGGCGGTGTCGATCGGCCTCGGTCTGGCGCTGGCCCAGCCCGAACGCCGGGTCATCGTGCCGACCGGCGACGGCGAGCTGATGATGGGATTGGGCAGCCTCGCCACCGTGGCCGCGGCGGCGCCCGAAAACCTGGCCATTCTGGTGCTCGACAACGAACAGTTCGGCGAGACCGGCGGCCAGCCGGGCCTGTCGGCGCAGGGGGTCGACATCGCCGCCGTGGCGCGCGGCGCGGGCATCGCCGAGACCCTGGTGATGACCGAGGCAGGCCAGCTCGAAGAGCTGCGCGAACTGCTGTTCGAACGCCCCGGGCCGGCCCTGGCGGTGGCCAAGATCGCGCCAGGCGAGGATCCGCGCGCGCTGTCGCCGCACGACGGCGTCGAACTGGCCGACCGCTTCCGCCGCGCCCTCGGTGTCTGACGCTTAATCTGTTCACGATGGGGCGCGCCGTGCTATGGAGGCGCCCATGTCGGATCAAGTCGAACACCACGACGAGGGGGAAACTCCGGCGAGGGGGCGGGCGCCGCTGCTGCGCCTGGCGATCGGTTTCGGCATCGCCGCGGCGGTGCTGCTGAGCCTGTTCCAGCTCGCCGAATGGCGCGCCGACAACGACCTGCTGCAGCGCTATTGCGACGCGCCCGAGCGGCATATCGCGCTCGTCGGCGAGGTGCTGCGCGAGCGCGCGCCGGCCGGCGACGGCTCGAAACGTCCCTACGCGGTGGCGGCGAAGCTCATTTTCATCGTGCCGCAACAGACCGACGAACCCGACGACGCCTACCTCGAGCGCCTGCGCCGCGCCGTCTACGAGGCCTGCGGCTGATGGCGTTCCGGATCCCGCTGGGCATCCGCGCCCGCCTGACCATCTGGTTCGTGCTGGGCGCGGTCGGCGCCGTGGTGCTGGGCAGCATCGTCGTGTATTTCACCGGGGTCTCCTCGATCCAGGGCACGTTGGGCCAGACCTACTGCCAGATCGCCAGCCGCATCGTCGGCCAGTTCGAGAACCAGTTCCTGCAGGAGACCTCGGTGATCCGGCAATTGGCGACCGACGTGCTGACCACCGAGGTGGCGCTGGAGGCGGACGAGAACTACCGCGGTCTCGGCGAGGCGGCGGACCAGTTCGTCGCCGACCGCATCGCTGCCTGGTCGCGGGCCGGGGACACCAAGTCACGGCGCCTGCTGCAGCACCGGCAGCTCACCCATCGGCTGACCGTTCTGGCCGGATTGCGCGGCAACGCGGTGATTCGGCTGACCGTCTACGACGCGCGCGGGCTGGTGATCGCCGCCAGCCTGCCGCCGGAACGGCGCACGGCGGTCAAGTCGCCCTGGTTCAGGGCGGTGTCGACGTTCGATCGCCACTTCACCTACGCCGACCTGAGCGACAAGGACGGCGTCCTGACCGCGGTGATGCCGGTCTGGGGCGGCGTCGAGATCGTCGGCTACGTGGTCGGCGAGCTGGACTACGGCGCCTTCGCCAGCGGGATCGAGAACATCCGCTTCGGCGGCACCGGCGAGGTGGTGGTGGTCGACTATGCCGGCGTGCCGCTGAACGGCGAGGCGAGGCAGTTCCTGATCCAGGCGCTGTCGCAGCGGCCACCGGAGCCCGAGGGCGAACCGGCCGGCAGCGTGCCGAGTCCGTACTGGGTCGCCACCACGAGCCCCGACGAGTCCGCCATCTGGCAGCGCCTGGCCTGCGTCGCGCCGGTGCCGACGGTGAACGCCCTGCGCGCGCGCTTCGAGTTGCCGCCGTGGTCGATCGTGGTCACCCAGTCGCCGCAGGAAAGCTACTCGGCACTGCGCAACACCCTGGGTTCGTTCGCCGCCGCCGGCTTCCTCGGCATCTTCGTGGTCGGCCTGGGCGGCGCCTTCATCGCCTGGCACATCGCCTCGCCGCTGAAGGACCTGCAGGACGGCGTGCGCCGGTTCGCCCGCGGCGAGCGCGACCGCCATGTCGAGGTCGCCGGCACCGACGAGATCGGCGAGCTGGCGGCCGAGTTCAACCGCATGGCCGATCGCGTGACAGCGTCGGAGAACGAGCTGCACGCCTTCGCCCAGGCCGTCGCCGACGCCACCGACGCGATCATGATGTCGGACCCGCAGGGCATGATCTACTACTGCAATCCGGCCTTCGAGGCGGTCACCGGCTACGACGTCGACGAGGTCCGCGGCGCCCGGCCGTCGCTGCTCAAGTCCGAGCTCACGCCCGAAGCGGTGTACCAGCAGATGTGGCGCGCGGTGATCGGGGGACAGGCCTGGCGCGGCGAGCTTTGGAACCGGCGCAAGAACGGCGAATCCTATCCGGTCGACCTGAGCATCAGCCCGATCCACGACGAGAACGGCCAGGTGGTCTCGCTGCTGGGCATCCACCGCGACATCACGCTGGCGCGCGAATACCAGAACCGGCTCGAGCAAGAGGTGCAGGCGCGGACCCGCGAGATCGCCGAGACCCAGGGCCTGACCGCGATGGGCCGCATGGCCAGCATGATCGCGCACGATCTGCGCAACGCGCTCTCGACGGTGAAGATGAACCTGCAGATCCTGTTCCGCACCCACAGCAAGTCGGGCGGCGTCGAGGAGGAATACTGCGAGATGGGGCTGGAGCAGGTCGGCTACATGGAGGAGATCCTGCGCGACATGCTGACCTTCGCCCGGCCCGAGCGGCTGCGCGCCGACTGGCACAACCTGCTGCAGCTGATCGACGAGGCGCTGGCCGCCGACGCGCACCTGATCGCGCAGCATCAGGTCATCGTCACCACCACCGGCGACAAGGGCCTGCCGACGGTCTACTGCGACCGGGTCAAGATCCTCGAGGTTGTGCGCAATCTGGTCGAGAACGCGATCATGGCGATGAGCGACGGCGGCGAGATCCACATCGGCGCGCACCTGGTGATCGACCAGCCGACGCCGCTGCTGCAGGTGGTGATCGCCGATAACGGCGGCGGCATCGGGCCCGAGGACCTGGAACAGGTGTTCGAGCCCTTCTTCACCACGCGGGCCAAGGGCACTGGCCTGGGCATGGCGATCGTCAAGCGGATCATCGTCGAGCATGGCGGCGAAATCGATATCGAGTCGACCGTCGACGAGGGCACCACGGTGAAATTCACCTTGCCAACGGCGCCCGCGGACACCTAAAGATTAGAGCATGCTCGATCCATACGAAATCGCTGAGATCGATTTTGCGGCTTTCCCGCTAGGAGAGAAGGCGCCGGCGATGCGGCACATCGTCAAGCCTTCTCGACGCCGAGGGAAAGCCGCAAAATCGACCGACGGCGCCGCTTCCGGCCCGTCGAGCGGCGTCAGACCGGCCTTGCGATGCGCCAGCATCGCGGCGCCCGGCCTTCCTAGTCGACGGGCCGGAAGCGGCGTCTCAGCGGTTCCGTATAGATCGAACATGCTCTAGGCCATGCCACGCGTTCTGATCATCGACGACGAGCAGGCGAGTTGCCGCACCCTGAAATTGCACTTCGGGCAGAAGGGCTTCGACGTCGACATCGCCGAGAGCGTCGACCAGGGCCTAGCGGTGCTGAACAGCACGCTGCCGGATGTGGTGATTTCGGATATCCGCATGCCCGGGCGCGACGGCCTGTCGCTGCTGGCCGAGATCCGTGACACCCATCCCGACATCCCGGTGATCATGATCACCGCCTTCCAGGACCTGGACAGCACGGTCGCGGCAATGCATGGCGGCGCCGTCGACTATGTGCCCAAGCCGATCGACCTGGAGGAGTTGGAGGCGGCGCTGGATCGCGCGCTGAAGATGCGCGACGAGCATGATAGTGACGCCCTGGTACTCGATTCCAGCGACGTCACCGGCACCATCGTCGGCCGCAGCCGCGCCATGAAGGATGTGTTCAAGCTGATCGGCATGGTCTCGCAGAGCCGGGTCACGGTGCTGCTGCTGGGCGAATCCGGCACCGGCAAGGAGCTGGTTTCGCGCGCCGTGCACAAGGTCAGTTCGGACACCGACAAGCCGTTCATCGCCGTCAACTGCGCCGCCCTGGTCGAGACCCTTTTGGAAAGCGAGATGTTCGGCCACGAGAAGGGCGCCTTCACGGGTGCGGTCTCGACCCGCAAGGGCAAGGTCGAGATGGCCGGCGAGGGCACGCTCTTCCTCGACGAGATCGGCGAGCTGTCGCCGCGCATGCAGGGCAAGCTGCTGCGTCTGCTCGAGGAGCGCGAATACGCGCCGGTCGGCGGCAGCCAGACCAAGCACAGCGGCGCCCGCTTCGTCGCCGCCACCAACGTCGACCTGGCGGCCAAGGTCGCCTCCGGCGAATTCCGCGAGGACCTGTTCTATCGCCTCAACGTGTTCAGCATCAACCTGCCGCCGCTGCGCGAGCGCGGCGAGGACATCCCGCTGCTGGTCGAGCACCTGCTGAAGAAGATCAACCGCGAGATCCACAAGGGCGTGCGCCGCGTGCCGGCCGACGTGATGCGGGCGCTGCAGGCCTACGACTGGCCGGGCAACGTGCGCCAGCTCGAGAACGTGCTGATGAAGGCCGTGGTCATGGCCCGCGGCGACGCGCTCAGCATCGCCCAGCTGCCCGAGGAGATCGCCGGCGCGGCCGGCGGTGCCGGCGAGGTGATGCCGATCGCCGAGGGGGGCGACAGCAACGGTGAGAAATCGCTGAAGGAGCTGGAACGCGAGCACATCCGCCGGGTGCTCGACAGCACCAGCTGGCACAAGGGCCGCACCTGCGAGATCCTCGGCATCAGCCGCCCGCGCCTGGAGCGGCGCCTGCGCGAATACGGCATCGAACGCAACGGCTGAAGCCTGGCAGACCGTCAGCCCCGCCGCCCGGCGCCGGGGCAAACATGATTTCGATCAATTTTCCCACCCGATTGAACGATATGATCAAGACCGACCGCCGAGACTGCGGACCGGCCCCGTTGACGATCGCTTAACTCGCTGAAAACAAAGGGTGAAAAAACGTCCACGAGTGCCGGTTTCTGGCAAGCCTCTTGCATCTTTAAGGCGGTCCGCCAATTTGCGGCGGCATTCCGCGCATCCGGGGAGGGGGCGTGGGGGGGTGGTTCAAACAATCCGGGAGGCGCAGCATGGCGGGCAAATCCGCGAACGGTAAATGGGGCCAGGTCCTGTTCTGGGTTACCTTCGTCGCCGTGCTGGTTTTCTTCTGGTGGCTCCTGATCTACGACCACGGCATCGTCAGCACCCATTGACCGGGAGGGGTTCTTGAGCGCGAAAGCTTTGTCCGTTTTCTTCGTCTCGGCGATCGCCTGGATCGTCTATTTCTATGCCATCGACTGGCTGATCATGGAAGGGCAGGGCCTGCCCGTCCGTTGGACCCTGATGCCGGTATGACCAGGCAATCCGGATTTCTGCTGCTGTTCGCCCTGGCCGCGGCGGCGCTGACGCTGTGGCCGGAACTGAGTTGGGCCAATGAAGCCCAATCGGCGGCCCAGACGGCGCTGGAGCCGGCGCCGCAGCCGACCCGCGCCGACTATCCGCCGCTGGGCGTGATGGGCCCGCGCACCCTGGTCTGGGGCCTGGCGCAGATGCACCTGTTCCTCGCCGCCTTCGTGCTCGCGGTGCCGTTCTTCGTGCTGTGCATCGAGTTCACCGGCGCCGTCACCGGCGACGACCGCTACGACGACATGGCGCACGAGTTCATGAAGATCTCGATGGCCGCCTACTCGTTCACCGCCCTGGTCGGCGGCGGCCTGGCGCTGGCGCTGTTCCTGCTCTACCCGCACCTGATGGGCTACCTGATGAAGGTGTTCAAGGGGCAGACGCTGATCTATGCCGTCCTGTTCGGGCTCGAGTCGGTCTGCCTGTACGTCTATTTCTACTCCTGGCACGCGATGCGCCACGGCAACCGCAAGTGGGCACACATGTCGATCGGGCTGCTGCTGAACACGGTCGGCCTGACCCTGATGTTCGTGGCCAACGCCTGGGCCAGCTTCATGATGTCGCCGTCCGGCGTCGACGCCGCCGGCGCCGTCACCGGCACGGTCTGGGAGGCGACCCGCAACCCGCTGTGGAACCCGCTCAACCTGCACCGCTTCCTGGCCAACATCGCCTACGGCGGCGCCATCGTCGGCGCCTACGCCGCCTACCGCTTCCTCAGCGTCAAGACCGCCGCCGAGCGGGCCCACTACGACTGGATGGGCTACACCTCGAACATCATCGCCGTCGCCGGCTTCCTGCCGTTGCCGTTCGCCGGCTACTGGCTGATGGCCGAGGTCTATGCCTATTCGCAGCAGATGGGCATCACCGCCATGGGCGGCGTGCTGGCCTGGCTGTTCATCATCCAGGCGGTGCTGATCGGCACCATCCTGCTGGCCGCCAACTACTACCTGTGGTGCGGCCTGGGACGGACCGAGCGCGGCGCCCTGTACGCGCCCTGGGTCAAGTACATCGCCGTCGTCATGGTCGGCGGCTTCCTGGTCTGGGTGACGCCGCACTCGCTGATCCTGACGCCGCAGGAGGTGCAGGAACTGGGCGGCACGCACCACAAGATCCTCGGGCCGCTGGGCATTATGCCGGCCAAGAACATCGCCGTGAACCTGATGCTGGTGTTCACCTTCCTCAGCTTCCAGATGTACCGCCGCTCGAACCGGGTGCCGACGGTTTCCTGGGCCGCGACCGGTAACGCGGTGATCGTGTCGCTGTACGTGATCGGCTGCCTCAACATCATCGTCGCCGGCGTCTACGGCTACTTCACGCCGACGGTGTACAAGGTCGGCGCCTCGGTGCCGCAGGTGGTGACGACGCTCTCGATCCTGGTCTTCGCCTCGGTGATCGACGGCTTCATGATGCGCGGCTCGAAGGTCTCGGACGTGCGCTGGGGCGCGATGTCGGTCAGGTCGCAGTATGCCCTGTTCGTGCTGCCGGTCGCCTTCACCTGGCTGATGGCGCTGATGGGCTACATCCGCTCCAGCCTGCGCACCAACTGGCACGTCTACACGGTGATGAAGGACACCTCGCCCGAGGCCTATATCCCGACCATCGGCGAGGCCGGCAACATCATCACCATCATCACCCTGATCTTCATGGCCCTGATCATCTTCATCTTCTGGCTCAGCCAGCTCGGTGCCACCAAGCAGAAGGCGCCCGACGAGGCGGTTGCGGCGGAGGCGCGGTCATGACCCTGCTGCGCGTCCTGTTGTTCAGCCTGTTCGTGCTGCTGATCTACACCACCTTCGCCAACATCCTGCCGCAGGTGCAGTCGAACCCGCCGGAGGACGAGGAACCGCTCGCCGCTGGCGAGGTGGACATGGCTGGCATGATCGCCTGGGGCGAGCGGCTGTTCTCGGGCAAGGGCACCTGCACGCTGTGCCACAACAACCTCGGCCGGGCGCCCGACCTGCTGGTCATGGATCTGGCCGCGACCTTCGACGAGCGCCTCGAGGACGCCAAGTACGACGGCGAGGCCAAGGGCGAGGAGGGCGCCGAGGCGGTCGAGGCCTACCTGCGCGAATCGTTCGTCGATCCGTCGGCCTACGTGGTCGCCGGCTTCGGCAAGAAGGGCACCAACGACACCGTCAGCCCGATGCCGGCGGTCGACGCGGCGCCGATCCAGCTTTCCGAGCCGGAGATCAACGCCCTGATCGCCTTCCTGCAGGACCGGGCCGGCAGCGAGCCGACCGTGCCGCTGCCCAGCGCCGACGAGGCCGAGGAGGACGAGGACGAGGAGGAGGACGGACCGGCCGAGACCGCCGAGGCGGCGATCGAGAAGTTCGGCTGCGCCGCCTGCCACGACCTCGCCGAATCGGGCGCCGACGTCGGTCCCAAGCTGGGCGGCATCGGCGCGCGCATGGACACGGCGGCGCTGCGCGAGGCCATCCTGGATCCCAACGCCACCGTCGCCGAGGGCTACGAGGCCGACATGATGCCGGCCGACTACGGCGAACAGATGCGGGTCAGCGAACTGGACATGATCGTGGAATACCTCGCCAATCTACCCGAGGGGGCGGCCCAATGAATCGCTTCCTGACCCATCCGCTGCTGTGGTCGGTGATCGTCACCGCCGCGCTGTACGGCATCTTCGGCCACCTGCTGCAGCCGCCGCTGCCGCAGTCGCTGCTGATCCAGTACATGGTCATCTGCGTCATCGGCGTCTTCATGGTGGTCTCGTTCAACGACGCCACCGCCAAGCGCGCCGCTGATCCGGTACGCGCGCTGCTTGGCCATCCGAAGCTGCTGGCGCTGCGCCTGGTGGCGCTGGTGCTGGTGGTCGGCGGCGTCTCCGCCTTCACCTTCACCATGGTCAAGCCGAGCCTCGACTCGCCGGTCGAGCTGCGCACCGTGCACCCGGCGCCGCCGTCGAACATCCGCGTCTACGGCAAGTCCTACGACCTTTTGAAGCTGGAGAACCCGCTGTGCCAGGAAGCCGAGAAGGGCAGCGAGGAATTCGCCGAGATGGTCAACGAGGGCGGCGAGCTCTACTACAAGAACTGCATCTACTGTCACGGCGACCTGCTGGATGGCAAGGGGCATTTCGGCGAGGGCTTCAACCCGCGCCCGGCCAACTTCCAGGACGTCGGCACCATCGCCCAGCTGCAGGAATCCTACCTGTTCTGGCGCATCACCACCGGCGGCCCCGGGCTGCCGCGCGAGGGCGCGCCCTGGGCCTCGGCGATGCCGGTATGGCACGAGATGCTGGAGGAGGAAGAGGTCTGGAAGATCATCCTGTTCCTCTACGACTACACCGGCCACGTGCCGCGCTCGTGGGAGCTGGAAACCAGCAATGAGAAGGGCGAGGCCGAAGCCGAGGCCGATAAGCCGGCGGCCGGCGACGAGCTCGACGACGAGGCCATCGAGGCGGTCTACATGCGCCGCTGCGCCCACTGCCACGGCGAGGACGGCGACGGCCTCGGTCCGGCCGCCGAGTTCATGTACCCGAAGCCGCGCGACTTCACGCTCGGCTCCTTCAAGTACAAGACCACCCATGCCGACGACGAGTTCCCGACCGACGACGACCTGCGCCTGACCATCCGCGAGGGCCTGCCGGGCACCTCGATGCCGGGCTGGAAGACCCTCCTGACCGACGCCGAGATCGACGGCCTGATCAAGATGATCAAGGATTTCGGCGAGTGGCTGGAGGAGGAGATCGAGCACCGGCCGATTGAACAGGGTCAGGTCGTGGAAAGCTCGCCCGAGTCGATCGCCCGCGGCGAGAAGCTGTTCATCAAGGCCTGCATGCAGTGTCACGGCGAGAAGGGCCGCGGCAACATCACATCCGGCAAGAAACTGAAGGACGACTGGGAAGACCGCATCTGGCCGCGCAACCTGACCAGACCGCGCACCTGGCGCGCGACCGCCACGGTGGCTGACGTGTTCAACCGCATCAGCACCGGCATCCGCAGCACGCCGATGCCCGAACACACCACGGTGATGTCGGAGCAGGACCGCTGGGATGTCGCCAACTACGTCATGACCCTGCGGGACAATGCGGTGCAGGTGGATCCCGGCAACACGGTGCTGCGCGCGGTGCGCGTCGATGGCGACCTGCCCGACAAGCCGGACGATCCGGCCTGGGAGGCGGCGCCGGCGACCTCGTTCCCGATGGTGCCCAACATCATCCGGGATCCGCGCCTGTACAACGCGCTCAACGACACGGTCAGCGTGCGCGCCCTGTTCAACGACAACGACATCGCGATCCGGGTCGACGTCGACGACCGCACCTATTCGGTGCCCGGCGACAAGCTGGAACTGCAGTACCGCATCAAGGACAGCGAGCCGACGCGCGACGCCGTCGCGGTGCAGCTGCCGATCGAGATCCCGACG
>Ga0056109_1000473_pt1 | contig 11334 bp, 12 predicted proteins | sample WorMetG1BERMUDA2_FD_80077 | JGI IMG/M metagenome (GOLD analysis project Ga0056109, IMG submission 80077) | Marine gutless worms symbiont microbial communities from Max Planck institute for Marine Microbiology, Germany - Inanidrilus... ...
ACACGCTGCCGAAGATCAATCCCGTACGCCCAGCCCATGAAAACCTCCCTGGCTAAAAACAACAGGGCAGGGAATCAGACATCGGTTAAAAACGATTCTACGTTCGTCAAATGTGCTCTAGGGTCGTTTCTGAGTAGGTTTACGCCTTGAGACGTGTTCCCCGGCCTGCTGGCTAGGAAGTCCGTGCGTGGCGATGCTGGCGCATCGCGAGGACGGACTGACGCTGTCCGGCAGACCGGGGAACGCGCCTTCGGTCGGTTTTGCGATCTTTTGGACAGCGTTGTGTCCGCTTGCCGATGCACCACATCGCCTGCGCACACACGCCTTGCCAGAAGAACGCAAAACCGATCTCAAGGCGTAAACCTACTCAGAGACGGCCCTATGCTTTCTTCTCGACCGCCTCGAGGATTTGGTGCAGCGGCCCGTCGGCGATGCCCATGGCGTCCAGGTGGGCCACCGTGTTGGCAAGGTAGTCGCGCGCCGAGCCGCGGTTGCCGTGGCCCTGGCGCACCAGGTCGACGGTCTCGTCCAGGCTCAGCTTGCCGGTGTACTGGTCCTGGTCGCGGCGCACCACGTAGCAGTGCGCCAGCACCCGCCGGCCGTCGTCGAGCCGCACCGGCAGGTCCTTCGGCGCGTAGGTGTCCTGCGACATCTCGCGCTCGTCCAGGTAGGTCATGGAGTCCTCGATGTCCATGGCGGCGATGCGGAAGGCGCGGCCCATGCAGGCGCCGCCGCGGTCGAGCCCGAGCACCAGCCCCGGCGCGCCCGGCTTGCCGCGGTACTGGGTCGAATAGACGCAGAGCGCGCGGTGGTAGCCGCGCAGCAGGGCAGGCCGCGCCTCGACGTGGTCGAAGCCCGGGTGCCACATCAGCGATCCGTAGCCGAACACCCAGATGTCGCCGTTGTCTTCGCTCATCCGGAGGTTTTAGCCGCCCCGGGTCACCAAAGCCACCCCGATCACGGTCAGCACCATGCCGGCGAGCGCCATCGGCCCCAGGATTTCGCCGAACAGCGCGAAGGCGATGATCGCGACCACCGGCGGTACCAGGTAGAACAGGCTAGCGACTTTCGAGGCGGCGCCGCGGCGGATCAGCAGGAACAACAGCGTGATGGTGATGATCGAATTGACGATCACCAGCCAGGACATGGCGAAGATCAGGTCCGCATGCCAGGTGATGGCCATGGTCTCGAAGGCCAGCGCCAGCAGGCCCAGCGGCACCGCCGAGGCGGCGAACTGGATCGCCGAGCCGCTGCGCAGGTCCATGTCGGCACCGTGCCGCTTCTGATACAGCGTGCCTGATGTGATGTCGAACAGCGCGATGAACGTGAACAGCAGGCCGAGCAGGTGGTCGGCCGAGAAGTCGATCTTGTTCCACACCACCAGGGTCACCCCGACCACTCCGAGGGCGAAGCCCAGCCACTGGCGCCGCGTGATGCGCTTGCCCAGCAGCGGCCCGGCCGCCACCGCGGTGAGGAACGGCTGGGCGCTGACGATCAGCGCCGACTCACCGGCCGAGACGCCGTAGTGGATGCCGGCGAAGACACCGCCCAGGTAGGTCGCCTGGACCAAAAGCCCACTGATGGCGATGCGCGCCCAGGCGATCGGCGTGCGCGGCCACGGCGCCCGCAGCACCAGCGCGGCGGCGATCAGGATCGCGGCGACGATGGCGAAGCGCACCGCCAGGAAGGTGAACGGCTCGACGTGCGGCAGGCCGAGCTTGGCGCCGATGAAGCCGGTGTTCCAGAACAGCACGAACAGCGCCGGCATCGCCGCGATCCAGGTGGATTGCAGGCGGGTCGACTCGGTTTGGGCGGATGGCGAGCTCAATTGAGATATCCGTAATATATCACAACATGCTTCCAGGCTAGCCCCTGTCATGGCGATGCGCAACGGGCTATAAGGGAGGCCGGGCTCACCCTATGCGAAACCACCGCCGCGGGCCACCCGTAACGGCGGGCGAAAACGAGTAACCCAGTTGCGATGAAGGCGCCGACACCGGCCGAGCCGGATTCCGAATTTCCCGACGAGATGTCCGACGAGCTGTCCGAGGAGGCGCTCGCGGAACTCGAGACCGCCATCCAGCGCCGCCAGCGACGCAGGCTGGTCACCGGCCTGGCGGTCGTCGGCCTGCTGCTGGCGCTGGTCGGCGGCTACGCCGGATACTGGTTCTGGGCCGCCGGCGCGGTCGAGAAGGGCACCACCGACTGGATCGCGCAGGCCGAGCGCGACGGCCTGGTGGTGCGCTACGAGACCCTGCAGGTCAGCGGCTTTCCTTTCCACATGGTGCTGCGCATGGATCAGCCGCGGGCGGCGGCGCCACGGGCGCCGCAACCCTGGTCCTGGGGCAGCCGCCGGCTGATCGCGCGGGCGCGGCCGTGGAACCTGAACCGGATCCACGTCGACGCCGCCGGCGCGCAGGGCGTGACCCTGACCGTGGAAGGGCGGGACATCCACTACACCGGTGACGCCGGCAGGCTGGAGGCCGATGTCGGCCTGCGCGACGGCCGGGTGGTCGGGCTCGATGTCCGGGTCGCCGACCTCGGGCTCGACGCGCCGGCGCCGTTCGGGCCCGTTTCCGCCGGCCGCATCGAAGCCGACGTGCGCCGCCCGGAAACCGGGTCGGACCAGGACGTCTCGATGACCCTGCGCCTGAACGCGCGCGAGGTCGCGGTGTCGGAGGGGCTGAACCTGCCGCTGGGCAGCCGCCTCGGCCACATCGCATTGAGCGCCGAGATGCGCGGGCCGCTGCCGGAGCCGCCCAACGTCGGCAAGCTGACGGCCTGGCGCGATGCCGGCGGCACCATCGAGGTCGACTCGATCGGGCTCGACTACGGGCCGTTGTCGCTGCGGGGCGAGGGCACCGTCGCGCTCGACGGCGCGCTGCAACCGGTCGGCGCCATGACCGCCAAGATCCGCGGTTTCTTCGAGGCCGTCGACGCCCTGCGCGCGCGCGGCATGATCCGCTCCAAGGCCGCCTCGACGGCCAAGATCGTGCTCGGCGTGATGGCCAAGAAGCCGCCCGAGGGCGGCGCCGCCTCGCTCAGCCTGCCGCTGACGGTACAGGACCGCAAGCTCTACGTCGGTCCGGTACCGTTCGTCGATTTCCCGCCGGCGCGCTGGTCGGGCGAACAAAATCCCGTGAATGAGCCGGCGGAGCCGCCGGCAAACAGCGGAGCCACCGGCTGATACGTGCTATGCTGGCGCCATGCGCCTCTGGTTCGCCGTTCTGCTGCTGATCCTGTCCGGCCCCGCCGCGGCCGAGGAGCGGCAGTCGCTGGCCGGCTGGCTGCTGGTCGCCGAACCGAAGCTCGAGGATCCCAACTTCGCCCGCACCGTGGTGTTCCTGGTCGAGCACAACGAGCGCGGCGCCATGGGCCTGGTGCTCAACCGGGTGCTCGGCAAGGGCACCTTCGGCGCCTTCCTCAAGGGCCTGAACATCGAACTGGAGACCGCCGACCGCGACTTCGACCTGCACTACGGCGGACCGGTCGAGCAGTGCCGCGGTTTCGTGCTGCACTCGCCCGATTTCCGCGGCGAGGACGCGACCAAGGAGATGGGCGACTTCACCGTCACCACCCACGTCGACGTGCTGCGCGCGATGGCCCGCGGCGGCGGGCCCAAGCACAGCCTGTTCGCGATGGGCTACGCCGGCTGGAGCGCCGGCCAGATGGAAGCCGAGATCGACCGCGGCGACTGGACCTACGTGCGCGCCGAACCGGGCGTCGTGTTCGAAACCCCGCCCGAGGAGATGTGGGACCTGCTGCACAGCAAGGCCGGACTGTCGCTGTAGGCGCCTTCGAGACCGTTGCTTCCCGACCCTGACCTCAATTCGTCACCCCCGGGCTTGACCCGGGGGTCGACGCCTTCAGGTTCGTGGATGGCCGGGTCGAGCCCGGCCATGACGATTGCAGTCGGGACAAAACGGGAAGCAGCAGGACTGCGTTCGGTCAATCCTTCTCCGGCGGCGCCGGCGGCACTTCCTGGCCGTGTTCGATGACGCCGCGGCGGATCTCGCGGGTGCGCTCGAAGACGTCGTAGAGCTTTTCCCCCTGGCCGCGGCGGATCGCGCGCTGCAGCGCCGTCAGATCCTCGGTGAAGCGGCCGAGCACGTCGAGCACGGCGTCCCGGTTGGTCAGGAAGACGTCGCGCCACATGGTCGGGTCCGACGCGGCGATGCGGGTGAAGTCGCGGAAGCCGCCGGCCGAGTACTTGGCGACCTCGCCCTTCAGCGTGTCCTCCAGCTCGGTGGCGGTGTCGACTATGGTGTAGGCGATCAGGTGCGGCAGGTGCGAGGTGATGGCCAAAACCTGATCGTGGTGCTTGGCGTCCATGATCTCGACCGTGCTGCCGGCGGCGGTCCACAGGTCGCTGACCTTCTGCACCGCCGCGTCATCGGCCTGGCCGTTCGGGGTGAGGATGCAGAAACGGCCCTGGAACAGCTCGGCGAAGCCGGCCTCGGGGCCGGAATGCTCGGTACCGGCGACCGGATGGCCCGGCACCAGGTGCACGTCCGCCGGCAGCTGGCTGCCGATGTCGTGGAACACCACCTCCTTGACCGAGCCGACGTCGCTGACGATGCAGCCCTCGCGCAGCGCCGGCGCCATCGCCTTGGTCACCGAGGCGTAGGCGCCCAGCGGCGCGCACACCATCACCAGGTCGGCGCCCGAGACGACCTCGCGCGCGTCGGTCGACACGCTGTCGGCGAGGCCGAGCTCCATGACCGTGTCCAGGGTCTCGTGGCTGCGCGCGTTGACCGCGATGTGATCGGCCAGTCCCTGGCGCCGGATCACCCGGGCCAGCGACGAGCCGATCAAGCCGATGCCGATGAAGGCGATGCGCTCGAAGTGCACCGCCGGCTTGCTGTCACCCATTTTAGGGCCTTCCGACACTCAGGATGCCGCCGTGGCGGGATCGCATTTTCCCGCCCGTTAGGAGCGGGTGGCGCCGTGTGGCAGGCCCCACACAAGCCGTTCGCGACGCGGCGGGCGGGAAAAGACGACCCGTCCCTCCGGGATTGGACCAGAAAGACGCGATGCCGCGTCGCTCGTCCTTGAATATGCTCTGCATGTCCTTCGTCCTCGCTCCTAACCTCGCGTCATTCTGGCCCAACCACGACGGTATCCTGAGTGCCGGAAGGCCCTTACTCCATGAAGTCCTTCAAGGCGGCCACGAAGGCCTGCATCTCGTCGTCCAGTCCGATCGACACGCGCAACGAGTCGCCCAGCCCGTACGGCACCATGCGGCGCACGATCAGGCCGCGGCTCTTGAGGAAGGCGTCGGCGTTCTCGGCGGTCTTGTCGCCCTCCGTCGGGAACCGCACCAGGATGAAGTTGCCGAAGCTCGGCGGCACCTCGAGGCCGAGCTTGCGCACCTCGTCGGGGTCCAGGCCAGGCACTGGGCGTTGTGTTCGCGCGACATGTCGGTGAAAGCGGTGTCCTCGAGCGCCGCCAGTCCGGCGATGATCGCCGAGGCGGAGACGTTGAACGGGTTGCGTACCCGGTTGAGCACGTCGCAGATGCTGGCCGGCGCATAGGCCCAGCCGAGCCGGATCGAGCCGAGCGCGAAGATCTTCGAGAAGGTCCGCGTCATCACTACGTTCTCGCCGGCCTCGACCAGCTCGATGCCCGGCGCATAATCGTTCTGGGTCATGAACTCGGCGTAGGCGGCGTCGATCACCAGCAGCACGCCGGAAGGCAGGCCGTCGCGCAGGCGCTGCAGCTCATCCTTCGAGATGTAGCTGCCGGTCGGGTTGTTCGGATTGGCCAGGAACACGATGCGGGTGCGGTCGGTGACCTTGGCCAGCAGGTTGTCGACGTTGGCGGTCAGGTCGACCTCGGCCGCCGTCACCGGCGTGGCGCCGGCGTTCTTGGCCGCGATCGCGTACATCAGGAAACCGTGCTCGGGATACAGGATCTCGTCGCCCGGCCCGGCGTAGGCGCGGCACAGCATGCCGATCAGCTCGTCCGAGCCGGCGCCGAAGACAATGTTGTCGGCGTTGACGCCGAAGTGGCGGGAAAGCGCCGCACGCAGCTCGGGACCGCTGCTGTCGGGGTAGCGGTGCAGCTCCGCGGCGGCCTGCTTGTAGGCTTCCTGGGCCTGCGGGCTGGGCCCGTAGGCGCCCTCGTTCGAGGCCAGCTTGATCACGCGGTCGACGCCGGGAATCTTCGATTCGCCGCCGACGTACGGGGTAATGTCCATAATGCCCGGGCGGGCGGTCAATGCGCTCATGATGTTCCCTCCTGCGTAATTCGCTCGCGTTTAATGCCTTGTCTGAAAATGCTCTAACCGTCCAGTTCTTCCGCGCTCAGCGGCCGCGCGTAGCCGCCCAGCGAGACCGTGCGCACCACCGGCGCCTGGATCTTCTCCATGAACTCGACGACGCGCGGGTCGGCCGAGCGGACCAGGCCGTCGACGTCGGTCAGGTGTAGCCAGTTCTGCGTGCCGAGATCCTGCCAGGCGGTCATGAAATCCGGCTCCAGGCCGGCCGCCAGCAGCGTCTCGCGCAGGTTGGCGGTGCCGATGCGTTCGCTCGCCTCGATGGCCAGGAAGGTGCGGTCGCGCCCGGTCTCCTCGAGCCGGATCGGGCAGATCACCACCGCCTCCAGGTTGCCGCCGCGGGCGTTGCCGGGGCCGGCGAAGGGCAGGCGGGCGATCACCCGCGGCGCCTCCTCGTGTTCGGTCGTCAGGTGCGGCCACCACGGGTCTTCCTCCTCGTGGCGCGGGATCGGCAGGATGCCCACCGTGGCCTGCTGGCTGCGCACGGCGTCGATCACCCGGCGCGGTGAGGTGAAGCCCTTCATCCGGGTGAAGCTGCCGTACTGGTCGCGCGCCAGGTCCCAGTAGCCGCAGTCCTCCTCGGGGTCGAACACGGCGACCGAGAAGGGGCCCTCGAACGACAGCGTGGCGACGATCAGCTCGCGCCAGATGCGCACCAGTTCGCGGCGCGGGAACGGGCCCTGGTGCTGACGCACCAGCCGCTCCAGCACCTGCGCCTCGCGCGACGGCCGGATCTTCACCGGATCGCCTTCCTTGGCGTCGCGCACGCTCTCGACCACCTGGGTCCGGCGCTGGATCAGCGCGTGGATCTGGTTGTCGATGTCGTCGATCTGCTGGCGCAGGTCGGTCAGTTTCGAGTCGTCGCGGAACATGGGCGGTTCAAGCTGCCTTGTTTCTGCGGATCCCGGCGGATCGGGGATAAATCGGTGGATTCAAGGAGGCCTAGTGATATCTTCACGGGCGGCGGAAATCAAAGAAAACATTGACACCATTGAGTCCCGTTCATAGCAATGGGGCCGACAGGCGAGACTGGCAACGAAAGCGGCAAGATGGAAAAGGCGACGCCCGCGGATTCAGGCGATCCCTCCGGAGGTTTCGATCAGCTTCCGGGCCATCACGCGCGCCTGGGAGGCGAAACACCGCTGCGCCTGGACTGTGGCGTCGTGCTCGACGATTTCACCGTCGCCTACCAGACCTACGGCCGGCTCAACGCCGACAAGACCAACGTCATCCTGATCTGCCACGCCCTCACCGGCGACCAGTTCGTCGCCGAGACCCATCCGATCACCGGCAAGGAGGGCTGGTGGGACCTGATGGTCGGCCCGGGCAAGCCGATGGACACCAACCGCTACTACTTCATCTGCTGCAACATCCTCGGCGGCTGCATGGGCTCGACCGGGCCGCTGGAGACCAACCCCGCGACCGGCAAGCCCTGGGGCCTGGATTTCCCGGTGATCACCATCGCCGACATGGTCCGAGCCCAGGTCATGCTGCTCGATCATCTGGGCATCGACAAGGTGTTCGCGGTGATCGGCGGCTCGATGGGCGGCATGCAGGTGATCGAGTTCGCCGCCTCGTACCCGGACCGCGCCCGCGTGTTCCTGCCGATCGCCACGGCGAGCCGGCATTCGGCGCAGAACATCGCCTTCCACGAGGTCGGGCGGCAGGCGATCATGGCCGATCCCGACTGGCACGGCGGCGACTACCACAGCCACGGGGTCAAGCCGCACCGGGGGCTGGCGGTGGCGCGCATGGCGGCGCACATCACCTACCTGTCGGAAGCTTCGCTCGCCGACAAGTTCGGCCGCCGGCTGCAGGACCGCGACGCGGTGACCTTCGGCTTCGACGCCGACTTCCAGGTCGAGAGCTACCTGCGCCACCAGGGCAGCACCTTCGTCGAGCGATTCGACGCCAATTCGTACCTCTACATCACCCGGGCGATGGACTATTTCGACCTGGCGCAGACGCACGGCGGCACCCTGTCGGACGCGTTCCGCGGCTGCGACGCGCGGTTCTGCATCATCTCGTTCACCAGCGACTGGCTGTACCCGACGCCGGAGAACCGCGAGATCGTCTATGCGCTCAACGGGGTCGGCGCCGACGTCAGTTTCGCCGAGATCGAGTCCGACCGCGGCCACGACGCCTTCCTGCTCGACGAACCCGAATTCCGCCGCGTGCTCGGCGGTTTCCTCGAAGGCAGCGCCGAACGCTTCGGCCTGGCCTGGCCGCCAAAGGAAGACGAGGCGGAAAACGGGGGCGAAGGCTAGGGCGATGATGAACGAGACCCGCCGCAAATCGATCCGCATCGACCTGCAGCTGATCGCCGACATGATCGATCCGGGCACCCGCGTGCTCGACGTCGGCTGCGCCGACGGCGCGCTGCTCGACTACCTGGTCCACTTCAAGCAGGTCGACGGCCGCGGCATCGAGCTCAGCACCGAGGGCGTCAACGCCTGCGTCGCCGCCGGTCTGTCGGTGATCCAGGGCGACGCCGACCGCGACCTCAAGGACTATCCGGACCAGGCCTTCGACTACGTCGTGCTGAGCCAGACGCTGCAGGCGATGCACGCGCCCAAGGACGTGCTCGGCCATTTGCTGCGCATCGGCAAGCGCGCGGTGGTGTCGTTCCCCAACTTCGCGCACTGGCGGGTGCGCCTGTACCTGGGCCTGCGCGGGCGCATGCCGGTCAGCGAGACGCTGCCCTACGAGTGGTACGACACGCCGAACATCCACTTCTGCACGATCAAGGACTTCGTCATCCTGTGCGGCCAGCTCGGCATCACCGTCGAGCGCAGCATCGCGCTCAACCACGACGGCGGCGCCAAGGGCATCAACTCGTCGCTGGCCTCGGCCAACTTCTTCGGCGAACAGGCGGTGTTCCTGCTCAGTAAGTAGTACCGGCGCGGCGACCCCGCCGCACGACCCATTGCCAAATTATCACTTTTTCTTGCCGCCTTGGCGACATCGCCAAGACGCGCGGATGAACGGGCCGCCGGGGCGGCCGGATTTCCGCCACGCCCGGCACATCCCAAATAGCAGGAACAGTTCTCGAATTAATACGTGTTATTGGATCATAAATCGTCGAATATCCTTACAAATTCGAATAAGACAAATTTTCGAATCATAATAAGGCGTTGAAGATATTTAACAATCAATATTAGCGTGAATATTTCATACATGAATCCTAATAATTGGGTGCCAAGTGGATCATTTACCCGCGAACCGGCCCGGGGGCGTAAGCCAGACAGACAGGTCATTCGGAGGGGAAATCTTTATGTTGAACATTTTCAGGTCCGCGGCGGCGTCGATGCTGCTGGCCACCATGATGGTAGCGGGAGTCGCCGCTCTCTCGCACGCAGCGGTGTTGTTCGAGAACGGTTTCGAAACCGACATCTCGGGCTGGGACGTCTTCGGTGGCGGCTTCAACGCCACCCGGGTGTCCTCGGGAACGAACGGCATCACGTCGTCCGCCGGCGGTTTCCATGCCGAGACCGCGACGGCCGCCGGCAACTGGGGTGGCTACGGCTTCAATGCCGGATGCGCGTCCACCGGCTGCGCGGCAGGCGCGTTCCAGGACTATAAGACCTCGGTCGACATCTTCCTCGATCTCGGCGGCGGCTGGGCCGACAACACGCGCTTCGATTTCAGCTCGGCGATCAATCGGCCCGACGGCAATCACCGTCGCGATTTCATCTTCAACGCGGCGTTCTTCGGATCCGGCGATGCGACCGGGCCGGGCGCCGGCACGGACCGCTTCGTGATCAGCGCCAGCAACAATTCGCAGCCGGGCAGCGCCTACGCCAAGAACCCGGACAAGGCCCCGATCGCCATCGATGCGTCCGGCTGGTACACCTTCATGCATCGCTTCTACGATGACGGCGGCGTCTTGGCGGTGGACATGACGATCATGGATTCCGGCAACAACGCCGTTAATTCCTGGACGCTCAGCGATCCGACCGACCTGATCCCGGCCGAGATCGGCGGCAACCGTTATGGCTGGTTCGCCTTCAACGAGTTCTCGGTGCTGGCGTTCGACCAGACGTCGCTCGAAACCATCGAAGCGGAAGAGGTGCCTGAGCCGGCGACGCTGGCGCTGTTTGCCATTGGCCTCGCCGGACTGGGTGTCGCCCGCCGCCGCAAAAGCGCCGCCTGAGCGGCCTCCTTCGGCCGCTGCTCAGCGTTGCCGCCGCACTCCCGGGTTCGATGCCGGGCGGTTGCGCTGCGGCAGCGGCAGGTAGGATTTGCTGCGGCTGGCGGTGGCTTCGGGGTTGACGCCGTAGAGCTGCTTGGTCGCCTCGACCATGAGCACGCCGGCGAAGCCCTTGAACCAGCGATGGCCGATGTTCTCGATCGCCAGCGAGGAGGAGCGGATCATGCGCGAGCGGCTCGGCGGCGCGAACAGGGCGGCGTCGGTGCGGGTCGGCGTGAACAGGCAGTCGCGCAGCAGCCCGGTGAGCTGGCCGTTGGAATAGGGCCGGCCGAAACCCAGCGGCGTGCGCTCGAAGCGCGCCCAAAGGCCGCGCCGGTTCGGCACCACCACCAACAGCCGGCCGTTGCCGGCGAGCACGCGCCAGACCTCGCGCATCATCGGCCGCACCTGCTCGCTGCATTCCAGGGCGTGCACCAGGACGATGCGGTCCATCGACAGGTCGGGCAGCGGCAGCAGCGCGTCGTCGGCCAGGCAGCTCAGGCGGCGGCCCTCGGTCGGCCAGTGCAGCACCCCCTGGCCGGCGGGCATCACCGCGGTCACCCGCTGCGCCTCGGCGCGGAACGGGTTCAGGTAGGGGGTGGCGAAGCCGAGGCCCATCACGTTCAGGCCCTTGGTGTCCGGCCACAGCTCGCGGATGCGCCGGCGGATCATCCGCCGCGCCATCTGCCCGGTGCCGGAGGCATAGAAGTCCCGGAGGTCGACCACGTCCATCCACATGGCCGGAAGTCTAGAGCGGTTTGAAAGGAAATTGAATCGGGGGATTCCCAAGGGGCTCGCCCCATGATTCTGTATGCCGAGGCGATTCGGGAGGCAGATATGGGGTATTGCTACGGGAACGATCTTCGGC
>Ga0056109_1000476_pt1 | contig 11264 bp, 7 predicted proteins | sample WorMetG1BERMUDA2_FD_80077 | JGI IMG/M metagenome (GOLD analysis project Ga0056109, IMG submission 80077) | Marine gutless worms symbiont microbial communities from Max Planck institute for Marine Microbiology, Germany - Inanidrilus... ...
CAGATCCGCTCAAAACTGTGGCCGGTTTCAGGGAACAACACTCAGACAGACAGACCGACCGACTTTTTGGATTATATAAATACTAGATCATCATGGTCATGCACATCAGTACTGTGTAAATGTATAGCTGCTTATCAAAAAACTATGTACCAAATGTTGCTGCAGTGATCACGTGAGGAGCAAACGGCTTGAGCACGTCAGTTCATCGCGAATGCACGACATCCTGCAAACAAGTGATTGACAGTATTACATCAGCAACAACGTCCATGCCACAACCTGCATCTCACGTGAACTGACTTTACATATCAACTGCACACTGACAATACTGAACTGTTACAAAATCAATAATCAGATATAAACAACGTTGTGCTGAAATGATGTAGTTGACAGTATGTGATAAGTTATTAATACTCCTACACCAGCGTGTTGTTCTGTCATCAACGAATTAAAACAGTGCTATTGTAGAATGCCGTCCAAACAATACCGTCAACGGCAGAGCCGCAGAAATAGAGATGTTAATAACAATATTATGTCAAGCACAGAAATTGCAGACAAAATAGAAAGAAAGCTTCAGCGACATCGTGACCTTATGAGAAGTATAAGAAAACAGAACAACGATTATGTGAATAGGAATAGAGAAAATACAAAGGCAAACGTCAAGAGAAGACTTCAGATGGACAGTGAATACAGACAGAGAAACAGAGACTGTGCCAAAGTTAATACTGTGAGAAGACTAGCATCAGATGAGACATACAGACAGAAGAACATAGAGCGCGCCAAAATTAATAAAGTGAGAAGATTGGCAGCAGACGAGTCATACAGAAACAAGAACAGAGTTAATACTGTGCGAAGACTAGCATCAGATGAGACATACAGACAAAAGAACATAGAGCGCGCCAAAATTAATAAAGTGAGAAGATTGGCATCAGACGAGTCATACAGAAACAAGAACAGAGTTAATACTGTGAGAAGGCTGGCTTCTGATGAGTCATACAGACAGAAAAACAGACAGCGATCAAGAATAAGGAAGAGAAGACTGTTACAAGATGAGCAATACAGAGAGAAAAACAGAGAGCAAGTAGCCTCCAGACTACTGTCAGACAGCAACTACAAAAAGAAGAACAGAGACAGGTCAAGAACTACTTATATAAGACTACAGGAAAATGCAAGTACCACATACAGGGAGTATCACAGAGCAGTGAGTTACAGTGCACGCCAACATTACATGCAAGTAGCACATCCGCAAAACACTGCTGCAACAAACAACAAACAAAAATACACTGACCGTCAGAAGTACTGGATCCGGCGCACCAGACTTCTCACCGACTGCAGGCGAAGAAGCCAGGAATTTCAACAGCAGAGGAAGATGGCGACAGCGTCAAACGTGTCTCTTCTCGATGTGAAGCTGCTGTACGAGAGATGTCGACGTCTGATGAGCCACGCCATGAAGAAACTGAAACGACTTCACATCTATCTGTCTGAAAAAGCATCAGCATGCCTGGAAAAACTGCCAACAGACAGACGTCCCACAGAAGATGAGCTGACAGAGGCAATGGACGGCATCCGCTACCACACTGCCAGCAGTGAGCCATATTTCTGGGAGCAGAGCTACAAGATTGCACAGCTTCAACAAAGTATACCAGTGGACTCTAATGGCACTGCACACGTGTTCAAGGAAATACACAGCCACAAGTCAACAAAACACGCACCATCAGACCAGCCGGCTGAAGCCCGTGTGAAAAGCTGGGAGTGTCACAGGGAGCTGTGTGTCATGTCTGCGGCAATGATTGATGGTGTAGTCGACTTACTGAAGAAGACGGCTGCAACAAAGTCAACAAACTGCATCACACTTTATTTACAAATGGATACGTGCAACAATCCAGGTAGAAACACAGACAGACTTGGACATTCTGTTCACTGCTCAGATGACCACGACAACTCCAGCCTGCTGCTGCCAGCAAGAGTTCTATCTTGTCACTTGCCATTTCTGCGCACTTATGTAGCTCGGTTGTATGAACAGCGAAGAGTAAGCTTTGCGATTCATGCCATGCGTCATGCACTCAAAAGTGTCAGCTACAATGACCTCCGCAACACTGCTACACAGCTGAAGGAGCTGCTGGACAAAACTCTGGCCAAGGACAGTGATAACAGCAAACCAGACAGAGGTGACAGGGAACCAGTCTGTGAGGAGGACGTAGTAAATAAATATCGTCAAGCACTGACTGAAGTTGCAAATATACGAGACACATATACAACGACTGCGTGTGACATATGTGAACAGATACGAGATGACATTCAGCCACTGACAAGATATGAAAACACAAAGGGGTTCAACAGCGAGAAGATGACAAAAGTAATAGAACTCTTGTACCAGGCAAAAACACGTCACGAAGACTACGACAGCTTTATTGAGTCCCTTGTAATCTGTAAATATTGCATCGATAAACTGAGACAGAACAAAGATGTTGCACGATCTGCTCTGAATCAGCTGGCTGTTGTGGAAACACCACAGTGTATACAGGAACTTAACATCTTCGAAAAAACTCTAATAAAGTTCTGCGTTACAAGTGTCACCATCCTACGTCTTGGCCAGATTTCCAATACTAACCGGCCTCGCAATGAGCTCAACTCTGCACTGAAGGGTCGCATTGCCTACCTGCCAGTAGACATATCAGCCACTGCATCCTTCCTGCCAGACAACTTGCTCAATGTCGACAATCTTGTCTTGCTTGTTGGAGGCCAGCCGACACAGAACCGCAATGTGTGGACGTCGGTTGTTGACTTGAGAAAGGTACATGCAGCACTAGCCTGGCTGAAAGAAAATAATCCGTACTACCGAGACGTCCCAGCATACACCGTGGAACAGCTGGAGGACATAATTAAGTCGAGAACTTCAACAACGGACTCAACTAATGTCAATTCCAGTGAAAACACAGGACTACTACAGCTACTTACAGATGCAGCGAAGACTCATCTTTATGAAAACTTCACGATCCAACCAATAAGTATTGACTTTCCAACCAACATGTCGATTGACTACCAGATGACCAAAGTGAACTCTACAAGTGCTAACCTGTTTGATACTGACCTTGATGTCAAAGCCTATCCCGAGCTGTTTCCAGACGGTGAAAATGGGATGCGAGATGTCACACGTGCTACCAAAATATCAACAACTGACTACCTAAGAAGCCGTCTTCTCAACAAACATTCAAAATTCAGACTGAATATAAACTACCTCTTTCACAGCTTCCAGGTCCAAGAAATTAGCAACATGTGCCACTCTGTCGCTCACATGCTCCGGACGGTGTCAGGTGACAGACTGTCTGCAAAGGCCCTGTGTGATCGTCTCCGAGACAAAGACGGTGAGGTTGGAGGGAAGCTGTTTGCACTGATGGCGAACATGCGAGGGACACGAGAATACTTCGCCAAGCTGGCAATGGACGTGCGGTGGATGATCAGACGTCTAGGACCGCCGGCATTGTTTCTGACTGTCTCCACAGCTGAGTGGTACTCTGAGCCACTACTTGACTACCTACGACACATTAACAAAGATGTACCGAACATTGACACAATGACGCCAGGGGAACTGTGTGCAATGGACCCGGTAAACGTAAGCATACATTTTGAGAAAAAATGGCGTGCAGTGTTCAAGAAACTCATTCTATCGAAGGAAACACCAGTCTTTGGCAAAGTGGTAGACTTCTTTTGGCGGGTAGAATACCAGGCCCGCGGAGCGCCACACATACACTGCTTACTCTGGATAGAGGATGCACCATTGATCGGCAAACAGTCCAACGAGGAGGTTAAGGCGTATATTGATTCCATTGCCACTTGCTCTCTGCCCGACAAAGATGACTCACCAGTGCTGCATGAGCTTGTCACAAAATTCCAGTGCCACAAATGCAATAAATACTGCACCAAGTCATTCAAGCGCAATGGTCAGTTCTACAAGAAGTGTCGATTCGGCTTCCCAAGACCAGTAAAGCAGCAAACAGAAATTAATGACGTGATTGAATGTCTGGCTGTCAACAAATCAACACAACAAAGAAAGAGACTGTACCATCTGCAGAGGAACGAAGACGAGCTTAACATCAACGACTACAATGCTGCACTGCTGCTGGCCAGTCAGTCAAATGTCGACGTGCAGTACATCGGACACATTGGATCGAGACTTCCATACTATATTACATCATACATCACAAAACATGAACGCAGTGAGCAGGATCAGATGTGGGAAGAAATTTACTCTGCCTCCAAGTCTCTAAGTTCAAATGCAGTGTCATTCGTCCTAAAGGCTCTAAAAAGTCGACAGGTTGGCGCCAATGAAGCTGCTGACAGATTGCTCGGGCACAAACTGTATTCGAAGTCACGTCAAATGAGATTTGCCGACCTGCAGCCAGTGGACCGCGTTAAACGCGTGTTAAAACCCATCACAGAAATTGACAGGCTTCTGAAGAACAATCCAGAGTCGGACGACATATTCTACACACACTGGGTGCTTGATGTCTACCCGCAAAGACCAGACAAGCTAGAAGATGTCTGTCTTCATGATCTGCTGGCATGGTATGAGAAAGCTCCCACTGGCAGCGACGACATGCAGCTCAGAAGGTCAGGGACGTACCTGCGACGACGCACCCAGAAACCGTACATCGTCACGCACAAAACAGTTAACCCAAACAAGTCATCAGACGACAGAGAAATATATTTCTACCACCTTCTGAAACTATTTAAACCATGGCGGGATGAGTGTGAGCTGTGTGAAGAAGGAAAGACGAGTCATGACAAGTTCATGGAGGAGCAGCTGAATTACCCAGCCATGAGTCAGTATCATCAGCAGCAAGTCCACACAGCATCACAGGACGAAGAGATCGACAGAGCAGTGAGGGAAAAGGCGCGCCAGGTATCCGAGGAAGGAGAAGTGGCAGAAGACGAACAAACGGCACTGGAAGGCTGCGTGACTAATCATGCAGAGACTGCAATGCAGGATCTACTGGAGTCACACGCCAATGCCACACGACAAGACAATAATTGTGATGAGCTGCTACAACAGCAATATCAGGATCTAAATGTTGATCAGAAACGAGTGGTTGACATGGTTGTCACCAACGTGGGTCGAGAACAAAGTCCAGTCAGACTGATAGTCAGTGGCCAAGCAGGGACAGGCAAGAGTCGTGTCATTGATGTTTTGCACAGGCTGGTGAGTAAGCAGTGTGCGGCCACAGCTCTTCCAGTTGTCGTAGCAGCTCCGACAGGCCTGGCTGCATTTAATATCAATGGCACAACAATACACAGAGTCCTAAGCTTGCCCGTGGAGCACGGTAAACCAGCTGACTACTGTCCGTTGCAGCAAGAGCAACTTACCACTCTCCGTGCCACACTGCGGGACTTAAAACTGCTCATCATCGACGAGGTAAGCATGGTGTCATCACTGGTCCTGCTGTACATCCACCTCCGTCTCACTGAGATCATGTCCACCAATGAGCCATTCGGCGGTGTCAGTCTAGTGTTCTTTGCCGATTTTCTGCAACTGCCACCTGTCAAAGGCAACCAGCCTTTCCAGGATGTCACACTTAGAGAAGCAAAGCAACGCCTGGGATCAATATCTTCACTGAAACTATGGGAAATGTTTCAGTACGATGAGCTGACAATTAACATGAGGCAGAGTGCTGACACAAGGTATGCCAAGCTGTTATCTGCTGTCAGAATTGGCCACGTGAGTGATGAGGACTGCAAACTGCTGCAGAGCCGAATGATTTCAAGCGGGCGGAGAGCTACTGTGCAAGAAATATGTACGAAGTACAACGAGCTCAGTGATAATGGCCAGTGTCCTATTATTCTACTGCCAAGGACGGCACAATGCAGTGAAATTAACAGTGCTCTGCTACAACTGCTACACACTGATGTTGTGGATCTAGCTGCCATAGACAGTCTTGACACTTTGGTCGAAAAGAATCTGCTTCCAAAAGTCCACAGAGCCTACCAAAAACTAGGAGATGACGTCACAAGGACAGGTGGTCTGGAGCAGAACCTAAAACTCTGTGTGGGTGCAAAGGTGATGCTGAAACGTAACCTAAGTGTCGAAGCTGGCCTTGTAAATGGATCGGTGGGATCAGTAACTGGGTTTCGCACACAGCACAGCAGTAATGGCAATGCAACACAGATACAGAGTGTATACGTGCAGTTTAAGAATGTCGAAACTCCAGTGCAGATTGAACGTCAGAGTTGTACGTTTGAGGTGTTGAAATGTATTTTCTACACACGGAAACAATTTCCATTGATGCTAGCTTTTGCCATTACAGTGCACAAAAGCCAGGGACTGAGTCTCTCAGCAGCAATAGTTGACGCAGGTCCGAGTTGTTTTGGAAGTGGCATGAGTTATGTGGCATTGTCGCGTGTCACATCAGTCACTGGCTTGCATCTCATTGACTTTGACAAGTCAAAAATCATATGCAACAAAACAGCAGTCACAGAATATAACCGTCTGAGAAGCCTCTACACACCTCACCTCGGTCCTCTCATGCTTAGATGGAGTAAAAATGGGACAGAGGCCAGTGAGAACACCACTGAGGGCAGATCGTGCAACAACAGCAAAGCAGGTGGACAGGAAGTGAACCAAAATGCACCGAAAAAACGAAAACGTCACACGACCAGTGAAGATAAGTCACACGAACCACCTTACAGAAAGCGTAAGCTGCTACATAAGAGAGATACGGTTGTCAACACAAGAACAGAAACCGGAGCTGCTGTCGAACCAGTTGCAGTCAACAAAGCCACAGACTCTGAGCTGTCACACAGTGGATCACTTTCCAGACGAGGGCAGATATTTGACTGCTGTAGTATCACCTCACTGAGTGAGTCGTTCCAGGAAGAAGTGTGTGGTAGACTGAATCTGGAACTATTCCCAGCAGATCCAATTTCAACACATCGCTCGGGATCGCTAGCAGCACGCGAACTTGAACGCCTGATATACACACAGTCACGGAAAGCGGTGAAAGTCAAGATTACATCAATCGGTAGCGATGGAAATTGCCTGTTCCGTGCACTGTCCTATGGAATAACACGGAATGAAGCACAACATCAGCTCATTCGATGTTACATAGTCAACCATATGAAAGATGCTGCTGTAGAAGAAGCATACAGAAACTTGTTTGCCACAAGAAATGCCAGAAACGACACATACACTGACCATCTCATAAAAATGCAACAAACTGGTGAATGGGGAACAGAGCAAGAGATAGCCGCAGCTGCTCACCTATTCGACTGTGCAGTCCTGTGCTACTCGCGATACAGTGCAAACGGCGAATACTGTCTGCAGGTGTTCACACCGCACTTTGCCACGTCACCAACCTGCACAACGTCGTGCAAGCACAGCTCACTGTATCTGGTTAACAGATCAGGCAATCATTATGAACTTGCCATTGTGCAATCAAAACAATTAGTTGAAGAATAATTACATGGCCGAATGATGCAATCTTGACGTTTACTGGTTTACTGTAAGCGACTGTTGTTATTAATATATACTTTACATCTGCGACATCGCAGGCTGTGCTACAGGTGACTAGTGTCATTAATCGAGCAGAAAACCACATGAAAGACATATTATAAAGATATCGGAACCCTTTATCTTATTTTACGAGTTTAAGCAGAATGTCTAGGAACTGCTATAAGAATCAATCAATCAACATGGATTTCTTTAGTTGGCACCATATGTCACGGATAAGTGAATCGGAGGCGCTGATGGATGGCTGTCAGTGGCACGACGTGTAGGCAGAGTTGAAGAGATGTGTTTTAACAGCAGTTTTGAAGGTAACCAAGGTGGCAGAGTCACGGACGGAAGCAGGTATATTGTTCCAGGTAGCCGGTGCAGAGACCGTCAGTCTCCATGCCTGTTGTAGGCCTACTGCTGCACTGCGTGGATATCAGTAAGTAGGCTGGTTTTTACAAGGTGCAGCAGTTAGGCTCTACAGAACAGTTCAGTCTCTTGCAGAAGTCGAGACGTGCACGTGCTCACTGCAACAGATTTGGCAGCATCGAGTGTCAGACGTGGACGGATGTGGTGCAGTGCGCGGATATGAAAGTTGCAGGAACTGACGAGGCTGGATACATGCCGGTCCATGGAAACTGCCTGGTCGAGCTCAACACCAAGAAGCTTAACTGTGTCCGAAACCTGGAGGCTGGTGCCAGCCATCTTAACACCTCCGGTAGTTTCCGCACTTCGCAGTCTGGATGCTGTTCCGAATACCACTGCCTCAGTCTTGTGTTATTCCGTAGGACAGTGCACAGACAATTTCCATCGCTACCAGCAGACCATTCTCGAGAAACCAGTGGGTGATGTCTTCAGTGCAGTTGACCAGCTAAGACAGACTATCCAGACACAGGCTGGATGGCAATGTAGGTTTGAATGTCATCAGCATACTGGTGAATACTGACATGATGGGTTGCAGCAATGTCACTTACAGGAGCAACATACAGTGAGAACAGAAGCAGTCCAAGCACTGAACCCTGTGGGACAGCAGACTCGCAAGGAGAAGTGGCCGACCTCTCACCGCCAGCAGCCACATACTGCGAGCGACCGGACACAAATGACCTTAGCCAATCCAATGCCTAGCCATTCATGCCGAAAGTGTGCTGAAGCCGCTGGCAAAGGACTGAGTGGTTGACTGACTGCATCAAAAGCAGCAGATATATCGAGCACCAGCAGGGCAGTGCACCTGCCCTCGCCGGCAGTGGTCCGAATACCGTTCACAATCTTCAGCAAAGCGGTTTCCGTGGAGTATCCAGGCCTGTAAGCGGACTTGAATCTTGAGTAGTTGCCGGATTCCAGAACGTGCGGCTGCAGACGTTTAAGTGCGAGTCGTTCCAGAATCTCGGAGAAGGTACATGTACATAGGTTTGTTATTGGCCTGTAGTTGGCAGGGTCGTCCTTTGATAAGCTGGGCTTCAGCAGAGGAATGACATGTCCCAGCTTATACCTGGTGGGGAAGACACCAGCACTGAAAGATGAGTTGGCAAGTTGAGTGAGCAGTGGTGCCATTACGTCCACAGTTGCCTTCAGAAGTGGGGTTGGCATGCAGCCAAGGGCGATGACTTGGGGGATGCAGTTCGGATCAGTTGTGCGACATCGTCCGTGTTGACATGGTGCAAGGAGTACATCTGCACGAGACTTGGCTGGGATGGCGGTGGATTTGAAATCGGAGGTGTTGTTAACAAGCGAGTTGCAACCTCACCAGCAACACGACAAAGTTTGTCCGAGAAGAAGCTGGAGAAGTCCGAGCACAGCCGCTGGGCCTGTTCTGGTGTTGACTCCTCTCGTCGATCATCTGTATGTAGCAGTTCACGAACCACGCGCCATCTGGCTTTCTGGTCGGTGCCGGCTGTCGTTAGTCGCTCTTGAAAAAATGCTTCTCTGCAACGGTTGATCTCTAGGTTAGCCTCGGGACAGGAGGCACGATATGCCACTCGGTCGGACTCGGCATGCGTCCTTCGCCATCGCCGTTCCAGATGCCGGCGTCTGCGCTTCACATCCGCTGCGCGGGGTGACAGCCATTTGGCGGATCGCTTACCAATTCTCACCGTTAAAGTAAAGTAAATTAAGTGTATAGTAGTTCGCAGAAACTCTGCCACACCGCTACGGGAAACTCACATGCCATATGGGATCACACAGTGTTACCTGCCACCCGACAGAGGTGAGAATCCCGCCTTTACCCCCAGCCGAAGCAGGTACTCGATTTTGCGACCCCGGAGTCTCAGTCGGACGCCGTATGTAGATCAGTCAGCCAACAGAACTCGTCGGTCAGTCTGCCGGTCATCAGTGCTTCCAGTCTCCATGCCTGTTGTAGGCCTACTGCTGCACTGCGTGGAATCAGTAAGTAGGCTGATTTCTCAAGGTGCAGCAGTTAGGCTCTACAGAACAGTTCAGTCTAGTCGCGCACAGAACAGCAGCAGTGACATCGATGGGTCGCTACGGAGATTCAAATTGACAGGAACCAGCGAGTGGTCAGAGAGACCAACATCTTTCATAGAAACGTGACAGACTAGTTCGACATCGACGGAGGTAAAGACAAGATCTAAAATGTTACCAGCAAGATGAGTCGGTTGGTTGACGACCTGAAGCAAACTACGGTCGGTCAGTACCTCTAACAGGAGGCTGTCGACAGCATCGGCGCCACCGGGACAACTGAAGTCGCCGCACAGCAAAGGCTCGCCTGGCAACATCTAAAGCTCATCAATGAAGTTGAGGAATTCGGAGCAGAACTCTCCCACAGGCATGCCGAAGGCAGAGGAAGACGGAAGTCGGTAAACGGCGCCGAGGTTGAGACGACGACCGGCAGTTGACAACTTGACAGTGAGGCACTCAAAAACACGGCATTCAGAAGTAATGGTCAGCGTTGACAGCTTGAGGCCACGATGATGAACAATAGCCACTCCACCACCTTGACCACTTGGCCGATAACGGTGGATGACTGCATAATCCGGTGGGGCGATGTCGTCGACTACAGCCGGTGGCAGGTCAGCATGCATCCAGTTTTCAGTGACAACGAGAACATCGAGACGATGATGTGAGATGATGTCGCGGATGAGTGCAGCTTTAGTGACAGCAGATCGCGAGTTGACTAGGCCGAACCGAAGGCCTGCTGGACCCGGGTTTGGCTCGATGCCGCCAAGCAGTAACAGCACTGCCACAAGGATGGCACTGAACGACAACAAGCTGGACGGGCGGTAGACAGACCGCTGACGGCCAGCGAACAATAGCCGACGGTCAGTAGATGAAAACAGTGCACAGGAAATGTATGCGCAGTTGGTGTGCACAGGTGCACAATCCGACGGTGAGCGTGTCTGCCACGAGACACACGATGTAGAGTTAAAAACAACAGTAGCTTTCCGCAGCATTTTACTACTGATGATGTAGGTGATGTAAGTTATTAACTTACAATGGCTCAGTGTTGAACGAGTGCTAAATAGCTAATTTTATTCTATTTTTTTATTTAGCTGTAGCCATATGCACCTGTGTGCATACAGTGTTGAAAATAGCTATCAATATTCAACTCCATAAGCAGTAGCAGAGTGTTTGACTTGTATACAAAGTCACAGTGCTATGGTAATACAACTTAGCAGATTGAGTTGTAAATAGTTAATGTTACTGTACTTGTACCAGCTGTAGCTGTTTGTGCATGACAGTATAGTGTTGTAAATAGCTGTAATAGTGAATTATTGTCTGCAAAGTGACAGTGCTGTGGTGATGCAACTTTGTAAAGTTGTAAACA
>Ga0056109_1000485_pt1 | contig 11083 bp, 10 predicted proteins | sample WorMetG1BERMUDA2_FD_80077 | JGI IMG/M metagenome (GOLD analysis project Ga0056109, IMG submission 80077) | Marine gutless worms symbiont microbial communities from Max Planck institute for Marine Microbiology, Germany - Inanidrilus... ...
ACCATTGAGGAACTGTGGAGCGCCATCGCCGAAGGGATCGAGAAAGTCACGCCCACCGAATGCGAGAACTTCTTCGCTGCCGCAGGATACGACCAGGATTAAATCGAATCCGCGCTAGACCGTTTTCCGGAAAATCAAACGCGGAAAATCGGCCGGCCCCTCCTGGAACGAGAGAGGTGGGACCGGCCGAAGTGATTCAGGTTCCGTCCGCCCAAAGAGGGACTTGGACGAAATCCGCTATTTCTTCGGCATGTTGCCGACGAAGGTGTTCTTCACCAGCGGCGCCGCGTCCATCTGCGGGACGTGGCACTGGGTGCAGAAGTAACGGCTCATGTCGATGGTATCCATCTCCTTGCCGTCTTTGCCGATGTAGTGGGTCTTCGAGGTCAACGGCGCTTCTTCTTCCTTGTAGTTTTCCTTGTCGTGGCAGTCGAGGCAGCCGTTCTGGCGCAGGTTGATCTTGTACTTATTGGCGTCGTCGACCCTGTGCGCGACCAGCGGCGGCTGCTCCTTGAATGTGCGCTCGTACGTGCCGCGTATCTTCTTGGGCTGGTGCGCCACCGGCGTCTCGTTGGCCGCCGGGATGGCATTGTCGCCGCGTAGCGACTTCACCGAGTCGGCGCTGGCCGGCGCGGCGAGGGCCGCGGCCACCAGGCCTGCCATGATAACGGTAATGATCCTCTTCATTGTCGGAACCTCCTCAATCAAGAACGTCGTCTTAACTCCGTGGTGGGTGCCCGCAGGATCTCTATCCCCGGGGGCGCCCGTGAATTGCGGTCAAGCCGCGTCGAGCATTGTTCCCTTGTCGCCGCCGCCCGAGTTCCCGTGCGGGGACCCGTTGGGGCTCCCCTGGGGCTCGGCGCCGGAATTGTCTTTCTCCCTTCGGTCCGTGCGCGCCGCGAAGGCGAACACGTCCTTGCCGCAGACATCGATGCACCGGCCGCAGTTGGTGCAGTTTGCCGACAGAATGACCGGCGAGGCCCCCTTCTCCGCGCCTTTCAGCGCGGGGTTGATGACCTGGGGCTCCGGGCAGACCGCGTAGCAGTCCATGCAGTCGTCGCAGTCGACCCGCGCCTTGGCGCTGACCCGCAGGGCGCTGACGCTGCCCAGCAGGCCGTAGAACGCGCCGACCGGACACAGGTGGCTGCACCACCCGCGGCGGCTGACGAACAGGTCGAACAGAAACACCGCCAGCAGCACCGTCCAGGCGAAACCGACGCCGAAGACGATGCCCCGGAAAACCATCGACACCGGATTGACCAGTTCCCAGGCCACGGTTCCCGTCATCACGGCGACGAAGAGGGTCATGGCCAGCACCCAGTATCGGATGCTGCGTCGGAACTGGACGCCGCCCTTCAGGCCCAACCGGTCCCGCAGCCAAAACGCCGCGTCGGTGATCGGATTGACCGGGCAGACCCACGAGCAGTAGGTCCGTCCGCCGACCAGAACGTAGAACACGACGACGATGGCCGCCCCCAGCAGCGCCGTCATTTCCGGCAGGTGGCCGGAAGCGAGGGTCTGCAGCAGGACGTAGGGATCGGTCAGCGGCAGGACGTCCAGCGTCAGGCTGGAGGCCAGGTTACCCTTGACCAACCACAGGCCGGCGACGGGGCCGAGCAGGAACAGGATCAGGATCCCGGCCTGCGTCAAGCGGCGGGCAATCAGCCACTTGAAGGCACCGAACCAGCCTTTTACGGCGATGGCCTCTCGGCCGGGGCGTTGACCGGGCTTCATGACTTACCTCCCAGGTTGCCAAGGCCCGCCCCAGGTAGTTTGGGCAGGCGATCGGGAAGATCGATGATTCCGGGGACGAGTTCGCCGCCCTTCTTCTTCTTCTCTTCCCAACCCAGACGGTAGTGTCCACCCAGCTTGCCCTTTGCCAGGGCCAGCGGGAAGACCCGGATCGCGGCCTCGTCGAGCACGCAGGCGCGCTCGCACTTGCCGCACCCCGTGCAGTGCTCGGAATGCACCGTCGGGATGAACAGCGCGTGCTTGCCAGTCCGCGTATTGCCGGACCGTTCCAGCGTGATGGCCTTGTCGATGACCGGACAGACCCGGTAACAGACGTCACAGCGCAGGCCGAGGAAGTTGAGACAGGTCTCCTCGTCGACCAGCACCGCGATGCCCATACGGGCCTTGTCGATGTTCGTGAGCGCGGGATCGAGCGCCCCCGTGGGACAGGCGACGACACAGGGTAGGTCTTCGCACATCTCGCAGGGATAATCGCGCGCCACGAAGTACGGCGTACCCACCGCCACGTCCTCGCCGAGCGTGGACAGGCGGAGGGTCGGATAGGGACAATCCCGGACGCAGAGCCCACACCGGATGCAGGCACCGAGGAAATCGGCCTCGGTGCTCGCCCCGGGCGGACGCAGCGCGACAGGGGGGAGGGACTGGGCCTGGCGCGAGGCCAAACCCAACACCAAACCGAAGACGCCCACACCGCAGGCGGCCTTGGCCGTGTCGGCCAGGAACTGCCGGCGGCTGCGCGCGGTCTTTTTCGGTTTCTCGGTCGTCACTGGTTCACTCCTATGATCAACACAACCAGCGTTGACTCCCCCCAATCCTCAACGCGTTAGGCGGCTACCACCTTGCACGCGCACTTCTTGAAGTCCGTCTCTTTCGAGAGCGGATCAGTGGCGTCCAAAGTCAGCTTGTTGACAAGCTGTCCGGCGTCGAACCAGGGCATGAAGACCATGCCTTCGGGCATCTTGTTGCGGCCGCGGGTTTCCACCCGGGTCGTAACCTCGCCGCGACGGGTCATCACCTTCACAACTTGCCCCCGCTTGAAGCCGCGGGCCTTGGCGTCACTCGGATGCATGTACAGCTTGGCATCCGGATAGGCACGGTAGAGCTCCGGCACGCGCCGGGTCATCGACCCGGAGTGCCAGTGCTCGAGCACCCGGCCGGTGCCGAGCCACAGGTCGTACTCGGCATCCGGGCTCTCGGCGGCCGGCTCGTACGGCGCGAAGATGATGTTCGCGCGGTTGTTCGGCTTGCCGTAGAACTTGACGCCCTCGCCGGCCTTGACGTGCGGGTCGTAACCCTCGCGGAAGCGCCACAGCGTTTCCTTGCCGCCGATGACCGGCCAGCGCAGACCGCGGGCCTTGTGGTAGGTATCGAAGTCGGCCATTTCGTGGCCCTTCTTCGGAATGCCGGGGATCGAGTTGAACTGCCGGTATTCCTCGAAGATGCCCTTCTGCAGATAGAAGCCGAAGTCCTTCGATTCGGAGTTGTTGAAGCCGGGCTGCAGCTGGTCCAGGCCGAACTTGTTGACCTGGCCGTTGGCGAACAGCACGTCATAGACGGTCTTGCCCTTGTATTCCGGCTTCTGGTCGAGCAGCTCGGCCGGCCAGACTTCCTCCACCTTGAAGCGCTTGGAGAATTCGACCACCTGCCAGACGTCCGACTTGGATTCGCCGGGAGCGTCGACCTGCTGGCGCCAGAACTGGGTGCGCCGTTCGGCGTTGCCGTAGGCACCTTCCTTCTCCATCCACATCGCCGTGGGCAGGATCAGGTCGGCGGCCATCGCGGTGACCGTCGGATAGGGATCGGAAACCGTGATGAAGTTGTCGGGGTTGCGGTAACCCGGATACCCCTCCTCGTTCATGTTCGGCGCCGCCTGCATGTTGTTGGTGCACTGGACCCAGTAGGCGTTCAGCGCGCCGTCCTTCAGCTTGCGGTGCTGCAGCACGGCGTGGAAGCCGGGCTTGCCGGGGATCGTGCCGGCGGGCAGTTTCCAGATCTTCTCGGCGTACTTGCGGTGCGGCTCCTTCATGACCACCAGGTCGGCGGGCAGACGGTGCGCGAACGTGCCGACCTCGCGGGCGGTGCCGCAGGCCGAGGGCTGACCGGTGAGCGAGAACGGGCTGTTGCCCGGCTCGGAGATCTTGCCCATCAACAGGTGCACGTTATAGAGCAGGCCGTTGACCCAGACACCGCGGGTGTGCTGGTTGAAGCCCATGGTCCAGTACGACGAGATCTTCTTGTTCGGATCGGCGTACAGCTTGGCCAGCTTCAGCAGCTGGTCCTGCGGCACCTTGGAGAGCTTGCTGGTGTATTCCAGCGTGTAGGTGCTCACCGACTTGGCGTACTCCTCGAAGCTGATCTTGGTCAGCTTGCCGCCCTTGCCGGTCTTCTTCTTCTCCAGCGGATGCTCGGGACGCAGGCCGTAGCCGATGTCGACCGGGGTCTTGGTGAACTGCACCGCCTTGTCGAGGAAGTCCTTGTTGTAGGCCTTGTTCTCGATGATGTAGTTGGCGATGTAGTTGAGGATCGCCAGGTCCGTCTGCGGCTCGAACACGATGCCGTTGTCGGCGAGCTCGAAGTTGCGGTTCTCGAAGGTCGAGAGCACGTGGACTTCGCAGCCCTTCTTGGTCAGACGGGTGTTGGTCAGACGCGACCACAGGATCGGGTGCATCTCGGCCATGTTGGCGCCCCACAGGACGAAGGCGTCGGCGTGCTCGAGGTCGTCATAGCAACCCATCGGCTCGTCGATACCGAACGCGCGCATGAAGGCACCGACCGCCGAGGCCATGCAGTGCCGGGCGTTGGGGTCGATGTTGTTGGAACGCATGCCCGCCTTCATGAACTTGGCGGCGGCATAGCCTTCCCAGATCGTCCACTGGCCGGAGCCGAACATGCCGACGCTGGTCGGGCCCTTCTTCTTCAGGGCCGCTTTCCACTTGTCGGCCATGACATCGAAAGCCTCGTCCCAGGAGACCGGCGTGAATTCGCCGTCCTTGGCGAACTTGCCGTCCTTCTTGCGCAGCAGCGGCTGGGTCAGGCGGTCCTGGCCGTACATGATCTTGGACAGGAAATAGCCCTTGATGCAGTTCAGGCCCTTGTTGACCGGCGCGTCGGGGTCGCCCTGGGTGGCCACCACCCGGTCGTCCTTGACGCCGACCAGGACGCCGCAACCGGTTCCGCAGAACCGGCAGACGCCCTTGTCCCAACGGATGCCGTCCTTGCCGGCCGCGGCCAGCGACGACCCCGGTAGGGTCACGCCCGCCGCTGCGGCAGCTGCCGCGGCGGCGTTCGTTTTGATGAAATCACGCCTTGAGACTTTCATTGACCTCCTCCTTTTCGTCGGAATCTTGCTCAAAGTAGTTGTAGACAAGCGACGTGTTGATCACGCCGTCCATGGTTGCAAACCGGGTCAGCGTCTCGGACGCGACACGGTCATCCGCTTCGTCGACGGTGACGACCAGACGGCCGTCCTCCGTCGCCGCGTGAACCTCGACACCGTGCAGCGCCGCAACCTCGGCGCTGACGGCGTCCGCCTTTTCGGGGCGGACGTGCAATACCAATCCGGAAATGCTCATGCGGTTTCCTTCCTCTCTTCGATCTCGATGGGTTCGACCGTGACCGCGTCGACCGGACAGGGCGCGACGCAGGCGCCGCAGCCGGTGCAGGCGGCCAGGTCGATCTCGGGAAAGGCGACGCCGCCGACCGCGAGGCGGAAGCGGATGGCGCGTTCGTCGCAACGGTCGCCGCAGACGCGGCAGGTGATGGCGTTCAGCGACAGGCACTTGGTGGCGATCGAGGCGCGCACCGCCCACGGCGCGCGCACCGTGCGGCCGTCGTCTTCATACAGACGCAGGGCGCGCGGCGCGCAGACCTCGACGCATTTTTCGCAGAATGTGCATTCGCCGAAATTGAAGTTGACGATGGGCAGACCGTCACGCGCGATTCGGATCACGCTCGCGCCGTCGACCGTGGCGCAGACCTTGGCGCAATCGCCACAGCCATCGCAGGACTTCCGAAACGCGGGATCGTTCAACGCCCAAGGCGGCCGCAAGGCGGCCGTCTCACCGGCAAACGCCCCCCGCAGAAAGCCGAACCGGGATACGGGCCTCGGCATCTGTTGTCCGCCTCAATGGTGAAACCGGGGCAAGTCTGCGCCTCGGACGCGGCGTCATCCTTAACGCATGTCAATTAACCACACAATTATTAGGGTTTAATAATATTGCGTTGCAATAACCCTTGAATAACAAGGCGTTATTCAACGTTCCTAATTCTTTGAAAATATGCGCAGGTCCAGGAATTGGGGCATGCGCGTCGATTCCGGGACAGCGACTGGCCACTTCCGCCACCCCTCGTCGGTGCGGCGCGCAAACAAAAATGCCCTCTCCTTTTCAGAGAGGGCGTTGATGCGGAATTCGCGCCGGGGATTCAGCCGCGTAGCTGGCCGCCGGTCGCCTTCTCGACGTTGGCGACGACCCGCGCCGCCACCGCCTCGATCTCGGCGTCGGTCAGGGTCTTCTCGCGCGGCTGCAGGATCACGTTGATCGCCACCGACTTGCGGCCCTCGCCCAGGTTGCCGCCCTCGAACAGGTCGAACAGGCGCACGTCCTCGATCAGCGCCTTGTCGGCGTTGCGCGCCGCCGCCATCACCGCGCCCGCGGCGACACCCGAATCGACGACGAAGGCGAAGTCACGCTCGACCGGGTGGAACGCGGCCAGGGTCAGCAGCGGCCGCGCCGCAGAGGCCTTGGCGCGCGGTTTCGGCACGTTGTCGAGATAGACCTCGATGCCGGCCATCGGCCCCTTGACGTCCATCTTGCGCAGCACGCCGGGATGGATCTCGCCGAAGGCGGCGAGCACGTTCTTCGGGCCCAGCCGCAGGGTGCCCGAGCGGCCCGGGTGATACCAGCCCGGCGCCTCGTCGAACACCTGTAGCTTGTCGACCGGCGCGCCGGCGGCGGCCAGGGCGGCGAGCGCGTCGGCCTTGACGTCGAACACGTCGACGCCGCGCGGCGGCTGCGCCCAGTTGCGGTGGCCGGTGCGGCCCGAACGCAGGGCGGTGGCGACCATCGCCTGTTCCTCGGGCTTGTCGCCGGCGAACTGCGGGCCGACCTCGAACAGGGCGGCGTCGCGGATGCCGCGGTCGGCGTTGCGCCCGGCGGCGGCGACGAGGTTGGGCAGGATCGACGGCCGCATGACGTCGAGGTCGGCGCTGATCGGATTGGCCAGCTTCAGCGACTCGGGCACGCCGCCGAACAGGTCGGCCTGCGCGGACGGCAGGAACGAATAGGTCACCGCCTCGACCAGGCCGCGCCCCGCGAGGGTACGGCGTACGCGGGCGCGGCGCTGCTGCGCCGGGTCCAGCGCCGGCGTCGGCAGGTCGGTCTCGCGCTCCATGGCCACGGCGGGCACGTGGTCGTAGCCGAACACGCGCACCACCTCCTCGACCAGGCAGGCCTCGCCGACGATATCGTGGCGCCAGGCCGGCACCGCGACGGACCAGCTATCCCCCGATCCATCGGTCTCGAAGCCGAGCACGGAGAGGATGCGCTGCTGCTCGTCGCGCGGCACCTCGACGCCGCACAGTTCGAGCACCCGCGCGGGGCGGAAGTCGAGCGAGCGGCGCCAATCCGGTTCGCCGCCGCCGATCACCACCTCGGACGGTTCGCCGCCGCACAGGTCCATGACCAGGCGGGTTGAGAGCTCCATCGCGTCGACCATGAACGAGGCGTCGACGCCGCGCTCGAAGCGGTAGCGCGCATCCGACTGCAGGTTCAGCTTGCGCCCGGTCATCGCCGTGCGCACCGGATCGAAATAGGCGCATTCGATGAACACGTCGGTGGTGGTCTCGGTGCAGCCGGACTCCTCGCCGCCCATGATGCCGGCGATGGCCTCGGCGCGGGCATCGTCGGCGATCACCGTCATCTCGCCGTCGAGCTCGTATTCCTTGCCGTCCAGCGCCAGCAGCTTCTCACCCGGCTCGGCCAGGCGGGCCTGGACGTTGCCGGTGACCTTGGCGGCGTCGAACACGTGCAGCGGCCGGCCGTACTCCATGGTCATCAGGTTGGTGATGTCGACCAGGGCCGAGATCGGGCGCAGGCCGATCGCCAGCAGCTTGTCGCGCAGCCACTTCGGGCTCTGCCCGTTCTTGACCCCGCGCACGAAGCGGCCGACGAAGTAGGAGCAGGCGTCCGCGGAACCTTCGGGGAAGTTCAGGTTGACGCGGATTGGCGAGTCGAAGGCCGCCGGCACCGCCTCGACGACCAGCGGTTTCAGCGTGCCGATGCCGGCGGCGGCGAGGTCGCGGGCGACCCCGCGCACGCCCAGGCAATCCCCCCGGTTCGGCGTGATGGCGATGTCGATGACGGTCTCGTCCAGGCCCATGACCTTGACCGCGGATTCGCCAATGGGCGCGTCCTCGGCCAGCTCGACGATGCCCTCGTGCTCGTCGCTGACGCCCATCTCGCGCTCGGAAAGCAGCATGCCGTTGCTCTCGACGCCGCGGATCTCGGCCTTCTTCAGCGTGATGCCGGTGCCCGGAATGTAGGCGCCGGAGGATGCGAACACGCCCTTCATGCCGGTGCGCGCGTTGGGCGCGCCGCAGACCACGTCCTGGGTGCCGCTGCCGTCATCGACCGTGTAGATGCGCAGCTTGTCGGCGTTGGGATGCGGCTTGGCCTCGATCACGTGGCCGACGACGAAGCTTTCCAGCCCCTCGGCGCGGTTCTCGACGCTCTCGACCTCGAGGCCGAGCATGGTCAGCGTGTCGCAGATCTGCTCGACGCCCGCGTCGGTGTCCAGGTGCTCCTTGAGCCAACTGATGGTGAACTTCATCTTACAGCCCTCCCACCATGCTGGGCACGTTGAGGCTGGCGAAGCCGTAATGCTTCAGCCACCTGAGATCGGATTCGAAGAAGGTGCGCAGGTCGGGAATGCCGTACTTCAGCATGGCGATACGCTCCAGCCCCATGCCGAAGGCGAAGCCCTGGTACTTGGTCGAATCGATGCCGCAGTTCTCCAGCACCTTCGGGTTGACCATGCCCGACCCGAGGATCTCGAGCCAGTCGTCGCCGTGGCCGATGCGGAACTCGCCGCCCTCGCGGGTGCAGCCGATGTCCAGCTCGGCCGACGGTTCGGTGAACGGGAAGTAGCTTGGCCGGAACCGCGCCGGCAGGTCGTCGATGCCGAAGTAGGCGCGGCAGAAATCGATCAGGCAGCCCTTCAGGTGACCCATGTGGGTCTTCTCGTCGACCACCAGGCCCTCGACCTGGTGGAACATCGGCGAGTGGGTGGCGTCGTAGTCGCAGCGGTAGGTGCGCCCCGGTACGATGATGCGGATCGGCGGCTTCTGGTTCAGCATGGTGCGGATCTGCACCGGCGAGGTATGCGTGCGCAGGACCATGCGGTGGCCGTTGATCTCGTTGGGCAGGTAGAAGGTGTCGTGCTCCTGGCGCGCCGGATGCTCGGGCGGAATGTTCAGCGCCGTGAAGTTGTGCCAGTCCTCCTCGATGTCCGGGCCCTCGGCGACGACGAAGCCCATCTCGCCGAAGATCGCCACCACCTCGTCGATGGTCTGGCTGATCGGGTGGATGCGGCCCGCCGCCTCCTCGCGCACCGGCAGGGTGACGTCGACCTTCTCGGCCATCAGGCGGGCGTCGAGCTCGGCGTCGGCGAGATCCTCCTTGCGCGCCTCGATGGCGGCGGCGATCTCGTTCTTGATCACGTTCATCGCCTGGCCGGCGGCCTTGCGCTCCTCGGGCGCCATGCCGCCCAGCGACTTCATCAGCGCCGTCACCCGCCCCTTCTTGCCGAGCGCGGAGATGCGCACCTGCTCGAGGGCGTCGAGGCCCTCGGCAGCGGCGACCGCGTCCATCAGCTCGCTTTTCAGCGCGTCCAAGTTGTCTATCGGAAAGACCCCAGTCTCACTCTTTATCTATCTGCGTTGTGTCCAAACAGCAAAAGGGAGCCGCTTGCGCAAACGGCTCCCTTTAAACCAAATTCCTCGAAACGGCGGACACCCGATCGTCTCCGGGCGCCCCACGCGTTAGTTGGCGAGAGCGGCTTGCGCCTGTTCCACCAAGCTTTTAAACGCGTCCGGCTCGCGGATCGCCAGATCCGAGAGCACCTTGCGGTCGAGCTCGACGTCGGCCTTGTTGAGGCCGTTCATGAACTGCGAATAGGTCAGTCCGTGGATGCGGGCGCCGGCGTTGATGCGCTGGATCCACAGGCGGCGGAAGTTGCGCTTGCGGGTACGCCGGTCGCGGTAGGCGTACTGCAGGCCCTTCTCGACCCGCTCGACGGCGATGCGGATGGTGTTCTTGTTGCGGCCGCGGTAGCCCTTGGCCAGCTTGAGAACCTTTTTGTGACGGGCGTGATTAGTGACGCCCCGTTTGACTCGCGCCATGGTTCTGGATTCCTTCTAACTCAGGCTAATTCTGGGGCTCAGGCGTACGGCATGTACGACTTGACGATGCGGGCATCCGCATCCGACAGGATCATGGTGCCGCGGTGCTGCCGCTTCATCTGCTTGGAGCGCTTGCGCAGCATGTGCCGCTTGTACGCGTAGTTGGCGCGGACCTTGCCGCCGCCGGTCAGCCGGAATCGCTTCTTGGCGCTGGACTTCGTCTTCAGCTTGGGCATTTCAGGTTCCTTTACGTCTCGGAAGATCTGTTTCGAGCGGCTGGGCATGCCCCGCCGGACCGCTCCGATTGGAAGGCGCGGTTATACCGGCGCCGGTCGCGGATTGCAAGGGATTCACGCGCCCATGCCGCAGGCGCGAAAAGACCCGCTTCACGGACCTCGCGATCGACGCTGTCCGGCGCCCCGCGACGGCCCAGCGATTCGCAAAACTCCCGACGACCCGATCAGCATGCGACTGCGTCGAAACCTCGATCACGAGGTGTCGCCAAAAATTGATCCGCGATTCCCGGACCGCATTAAGAATCTGTAATCATGGGATAATATACGGAAGTTAATATATTCAATGAGTCAGTCATTCACGGGGGCCTTTAATAGACATAGAACTGAAACGGAAATTCACATACACGAACCACGGAACCAAAATTTGCCGAATGGTCACTGATTACAGACTCCACGGCAATCCCACGAACCTCCCGACTTGACAAGAGGAGGCCTTATTTCAGGAAAGGGAATTTCCCAGGGAAAGCGAGAGAAACACGGGGGCTCGATGCGTCAACCAACCCGAAGACGGAGGTCTAGAGCACATTTGACGAACGTTGAATCCTTTTTAACCGATGTCTGATTCCCTGCCCTGGTGTTTTTAGCCAGGGGGGTTTTCATGGGCTGGGCGTACGGGATTGATCTTCGGCAGCGTGTG
>Ga0056109_1000487_pt1 | contig 11048 bp, 23 predicted proteins | sample WorMetG1BERMUDA2_FD_80077 | JGI IMG/M metagenome (GOLD analysis project Ga0056109, IMG submission 80077) | Marine gutless worms symbiont microbial communities from Max Planck institute for Marine Microbiology, Germany - Inanidrilus... ...
CACGCTGCCGAAGATCAATCCCGTACGCCCAGCCCATGAAAACCTCCCTGGCTAAAAACACCAGGGCAGGGAATCAGACATCGGTTAAAAACGATTCTACGTTCGTCAAATGTGCTCTAGGTCAGCCATCGCCCAGCATTCCCAGCTGCTCGGCCCGCGCCGGCGCCTCGTCAACGAACATGTCGCCCTGGCGCTGCGCCGCCTCGATGCGGGCGCAGGCGATGTCGAAATAGTCCGGGTCGATCTCGATGCCGATGAACCGCCGGCCCAGGCGCGCCGCGGCGACGCCGGTGGTGCCGCTGCCCATGAAGGGGTCGAGGACGATCTGGCCGGGCGAACTGTGCAGGTCGATAAAGTGGGCGCACATCGCCACCGGTTTTTCGTTCGGGTGATGGCGCTCACGTGGCGGCAGCATGCTGAAAATGTTGCGCGCGGCGGCCTTGTCGTCTTGCCACAGCAATTTGCCTTCGCTGCGATGCGCGATCATGACCATCTCGTGCTGTCGGCGGTATCGCCAGCCCAAACCCGGGTTTTTCTTGTCCCAGATCACCGAATGGAAGAACGAAAGCCCCTCTCGATCCATGCGATCGGCCACCCACGCAGAAGTCGGTTTGGGTCCGCCGCCGCCGCAGCAGCAGCAGCAGTCAGGCTTTAGGACCCTTGCCGCCTCTCGCAACATCCCGTCGACCACGGTGCGCATACCATCCGCGTCGTCGTTGGCGATAGGCTTGCTTTCGAGTCCGCGTTTTTCGTTCAGCTTGGCGGTCCAATCGCCCTCGTGGCTGCTGTGCCCATACGGCGGGTCGGTCCAGATCATGTCGATCCAGTCCGGCGGCCAGCCCGCCATCACGTCCAGACAATCCGCGTTGTACAGCGTCGCCTGGCCGATGGTTTCCACCCGCACGCTCATTCAACCGCCTCGCCCGCCTCGACGGGAACTTGGCCGACCCCACCATCCCCAAGTTCCCTGCAGAACCGACGTAGCCACCAATAATCGTCATAGGGCGCGTACTGCTGGGTCAGGATTTGCACCTCGCCGGCGTCGACCCGCCGCGTCGTTTCGATCACGCGTTTCACCGCCCTTCCCCCTTGCGCCCATCGGGCAGCACCATGCTGTAGTCCGTTTGCCCCTCCCGCCACGCCGGGGTGTCCTTGCAACCGCGGCAGATCCGGTTGCCCGGGCCGTCGGACCTGAACGTCTCGTTGCACATCAGGCAGCGCCGGTGGTCGGCGAACTTGTTGATCGCGGCGTCGCGCAGTACCGCCGCGCGGCCGCGCGGCATGACTCGGTCGGGCAGCCCGAACTCGCGCCGGACGGCATAGACCCCAGCCTCCGACAGGCCGAACATGCGGCCCATGTCCCCGGCCGGGACGCAGGCGTTCCAGGCGCCGGCGAACTGCCGCCGCTTCAGCTCGCTCCAGGATTTCAGGCGGGTCATCACGGTGGGCGCCTCCGTTATCGTTGCAGGCGGCTGGGCCAACCAGATCTGGCCGAAACCGCCGTGATGCCGGGCGTGGCGCCCGTGGTGTCCCTGAAAAGACCGGTGCGGATGCGAGTCCCGCACCGGTGAGTTAACAGGGAGGCTTCGTCTGGGAGACGAAACGTCGCCGATCAGGGCTCGGCGGGCCCATTCCGGCGGATCACCCGCCGAGAATTCCGTTCATCCACTGCCAGCCGTGCGCGGCCGCGCCGGCGTCGGCGCCCACGGACAGCACCACCAACATCAGGGCGCTGCCGAACAGGGCACAGCCAAGCAGAAACCGGTCGATGCGCATGCTTTCCTCCTATGCCCTTACCAGGGCCGGCTGCACGGCCGGCCCGGTCAAGTCCTCGAGCGCCGCGACCAGCCGCCGGGCCAGGGCGAGGGCGGCCCCCAGACTTGCGGAAGCCGCCGCCGCCCGGCCCGCGCCGACGGTGCCGCGGTGGGGTGTTCGGACCCCCGCGGCCGCGAGCCTTTCGCTGTAAAGATCAAAAATCGGCGTGCCGCCGCCGGCCCGCGCCGCCGCGGCATCCGCCGCCACCGCCAACTCGAGCACGTTCGAATCCCCGCGCATGGGGTTCGACAGCTGCCGCAGCCGCGACGCTGATATGCCCAAGGCGTCGGCCCCGACCAGACGGGCGATCGCGGTCCAGGCCGCGGCGAAGGTGCCGGCGGGGCGCCTATACGTCATCGGCCGCCTCCCGCGCACGGATCTCGCCGCCCATGCCGCCATAGCCGCAGATGTCCTGCCAGTCGTCCGGGTTGTAGGCGCCGCCCAGGTCGCGGCACATTTTCTGGAAGATGTTGAACACGACGGTGTCGCGCGCATCCATCTCGAGTCGGAATTCGCCGTGCGGCGACAGCGCCGCCGCCTTGCAATCCAGCCAGGCCTGCATCAGCCGCGCCGTGTTGGCGCAGGTCACGTGCATGTCGCCGTGCGCCTCGGCGCGGTCGCCGGATACCAGTTCCGCCGCCCGCATCAGGAATTCGGGAGCCGAGCGCAGGGAACCGGGGGATGGCGAGGTCGGTCCGGTTCCCGTCTTGCCGTGCGAGGTAGTGCGCATATCGATGTTGATGGGATAGGTCTCGACAGTCATAAGTTAACCACCCTCCCGCCGTTGGGAATCGCCGAACGCCCGCGCCGCCGCTACCTTGGGCGCATGCAGACGCTCGACCGCGACCTGATCGCCAATTTCCTCGACGCCACCGCGCGGGACCTCGCCGCCTACGCCGAGGCCGGGCCGGCGGCCCTGGCCGACGATTTGCTCAACCTCGCCGGCCTCGTGGTGGCCACCCGGCGCGTTGTCGAATCGGCGCACCTGCACGCCGCGGCCGGCGCTGTACGCGACAACGTGATCTGGATTGATTTCGGGAGATGACCGGCCATGGACCCGATCACCTTCATCCCCTGGTTTCTCGGCGGCATGACCTGGCAGGCCATCGTGTGGCTGGTGCTGTGTCGGAAATAGCGGGCGGGGCTCAGTCATGACAACCATTCCCCGGCCCGCTATGCTGCTCGGTACAACCACGAGCAGAATTGGAGTTTCCCATGGACGAAACGGACCTGGCGGAACTGCGCGCCGGCATCGCCGAGGCCAATGCCGAAATCCAGGAAAACCGCGCCCACCTGATGAACATCGAGGCGGCGCTGAAGGAACTAGCGGCGGCGATCAAACGCATCGAGACCAAAATCCGCTCCAACACCTAGTCTTCGTCCGCGCCGCCGGCGCCAAGGAGAAAGTCGCCGAAGGCCTCGGCGGTCTTCACGATCTCCGCCGCGCGAACCTGCATCAGCGGATTTTCATGCGCGCGCAGCGCGGCGGTCAGGGCGACATCACCGATGCGCAGCCGCGTCTCGGCCAGGTCGGCAAGGGCGCGGTGGTCGTCGGCGGCAATCCGCGCCGCCTCGTTGTCCAGGCGGCGGCACTCGATGTCGGGAAACTCGGTGACGTTGTCGGGATTGGACATGGTCTTTCCTTTCGAAAACCGTTGCCATTCGGCGAACTCGGTGCGGGACAACGGCGGGATCGATGGTGAAATCGTCATGCCACGGCCTCCGCGTCCTCGCGTTGCTCAGCAATGAACGCTCGAACGGCGTCCGCCGTCTTGGTGGTCAAGCCGCCGCCGGCGCGCAGGCGCGGCACGAACTTGCCGTCATTCACCGCCTTGCGCCCGAACGTGGTTTCCGCCATACCGGTCTCGGCCAGCGCCGCGTCGATCTCGCACAAGATGGAATCGCGTGTATTCATAGAGGTAAAGCGTAGTGGGAAAAATCCCCCTTTTCAAGGGGATACTTCACCTTGGCATTTCCCATCGCGCCTGTGGGACAATGTCCACATGAATACGCTTCGCGACAATTTGCGCTATCTCAGCGACACCCAGGGCGCCAACCGCAAGGCCCAGTCCAAGGAAGCAGGGCTGAACGAAACCGCCCTACGCGATATCTTGAACGGGCGGTCGAAAAGCCCGCGCATGGACACGCTCGAGAAGCTGGCTCACCATTTCGGGGTTGAGATCGACGATCTTTTGAATAAGGATCTAACCGAATCACGTGAAAAAATTTACGGCGAATCTACAAAAGAGAATGTTGCCACGGAATCGCCACACCCCGCGCCCACAATGCCCGGTCGTACGGAAATGCCCCGCGACGTACCGGTGTACGGCACCGTCGCCGGGGCGGTAACGGGAGCCATGCAGTTAGATCACGAGAATATCGTCGATCACGTCCGCCGGCCCCCCGGTATCGCCGGAGCCAAGGATGTTTATGGCCTCTACGTAGTCGGCGATTCCATGGAACCGAGGTATTTCGAGGGCGACCTGATTTACGTGCACCCCGGCCGACCTGTGCGTGTCGGTGATTTTGTCGTGGTACAAACACAATCCCACGACCACGAGCCGCCGCAGGCCTACGTCAAACGCCTGCTGCGCCGATCCAGCAAGTCGGTCGTGCTAGGCTGGCTCAATCCAGTAGACGTCAAAACCGAGATCCCCCTCAAATTCATTGTCAGCATCCACCGCGTGTTGACCACCAACGATCTGATGGGGGTCTGAGCCGGCGACCGTCGTCGAACCCAGAACCAACATCACCGGAACCAAGTAAAACCACATCACCACACCCCTCCCGGTTGCGCCGCCGCCAGCATAGCACAGCAGCGCCCCGGTCACGATTCGCAACCGGGCGGCATTTTCTTTGGTGGGATTTTTCCCATTTTCCTGTTGACAGTGGGATATTTCCCGCCGTAACCTTTTCCCTGTCGCTGCATGGTGCGGCGGCCGGTTCCCCGGCCCTTCGGATGTCTTTTCCGGGCCGGGACCGATCAAAGGAGCCAGCCGCCGGCGGTTTCGTCCATCCCCTAGGACACCCCCCCTGACCGCCGGCGGCCCCAAGCGCAGGGTGAAACTTCATGCGAGAGCCCGGTGACACGGTGACGAGCGACCGCCGCTTCGGTCAGTTCCTTGATGCCGTAGCACGCCGGATCCGGCCCATGCGGGGGCCGCGGCGGAGCGCGATCCGGGGGTGGTCAAGGCCCCGGCCGGGCTCTCACCTGAAGCATCGCCAGGAGGCCCAATGAAATCGATCCACCCCGCAGCCGATTTTTTTCCAATGCTGGGCGATACCGACCTTACCGCTCTGGCAGAAGACATCCGGCAGAACGGCTTGCGTGAGCCAATCACGCTGCACCCCGGTGGATCGATCCTCGACGGTCGCAACCGATATCGGGCCTGCGAGCAGGCCGGCGTCGAGCCACACTTCGAGCAGTGGGACCAGCAAGGCACCGTCGATGCCTATGTCATCTCCAAGAACCTGCGACGACGGCACCTGAACGAAAGCCAACGGGCGATGATCGCGGCGAAGACGGTGCATCTTAGGCATGGGGGGCAACGAGGTGATCGGAACCAAGGGGCAGATTTACCTCTTGGTTCGGTTACTGCCACCGACGCTGGCGAAATGTTGAATGTCAGCACCAGCACCATCAAAAATGCAAAGACCGATTTACACGAGGGAGCACAAGAAGAAATCGCCGCCGTCGAAAACGGCGATGCCGCCGTCAGCACCCTCGCCGTCCAGATCCGCGCCGGCATCCCGAAGGAACAACGCGGCAAGAAAGGCCCGCTGCGTGACGTCGGCAAGAACCCCGAACGTATCCAGCGTCAGCGCCTGAACGCCGAGATCTGGGGCCGCGTGCGCGACACCATCACCCATTTGACCAGCCTACCCCTGCCGTCCGACGTGGTCGATATCGTCCGCGCGCATGACCGCACGGACCTGGTCGACACCAACATCAGCGCCGCCATCGAATGGCTAAAGGAATTCGAGAATGAGTGGAACAAACGTCGTGAAGATGCAGCGTAAACCAAAGAAGCCCGACATCGTCACGCTGACGCCGAAAATGGCCATGCAGCTGCTGGAAGCCAACTCCCACAACCGGCCGATCCGTGACCACCATGTCAAACGCATCGCCCGCCAGATTACCAACGGCGGGTGGAAGTTCAACGGAGACACCATCAAGGTCGCCGAGAACGGCGACGTGCTCGACGGGCAGCACCGGTGCTGGGCCGTGATCGAGTCGAAAACCCCCGTGGAAACGATCATCGTCTACGGCATCAAGCGCGATGCCTTCGCCACCATCGACACCATTCGCAGCATGCGTTCCGGCGCCGACACGCTCGCCCTCAACGGCGTCTCCCGCTATCGCAATGCGATCGCCTCGGCGTTGACTTGGCTGATCCGGTGGCAGTACGGCACGGTCGCCGACTATCGCGCGCCGCAGAACAAGGTTGAAAACGCCGATATCGAAGAAGCCTTTGGCCACCACCCCGGCATGGCCGAGGCAGTCGAACGTTGCAAGGTACTCCGGCGGCTCGTGAACCCCTCACTCGTTGCATTCTTCTATTACGTGCTGGCCAACCGCGACGAGGAAATCGCCGAACGGATGATCGAAACGTTGGTCAATCCATCACGCACGCCCATCAATGACCCGTTCTTTCGACTCCGCGCCTATTTCACGGCGGACCATCACGAGCGGAAAGACCCACTGGTCACCATCGCCTTTATGGTTAAGGCCGCCAACGCCGCGCACGCCGGGAAGAGCATACAGGTCTTGAATTGGAAAAGATCGGGGCGTCGCACAGAACCGTTTCCGACTCTGGATTTCTAGGAACACCATGACCCCCACCCCCGACATGGTTCTCGCTACCTTCTGGGGCCCGCCGATGTGGCCGCACGGAAAGCTGTGGCTGATCGCCATGCTGGCGCTGACCATCGCCTGCGTCTGGTTCGCCACCTTCCGCACGCCCCTGCGCGCCGCCGCGCCCTGCCTCGGCGCCCGGCCGGCCGTCGTCCGCCTCGTCAAGATGGAGAGTTGACATGAACCGCACCGTTCCCCTGGCCCGCGGCGTGCTGGGCGGCGCCCGGCCCGACGCCGAGAAGGTGGCGCGGCGCGCCTACCTCGACGCGCTCACGGACTGGCAGCAGCTCCCGTCCGCCGCCACCGGCCAGGCGCTGCTGCGCGCCGCCGTCGATTTCTATTTCCCCTTCAACAACGACGGCCGCAAGGCCGCCGCCGAGATCCGCCGCCTCGCCGGCAAGGTCAAGGCCGAACTGTGCGCCAAGGCGGCGGCATGACCTACGGACCCCGCACCCGCGTCGCCGACGTCATGCGTAAAACCGCAGGGAACTTGGGGATGGATGGGTCGGCCAAGTTCCCGTCGAGCGAGACAAGGTCCCTCGACAGCCCGGCTGCATCCCAGCGTCTGGTGATTTTGGAATCCCCCTACGCCGGGCCGACCGCGGCGGCGGTCGAGGCCAACCTCGCCTACGCCCGCCGCGCCCTGCGCGATTCCCTCGACAGGGGCGAGGCGCCGATTGCCTCGCACCTGCTCTACCCCCAGGTGCTCGAGGACCGCGACCCGGACCAGCGCGCCCGCGGCATCGCCGCCGGGCTGGCCTGGCTCAAGGTCGCCGAGGCCACCGTCGTCTACGCCGACCGTGGCATCACCCCGGGCATGCAATACGGCATCAACCAGGCCCACGCCGCCGGCCTGCCGGTGGAATACCGGTATATCGAGGGGGGTGGCTGATGGCCAGCTCGCTGAATAAGGTTCTCTTGATCGGCAACCTCGGCCGCGACCCCGAGATCCGCTACAGCGGCGCCGGCGACAAGATCGCCAACCTATCCGTGGCCACCTCGGAGACCTGGAAGGACAAACAGACCGGCGAGCGGCGCGAGCGCACCGAATGGCACCGCGTCGTCATCTTCAACACCCATCTGGCCGACGTCGCCGAAAAGTTCCTGCGCAAGGGCTCCAAGGTCTATCTCGAGGGCGCGCTGCAGACCCGCAAGTGGACCGGCAATGACGGCGCCGAGAAATACACCACCGAGGTCGTGCTGCAGAAATTCCGCGGCGAGCTGACCATGCTCGACAGCCAACGCAACGGCCCGCCGCCCGCCGACAGCCAGGACCAGTACGGCAGCACCTCGGCCGTCAGCGGCAGTACCGGGTCACAATCCGACCCCGCGCGCCAGGACCCGCCCGCCGGCCAGCCCGCCGGCGGCACACCCGGCGGAGATCTCGATGACGAAATCCCGTTCTAGGCACCGGCCGATCGGGTCCCAATTTGCAACACCCGAGGAGGGCTCATGATGTGCGGTTCTGTCTGTTCCGGCATCGGCGCGCCCGAGGTTGCATGGCGCGAGCTCGGATGGCGCTTTTCGTTCGGCGCCGAGATCGACGCCTTTCCCCGCGCAGTCTACGAACACCGCCACCCCGGCGTTCCGCTGCGCCACGACTTCACCGAAATCCAGGATGGAGACCATGAACCAATTGACCTTCTTGTCGGCGGAACCCCCTGCCAATCGTTCAGCGTCGCCGGACTGCGAGGCGGACTGGATGACGACCGTGGCAACCTGGCGCTCGAGTTTCTTCGCCTTGCTCGGCGAACGCGGGCCAGGTGGCTGCTTTGGGAGAACGTCCCCGGCGTCCTGTCGTCGAACGAAGGACGGGATTTTGGCGCCATTCTCGGGGGCATGGTCGAACTCGGGTATGGCCTCGCCTACCGAGTCCTTGACGTTCAGTATTTCGGAGTTCCCCAGCGGCGCCGGCGTGTGTTCGTTGTCGGATATCTTGGAGACTGGCGACGTGCCGCGGCGGTTCTTTTTGAGCGCGAAGGCCTGCGCCGGCATCCTGCGCCGCGCCGAGAAGCGGGGAAGGGAGTTGCCGCCCTCACTGCGAACGGCGTTGGAACGTGTGGCGCGGATGACAACCAAGGGCAAGCCGGACACCTGATAGCGGCGGGAATTGACGGCGGGCCGCATCTCGGGCACTCGCTGACGACGAGCCGGACGGCGACCGGACGGCTGGACCCGGATGGACAGACCTTCGTGACCCACTCCCTGCGAGGCGAAGGCTTCGACGCCAGCGAGGACGGCACGGGCCGCGGCACACCGCTGGTCCCGGTGCCATTCGACACCACACAGGTCACGTCGGATAAGAACCGCAGCAACCCGAAACCCGGCGATCCGTGCCATCCCCTGGCCGCGGGAGCTCACGCCCCAGCGATCGCATTTCACGGCGCGCAAGATCCCGACGTGTCGGGCGAAGTGACGCACCCAGTCGGGCGGAACCAAGGCCTGGAAACCTGCATCGCCTTCAGCGCCAAAGACCACGGCGCCGACGCCATGGAGGAATTGGCACCAACGTTACGCGCGGGCGGGCACGACAAGAGCCACGCCAACGCGGGCGTGATGCGTGCGGTGGCCATCCAGGAACGCGCGGTGTCCGAGAACCTGGAGAACGGTCCCGGCGGCAAGGGCTACCAGGAGGGCACCGCCTACACGCTCGAGGCGCGCAACAAGGTGCAGTCGGTCGCGACGGATATGTCGGTGCGCCGCCTGACCCCGCGCGAGTGCGAGCGCCTGCAGGGCTTCCCCGACGACTTTACCAAGGTGCCCTACCGCGGCAAGCCCGCTTCAGCGTGTCCGGACGGCCCGCGCTACAAGGCGCTCGGGAACTCGATGGCAGTGCCGGTGATGCGGTGGATCGGCGAGCGAATACAGGCCGTCGAAGATTTGTCCGATTCTCGAACGGATGACAGCGATGTTTAGCCTGCCGGATTTTGTCGATCACCACTGCACGGGCCGGCAGTACGACAGTTGCCATAACAGCCCGTGTTTACACGCTTCTTCGCCGAATGGCTGCCGGCACCCGCTACACCCGAAAAACCGGGAATTGCGACAGGCGCAGAGCCCGCTAAGTTCTGCGCCCCCGAAACCGAGCGCTGAAGCCAAAAGCGACAGGTCCAATGCGACTGTCGAAACCTTACCGCACAAAGGTGTCCGGCCCATAGGTTCGGACCCTTCCGGCGGGGTGTAGCACAGAGGCTTGGAGATTTGCACCATGAAAATTCGGGCACCCATTGTCTTCGCGCTCGGTCTGGTCGCGCTGATGACGTGGAACGAGCACGAGAAGCGCCAGGACATCCTGGCAATGACCGACAAGCTCGCCGCGATGGCGGCCGGGTGCGAGTAGGAGGATGAGGATTGACATGAAAATCGGCTACGCAGACCCGCCCTACCCAGGATGCGCGCACCTATACAAGGGCCATCCCGACTACGCCGGCGAGGTGGACCACGCGCTGCTGATCGAGCGCCTGGAGGCCGATTTGACGGCTGGGTCTTGCACACCAACACCCCCGCAATCCCGCAACTGGCGCCGCTGATACCGGAAGGCGCGCGATGGATGGCGTGGGTCAAGGGCTTCGCCGCGTTCAAGCGCAACGTGTCCGTGGCCTATGCCTGGGAACCGGTGATCGTGAAAGCTGCGCGCAAGCCCGTCGTCAACAAACGCTTAACGATGCGTGATTGGGTCCAGTGCTCGATCACGTTGCGCAAGGGGCTGACCGGCGCGAAGCCTGAAGCGGTCTGCCATTGGGCCTTTGAGATGGTTGCCGCCAGGCCGGATGACGAGTTGTGCGACCTGTTCCCAGGGACCGGGGCAGTGTCGAAAGCGTGGAAAACCTGGCAGGGCAAATTCACCCTGCCCGAGGGTACGTAATCGAGGATGGAGAGCGTCATGAGGAATTGGCTGCTCTGGAAATTGTACATCGTCGCCATGCAGGTCGGCAGCCGCCTTCATGCGTGGGGCAGCCGAGGTGACAAGCGGCTGTGTGACGAAGTTGAAGATGAGTTGCGCAAGGACGTGCAGCGGTGGAGATAAACGAGGGAGATCAGCCAATGGCCAAGATCGATAAGGATTGGTGCCTGAAGATGGCGCAACAGGAAGACGACTCCGAGATCGGTGCCGGCAAGCTGGCGATCGATCCCGTGCTTGAAGACGAAGACGGGTGCCCGCTGAACTGCCCGTATCTCGACTACAAGACACCGGACTGCTGTGACCACAAATGCCCCGATGCGAAATAGAGGGACCATCGCTATGGCCAACTTTGACGAACTAGAGCACATTTGACGAACGTAGAATCGTTTTTAACCGATGTCTGATTCCCTGCCCTGGTGTTTTTAGCCAGGGAGGTTTTCATGGGCTGGGCGTACGGGATTGATCTTCGGCAGC
>Ga0056109_1000492_pt1 | contig 10848 bp, 10 predicted proteins | sample WorMetG1BERMUDA2_FD_80077 | JGI IMG/M metagenome (GOLD analysis project Ga0056109, IMG submission 80077) | Marine gutless worms symbiont microbial communities from Max Planck institute for Marine Microbiology, Germany - Inanidrilus... ...
GATCGCCGCGGCGATCACCTGGCGCACCGCATGGACCAGCGTTTCCAATCGAGCCACCGGCGCGCCGCGCGCATTGACGAGTGTCCCGGCCCGCCGCCGCGGTGACAGGCGGGCCCGCCACAACGCCTCGCAGACATAGATATTGCCGAGGCCGGCGATGATCCTCTGATCGAGCAGCGCCGCCTTCAACGGCGCGGTCTTGCCGGCGAAACGGCGCGCCAGAGCCTCGGCGTTCAAATGGTTGCCGGTCGGTTCCATGCCGAGGTCCCGCATCAGCGGATGGGTCTCCAGCGACCGGCCGGCGGCGAGCGCCATGAAGCCGAACCGGCGCGGATCGTTGTAGACGACGCGCACCGCGCCGGCCGGCCCGTCGACATGAAACACGATATGGTCGTGGCGGGCCTGCTTGCCGCGGGCGTGGTGGAAACGGCCGAGCGGCGCGTCCTCCTCGACGCGGAACGAGCCGGACATGCCGAGGTGGGAAATCAACACCGCACCGTCATCCAATTCGATCAGCAGATATTTGGCCCGGCGCTTCACGGACAGGATGGTGCGGCCCTCAAGACGCGCGCCGAAGCGCGCCGGCAAGGGAAAACGCAGATCCGGCCGTCGCTGTTCGAGTCTGTCGATGCGCGCGCCCTCCATGGCCGGAGCGAGGCCGCGGCGGACGGTTTCGACTTCTGGCAGTTCGGGCATTGCTGCGTCGGCTCGGTTGGTTTACATGCGGCGCAACGATGCCGCAGGCGGAGTTGCTTTCGCCAGATAGCGCATCTTCGCCCCTTAGGCTATTGTCCGGGCTGAAATTGATTGTCGGAGTGATCCATGTCTGAAAGGCGCGTATCCGCTGCCGGGGGAATGGCGACGTCCTATGGGTACCGGGACGTCGAGGAGGGCGAGAAACAGGATCTGGTCAATGACGTCTTTCATGATGTGGCCGAGCGCTACGACGTCATGAACGACATCATGTCCTTCGGCATGCACCGGCTGTGGAAGGACGCCATGGTGGCCGCGCTCAATCCGGGACAGCGGCCGGGCTTTTCCGTCCTGGACGTTGCCGGCGGCACCGGCGACATTGCGTTGCGCATCCTCGACGCCTCCCGCGGGCGGGCCCGGGTGACGGTGCTCGACATCAACGGCTCGATGCTGGCGGTGGGCCGCCGGCGCGCCGAGCGCCGCGGCATCGGCGACCGGTTGAATTTCGTGGAAGCCAATGCCGAAGACCTGCCCTTCGCACCGGATGGGTTCGATGCCTATACAATCGCTTTCGGCATCCGCAACGTGCCGCATATCGACACGGCGTTGCGCGAAGCCTGTCGTGTGCTGAAACGGGGCGGGCGCTTCCTGTGCCTGGAGTTCTCGCAGGTCGACACACCGCTTCTCGACCGGGCCTATGATGTCTGGTCGCACAACGCGATCCCGCAATTCGGCCGTCTCGTCACCGGCAGGGACGAGCACTACCGGTATCTGGTCGAATCGATCCGTAAATTCCCGAACCAGGAGGATTTCGCGGCGATGATCGAGGCGGCCGGCTTCGCGCGCGTCAAATGGACCAATTACTCCGGCGGCATCGTCGCCCTCCATTCCGGCTGGAAACTGTGACGATGCGGCTCGTCGGCGAAAGCGGCGCAGACGTCGCGCTTCCCGGCAGCCGCCGGTCCATCGGATCCTGAACGGCCGCTGGCGCATGAACGCTGTTTTCGCCTATCTGAAACTGATGCGCGCCGGCTGGGTGATGGCGCGCGAGGGCGTGATCGCCTCGCTGCCGCCGGACGGCCTGCGCGGCGCCCCGCTTGCCGGCTATCGGATCGCGACCCGGCTTGCCCGGCGCAGCACCAGACAGTCGGACCGTGCGGACAAGCTGACGCGCGCGGTCGAACGCCTTGGCCCCTCCTATGTCAAATTGTGCCAGTTCCTGGCGACGCGACCGGATGTGGTCGGCCAGTCGCTGGCGCGCGACCTGTCGCTGCTGCAGGACCGCATGCACACATTTCCGACGGACGAGGCCAAGCGGCGCATCGCCGAATCGATCGGAGTGCCGATCGAGGATCTCTATGCCTGGTTCGGCGATCCGATCGCCGCGGCATCGATCGCCCAGGTCCATCCGGCGACGGTGGCCGATAACAGCGCGACCGTGGCCGATAACAGTGCGACGGTGGCCGATAACAGCGCGACCGTGGCCGACGGCGCCGGCACGCGCAAGGTGGCGGTGAAAGTGGTTCGGCCCGGCATCCGGCTGCGCTTCTATCGTGACCTTGACACATTCTATCTGGTGGCGCGCCTGACGGAAAAATGGATCCCGACATCACGCCGCCTCAGGCCGGTGGAAATCGCCCGGACGTTGGAACAGACCACCAAGATCGAGATGGATATGCGGCTCGAAGCCGCGGCACTCTCGGAGCTCGGCGACAACATCAAGGAAGACCCGGGATTCCGTGTGCCGGCTGTCGACTGGAAGCGCACCGGCCGCGACGTGGTGACCATGGAATGGGTCGACGGCATCAAAATATCGGATGTGGCGGCGCTGCGGGCCGCCGGCCATGATCCGGTGCATCTGTCGGAGGTTCTGATCCAGTCCTTCCTGCTGCACACGCTGCGCGACGGCTTTTTTCATGCCGACATGCATCAGGGCAATCTGTTCGTCGATGCAAGCGGCTGCATCGTCGCGGTCGATATGGGTATCGTCGGGCGGCTTGGAAAGAAGGAACGGCGCTATCTCGCCGAGATCCTGTACGGCTTCATCCAGCGCGATTATCGACGCGTCGCGGAAGTGCATTTTGAAGCCGGCTATGTACCGGCCTATCACGATGTGGCCAGCTTCGCCCAGGCGATCCGCGCCGTCGGAGAGCCGATCCACGGCCAGTCCGCCGAAACCATTTCCATGGCCAAGCTGCTGACGTTGCTGTTCGAGGTGACCGAACTGTTCGACATGCAGACGCGGCCGGAGCTAATCATGCTGCAGAAGACCATGGTCGTCGTCGAGGGCGTGTCGCGGCTGCTCGATCCGCATTTCAACATGTGGAAGGCCTCCGAACCGGTCGTCGGCGACTGGATCCTGCGCAATCTTGGCCCGGCGCGCATCGTCACGGACGTCAAGGATGGGCTGCAGGCGGCCGCGCGGTTCGCCGAACAGGCGCCGCAATTGCTGGAGCGCGCCGAAAGGCTGTCGCAGGAACTGGACGTGATGAGCACGAACGGCCTGCGCTTCGACGATCGGACAGCCGAGGCGATCGGCAAGGCGGAAGCCCGCCACACGCGCTCCGGCCGCATCGCATTGTGGGTGATTGCACTGACAGCGATTGCGATCGCATTTCAGATGTGATTTGATTGCATTGCAATCAATACGCCCGCCGCTGGGAGACTGCCATGGCCAGCATCACGATCCGCAACCTGGACGACGCGACCAAACAGGCGCTACGCGAGCGGGCCGCCCGCAACGGCCGCTCGATGGAGGAGGAGGTGCGCCATCTCCTGCGCGCGACAGCCCAGGTACCGCCGCCGCCGATGCGGAACGAGGACAGCGCCGCGGCCGGCACGGGCATCGAAACCGCCCTGGCCGGCAAACGCGTTCTGCTGGTCATAACCGGCGGCATCGCCGCCTACAAAAGCCTCGATCTCATCCGCCGTCTGCGCGAACGCGGCGCGGCCGTGCGACCGGTGATGACGGCAGCGGCGAAACAGTTCGTTACGCCGCTCGCCGTGGGCGCGCTGGCGGCCGATCGTGTTTTCGACGCGCTGTTTTCCCGCGAGGACGAACAGGATGTCGGCCATATCCGGCTTGCGCGCGGGGCCGATCTGGTGCTGGTGGCGCCGGCGACGGCGGATTTCATCGGCAAAATGGCACTCGGCCTTGCCGACGACCTGGCCTCCACCGTCCTGTTGGCGACCGACAGCACGGTGCTGATCGCACCGGCCATGAACCCGGCCATGTGGAGCCATGCCGCCGTGCAGCGCAATATCGACACATTGCGACGCGACGGCATCCATCTGGTCGGCCCGATGCGCGGCGAAATGGCCGAGAGCGGCGAGGCGGGCCTGGGGCGCATGGCCGAACCGTTGGAGATCGTGGCGGCGACCGAGGCCCTGCTCGATAACGGGCCGCGGCCGCTCGACGGCAAGACCGCCATTGTCACATCCGGCCCCACCCACGAGCCGATCGACCCGGTGCGCTACATCGCCAACCGGTCCTCCGGCAAGCAGGGCCACGCCATCGCGGCGGCCTTGGCGGCGCTCGGCGCGCAGGTCACGCTGGTCTCCGGCCCGGTGACGCTGGCCGATCCCAAAGGGGTGACAGCCATTCACGTGGAAAGCGCCCGCGAGATGCGCGACGCGGTGGAAAGCCGGCTGCCGACCGATATCGCGGTGATGGTCGCAGCGGTCGCGGACTGGCGCGCCGCCGCGCCGGCCGGCGACAAGATCAAGAAACAGGCCGGCGCCGCGCCACCGCCGCTGGAACTGATCGAGAACCCGGACATCCTCAAGGCCGTCGGCCATCACACACAGCGGCCGGCCCTCGTCGTCGGCTTTGCCGCGGAGACACAAGATCTTGAGGACAATGCGCGCGCCAAACTGGCGCGCAAGGGCGCTGACTGGATCGTCGCCAACGACGTGTCACCCGCCACCGGCGTGATGGGCGGCGACCGCAACCGGGTTTCCATCGTCTCCCACGCGAGCATCGAGAGCTGGCCGGAGATGGACAAGCAAGCAGTCGCCGAGCGGATCGCTCAGGCGATCGCCCGCCATTTTCAGCCTGCGACCGCCTGAGACAACGGAGTTGCAACCGCCGCATGCGGGTCAAAAGCGCTGACCGTCAAGCCGGTCTCGCCGATCGTCACGAAACTGCCGGCGGGAATCTCCGTCCAGGCGCAGAGATCGTCCTCGAACGGCTCCGACACGAGGCAGTAGCCGGCGCCCGGGGCATGGATGGGAGCCGAGTAGAGGCTCGGGGCGAAGCGGTCGCTGGCGTAGCGGACCGCATAAAGCGCCTCGCCATCGGAAAAGGCGGCGGTAAAGCGGACCAGCGGACGGATGCCCCGTCGGGCGGCCTCGGCTTCGACAAAACCGATGGTGCGCTGCATCGCCGTCTTCGGATCGTGGTCGAGGCCGAATTCAAGCGCGAGCAGGAACAGCAATTCGGCATCCGTCGTGCCGGCGCGATGATGATAAAAACGGTCACCGAGGCGCGTCTCCATCGGACGCTCGAGCGCCTCGAAGGGGCTGACCTGACCGTTATGCATGAAAGACCAGCGCTCGAACACGAACGGATGGCAGTTGTCGCGAGCGGTGCGGCCGGCGGTCGAGGCCCGGATATGGGCAAGGAACAGGCCGGAGCGGATCTGTCGCGACAACGAGCGAAGGTTGTCGTCCGACCAGGCCGGTAAAATGTCGCGATAGCTGCCCGGTTCCGGCCGCTCCCCATACCAGGCGATGCCGAATCCGTCACCATTGGTCGCGGTCTTGGCCTCGGCAGCGCTTTGGGACTGTTCGATCAACGAGTGATCAGGCGCAAGAATCAGCTCTTCGAGAAACCGCGGCGCGCCGCGATAGGCGGTCCAGCGGCACATCGCCGGTCAGCCGTGTCTGTTGTGCATACGGTTGTGCATTTCCCCGATCATGCGACTTGCCGTCTTCTCGAACAGAAACGGCAAAACCGCGTGCACCAGCGCGGCCGCGCCGGCCGCCAGGAGGCGGGCCGAAAAACCAGAGGCAAAGCGCATATGTTCGAAATAGCTTTCATCGACCGATTGCGGATGATCGGTGAAGAGTTTGGCAAGGGATCGGGTCATGGTCGGTGCCTTCTGCCGGTTGGTCGGGGTTGCTGTGCCGGCCACTATAGGCCAGGACCGGCGGGAAGAGTTCCCAATTGTCCTGGATTTGCGGCGCTGATTGGGATATTCGTCCCATCCATGCGACGAATAGATGAAATGGATCACAAAATCCTGCAGGAACTGCAATCGGATGGCAGTCTGTCCACGGAGGCTCTGGCCGAACGGGTGCACCTGTCGCGCAACGCCTGCTGGCGGCGTGTCAAGGCGCTGGAGGAGAGCGGCGTCATTCGCGGCCGCGTCGCCCTGGTCGATGCGGAAAAGGCGGGATGCGGATTGCTTGTCTTCATCTTCGTGCGCACCGCCAGTCACGATCCGCAATGGCTGGAGCGCTTCCGCAACGCGGTCACAGGCTTGCCGGAAATCATCGGCGTGCATCGCACCAGCGGCGAACTGGACTATGTGCTGCGGGCGCGGGTCGCAGACGTCAAAGCCTATGACCGGCTCTATCAGCGGCTGATCGCCCGGGTGCCTCTGTCGGATGTCAGCGCATCCTTCGTCATGGAGGATATCAAGGACACCACCGTGCTGCCGATCGCTTCCGGCGCCTGAGGTCGCTCGCGGTCCGTATGCCGTTGGTCGACATCGCCGCTGAAACTGTCGTCGCAGGGTGAACAGTGCGTCCGTCGCGCTTTGTCTTCGCCGCTCCTATATTTCGGATCAACAAGGAGGCGCACCATGTCCATTCGTCCCGTCAAACAGATTTCCTCAGCCACGCCCACCATGGAAGGCGCGGGCGTCAAGCTGCATCGGGCCTTCGGCTTTTCGGAGCCGGAGCTTGCCGACCCGTTCCTGTTGTTCGACGACTTTCGCAACGACAATCCGCAGGACTATCTGCCCGGCTTTCCCTGGCATCCGCATCGCGGCATCGAAACCATCACCTATGTGCTGGCGGGCACTGTCGATCATGGCGACAGTCTCGGCAATCGCGGCACGCTGGGGGCCGGCGACGTGCAATGGATGACGGCCGGCAGCGGCATCATGCATCAGGAAATGCCGCACGGCGACGCCGGCGGCCGGATGCACGGTTTCCAGCTTTGGGCCAACCTGCCCTCCGCGCTCAAAATGACCGATCCCCGCTATCAGGACATTAAAGGCGCCGACATCCCCGAGGTGATCGACGACGACGGTACGGTGGCGCGTATCGTCTGCGGTGACTTCTGGGGCAGGACGGGGCCGGTAGACGGCGTTTCCGCCGACCCGCTCTATCTCGACATCTCGGTGCCGCCAGGCCGGCGCAAGACCCTGCCCGTCGACACCTACCGGTCGGCCTTCGCCTATATCTTTGCAGGGTCCGGTTCCTTTTCGGGCGCGTCCGAACCCTTCGGCGTGCTCACCGAAAAGGAATTGAACGGTGAGGAACTGCTGCTGCGCGACCAGTCCGGCGATCGCACGCTGGTCGTTTTCGACAGCGGCGACGACGTCACCGTCCAGGCCGGCGAGGAGGGCATCCGTTTCCTCCTCGTCTGCGGCAAGCCGATCCGCGAGCCGGTTGCCTGGCATGGCCCGATCGTCATGAACACGCGCGCGGAACTGGTGCAGGCGGTGCGAGAATTGCAGAACGGCACCTTCATCAAGGGCTGACCGCGCCGACGGGTTGTCCTGCCGGCCGCTTCCGCGCTATCGCTGTCGCATGAACGGCCCGCCAAAGCAGATCGACGACCGGCTTTTCGCCATGCTGCATGCCCGGACGCGGCACTTGCGTCCGGGCGACACGATCGCCGAACCGCTGACGCCGACCAGCATCTATCATCTGCCCGACGAACCACGGCCCGACCGGGTCTACGGCCGGATAGCGAACCCGACCGTGCAGGCGGCGGAGGCGCGCCTCGCCCTCCTGGAGGCGGCGCCGGCGCTGCTTTTCTCCTCCGGCATGGCCGCCTATGCGGCGGTGATCATGGCGACCGTCAAGGCCGGCGACACGGTGCTGATGCTGAGCGACGGCTATTACGCGGCACGCAACCTGATGGACGACATATTGAGCCATTTCGGCATCGCCATGGAAAGCTGCCCGACCGCAGACATCGCCGCCGCTTCGCTGGACGGCGTTCGGCTTGCCATCGTCGAAACCCCCACCAATCCGCATCTCGACACGATCGACATCGCCGCGCTTTCCGCACGCTGCCGCGCGGCCGGATGCATGCTTGCCGTCGACAACACCGTATGCACCGCCGTTCTACAGCAGCCGCTCGACCGCGGCGCCGACATCGTCATCGCCGCCGACACGAAGGCGGCGGCCGGCCATTCCGATCTGCTGCTCGGCCATGTCGCAAGCCGCGACGAGGCGCTGATCAGCCCGTGCACGATGCAAGAACGCTGGCTGGCGCCATTGCCAGCCCTTTCGATGCCTGGCTGCTGCTGCGCGGCCTGGAAACGCTCGATATGCGGCTTGACCGCATGTGCGCCAATGCCGACCGCGTTGCCGATGCGCTGCAGCGCCACCCGGCTGTCCGCGCGCTGCGCTATCCGGGCTTGCCCGACGATCCGGCCTTCCCCATGGCGGCCATGCAGATGCGTCTGCCGGGTTTCCTGATCGGCGTGACCTTTGCGGACCGGGCGGCCGCACAGCATTTCATCGACGCCTCGGAGCTGTTCGTACCGGCCACCAGTTTCGGCGGTGTGCACAGCTCCGCCGACCGACGGGAGCGATGGGGCGATGCCATACCCGAGGGGTTCCTGCGTTTGTCGATCGGCTGCGAACCAACCACACCGTTGATCGAGCATGTCGAAAGGGGCCTCGCCGCGGTCGCATCGTTATGACCGGTCTTTGGCGGATTCGCATCAATCGTGACCTGGGCGAGCCGGCCGCAAGCCCTATCTGAAAAGTGAGTTATCCGTTCGACGCGGGCCAGACAGTCGCGTGCGTTCGGATCCGGGGCAACAGGACACAATCATCCGTTCACGGAAACCGAGATGTTCGATTCCAATCGCAGGGCCTTCATGAAACGCACGGCCGGCGCGGTGGCTGCGGCAGCGCTCACCGCGACCGCGAACCGGGCTATCGCGGGCACCGCCACACAGGCGACCGACCTCGCCGACGCCATGGCCGACGCGGCCGACAGGTTCCTGGCGCGTCTCGACCGATCGGAGCGGCAGGTCGCCACTTTCGCCTTTAAGGACGACGAACGCCATCGCTGGCACTGGAGCACACACCGCGCCTTTCGCCGCGCCGGCCTGCCCCTGATGGACATGGACGCGGCTCAGGCGGAGCGCGCCTTCGCGCTGTTGTCCACGGGCTTGTCCGAAGCCGGCTTCGACAAGGCGCGCAACATCATGGAACTGCAAAACCAAGTTCCTCTGGCAGGTGCCGATCCGCGCCTCTTTTTCGTCTCGATCTTCGGCACACCGGGCGGCCGGCGCTGGGGCTGGCGCTTCGAAGGGCACCATCTGTCCCACCATTTCACGGTGGTCGACGGTGCGGTCGCGGTGACGCCGTTTTTCCACGGCGCCTGGCCGACAAAACGGGCGGACGGGTTCCGAACCATGCCGCGGGAGGAGGACGCGGCGCGCGAGATCGTTCTTCTTGAGCCCGCAAGCCAACGCGACCGGCTCATTCTCAGCACGCGCGCACCGCGCCGCCACGAGACCGGAAACCGCGCATTCGTCTCGCCGCTGGCGCCGGTGGGCGCGCGCGCCGGCGATCTCGACGGCCGCCAACAGGCGCTTTTGCGCGAATTGCTGTCGACCTATCTGTCGGCCTTTCCGCCGACGCTGAGCGCCGCCCATATGCAAGCGATCGACCTGGCGGGTTTCGACGCCATCCGTTTCGGCCGGGCCGGCAGTCTGATACCCGAACGCCCGCATTATTACCGCATTCAGGGTCCGACCTTCCTTCTCGAATTCGACAATTCGCGCAACAACGGAACCCACATCCACAGTGTCTGGCGCGATTTCCAGGGCGATTTCGGCGCGGCCCTTCTGACAGCATGACGCGGTCGATCCGAACTGTCATAAAAGTGTCATGCTCGATTGCGGAACGGCCGCCGCTATTTGTCGTCGAGCCGCCAGACGCCGTCCCAATCGGCGGGCGGGCCGTTTTCCTGGATGATCGCCAGCCGGCGTAGATAGGTTTCGGCCGCCGCGTCGCCGCCCGGCACCTCCCGGCACGCCGTGAAACCGGTTTTCGCGGTATTCCAGTCGCCGCTTTGGAAATCGCGCAACGCCTGTTCGAAACGGGTGCGATGGTCGAGCGCCGCTTCGGCGACCGCGCCGATGGCGCCGAGCGGTTCGAAGATCGAGACCGGCTCCGTCTTGCCGAAGACGATCAGATCGTCGATCTTGCGGAACTCGAACGCGCCGGAGGCCATGTCGCGGGTGCGGCCGCATACCAGAATCGACGTACCGTAGACCTTGTTGGCGCTTTCGAGGCGTGAGCCGAGATTCACCGTATCGCCGATCACGGTGTAGTTTTTGGTCTTTTGCGAACCGATCGACCCGACCACAGCGTCACCGGTGGCAATGCCGATGCGCATGCCGACGGCCGGCAGGTCGCGCTGCAGGCCCAAAAGCTCCGGCAATTCATCACGAAACTGATCGATCAGCCGCAGATCGTCGAGCGCCGCCTCCACGGCAAGGGCCGCCTGTTTGCCGTCGGCGCAGAAGGGCGGCGCCCAGAACGCCATAATCGCATCACCGATATACTTGTCGATCAGGCCGGAATGGCCCGTCACCGGCTCAGACATCAGTTCCAGAAAACGGTTGATGAGCTTGACCAGACCGCCCGGCGTGAAGCGCTCGGAAATGCCGGTGAAATTGGCAAGATCGGCAAAAAAGACGGACACCACCTTCTTTTCGCCATTGACCATTTGCATCTGCGGATCGCCGAGCAGACCGGAAACGACGCGCGGGTCGACATATTGACCGAAAGTTTCCTTGATCTCCTCGGTCTTGCGCAATTCATCGACCATGTGGACACCTCGATTTACCGCCCATTTTCGTTGAGGCGGAGAATTGTCAGTGCGACCTGATAGCACTGCGATCGAGTGTGCGTCCAAGTCCCTCACGAGCCGGACAATTCGGCCGGCGA
>Ga0056109_1000496_pt1 | contig 10770 bp, 13 predicted proteins | sample WorMetG1BERMUDA2_FD_80077 | JGI IMG/M metagenome (GOLD analysis project Ga0056109, IMG submission 80077) | Marine gutless worms symbiont microbial communities from Max Planck institute for Marine Microbiology, Germany - Inanidrilus... ...
CGAGAACCATTGAGGAACTGTGGAGCGCCATCGCCGAAGGGATCGAGAAAGTCACGCCCACCGAATGCGAGAACTTCTTCGCTGCCGCAGGATACGACCAGGATTAAATCGAATCCACGCTAGAAACGGTGATGGCGGCGATCGACTACGGGGTCGTGTTCATGGACGAGGACATGCTCGCGCGGCTGATCAACCGGGCCTTCCAGGATATGTGGAACATCCCCGACGAGGTCATGGCCGGCAGGCCGACCATGCAGGACCTGATCCGGGTCAACCGGCACGCCGGCATCTACGATGTCGCCGAGGAGGACTTCGACGACTACGTCGAGCAGCGCACCGCGGCGGCGCGGCAGGGCACCGAGCATCCGGCCGAACTGACCCGCGCCGACGGCAAGACCTTCCTGTACGAGAGCCTGACCCTGCCCGACGGCGAGGTTATGCTGACCTATTTCGACATCTCCGAGCTGAAAGAAAAGGAGCGCGAACTGGTCGACGCCTTCGAGGTGATCTCGACCAGCATCAACTACGCGTCGCGCATCCAGCGCTCGATCCTGCCCAACCCGCAGATCTTCGCCGGCCTGTTCTCCGACCACTTCATCCACTGGGAACCGCGCGACGTGGTCGGCGGCGACATCTACTGGTGCAACACCTGGGGCGACGGCGCGCTGATCGGGTTCGCGGTGGCGGGTTAGAGCCCTACTCCGCCGCCTCGACCAGCTTGGCGAAGGCGTCGTCCTTGAACTTGGCGCGGCCCTCGCTCAACGCCGCCTGGCGCATGGCGTGGCCGTTGCCGCCGTGCGCGGTCATCTGCTCGGGCGGGTATGCTCGGCCGCCTCGGGCCAGTGGCCGGGCTGCGGGTCGGCGCCCTCGGCGGCGATGGCCATCGGGGCGTCCTCGGAGATCGCCGGCGGGTTGGTCACCTCCATCAGGTCCCAGGAGACCTCGAGCGGGATGTTGTTCGGGTCGAAGAAGTAGATCGACCACAGCAGGCCGTGATCGACCGCGCCGGTGACCTCGAGCCCGGCGGCCTCGAGCTTGTCCTTCAGCGCGAACAGCTCCTCGCGCGAGCCGATGGTGAAGGAGACGTGGTCGAAGCCGAGCGGCAGCTCCGAGCGCACGCCGTGGAACTTGCGCTCCATCTTCGAGGCGCCCTCGTACTCGAAAAACGCGACCTGGGTGTTGCCGCAGCGGAAGAAGTAGTGCCGATAGCCGTCGTGACCGACGCCGGCGTGCAGTTCCATGCCCAGCAGGTCGCGGTAGAACCGGATCGTCTGCTCCATGTCCGGGGTGATGAAGGCGAGATGGTTGATTCCGGTCAGTTGCATGGCGGCCTCCCGTGTGCTGCAGGGCTCCCCCTTCAGGTGAGGGCTTGGCTCACACTTCACCAGCTTCCCGCCGCACCGCGAACCACAGGCCCAGGAACGCCGTGGCGCAGACCGCGAACAGCACCGCACACAGGGCCTTCGGCGTGCCGTCGTGCAGGGCGCCGACGGCGAAGCTGGCCGTGGCGCCGGCGGCGAACATGACGCCACCCACGGTCGCCGCCGCGGCGCCGGCGTTGTCGGGATAGAGCGCCATCAGCCGCGCCGTGCAGTTGGCGCCGATCATCGCGATCACCCCGACGATCGGCAGCAGCGGCAGGACCACACCCCACAGGCCGGCGAAGCCGGTCCAGCCGGCGAGCAGCAGCAGCGTGCCGCCGGCCGCCGCCACCGCCGCCGCGATCAGCGAGATACGCGGGATTCCAAGACGCTTGACGAAGCGGGTGTTGACGTAGCTGACCAGCAACTGGAAGGCGATATTAGCGGCGAAGAAGGCGCCGTACCATTCGGGCGCGACGCCGAAATGCTCAATGTAGACGAACGGCGTGCCGGTGATGTAGGCGAACAGCGCCCGGTACATGGCGCCGCCGCCGACGATGTAGCCGAGCGCGCGGCCGTCGACGAGGATGTGGCGGTAGGCGAGAAAGGCGGCGCCCAATCGGATGGCGCCGCGCTTCTCCGCCGGCATCGATTCCGGGATCCAGGCCCAGGAGGCGAGCAGGCCGGCCACGCCCAGGACGGTCAAGGCGGTGAAGATGTCGCGCCAGTCGCCGTACAGCAGGATCCGCCCGCCGATACCCGGCGCCACCAGCGGCGCCAGCGCCGTGACCATGGCGATCAGGGTCAGCACCCGCGCCGATTCGCTGTCCGAGAAGACGTCGCGCGCGATCGCCCGCGGCATCACCGAGGCGGCGCCGCCACCGATCGCCTGGATCAGGCGCAGGGCGATCAGCTGCTCGATGTCGGTGACCCAAATGCAGCCGAGCGAGGCCAGGGCGAACAGCACGATGCCCGACAACAGCACCGGCCGGCGGCCGAAGCGGTCGCCGATCGGACCGTAGATCAGCATGCCGAGGCCGAAGCCGAGCAGATAGATGCTGATCGTCCACTGCACACTCTCCTCCGACGCCGCCAGGTCGCGCGCGATCGCCGGCAGGCCCGGCAGGTAGGTGTCGATGGCAAACGGGGTCAGCGCGACCAGCGCGCCCAAGAGCCCGATCAGCAGCCGTGGGTCCAACCGCCTTGACCTAGGCGGCGGGCAGCGAGAAGTCGACGATGCACTGGCCGGTGCCGGAGCTGCCGAAGTACTCGCCGATCAGTTCGCCGCGGCCGGTATAGCCGTCCCAGCCCAAGGCCCCCAGCAGCATCGCGGTGTCGATCATGCCGCACTCGCCGGCGCAGTTCTTGGCGTAGGCCGGCAGCATGGCCAGGAACTCGTCCCAGCGTCCGGCGTCCCACAGCTCGAGCACACGCAGGTCGATCTGGCGGTTGAACTCGCCGTTGACAGAATTGAGCCCCTGCTCGGACACCTCGTTGGGCCAGAAGGCGTGCGACAACGACCCGCTGGCCAGCACCGCGGTCTTGCGTCCGGTCTGCGCGATCGCCTCGGCCACGGCGGCGCCCATGCGCCGGCCCTCGTCGATGCTGGCGAACTGGTTGGCGGCGACCGAAACGACGCGGATGTCGGCCTCGGGGTTCATCAGGTGCATCGGTACCAGGGTGCCGTATTCGCAGCTCAGGTGCGCGTCCTGGTGCGCGATCGCGCGCATGCCGGCGGCGTTGACCCGCTCGGCGATCGCGCTCGCCAGTTCGGTGTCACCGTCGTAGGCGTATTCCATGCCGCTCAGCATGTGCGGCAGCTCGGGGCTGGTGAAGATGCCCTCGTGGCGCGGGTTGGCGTTGACGTGGAAGCCCTGGTTGACGATCCAGTGGGTGTCGAAGATGACGAAGGTCTCGGCGCCGCGCGCGTGCGCCCGGTCGCCAAGCTCGCGCAAGGCGGTGATCGCGTTCTCGCGGATGCCGCGGAACTTCTCGATGGTCAGGTCCATCCAGATCGACGGCACGTGGGTGATCTTCCCAGCCAGTACGATGTTATCCATGTGTCTGCTCCTTTGCCCCTAGTTTTAACCTCTGTCTCAGGCCGCGCCCAGCTTCGGAATGCCGTGCCCGCCGATGGCCAGGCAGACGTTCTTGGTTTCCATGTAGAATTCGAAGCTGTAGTCGCCGCCGTCGCGGCCGATGCCGCTGGATTTCATGCCGCCGAACGGGGTCGGCAGGTGGCGGTTGTTTTCGGAATTCACCCAGATCATGCCGGCTTCCAATCCCTTCGCGAGCCGCAGGGCGCGGCTCAGGTCGTTGGTCCAGGCATAGCCGGTGAGGCCGTAGTTGATGTCGTTGGCGATCTCAAGCGCATCCGCCTCGTCGGCGAACGGCACCGCCGTCAGCACCGGGCCGAAGATCTCCTCCTGGGCGATGCGCATGTGGTTGGTCGCACCCGTGAACAACGTCGGCTGCACGAAGTGGCCGCCTTCGATGACATCGGCGACGGCGCCGCCGACCCTGACCTCGGCGCCCTCCTCGCGGGCGATGTCGAAATAACTGCAGACCTTGTCGAAGTGGCGCTGGTGCACCAGCGGGCCGATCTCGGTCGCCGGATCGAGCGGATGCCCGACACGGATGTTGCGCACCCGCGCCGCCACCCGCTCGACGAAGTCGTCGTAGATCGAGCTCTGCACGAGAAGGCGGCTGGAGGACGTGCAGCGCTCGCCGTTGAGGCTGTAGATCATGAACACCACGGCATCGACGGCGCGATCGAGATCGGCGTCGTCGAACACGATCACCGGGTTCTTGCCGCCGAGCTCGAAATGCATGCGTTTGAGCGTTTCCGAACCCTGGCGCATGATCATCGATCCGGTCGAGGACTCGCCGACGAAGGCAATCGCCTTGATGTCGGGATGCTCGGTCAACGCCTTACCGGCCGATTCGCCCATACCGTTGACCAGGTTGACGACACCGGCCGGCACCCCGGCCTCGGTCATGATCTCGGTCAGCAGCATGGCGGTCAGCGGGCTCCACTCGGCCGGCTTGTGCACGATGGTGCAGCCGGCCGCCAGCGCCGGCGCGATCTTCCAGGTCGACAGCATGAACGGCGTGTTCCACGGCGTGATCACGCCGATCGGGCCGATCGGCTGGCGGATCGAGAAGTTGACGTGCTCGTCCGCCGGCATCGACATGCCCTGCGTCGCCTCCGGCGCCTTGTCGGCGAAAAAGCGGAAGTTCTCGGCCCCGCGCACGGCGGCCTTGCTCATGAAGCGCAGCGCCTGTCCGGTGTCCATGCACTCGACCAGGGCGATCTGCTCGGCCCGCTCCTCGATCAGGTCGGCGACCCGGTGCAGGATGGCGCGGCGCTTTTTGCCCGGCATGTCGCGCCAGGCCGGGAACGCGGCCTTGGCCGCCTTGGCGGCGGCGTCGATGTCGGCGGCCGTGCCGGCGGAGACGGTGCCGAGCACCGAGCCGTCGACCGGCGACAGGTTCTCGAAGGTCTTGCCGCCCAGACCGGCGGCCGGCTTGCCGTCGATGAAGTGGCCGAGCACCTGGTCCTTGAAGCGGGCCAGGTATTGCTCTGCTTTTGTCGTATTGGTGGTCAGGTCGGTGGACATGTGTCTACTCCGATTTCTGTCGCGCGGCGACATGGTCATGCAGGTTGTTCTTCTTGAAGCTGGTGTCGGGATCGATCTCCTGGACCTCGAGCGAGATGGCCAGCGAGCTGCTGTCGTAGAGCTCGCCCAGGTGATCGCACAGGGCGTCGAAGATGTGCCCGGCGGCGCGCTTCTTGGTCTCGCCGTCGCGGCCATGGCCGATGCGCAGGGTCACGTGCACGAAGCCGTTGTCCCCGTGGCCGTCGGCGATGCGGTAGTGCGCGCGTTCGGCGGCGCGGGTGCGCAGGCCGCCCAGGGGAAACACGCCGGTCTCCAGCGCCGCCGCGTGCAGGCGCTCGATCAGGCCGTCGATGTCGGCGGCGTCGGTGATGTTGGCCGAGTGCTCGATGATGATGTGCGGCATGGCTATGGGGTCCAAAATTTTAGTTGCTGTGTTAATATTTAACATGTTATATAATTGATCAACGCAACAGTCAAGCCCCTTTCGAGGTGACGAGGAGAAAACGAGATGACACAGGATTTCGCGCCGGCATTGGCGCGGCTGAAGGGATCGATTCCGCCGCTGGTGACCCCGTTCAATGACGGCGAGGTCGACGAGGACGCCTACGCCGGGCTGGTCGAGTTCCAGATCGACAACGGCTCGCACGGCATCCTGGTCAACGGCACCACCGCCGAACCCTCGACCCTGAGCGTGGCCGAGCGCAACCGCCTGGTCGACCGCGCGATCGCAACCAATCAAGGGAGGCTTCCGGTGGTCGTGGCCAGCGGTTCGCAGTCGATCGCCGAGACCCGGGAGCTGACCCGCCACGCCGCCGAGGCCGGCGCCGACGCGCTGCTGATCGTCACCCCCTACTACATCCGCCCGCCGCAACGCGGCCTGGTGCGCTATTACCAGGAAGTGACGGACGGCCTCGACGTGCCGTGGATGGTCTATCACATCCCCGGCCGCGCCGCGGTGTCGCTGAGCATCGACACGGTCAAGGAGCTGCGCGACACCTGCCCGGGCTTCGTCGGCATGAAGCACGCGGTCAACGACCTGGGTTTCGTTTCGGAATGCTTCGCCGCGGTGGGCCAGGACTACAAGGTCTTCGTCGGGCTCGAGGAATTAAGCTTCCCGATGATGGCTGTCGGCGCCGTCGGCCTGATGAACGCGGTCGGCAACCTGCGCCCGCAGGTGCTGGCCGACATGTGCCAGGCGGTGTGGGACAATGACCTCGCCGGCGCCCAGGCGCTGCACCATCGGCTGTTCGAGATCAACCAGGCGGTTTTCTACGACACAAACCCGATCCCGATGAAGTATATGATGAAGCGGCTCGGCATCCTGCCGGCCAACGAGCACCGGCTGCCGATGATGCCGGCGACCCCGGAGCTGGAGAAACGCCTCGACGGCGTGCTCGAGCGCGCCGGCCTCTTGGGATAGGGAGAAGACGATGAAATTCGCCAGCTACACGGTCGAGGGCCGGGCCTCCTACGGCGTCGTCACCGACGACAGCGTGATCGACGTCGGCACGCGCCTGGGCCCGGACTTCCGCGACCTGAAGGCGCTGATCACGGCCGGGGTCACCGGGCTGGACGTCGACGCGCCGCCCGACTTCGGGATCGACGACGTCACCTTCCTGCGCCCGATCCTCACGCCCGAGAAGGTCGTCTGCATCGGCGTCAACTACGCCAACCGCAACGAGGAGTACCGCGACGGCTCCGACGCGCCGAAGTATCCCAGCGTGTTCATGCGCACCGCCGAATCGCTGACCGGCCACGACCGGCCGATCCTGCGCCCGCCGGAATCCGAGCAGCTCGACTACGAGGGTGAGATCGCCATCGTCATCGGCGAGCCCGGCCGCCGCATCGCGATCGAGGATGCCGAGGAGCACATCTTCGGCCTCACGATCATGAACGAAGGCTCGCTGCGCGACTGGGTCCGCCACGGCAAGTTCAACGTCACGCCGGGCAAGAACTTCGCCCGCTCGGGCGGGCTCGGCCCGTGGATCGTCACCGCCGACGAGTTCGCCGGCTACGACGACCTGACCGTGACCACGCGGGTCAACGGCGAGCAGCGCCAGCACGACAGCACGGCGAACCTGATGTTTCCCTTCCGCTACCTGATCAGCTACCTTTCCACCTTCATGACCCTGACGCCGGGCGACATCATCGCCACCGGCACGCCCTTGGGCGCCGGCGCCCGCGTCGATCCGCCGAAGTACCTAGTGCCGGGCGACGTGGTCGAGGTCGAGGTATCCGGCATCGGCACCCTGCGCAACCGGGTGGAGGACGAGAAATGACCGTCAAGGCCAAGCGCCCTCCGCCTGCCACGGCCGCCGAGCGGCCGACGCAAGAACTCGCCAAGGGGCCGATGCGCGACTTCTCGCGCTCGCTGCCGATGGCGCTGCTGCAGGCGCGCGAGGCGGTGATGGACCGGTTCCGCCCGATCCTGCGCGACGCCGGCGTGACCGAGCAGCAGTGGCGGGTGCTGCGCGCGCTCTATAACGGCGGTCCGATGGACGCCGGCGAGGTCGCCCGCCGCTGCTGCCTGCTGACCCCCAGCCTGACCCGCATCGTCAAAACGCTGGTCAAGGACGGCCTGGTCCTGCGCGAGCACGACCCGGCCGACCTGCGCCGCCTCAGCCTCGCCATCACCGCCAAGGGCCGCGGCCTGATCGAACAGGTGGCGCCGCTCTCGGAAGCCAGCTACGCCGAGATCTCCAGGCTGTTCGGCACCGACAACCTGGACGAACTCTACGCCAAGCTCGACGCCCTGGTGGCGGCGTTGGAGGACAACGGGGAGTAGATCCTCTTAGGACCCTCAAACGAACATCAGGTCGATGTCGAGCTCTCCGGTGGAGGCGAAGAAGGCGTTGGCGAGCACCGGCGGCGGGTCGCGGTCGGGCATCTCCAGGCCGATCCGGTGCGAGGTCTCGGGCTCGACCAGCGGGATCATGCGGGTGCCCGGCGGCTCGTTGCAGAAGGCGAAATTCTCGCGCGGCACGATGCTGCTCCAGCCGCCGGCGCGCACGTGCGCCGACAGGTTGAGCATCGACGAGGTCTGAATCTGCGGCGACAGCACGCTGCCGGTCGACCGCGAAACTTCGTCGATCAGCCGGCGGTTCTCGAACTCCGGCGTCAGCAGCACCAGCGGCACCTCGGCGAGCTCGGCCCAGGTCGCCTGCTCGGCCTCGGCGAAGGGCCCGCTGACCGGGGTCAGCACCGCGAGGTGCTCGTGGTAGAGATGCAGGCTGCGGTACTTGCCGGCCGGAAGGTCGTCCAGGTAGGTCACCCCGATGTCGAGGTCGAAGTCGTCGAGGCCGCGGGCGATGTCGTCCGCGGTCTGCGCCCGGGTCAGGCACTCGACCGCGGGCTGCTTCTGGCAGAAGCGCGAGGTGACCAGCGCCAGCAGCGGCGAGGCCGAGGGCACCACGCCGAGGCGCAGCTGACCCTTCAGGCCGGTGCTCATGGCATCCAGGTCCTGGCGCAGGGCATCGGACTCGGCCAGCACCCGGTTGGCGAAGGCGACGACCCGCTCGCCCTCGCGGGTCAGCCCCTCGTAGCGCTGGCCGCGCTGGATCAGGCGGGCGCCGAGTTCCTCCTCGAACTGGCGGATGGCGTTGGACAAGGTGGGCTGCGACACGTGGCACTGCTCGGCGGCGCGGCCGAAGTGGCGGGTGCGGGCGAGAGTCGCCAGGTAGCGCAGGTGGCGGAACAGCATCAGTCCTTCCCGCTCCCCTCCTGTTCTCGCGCATAGCCCGAGACGTTGCCGACACCGCCGCTGCGCGCCTCGGCGATCACGTCGGCCACGGTGCCGCCGGTCAGGCTGCGCAGGAAGGCGAGCAGGTCGTCCTTCTCGGCCTCGGTCAGCTTCAGCGGCCGCATGATCGGGCTGAGGTTGGGATTGTCGATGCCGCCGCGGTCGTAGAAGTCGATCACCGCGCGCAGGGTCGGTAGCGAGCCGTCGTGCATGTAGGGCGCGGTCAGGGCGACGTCGCGCAGGCCAGGGGTCTTGAAGGCATAGAGGTCGTCGGGATCGTGGGTCACCTCCATGCGGCCCAGGTCCTTGGGCGGCTTCTCGCCGACCGCATCGATCACCGAGCGTTCGACCTGCATGAACACGCCGGGCGCGACCTCGACACGGACCGAGCCCTCGTCGCCGCGGTCGAGCACGTCGTTGCGGTAGCCGATGCCGGTGTTGTGCAGCTCGTGGTCGGTAAAGAGGGCGTCGTCGCCACCGGCGAAGTGGCACGAGATGCACAGGGCCTTGCCGCTGAACAGGGTAAAGCCGCGCTTGACCGCGGCATCGACGGCGTCGCGCTGGCCGCCGAAGCGCCAGCGGTCGAAAGGCGAATCGCCCGAAAGCAGCGTGCGCTCGTAAACGGCGATGGCCCGCCCGAGATATAGCAGGCTGACCGGTCCGCCGAAGGCGGCCTCGAACAGGCCGTCGTAGTCCGGCGCGGCGCGGATCGTCGCCAGCACGTAGCCGACCGAGGGATTGGCCATCTCGTTGCGCGCCAGCAGCGGGCCCAGCACCTGCAGCTCGAGCGATTCCTCGCGGCCGTCGTGGAACAGCCGCGCCTGATACGCGCTGTTCAGCACCGTCGGCGCATTGCGCTTGACCGTGCGGCCCTCGACCCCGACCGAGGTTGCCAGCTCGTTCTGCGCGAAACCCTGCTCGGGCACGTGGCACATGGCGCAGGACATGGTCGCGTTGTGCGACAGCCGGCGGTCGAAGAACAGTTTGCGGCCGAGCGCGATCTTCTCCGCCGTCGCCGGGTTGTCCACGGGCTGCGGCACCACCATCGGCAGACCGAGGGGCGGGTCTTGAAGCCTTTCCAGGGCGCGGCGGTCGAGGTCGGTGACCAAACCGTCCGCCAAGGCGGCGGACGGCAGCAGCAGGACCAGGACCGCGAGCGCCAGCACCCTCATTGCATCGGTTTCCGCCGTTCCTCGGCCAGCAGCGTGTGCACGTCGGCGACCAGCAGGCGCGGGTCGAGGAAGCCGAGGCCGTAGATGTTGCGCACATTGCCGCGCCGGTCGACCAGGTAGACCCGCAACTGGTGCGCGTACAGACCGAGGTCGCGGCCGTCCTCGCCGGTGCGCCGAAGCACGACCTGGTCGAACCGTTTCAGGATCGGCTGCAGGTCGGCCTGCGAGGCGGTGGTCAGGAACGACCACTCGTTGCGCCTGGGCGCGTCCGCCGGGTCGTGGCCGCGAAAGCCGGCCATGACCTCGGGGGTGTCGTTCTCGGGGTCGAAGCTGAGGCTGACCATGCGCAGGTTGTCGGCGAGCGCCCGGTCGGCCTCGCTGGCGTCGTGGATGTCATACAGCACCGCGGTGGCCAGCGGGCAGCCGTTGGGATCGGCGCAGCGGGTGTAGATGAAGCTGACCAGGCTGATCTTGCCGGCGAGCAGCCGGCGCAGCGAGCGCGGCTGTCCCTGCTCGTCGAGCACGCGGCCGTCCGGTGCCGGCTTGATCACCGGCAGGGTGTAACTGCCGGCCTCGGGCGGGTCGTAGTCGAATTGGGCCGTACGCGCCAAATCCAAACCGCGCGGCGGTTCGGCGGCCGATACGCTGAAAGTCGACAAAAGGGCCATGGCGATGGCCAGAAGTCCGAGTTTCATGGAGTCGCCTCCCATACCGTCTGGCAAGCGGCGCGGCACCCGGGCGTACCGCGCCACAAGAGTCTAGCGCGGATTCGATTTAATCCTGGTCGTATCCTGCGGCAGCGAAGAAGTTCTCGCATTCGGTGGGCGTGACTTTCTCGATCCCTTCGGCGATGGCGCTCCACAGTTCCTCAATGGTTC
>Ga0056109_1000501_pt1 | contig 10724 bp, 5 predicted proteins | sample WorMetG1BERMUDA2_FD_80077 | JGI IMG/M metagenome (GOLD analysis project Ga0056109, IMG submission 80077) | Marine gutless worms symbiont microbial communities from Max Planck institute for Marine Microbiology, Germany - Inanidrilus... ...
CGCTGCCGAAGATCAATCCCGTACGCCCAGCCCATGAAAACCTCCCTGGCTAAAAACACCAGGGCAGGGAATCAGACATCGGTTAAAAACGATTCTACGTTCGTCAAATGTGCTCTAGCCGCTACTCGCCGATCTTGATCACCACCGGCATCTTGCCGCCCTCGCTGCCGTCCGGGCGGGTCACCGCGACGTAGTAGACCAGCTGCTTGTCGGTCTTGCGGATGCGCGGGTTGTCGCGCATCTTCGGCCCGGTCGCCTTTTTCGAGAACTTGCCGCCGCTGCGCTTGACGTACCAGGTGATGGTGCCCTCGCCCTCGGTCAGCTCGGCCTCGAGCTGGATCTTGACCGCCTCCGAGCTGCGCTTCGGCGTCGGTAGCGCCGCCACCGGCTTGACCACCAGGCCGGCGTTCGGATCCATCGACTTGGTCGGGTCGTACATGGCGATGTAGCTGCTCGAGATCGGTGCCGCGAAGGTGGCGTTGGCGTTGATGCCGGCGTGGTCGAACAGGCCGGCGAACCACAGCTCATTGCCCCGCACCGCATGGCGCACGATCGGCGCCACCACCTGATCGCGGTGCGCCGGCATCAGGCCGCCGCCCAGCGCCTTGATCTCGCCCGTCGTGGTATCCAGGATCGCCACCCCGTTCAGCGGCCGCCAGTGATTGTCGTACTCGAAGGCGCCGGACAACAGCGGCTGCGTGCGCCCCTCGTCGAGCCAGGTCATCTGCAGCGGATCGCGCGAGAAGCCGCCGATCTTGGTCGGCCCCTCCCATTTGTCCGTCTCCGGATTCCAGCGCGCGATACCATAGGTCTCGACCCGGTCCTTGATCGGCAGGGTGTGCATGTCCAGCACGGCGAGCGTGCCGACCGCGTACAGCCGCCCCTGGGTATCCATGGTGATGTCGCGGATCTGAGGGAAGTCCTTGCGCAGGAAACCGCCGAACAGGTCGGGCCGGTGCGGCAGTCCGGGATAACCGTTGGGAAAATGCTTCTCGTCGACCCAGGCGGTCTTGATGCTGCTGCCGATCGGCACCCAGTCCTGCGCCGCGTGGTCCCACTTGGCGATGTTGTAGACCCGCATGTTCGTTTTGGTCGGGGTCGAGCCGTTGAAGGCGAAAGTGCCGCCGATGTAGATGTCGACCGGATCCTTGGTCTCGTCCAGGTACAGCGTCTGGAACACCTTGCGCGGCTTGTTCGGGTCCTCGACCTTGATGTCGTGGCCCATCGGGTGATAGGCGCCGGTCTTGTCGACCCGGATCACCGCGGCGATGTCGCGCGGATATTCGTAGGTCTCGTTCTCCAGCCCGGTGGCGCCGATCATGTACATGTCGCCGGTCTTGGCGTGCCATTCGATGTCGCGGATTGTGCCGCCGCCCTGGGCGACGGCGTGGCCGATCACCTCCTTGCCCTTGAAGGTGCCCTTGAACGGGCTCCAGGTCTTCGCCGCCGGGTCGTAGATCGCCAGGCCCTTGAACTTGGGCAGGCCGCCGAACACCCAGACCTTGCCGTCGTGGATCTTCATGCCGCGCGGCGCCGCGTCGGGTCCGATGACCTTGCCGTGCTCCTCCCAGCCGAGCTTCTCCCAGCCGCGCTCGGCGTTGTAGGACCAGACGTACCAGCGCTCCTTCGGCGTCGCCGGATAGTTTCCGGCGAAGTACAGCGTGTCGCCAAGCCAGCCCATCGCCACCGTGTCCGGCGGGCCGGTGCCGGCGTCCATGCCGGTCGTGGCCGTGTGCGCCGGCTGGTCCGGCCGCTTGCGCCGGGGCGGCGCGCCGAAACCGCGCGACCAGTGCTCGTTGCCGGTCGACAGCGCCGCGTCGGTCGGCGCCGGCGCCGGCGGCTTGGCCTTGGTCGCCGGCTTCGCCGGGTTCTTGGTGAAGTCGATGCCATCGTTCCAGCGGGCGATGAACCAGGATTCGAACTTCTTGTTCTTCTTCTGCTCGTTCTCGACGCCGATGTAGCGGAAGTCGCCGGCGAAGTTGACGTCGTTGCCGGCGACGGTCATGCGCACCTCGGGGAAGGTCAGGGTCGCCAGGCCGGAGCCGAGCTGCGCCCATTCGCCGGTGGCCGGGTCGAACGACATCGCCGAGGCCGCCGGGTCGCCGTTCTTGAAGCCCTCGAAGTAGCCCTTGCCCTTGCCGCGGCCGCCGAACGAGCCGGCGAAGTAGATCTTGCCGTTGTCGGCCTTGGCGATCGACCAGACCTCGCGCCCGACGCCGCCCTTGCCGGTCGGGTCGATCCACTTCTGTCCGGCGGCGTCCCACTTGGCGATGCCGCGCAGGGTCTCGCCCGATTTCTTGCCGCCCGAGAAGGCGCCGACGATCCACAGGTCCTCGCCGTCGAGCAGGAAGTCGAGCACGTGCACGGAGTCGAAGTGCATGAAGTCGCCGGCCCGCTGCAGGGTATCCTCGTGATGGATCGTCTTCTCCCTGGGAAAGGTGGTCCAGCCCTTGCCTTCCTGCCAGGTGGCGATGCCGGGCGAGAAGCGCGCGGTGGATTTCGACACCTTCGGTGTCAGGCCGTTGCCGCCGGTGTATTGGAATTTGCCGGCGACGTAGACAGTCGACGGCGTGGTCGAGGTGTCGACCTTGAGCCGCCGCGGGAACGCCTTGACGCCGTTGACCCCGGGCGACATCGGCTTGTAGGCGCCGGTGTCGAAGTCGTAGCGGTGGATCTTCGGGCTGCCGTCCTCCTCCTTGCCGGTCAGGATGCCGGCGAAGGTGCCGCCGATGTACAGGTCGTTGCCCTTGGGGTCATACGCGATGGCATGCACCGAGCCGGTCTCCGACACCGTGCCGTTGTACTGGAAGCTGCCCAGCGGCCGCCAGCGGTTGGCCGTCGGCTCCTTGGGATCGTAGACGGCAATGCCGTTGACCCGGTGGTACCGCGTGCCGGTCAGGTTCTCGACCCGCTGGAAACCGCCGCCCACGACGATGCGGCCGTCGGGCAGGAACAGGAAGTCGTCGATCTGGTTGTCCGACCCGGCGCCGCCGTTCTGGTTGTGGAAGTAGGCGTGCACCTCGTAGCCGTCGGTCGGCGACCAGGTCCACAGGTGCCAGGACTCGTTCTGCTGGCGCTTGCGCATGTCGCGCGCGCTGACCCCGGCGTCCCACTTGCCGGCCATCCACAGTTTGCCGTCGTGCCACTTGACCCGGTTAATCTTCGGCTTGGTGTTGCCGTCGGCCAAACCCGTCGCCGGACTCATCGATTGGGTGTTGCGCGGTTTCTTGAACTGCAGCGACCAGTGCTCGTCGCCCGGCGCCGCGACCGCCAGGCCGCCCAGGCCGAAGACCACCATCAATACGAAGACACCCAGAGCCCGCGTCATATCCATCTCCCACGTCAGTGGAAGCCGCCCTGATGTCTGCGTCCCAAAAATGACCTCGTTGTCAGGCCCCCGTTCGGGCCCGATGCGTATGTTCTTCCCTCACCATATTGTTCATTGGTCTTGGTCGAAGAACGTCGGCAACTCCCTGGTTCGGCATTGTTTTGATGATATTCTACATCAAGGTTGCACATCGGGGTAGTCAGGTCGTGTTCATGACCGGACCCCGGGGTATGAGGACCCGCATGGGCAACACCTGCACCACGAGACGAGGCATCGTCCGGGCTTTCGCCCTGGCGTTGATTCTGGCGCTGCCGGCGGGACAGGCGCCGGGGCAATCCAAGGCCCTGGTCGACAGCTATCAGAAGGTCCTCGGCCTGGCCAAGCAGGGGCGCTTCGCGGAAGCGATCCCCCATGGTATCGAGGCCCTGTCGCTGGGCCTGAAGGAGCTGGGCCCCGAGCATCCGCAAACCGCCGACCTGGCCGCCAACCTGGCCTACCTGTACAGCTCCGCCGGCCAGCCGGACAAGGCCGAGCCGCTGTTCCTGCGCGCCCTGCAGGTCAAGGAGAAGGCGCTCGGCCGCGACTCGCCGCGCCTTGTCAGCCTGCTCGGCAGCCTTGCCGGGTTCTACCGCGCCACCGGCCGGCCGACCAAGGCGATCCCGCTCTATCGGCGCCTGCTGGCGATCCGCGAGAAGGCCCAGGGCGCCGAGCATGCCGACGTCGCGAAGGTGCTCGACGACCTGTCGACGCTGATGTTCAACGCCGGGCGCTACCGCTACGCCGAACCGCTGTTCCGCCGCCTGGTCGAGCTGCGCGGCAAGCTGCACGGCGCCGAGCACACCCAGACCGCGGTGGCGGTCAACAATCTGGCGGCGCTGTACCAGCGCCTCGGCCGCTACGACGACGCGCGGCCGCTCTATGAGCGGGCGCTGAAGGTCTACGAGCGCGCGTTCGGCCCCGAACACCTCGAGGTCGCGACCACGCTCAACAACCTGGCACTGATGCACCAGGAGAACGGCGACTTCACCGCCGCCGAGCCGCTGTACAAACGCTCGCTGGCGATCCGCGAGGGCAAGCTGGGGCCGGACCACCCGATGGTCGCGCATTCGCTGAACAACCTGGCGCTGCTGCGCAAGGAGCAGGGCCGCTACGGCGAGGTCGAGGCGTTGTACAAGCGGGCCCTGGCGATCACCGAGAAGGCGCGCGGGCCGGACCATCCCGACGTCGGCACGGTGCTGAACAATCTGGCCGGCGTCTATGTGCGCGACGAGCGCCACGAGGAGGCGGCGGAGCTGTACCGCCGCGACCTGGCGATCCGCGAGAAGACCTACGGCCCCGACCACCCGCTGCTGGCGGCGACCCTGAACAACCTCGCCGTGCTGCACCAGGAGATGGAGGACCTGGACGGCGCCGGCGAGGTGTTCCAGCGGGCGCTGGCGATCCAGGAGCGCAGCCTGGGCGCGGCGCATCCGCGCGTCGCCTCGGCGCTGAACAACGTCGCCCGGGTGTTCCGCGCCAAGGGCCTGCTGGCCGAGACCGAGCCGCTGTACCGGCGGTCGCTGCAGATCATGGCCGACAGCTTCGGCGCCGAGCACCCGCGGGTCGCGGCGACCCTGGTCAACCTGGCCGGCCTGCAGCGGCTGCGCGGCAAGCCGGACGGGGCGCTGGCAACCGTGCGCCACGCCACCGCCATCAACCGCGCCCGCGCCGCCCGCGGCGACGGCGCCAAATCGGCCGGCTCGCTGGCCGAGCAGCGCGCCAACCGCGCCGGCTACCTGGCCCATGTCGAAGTGCTGGCCGAGCGCCCGGACGCCGACGCCCAGCTGATCGACGAGGCCTTCCAGGTGGCGCAGCTGGCCCGCGCCACCGGCACCGCCGGCGCGGTGGCGCGCATGTCGGCGCGTTTCGCCGCCGGCGACGACCGGCTGGCCAAGCTGGTGCGCACCCGCCAGGATGCTGTCGAACTGTGGCGCCTGCTCGATGCCCGCCTGCTCGAGGCGGCGAGCCGGCCGCCGGACCGGCGCGATCCGCAGCGCGAGAAACAGATCCGCGCAAAGCTTCGCGACCTGGAGGGCAAACTGGCGCAACTGGACAAGCTACTCGCCGGCGAGTTTCCGTCCTACGCCCAACTCGCGGCACCAAGTCCGGCCGAGATCGCCTCGGTGCAGAAACTGCTGGCGCACGGCGACGGCCTGATCGCCTATCTCGCCGGCGGACAGGAGACCTACCTGTGGGTGCTGCGCCGCGACCGGGTCCGCTTCTTCCGCCTCGACATCTCGGCCGAGGACCTGGACGCCACGGTCGAGGAGCTGCGCGAGGGCCTGATTCCGGAACCCGGCGAAGACGTTCCAGCCTTCGACGCGCCGCTGGCCCATGACCTCTACCAGGTCCTGTTCGCCGCCGCCGAAACCGCGCTCGACGGCGTACGTCACCTGTACGTGGTCCCCGACAGCGGCTTGCAGAGCCTGCCGCTGGGGGTGCTGATCAGCGCCGCGCCGAGCGGCGATTTCACCGACTTCTCGGGCTACCGCCACGGCCGCTGGCTGGCCCGCCGCTATGCGCTCACGGTGCTGCCGTCGGTCGGCGCCCTGCCGGCATTGCGCCGGTTCGCGGCGCGGGCGCGGGCGGGCAAGCCCTTCGTCGGCTTCGGAGATCCGCGCCTGGCGCCCGAGGGCGGCGAGACGCGCGGCATCGACGCGACCGCCCTGTTCGCCCGCGGCGGCATCGCCGACGCCGATGCCGTGCGCGCGCTGCCCTCGCTGCCGGATACCGCCGGCGAACTGAGCGCGATCGCCGGACTGCTGCGCGCCGGCGAGCAAGACGTGATCCTCGGCGCCGCGGCGACCGAGCCCAGGGTCAAGGCCACCGACCTGTCGGACACCCGGGTCGTCGCCTTCGCCACCCACGGCCTGGTCAGCGGCGATATCTCGGGCCTGGCCGAGCCGGCGCTGGTGATGACCCCGCCCGAGAAATCGACGGCCGCCGACGACGGCCTGCTGACCGCCAGCGAGGTGGCGCAGCTCAAGCTGAACGCCGACTGGGTCATCCTGTCCGCCTGCAACACCGCCGCCGACGACGGCAGCCCGGGCGCCGAGGGGCTGTCGGGCCTAGCCAAGGCGTTCTTCTACGCCGGCAGCCGGGCACTGTTGGTGTCGCACTGGCCAGTGGTCTCGGAATCGACCGTGCGCATCACCACCGGCATCTTCCAAGCCCTCGAAGCCGAACCCGCGATCGGCCGCGCCGAAGCGCTGCGCCGCGCCCGCCTGGCGATGATCGACGATGCGGCCAAACCGCACTTCGCCCACCCGATGTTCTGGGCGCCCTTCGTGGTCGTCGGGGACGGGGGATAAAACTCCAGGGATTCGGGTTCTCTAACCGACCACCTGCATCGTGAACGAGGCATGCTCCAGGTCCTCGGCCATTTCCTCACCCTGCTCCTCGATGTCCTCGTCATCGGCCTCGTGGCACCAGACGATGTTGATGTCGCGGCCCCGTCCGGCGGCGGCATCGAGGCTGTCCATCAAGTGCAACAGCACCCTGGCGGCGGTGCTGTTGAAGTAGCGCATGCTGAAGGTGAAGGTGACCTGTCCGTCGCCCATGGCGGCGAAATGGTCATCCAGCTTCGCCATCAACGGCTCGAAAAACTCGCGCGCGTCCTCGCGGAAAAACATGCCGCTGATCGCGAACGCGCCCGCATCGAAATCGAGACTGATTTCGGGAGAGTTCTTGGTTCCTGCGATCTCTACCTTTTCCGCGGCCCCAACGTCCTCCTAAACAACCGCCCGCACGAAGAAATAGGCGCGCTCGGCATCCGCGTCGGCGAAATGGAATTCGAATCCATGCCGGGCGCGGCGCGCGATGTCGATGGAACCGACCCCCGCCCCCTTGCTGCCGGCGGGCGTCTCGCCGCGCAGCACGTCCTTGTATACCGTCCTGAGCTGTTCTTGCTCCATTTCCCTGATCCGCGTCAAGTGCTCGCGCAGCCGCTCGACCTCGCCGCGCGCGACCATGTTGCCACCCTGGACATAGCAGCGACCGTCGGCCTCGCCGACCGCCAGCATGCCATGGCGCAGCTCGCTCGGCGGGTCGCCGTCCTGATGCAGCACGTCGGCCGAGTAGCGGATGATGTTCTGCGCCAACTCGACGAAAATGGCGAAGACGGCGCGCGAGACCGATCGCTCGACCTCGGACATCACCATACGCTGGCGCAGGGTCGTGCCGATGCCCAGCAGGATGTCCTCGCTGAGGTAGCCGCTGTAGAAGAAGATCACGCCCTGATCATCGAGGTCGTACTGCACCCCGCCGAGGGCCTGGATCGAGATGTCCTTGCTCATATCAGGCCACCTTGAAGCCGATGATGGCGACGTCGTCGAGCCGTTCCTCGTCGCCCTGGAAGTCATCGATGGCGCCGCGGATGGCCTCCTTCTGCGCCGGCAGCGGCGCCTCGTGGACCTCGAGCAGCAGGTTGCCGAACCGCCGCTTGCCGAAGCGGCGCTGCGTCTCGGCGCCGATCTGATCGACCGCGCCGTCGGTGGTCAGGTAGAACACCGCGCTGGGACTGAGGTCGATGTGCACCTCGCTGAACTCGAAGGCGCTGGCGATCTCGCGGTAGCCGATGCCTTTCTTGTCGCCCCTGTGGCGCCGCACCTCGCCGCCGTCGACCACGAACAGGTCGAAGCGCGCGCCGACGAAGGTCATCGAACGTCTGTCGGCGGCAATGAAGCAGGCGCCGAGTTCCAGGCCGTTGTCGGATTCCGCCTCGGCGCGGTCCTGCCCGAGCGTGCGCTGGACGTGCCGGTGCATGCGCCCGACCAGGTCGCCGACGGCGCCGGGCGGGGTCTCGACCAGGGCACGGTCGAGCGCGCCGGTCGAGATCAGCGTCATGAAGGCGCCCGGCACCCCGTGACCGGTGCAGTCGCCGAGGATCAGCAGCACGCCGTCGCCCCAGTCGTGGCACCAGTAGAAGTCGCCGCCGACCACGTCGCGCGGGCTCCAGATGACGAAATGCTCGCCGAACGCCTCGGTCAGCACCTGATCGCCCGGCAGCACCGAGCGCTGGATCCGGCTGGCGTACTTGATGCTGCCCGAGATCACGTTGTAGGCGTCGCCCAGTTCGGCGGTGCGCTCCTCGACCAGACCCTCGAGCCGGTACTGGTGCGCATCCAGGTGGTCGCTGGTGCGGTAGAAGAAGAACACGAACAGCACGAAGCCCGCCGTGGTGCCGCCGGCGAACAGCGCCAGCTTGCCGGCCTGTTGCGAAAAGTCGAGCGACGGCGCGTAACCGGCGATCAGGTTGATCGGAAACGGCGACGCGGCGATGGCGGCGAAGTTGAGCTCGCTGCCGGCGGTCTTCTGCTTCGAGGCGATGATCTCGCGGAATTTGACCCCGGAGGCGGCCAGGGCGTCGTCCAGTTCCTTCTGGTAGCCGTCGTCCTCGATCCGCTGCGAGCGTCCGGAGACCAGCACCCGGCCGGCGTTGTCGACCAGCGCCGAAACCGCCACCTCGTCGCCGGTGGCGCCCTGGATCAGTTGCGTCATCTTCGCCGAATTGAGGAACACCACGGCGAACAGCTTGTGGCCCTCGAAGGCGATGCGCTGTGTCAGCGGCAACAGCCGGATGCCCGAGTTCTTGCCGACGATCTCCCTGTGCACGACCAGCCGGGCCGGAAACAACCCCTTCTTGCGGCCCATGCGCTGGATCGCCTCGGCCGGGATGTCGTCGGCATGGAAGCCGGCGCGCAGCAGGATCCTGCCCTTCTCGACCAGGGCGAAGCCGAACAGCTCGGGCACGTTGATCAGGAAGGATTCAAAATTCTTCTCGGCCCATTCGTCGGCCTCGGCACCGACCTGCTTGCTGGCTCGGGCCTGCATTTGGGTGATCACCTCGGTGTACAGGATCAGGTTGCGCAGCTGGTCCTTCAGCACCAGCAGGCTGGCCGAGACCTGACGGTCGACCCGGTCGTTCTCGGACTGCACGTCCTTGTCCAGGGAATAGGCGTACAACCCGATCATCGCCAGCAGCACCACCGCGACCACCACCGTGACGACATAGAACGTCCGCCGGTTGGCGTTGCGCGACGGCGCTTCACCGCCGACGGCCTCAGAAACCTCGGCTGATTCAGTTCTGGACAATTTCCGCGACCGAATGATGTCCGGCGAGATCTCCAGCCCCAGTTCGTTGACCACCGACATGTTGACCACGACGCCGAATTCCTCGGGCGCGTCGATCGACAGGTCGGCCGGCTTGGCACCGTCGCGCAGGATCTTTTCGGCCAGCACGGCGGCACGCTTGCCGGTCTGGCGGTATGACACGCCGACCCCGATCGCCGCCTTGCCCTTGCGCACCGGGTTCTGCCCCGACGAGAAGATCGGCAGCCCCAGCTTGACCGCAGCCTCGGTGAAAGCGTTCGAATGCGCGTTCAGCATCGAGCTGGGCGGGAAGTAGACGACCTCGGCGCCGGCCGCCTTGAGTTTTTTCAGCGCCGCCGCCAGGGCGTTTTCCGCCGCCCCCCCCTTCGCCGAGGTGACCGGTTCGACGATGATCTCGACCCCCAAGTCGCCGGCCGCACGGCGCATCGCCTTGACCGAATTGGTGACGTTGACCTCGTCGGAATTGGCGACGATGCCGAGCTTGATGAACTTCAGGCTGTCCATCGCCACCGACAGCTGCTGCTGCTCGGTCAGCACGTAGCGCACACCGGTGACGTTGCGCCCCGAGGACTCGTAGTTGGGCACCAGCTTGCTGCGCTGCGGATTGGTCGGGAACATGAACACCGCCGGGATGTCGGTGACGTTGCGCGCCGGGTCGACGGCGTCGTAGGTGCCGAGGATGCCGACGCTGACCGAGGTGCCCCAGGTCACCACCAGGTCGGGCTTCAGCTTCTTGATCTCGGCAACGAAGCCCGGCAGCTTCTTCTTGTCGCGCGCCGCGTCGCGATGGATCAGCTTGTACTTCAGGCCGCGGTTGTCGAGATATTCCTTGAACCCCTCGCAGCCCTGTTCGAAACCGCGCCAGGTGACCAGGTAGATGTTCTTGATCCCGTCGGCGGCGGTGGCCGGGTAAAGCGTGACGGAAGTCAGCAGGACGAATACGGCGACGAGCAATGCGCGCAGCGCGATCATGGCGATCTCCCTGGTAATTCCGGATCGCGCCGGCATCGACACCGATCCGGATTTGCTAATGGGATGGACCGGCTGCTTCCCCCAGCGGGTTAGTCTGCGAAGACTTTGACCTGCGCAGAGAGGAGCAGCACCCCATGGTCACGACATCGTACAAGGACATTCCCGCTCTTTCGTCGATCGGCGTCGACATCGGCAAAGACGTTTTCCACATCGTCGGTTTTGATCCAGACGGGAAGATCGTACTCCGCCGGCAGATCAAGCGCTTGGCGCTGGC
>Ga0056109_1000503_pt1 | contig 10640 bp, 3 predicted proteins | sample WorMetG1BERMUDA2_FD_80077 | JGI IMG/M metagenome (GOLD analysis project Ga0056109, IMG submission 80077) | Marine gutless worms symbiont microbial communities from Max Planck institute for Marine Microbiology, Germany - Inanidrilus... ...
AAATACAGTCGCTAAATAACTTTCAAGGATCTTCTACAGACACCCCGTTGAGTATCGCCCCGTGTTCGTCCTAACACAATAAGCGATCTAACTGATAGCTGTGAGACAGAAACGGTTGAGATAACCTAACTGAATAATTTTTGCCTATTCCGTCTATCGCATACAAGGGAATTACTTGTACATGTAATAAGAAACAGGACTAGACAGACAGAACTGTTTACAGCGAGTTTACTGGCTAGTGGACGGCTAGAGCCTTCTCCTCGACTTCTTTCACATTAATTCGAAGAAAATCGACGAGCGCCAAAATCGACGAAATTCGAAGAAATTCGACGAGCACAAAAGTCGAAGAAATTCGAAGAAAGTCGAAGAGCACGAAAGTCGACGAAAATCGAAGAGCACTTAAATCGAAGAAATTCGACGAACACGGAAGTCGAAGAAATTCTAAGAAAATCGACGAGCGCCAAAATCGACGAAATTCGAAGAAACTCGACGAAGTATTTCCGTCAGTTTTTAACTACTATAACGTAGTGCAACTTTACCAATAACGTCTGACGCGTCCTGCAACGATTACAACTCCGTGCTACGACGATTTCAGACTACGACTACATCATGGGTCAGCTTCTGAGCCTGATGGTACTTGGGGACATTGTAGCAGCTGATGCTAATGCTGGCAGCGAACGACAACAACAGATGGAACAGAGCGCAGCAGGGAACAGTTCATCACGTACTCAGTACCGCACAGCTCACGACGACGAAGGGGATGATTGGGAGACGGACAGTGATAGACATGGCGTTCAATATACCGGGTCTACGGATCCGGGACTTGTGACCCTGAGATGGAGCTGCAACGACGGAGCTATTACTCCCACCGAGCGCCGCCAAGAAGATAACTTCGACGAGGACGGTGCCGGGCAACGTAGTGAGGAACTTCTTCACTATGATCCGCCTTCGCTGAGGTCTTGGTCGTATCCCGTGCATACACACAGGATTGGACTCGACGGAAGTGAGCGTCCGGTCGTTGGCAGCAGTGGATTAAAGGATCTGGGGGCAAGCGGCAGAGAAGACGAACACCTCCAACTGATGCGGATCATGGACATTCCAGACAGAGATTCAAGACTACAATCTCTGCGGCGCTATTTGGCCGACGCTGAAGTCGAGGTGGAACGAAGGATTAGAAGAGACGAAGAGCCGCCTGACCCCCGGCTCGCCACAAATGGCGCCCAACGTGGGGCTGCCGTTGAGAATGAAGCAGATAGAAGTAGCGACAGTCAGAGAAGCCGTGCCAACGCCATAAATGGTGCCCGGTATGGGGCAGCCAGCTTTATAACATCGGAAGTTCGAACATCGATGGAGATCGGGGATCAACGACGACCGAGTCTGGCGTCCAGTGAGTCGAGTTCCGCCAGAGGAGATGATGCAAAGAGGACGAAACGTGGAGATGATCGAGTTACTTTCATGGATCGACTAGGCGCACGTGAAGAGGTGACTGACAGCGAAGACTACAGGAGTTCTGCTTCAGAAGTTCATCGACAAATGACGATTCGATCAGCTAGAGGAAGAGAGACGCCGTTACCCGACACTGATGTCCCTGTAAGTGAGCATGGATCAGCGACGTCAGTAGTCGACCAACACCGACTACGCTCTGCAGTCGTTGCGATATCACAACGTCGAAGTCTTGAAACGGCGAGTGCGTCAACGAAGAATCAAAACGAAAAATCAGACGAAGATCGATCTGAACGAAAAGGAGCAGAAGTTGGTCATACGTCATGTCGAAGAGGTCCACCTCCGGACGACGACGGTGGAGGAGGTGATTCTTCAAGCAGCAGCAGTGATGACAGAAAAAGAGGCAACGATGGAAGAAGAAACGATAAGCGTGAAGATTCAGATAAAGATGAGAAGGAACATGATGACATAAGAGGAAGAGGTCGTAAACGACGCGAGAGCACTTCTCGTTCCCCATCACAAAGACGACACCGTCGAAAGTGTGGATGGAAGTCTTTTAAAGGACGTCAGAGAGATGCGAGCTCATCAGTTGATCGACACTCTAGTCATCGTAAGCGCCGACACCAGATTAAGGTTGACAAATACGACGGGTCATCATGTGTCGAAATGTTTCTGTGTCAGTTTGAAGATATCGCTGATTATAACGACTGGAATGATGACGACAAGCTCGCACATCTCAAAGCTGCCTTGACAGGATCAGCGAAGTATCTTATGGCAGAGTCGAAAGGATTGTTGTATGAAGACATGAAAGAGAAACTCAGGAGAAGATACAGCAACCGAGAGCAGCAAGAAAGATTTAAAGTTGAACTCCGCACGAGGAGGCGAAGAGCTGATGAGAGTCTTCAAGATCTGTCTCATGATGTCGAGAGACTGGTGGCATTAGCCTATCCAGACACGTCGCCGGACATGCGTGATATCCTCGGGAGAGACGCTTTCATCGATGCTTTAAACAACGCTTCGCTTGAGTTTAAGATCAGAGAAAAAGAAACACCGACGATGGCTAAAGCACTGACTACGGCGATGAGGCTAGAAGCACTCTACAAGTCGAAGAAGACGACTGATGAGTTCACGAAGCCTCGGCTTGCTCGTCAGGTTCAGCAGAAGCTTAAACCCGACGGGGCCGCCGATCGATCGACTGGATTTGGAAATAACGAGTCGACACTTGGAGCGATGAGTTCAGGAAATGATCAAGCGGCCAAGTCTGGAAAGAGGAATGAGAAGAAGAGTGGAAATAAGCAAGTCGCAGCAGCAGTACGACAAGATTCAGGGACGACTTAAGTGTGAGGATGACGGACGTAAGTTCGAGAAGGAATTTGACGAGAAGTTTCAACAGCTAGAGTCGAAGATGATGGAGTCACTAACTCAACAGATGAACGTCATGTTCTCAAAGTTCCAGGCTGGTCAGCAGGGGCAGCCACGGCGAACACCGACATTACCACCGATGCAGACTTCGGTACCACGGCAATCTGCACCGCATTCTGGTAGCGGAGTTAACAGTCAGCACCAACCATTCTTCTGTTACGAGTGTGGAGGACCAGGGCACATAGCCCGAAATTGCCAGAGAAGACGAGAAGCTATGACTCAAGATTCAAATCAGCCGCCAGACAGAGTCAGAATGACCAACCAACGGTCATATGTCGCAAGATGCAACGGCGACAGATTTCGGCTCGGAAGGCAACTAGGAATGAGAAGACCAAGAGAGCGGATTGTCAGTGCAGCTGAAGAAGAGTTTGCATCGAGTCGTGTCTACTTGCAGATGAAGATAGCAGGGAAAGACTACGGAGCATTATTAGACACGGGTTGTGAGGTCACGGTTATTCCAGCGAAGCTCGTGAGGCGACGTCAACTTCAACGGACGACGAGAAGTCTCATTGCGGCTAATGGAACACAGATTCCGATCCTGGGCACAACGATCAAAGCCTACGTCGGCAGCTCTTCCGTGACCATCAGCGGCCTCGTATCAGAGCACGTGGTCGAAATCATGCTTGGAATCGATTGGCTGAGAGAGAACGAGGCTCAATGGGATTTCGTTCGAGAGGAAGTTACTATCCACGGAGCGACATATCGGCTCGCGGCAAGGAGAACCCGAGGGCAATGGTGCAGACGTGTCATAGCAGCACAGGACATCACCATCCCTCCGTGTTCACAACTGGACGTACCGACCAAGGCACTTTACCGCCAGCTACATACTTCTACAAAACCGATGCATGAAGAAGTCTCGTGGGCTACGGAAACTTCTGAAATCAGAAGAGGACTGTTAGTTGCACGGACTCTACTGCCGAACAGAGCTGATGAGATTCCAGTTCGTGTGCTCAACGCATCCAACACGCCAGTTCACCTGAATCGTGGAACGTTTGTCAGCGAACTTCTTCCAGTCACTCCAATGGCAGATCAACAGAGTCAACAGAAGAAAGACGTACTGACGGAGAAGGAAATCATAGATGATATCGTGTCAAGGGTTGACGAGGAAGTTTCTGTCGACATCAAGAAGAAGCTGAGAGATGTCCTGAATCGATATTCGACTGTGTTCTCGAGAGGAGAGTATGATCTTGGATGGACAAATCTTGTGACGCATCGAATCGACACAGCGGATCATCGACCGATTCGCCAACAGCTACGTCGATATCCGCCAGCCCATCTTGAAGCGATCGACGAACACTTGAATGACATGCTGACTCAGGGTGTCATCGAGCCTGCGGCAAGCCCATGGGCGTCTAACATTGTTCTCGCAAAAAAGAAAGATGGAAGTTTGAGATGCTGCATAGATTTCCGCCAAGTCAACGACATCACGCGGAAGGATGCTTATCCACTTCCACGCACGGATCAATGTCTAGACGCTATGAACGGCAGCTGTTGGTTCTCGACGTTCGACTTGAGAAGCGGGTTTCACCAGGTCGCTTTAGCGGCAGAAGACGCAGACAAGACGGCATTCATCACCAGAAGAGGGATGTACAGGTTCAGAACTATGCCGTTTGGCCTCTGTAATGCTGTCGCAACATTTCAGCGCCTGATGGACCTGGCACTTACTGGATTGAACTTCGAGATATGTCTTGCATATCTCGATGACATCATCCTGCATTCGAAGACACTCGAGGAACATCTTCACAGGCTTGAGATGCTACTTCAGCGACTGCAAGGAGTCAACCTGAAATTAAAGCCGAATAAGTGTTCTCTGATGCAGAAGAAGGTCGTCTTTCTTGGTCATGTCATCTCTGGAAATGGAATCGCGACAGATCCGGAGAAGATCAAGCTCGTGGAAGGATGGCCGACACCAACGAATTTGAAACAACTACGAGGCTTCCTCGGCTTGACAGGATACTATAGGAAGTTCGTGAAGGGCTACGCGCACATAGCGGGTCCACTGAACAGGCTCCTGAAGAAGGATCAAGTTTATGATTGGACGGAAGATTGTCAGAAGGCTTTCGACGCACTGAAGAAGGCACTGGTGTCACCGCCAATTTTGACATTGCCGAACGACAAAGATATGTTTGTGCTGGACACTGATGCCGCCGACGGTTCTATCGGAGCAGTCCTTAGTCAAGTGCAAGACGGAGAAGAGAGAGTCGTGGCATATGCAGGAAGAGCTTTGAATCGTAACGAAGTCAATTACTGCATCACTCGTAAAGAGTTACTTGCGATCGTTCACTTTACGAAGCTATTTCGGCAATATCTGCTCGGAAGGAAATTTATGATCCGGACCGATCATGCCGCTTTATCGTGGCTTCAGAAGACACCAGAGCGGGATCGGGCAGAATGCCCGTTGGCTCGAACAACTCGGAGAGTATGACTTTACGATCTGTCATCGCAAGGGAACATCACACTCCAATGCCGATGCTTTGTCGAGACATCCATGTCTACGAAGACCATCGTGTACGGCATGTCATCCGGTCAGCGAACAGACGACGTGTTCAGCAGCAACTGTTGAACGTCACTCTCAACCGGAAGAAGAACAATCGACCGACATGCTTGGCTGGTCGCCTGATGAAATTCGAGTAGGTCAACAAGAAGACTGTGAGATCAAGTTTATAATCGATCTCATGGAAGCTAACGATGAGAAACCTTCATGGGACGTTGTCGCTGACCGATCGGCTGATGTGAAAACGTTGTTCAATGAATGGGAGAGACTTGTGGTCGTTGAAGGATTGCTGCTGAGAAAATGGACTTCAACTACCTCGGCTACGAACAGAAGACAAGTCGTGATGCCTGAGAGGTACCGACAGGAATTTATTAGACTCGCGCATTCAGGAATGACAGGAGGTCATCTCGGCAAAACGAAGACACAAGAACAAATCAGCCTTCGTGCTTACTGGCCGTCCTGGAAATCTGATGTTTCACTCGAGCTTCAACGATGTGTCGAGTGTGCGCAGTACCACAGAGGGAAAGCACCTCGTCAGACGCCACTACGACCCTTTAATGCGGGAGAACCATTTGAAGTGGTATCCGTGGATATTACTGGCAAACATCCGAAGTCATCGAAAGGAAATGAATACTTTGTCACAGTTATCGACATCTTTTCGAAATGGGCTGAAGCTTATCCAGTGAGGACGCACACGGCTCCGATTGTCGCAAAAGTGTTGATTGACAATTTCTTCTCGAGATTCGGTATGCCAAGAAGAATTCTGACGGATCAAGGCAAGGAGTTCGAGTCAGTTCTTTTCAAAGAACTCTGTGAGAAGATGGAGATTCAGAAGATTCGTACGTCTCCTTACCAACCGTCCACAAATGGCTGTGTCGAGAGATTTCATCGGACGCTAAACGCGATGATTGGGAAAGTGATACAGTACGATCAACGAAACTGGGATGAATGTCTGCCAACAGTCATGGCGGCTTATCGTGCTGCCAAACACGAATCTACAGGATTCTCACCGAACAGGATGATTCTTGGTCGTGAAAACCGCGCACCGCTAGACCTTGTTCTGGGTGACATACCTGGTGAAGAAGATCGTTGTGAGAACTACGGCGACTTTGTCTACGAGAGACTACAGAGGATGAAGGAGTGCTACACTATCGCGAGAGAGCACCTGAAAGAAGCGGCTCGGAGAAGGAAAGACGACTATGATTCAACAGTTCATCCGAAGATGTTCGAGATTGGGCAATGGGTATGGTACTACTACCCACGTCGCTATCTTCATCGCACGCCGAAGTGGTGCAAGACCTATGACGGTCCGTTTCTCATCACTAAGGTGATCGCACCGTGTGATTACGTCATCCAGAAGACTTCGAGATCAGCACCTATCACCGTTCATCGTGATAAACTGAAGATATGTCACGGAATGACACCTAAGTCATGGCTGACTGATGTAAGCCAAGAAGTCCGGCATGACGAGCGGCCGCAGGATGGACAAGAAAACGACAACGCGTCTCGAAGTGGAGTTCATGAATCTGCGCGACGAGAAGAACTAAATCGACAACCAACGCGACGACACGACCGAAGACGACAAGATGTGGTCAACTACGAAGATGGAGCAATCGAGACACAGAGCGTGCTGCCACCGCGCAACCGCAGAATTCCACCTCGTTTCGATGGCTTCCAGATGTGAAAGGAGAAGAGCTCGGGTACAGGCGACTCTAGGTCGAGTCGTTCACGGCATTGACGACCGTGCCCTGCTGGAGTCTATAGCGTCGGTTAGACACATCGACGTCATCAAAGAGGACAGGAGTCGAGACAAGACAGACTAGACGGGGACAGAATTGATATTCTGTAAAAAAAAGTATTGACTTTTTGATCATAAACACATATGATCATTATGTTGCAGTTGATAGAAGAATGAAGAAAACGAGAACCCGGCGACCTACCGTTAACTACAAGAGATGTGAGGAGTGTGACATCACTGTCTCCAAAAGTAATTGGTCCAGGCACAGACGCGCTCATGAAGTCTACGGCGGTAACAGAGTTCCGCGCGGTAGGCCGCGCACTCGATGTGTACGTTCCCAGCAGCTCGACATCCACAACGTTAGCCTGGAGAAGCAAGCGATTATCAGAATGGTCGCAAGAAGATTATACACGCTAGAGAACCTTGGAGTCCCGGTCTACGCACAGTTGGCCATCATACACGAAGAATTTCCGACTCTGACGGCACACACTCGTCAAATTTGCCAGACCATGGCGAAGACAATACTTTCTGCCGTGAAGAACGAAATTCGTACTGCGCTTCCCTACATGAGATGTCATTCACTTGGAATTGGAATCGGACGTGCATCGACAGAGATCATGCCGGCAACTGAATCCAGCTCGATGTCATTGATCCCTCCTTCCGGCCAAGACACTGGCATCAACATCGAAAGAGAAGAAGAAAACCGGTTCGAGAACGAAGCTCAATCACCGGTAATTCAGCTTTACGAGACTGACGTCAACGATAATGAAGTCGTGAAGCGGGCTCTGCAGTTGGAGGCAACCACATCAACTCCTGCTGTTGAGAAGAAAGATGAAGAGAGAATCGCGACCACGAAATACAAGAGGAAGAAACGTACTACACATGAACGATCCACAAAGTATGACTCGATAGAGCTACTACCAATACCGCGGTTGACCAGGCAACAATCGGAGGAATCTCATATCCCCGTTGCTCCAGCGACACAGGCGGTTCGGATCAAGTCCGTAGCAGTACGTCACGATGATGCGAAGAAGAAGACAGGAGAACATACGTCCGTATCGGAAACGTTAGAAAGTGCGTCAAAGCACCAGTACGCTACTTCAACGGAAGTTCATGAAACTCAGCGAATTCACACAGGAAAAATGTCGCCCGTGGTACAAGGTCCAACCGCAAACGTCACAGTAACTGATAGACGACATCAAGAGACACATCGCGTTCTAGCCTCACCACGACGATCAACACCACTGACGTACGGAGGACGAGACCACCATACGCGGCAAGACAAGCGAGAGTCGCGCGACCGTTCGCCTTCCGCCGGTCGAGACCGTAAGGCTGCCAGGAGGTCAAGAGAACGTTCACGACCTAGAGAGTCGATACAATTTCGTCATGGCCACTCAAGAGATGACCGTGACTGGCGCCCACCCATAACGAACCGACAACAAGAGCAAGGACGGTTCGAGCTGGAGCGATTCAGACGAGAGATGCTCGATGAGTTGCGGAGAATGATACAACATTCCAAGAAGTAAAGAACCGGAGCCCGTTAAAGGAAGGGGCAGCTGCCTCTTAGCCCTATGGCCCTATGGACGGTATAGACGGTAATGGCCGAGAAAATTCTGTTCAGGAGAGGATTGCAAATGACTTCTACTGACACTTCGAACGATGCGATGCCGAACATTTCGTATTGCGTAGAGTGATAGTTGAAAACAGTGTCTACGCGAATACACTAAAATAAGTGTCACATGACACTACGTAGGGACACAATGTCATTTTCGGAATTTTTTTTAGTTTGTGGTGACTAACCATCACCAATTTCGGAGGCTACATAGTGGCCCTTAAACAGTATTGTATTGTCAGAAGTTTTCTGCTTCGTAGAGTTTGAAAAACGTCTAATTGATACGTTTCTGCAATGTTTGATTTGCTAAGTCATTTTTTTGTGCACACGATGCGTTTGATAACATTTACATGCTCATGTTTTATATACATGTACGTGTATTCGTGCTTCTGCACATAATTCGACATATTATGTCACCGTGTGGTATAACGTGTGTCGTCTCGATGGACATCACTTTTGAGACGATAACCGCTTCATGTTTATAGCTCGCTATCGTGTTACAGTCTCCTGCTTATGTTTTATGTTCATACGTTTACTTTGAGTCATTGCTCAGTAATCGATAGGCATTGTCGATACGTATGTGAGTAAGATATGCGGCAGAGTAGGTGAGTACGTAGATTGAGATGTTTGAACTTTGAAGTTAGGAAGTGAGTGGCCGTGCTCGGGGGCGAGCACTCGACGGTGCCGCCGATTGTGTGACAAATTGGTCACAGCGTATTGATATATTTCTTTTTGCATTTATTTGCTTACTTGGTGTTTTGAGCGAGTTATCAACGCCCACCACATTTTTTATGCATAATCGTCATATTTCATACGCTTAGCACATTAATCTAAGTAAGTTTCTACTGCCGCAACAGTTTCCGACAGTTTAGATTTACAATTTCTACGTAGAATGTGTAGATTGCGCGTATTTCTGACGTTTCGAGCGTTATGACTTTTTGTACACTGTACGAATGGCGTACGCGCTTTGGCGCCTGGTTTAAGCCTAGCCGCCCTATTAATTTACACGATTAATTCTTGTATAGATAGTGTAGATTTTGAGTTTACGTTCGAAATTCCTTAGTACGCCACTGGTACTGGGTACGCCATTCTTACCTTGTTATAGCTTCGGCCAATCGCGACGCTGCATTTCGTGTCCTACTTAATGACGTCAATGGTGACCCGGTTTCATCCAATCACGGTTCGATGGCAGGAGGTTCGCGGAATCGCGCGGCTTGCAGCGAGGAAAGAAAGGAGAAAAGATGGCGACCGATAGAGTTCTTAGCGAAGATGTTGAGTTTTTGAGCCCGAGTTTTAGATAGAAATTTCGATTGAATGTAGACGAAAATTGTTGTAAATGCAGCGTTAGACGTCAAAGAGTTGAGCGATAGGCGTTTTAAGTAGAAAAGTTGTAGAATTCGGACAGATTGATGTTGATTTGTTTGAGATACTGCTACTGTAGCATGTGAGTGATTTTCTGAAGTTGAATTAAACTACTTCTTGTGTTCATAGCGGCTTTTCATCGATAAAAATAATTATCGGAAGTGACACTGAACACATACCAGCGCTGTCAAGTTCCTGCAACCTGGAATAGCGATTTTGATATATTAGCGGTTTCCGTAGAAATTGTCATTTTGCCAAGAACTGCTTAATAACTGTCACCAATTAGTCTGGAAGTGAACAGAAAGTAATTAGAACTATTCTAGAACTGCTACGGAGGGAATACAGTCGCTAAATAACTTTCAAGGATCTTCTACAGACACCCCGTTGAGTATCGCCCCGTGTTCGTCCTAACACAATAAGCGATCTAACTGATAGCTGTGAGACAGAAACGGTTGAGCTAACCTAACTGAATAATTTTAGCCTATTCCGTCTATCGCATACAAGGGAATTACTTGTACATGTAATAAGAAACAGGACTAGACAGACAGGACTGTTTACAGCGAGTTTAC
>Ga0056109_1000505_pt1 | contig 10612 bp, 13 predicted proteins | sample WorMetG1BERMUDA2_FD_80077 | JGI IMG/M metagenome (GOLD analysis project Ga0056109, IMG submission 80077) | Marine gutless worms symbiont microbial communities from Max Planck institute for Marine Microbiology, Germany - Inanidrilus... ...
GAACCATTGAGGAACTGTGGAGCGCCATCGCCGAAGGGATCGAGAAAGTCACGCCCACCGAATGCGAGAACTTCTTCGCTGCCGCAGGATACGACCAGGATTAAATCGAATCCGCGCTAGGCACCGGCAAGGTCTGGTCAAGGCGACGACAGATCGCCGGACACACCAACACCCGAACCGTGGTGAACGAGGGAGGCATGCCATGACAGAGCAAACCATCGCGAACGACGTCGTCGAACTCGACGAGCTCGAGATCCTGGTCGTCGTCGACAACGAAACCGACACGCTGTCCAGCGTCGACGATGGCGTGCCGCAAATCCCCGAGGTGATCCACGTCGCCGCCCGGCGGCCGCCCGACCGGGTGCATGAAGGCCACGAATGCAAGGTCGTGCTCGACCAGCTCTGCTGCGGCTGCCACGGCCTGTCGGTGCTGCTGCGCGCCCGTTTGGACGGAAAAGAACGCTGCATGCTGTTCGACGTCGGCCCCTATCCCGACCTGTGGCAGGACAACGCGCGGCGCCTCGACGTCGACCTGGCCAGCATCGAGGTGGTGTTCCTGTCGCACTGGCATTTCGACCACAGCGGCGGTTTTCCCGAGGTGATCGCCGCGATCACCCAAGCCCGCGCCGCGACCGGCCTGCCGCCGCCGCTGATCGACCTGCACCCCGACCGGCCGGACCAGCGCGGCCTGATGATGCCCGACGGCACCATGCTCCTGCTCGCCGACGAGCCGACCTTCGCCGACATCGAGCGGGCGGGCGGCGTGATCGCCAAGTCCGATGCGCCGCACCTGATCTGCGACGGCTTCTTCTATTCGAGCGGCGCCATCGAGCGGGTCACCGACTACGAGACCGGCCTGGTCGGCCACCACAGTTTCTATGGCGAGCGCCTGGTGTCCGATCCGCTGATCATGGACGAGCGCTTCGTCGCCGCGCGGGTGCGCGGGCGCGGGGTATCGGTGTTCTCGGCCTGCTCGCACGCCGGCGTGGTCAACGCCTGCCTCGGCGCCCAGGCGCAGTTCCCCGAGAGCCGCATCGACGCCGTGCTCGGCGGCTACCACCTGGCCGGCAAGGCGATGGAGCCGCGCATCGAGCCGACCGTGGCGGACCTGCAGGCGCGCATCGATCCGCGCCTGGTCGCGCCCGGCCACTGCACCGGCTGGCGGGCCAAGGCGCGGCTCGCCGACACCTTCGCGCCGGGCCGCTACGCGCCGAGCGTGGTCGGCACCATGTATCGGCTCAGCGCGGCGGAGTAGCCGGAGATGCGGACGATCATCGCTGCGCTGATCGGCGTTGCCGCGTTGACGCCAGCAACCGTCGCGGGGGCGGAGGCGCCGGATTGCCGGACCCCCGTCACCGTCACCGCGGCGGCTGAAGCCAAGGTCGGCGGTGCCGACTATGCGGGTCCGAACCCGGCCGATCACGCCGGCCACCTGCATATGATGCCGCAGATGCAAGGTGCGCACAGCAGCCACGAGCCGCAACGCGGCGGATCGTTCTTCATGGCGCCGAACAAGATGCACCATCTGGAAGGAGTCTACTCCGAGGCCTGCGGCTTCCAGCTGTTTCTCAACAACGCCTTCACCGAGCCGATCCGCGCCGATCGCTTCCGTGCCTTCCTGCGCGCCATACCCAGCGCCGAGGACGAGCCCGACGCGATGCGCTTCCTGGTGCCCGCCGCGGACAACACGATGCTGGCCGCGCCCCTCGGCGACGAAGTCCGTCGACCGTTCGAGATCGAGCTGTTCGTCAAGTTTCCCGAATCCGACGCGCCGGAGCGGTTCGATATTCTGGTGCCGGCGAAAAACGGGACGGCCGAGGCCGCCGATGCCAAGGTCGTCAATCTCGACATCATCGGCCGCAAGATCCCCGGCGACACCGACGTGATCCGGGTAACGCAGGACGACACCGTCAAGCTGCGCTGGACCAGCGACGAGCCGCTGAGCGTGCATGTCCACGGTTACGACGTGCAGCAGGCGGTGGCGCCCGGCGCGGTCGCCGAGATGACGCTGCACTGCTTCGCCGCCGGGCGCTTTCCGGTCACCATCCACCTCGAGGGCGAGCACGCCTCGCACGCCGGCGGCCACGGCGGCGCGGATGGGGAAACCGTGCTGCTGTATCTCGAGGTCTATCCGAACTGAGCTGGGTTTCCGGTCGCGGCGCCGGCGCGGCTGTGCTGTAGTACCGGCAACGAAAAAATGACCACGGGAGGCCCCATGCACCGCATCGACCTACTGAAACACGACCGACCCGACCAGGCCTGCGCCATGGTCGAGGCCGCCGACGTTGGCGAACCCGGGCCTGGCGAGGCGGTGGTGGCGATCCGCGCCTGCGCCATCAATCCGGCCGACCTGCTGATCTTCGAGGGCCGCTATCCCGGGCCCGAGGAGCTGCCGGAGCCGGTCGGCATCGAGGGCGCCGGCGTGATCGAGGCCGTTGGCGAGGGGGTCGCCGATCTGGCGCCCGGCGATCACGTGTTCAGCCTGGGCCGCGCCAACTGGGCCGAGAAGATCCGCGCCGACGCCGCCACCCTGATCAAGGTGCCGAAGGAGCTGAGCTTCCGCGACGCCGCCCAGCTGAAGGCCAACCCGCCGTCGGCGCACCTGATGCTGAGCCAATACCAGGACCTGCAGCCGGGCGACTGGCTGGTCCAGAACGCCGCCAACTCGGCGGTCGGGCGGCACGTCATCCGCTACGCCCGGGCGCGCGGCATCAAGACCATCAACGTGGTGCGCCGCGACTCGTTGGTGCCCGAGCTGACCGAGCTGGGCGCCGACCTCGTCGTGGTCGACGGCGACGACCTGGGCGAGCGGGTGCGCGCCGCCTGCGGCGCCGAGGCCAACGTTCGCCTTGGCATCGACGCCATCTGCGGCCGCGCCACCGAGCGCATCGCCGATTGTCTCAGTGACGGCGGCACGGTGGTCACCTACGGCTTCATCTCCGGCGAGCCCTGCGTGATCACGCCCTACCACCTGATCATCCACGGCATCACCGCCGCCGGTTTCGGGCTGGTCGATTTCATGCGCTCGAACGACCGCGCCGCCATCGAGGCGATGTACGCCGAGGTGTCGCAGGCCTTCCTCGACGGCGTGCTGGTGGCGCCGGTCGAGGCGGAATACGGGTTGGACCAGATCGAGGCGGCGCTGACCCACGCCCACCGCGAGGCCCGCGCCGGCAAGATCCTGCTGACCCCGAACGGACCGCTGGTCTGATCGTGGTTAGATTGCCTGCTCGGCGCGTTTGCTGAGGTAGCAGCCGGCGATCTTCCAGGAGCCGTCCGGCTGGCGCTCGACCGGGTACAGCGCGACGTAGGCGGCGCCTGTGGGCCCGACCAGGAAGACCTCCTGGGCAAGGCCGTCGTTGAAGGCGCGGAGGACGCCCATGCTGACCGCGCGCGGCCGGTAGACCGGCGCATAGCCCTTGCGCACCATGGCCATGAAACGCTCGGCGTCGCCGAAGCGTTCGCGGATGGCGGGGGCGGCGAAGGCGAAGGCCTCCTCGGCGGCATCGCGCCGGAAGGCGTCGATCTGATCGCGGATGGCGCGCTCGATCTCAGCGCGGTCGGCCTGCGCCACCTGCGCCTGCGCCGGCGACGCCAGGCAGCCGATCAGGACGGCGAATACGAACAGGCTGAGACGCGCCACCTGGACCTCCCGACTCGTTGCTTGTCTCCTTTCTACGTGGGGAGCGGCCGGCCGGTTCACCAGGGCTCAGGCGGCGGCGCTGGCGCGCGCCAGCGCCGTCACCGGCAGGCCGATCCGCAGCACGTCGCGGTGGTCCTGCTGCTTGCGGCCACCGCGGCGGTCGAGGAAGCCGATCATGGCGGCGTTGTCGCTGCGCACGAAACCGCGCGGGGTGCCCAGGCCCAGCCGCGCCGCCTCGTCGCCCAGCACCCGCATCAGTTTGCCGCCGAGGCCGTTGCCCTGCAGCACGTCGGCGATGGCGATGCCGAACTCGGCGACGCCGGGTTCGTCGGCGAGCCGCACGAACCGGGCCTCGCCGACGATCTGTTCGCGGCCGGTCGAGAGGTCGATGGCGACCCAGGCGACGTGACGGTCCTGGTCGACCTCGCACAGGTAGTCGAGCTCGCGCGCGGTGAAGCGGTTCTTTTGGGTCAGGAAGCGCAGCGACCGGGTTCGGTCGCCGAGGCCGCGCAGAAAGGCGGTGAAGGCCTCGCGGTCCTCGGGCCGGATCGGACGCAGGGCGATGAAGCGGATGTCGCGGTGGTCGTGCCGCGAACGGTGGTCGTCGAAGAGAGAGGTCAGGGAACGCATCTCGGATCTCCTGTCCGATGGGGAATCAAGCGCAGGCGCGCAGGGGTTCGGGTTGGTCGAGCGCCACGTCGGGGTGCAGGAAGTCGACCACCGCGCGACACACCGCGGCGTCGCGCAGCAGGCGCCGGTGGCCCAGGCCGGTGGTCGTCGCCAGCTCGGCACCCGGCCATTTCAGCCACAGCCGGTAGCCGTCCTCGTAGGGCACCTCGGCATCGTGCAGGTCGTGGAAGATCTTCAGCGGCGTGGTCATGCCCGGCGCCAGCAGGCCGCCGCGGGCCCATTCGAAGCGGACGTTGAAGCGCCGCTCGATGCGGGCCTGGGTGCGCCGCGCGACGGCTGAGCCGAAACCGAGGTAGTGGGCCGCCAGGTTGAGGTAGTCACCTGGGTTCATCGGCGGCGCCAGGTAAACTAGCCGCCCCGCCGCCAGTCCGCGCGACAGCGCCACCGTGGTCGCGGCGGCGCCCATGGAATGGGCGATGACGGCGCTGAGCGGACCGACATGGGCGGCGACGCGTTCGACCGCCTCGGCGAATTCGGGCAGGCTCGCGCGGCGGCCGTCGGCGCCGCCATGCGCCGGCGCGTCGAACGCGACCACCCGGTAGCCGCGCGCCCGCAGCGGGGCTGCGAAGGCGCCGAGCTGGCCGCCGCGGCCGGCCCAGCCGTGGACCAGGAGCACCACCGGTCCCTGCTCGCCCCAGGTGTAGACCGGCAGCGAGCGCCCGGCATCGAAGGCGATCGACTCGCATTGCGCCGCCGACAGCCAAGCGGCCTCCCGCGCCGGCGCCGGATGCCGCCGCGGTGTCAGGAACAGGTGCTCCAGCATTCGTGCCGCCAGCGGCGGCGCCAGCCGGGCGGTGGTCCAGGCCAGCTTCTGTAAAATACGAACGTTCGTGCTTTTTTTTGGGGAAGCTCTGTCGCCGGGTCTGGGTTTTCATCGGAGGGTCCTGTTGTTGAGGGGCGAAGGGGAGGCGGGGTGCGCGCCTAGGGCTGGGCGTCGCGCAGCAGTCGGGCGAAGGCCTGACGGGCCAGGGTCTCGGCGTTGGGATTGCCGATCACGTTGCTGGCGTAGTCGAAGCCGACGACGATGTTCTGGAACTCGAAGGCGAACAGCTGGATATCGACGTCGCCGCGGAAGCTGCCCTCGGCGACGCATTTCGCCGCGACCCGAGCGATCACCTCCATCCACCGGCGCTGCTGCTCGAACAGAAAGTCGCGGTGCGGGCCGAGCTGGGCGCTCAACTCGACGGAAATGGCATTGAACGGACAGCTGCCGGGGTGCCGGCTGCTGGTCGCCCAGCGCATCGAGCGGTCGTACAGGGTCTCGATGCGCTCGAGGCCGTTCTCCAGGCGCAGGGCCGGGCGGATCACCGAGGCGGCGAATTCCTCGACCAACGCCTCGAGCACCGCCTGCTGCAGCGATTCCTTGGAGCCGAAATGGCCGAACAGCCCGCTTTTCGACATCCCGGTGCGCTCGGCCAGGCCACCGATCGAGAGGCCGTTGAGGCCCTTGGCGGCGGCCTGCTGCAGGGCCGCCTCGATGATCGTGGCGCGGGTCGTCTCGCCCTTGCTGATGGCCTGTAGCGTCTTCTGGTTCATGGTCACGGGCTCCATTCGATTCCGATCGTAAACGAACGTTCGTGCTTTTTTCAAGCGAATTCGATGCGCCGCCCCGGCCCTCGGCGCGGCAGGCCCGATCTTCAGGAGGCGGTCGGATGCCCCTCGAATTGCTTGGCATCGTCGCAGATCCGGTACCAGGACGGCTTTTCCGCGACGAACTCGTGAAACTGGTTTTCGAGACCAACCTCGGTGTCGAGCGCGTTGGCCGCGATTGGAAAGGTATCCTCGTCAGAGAGGATCTCGCCCAGCGACGTGCCGCAGATCCTGCAGAAGCAGCGGCCGTATTTGTACGGCGCCGGGGGCTGGTAGAGCGCGACGTGCTCGCGCCCCTGAATCCATTTCAAATCTTCCTTCTTAACGAAGACGATGGCGCTGGCCCCGACCTTGCGGCAGCGCGAGCAATGACAGGTGCCCATCATCGACGGGTTGGCCAGCAGCTCGAATTTGACCGCCTCGCAGCAACAGCTTCCCTTGATCACCAGCTCGTCCTTCCTGCTCAAGTTTGCCTCATATGAGAACAATACGGGAACATTCGGGCAAAAGCAATGCCTCGACCGGGCCGGGCGATGCCAAAACTCGGCATAAGAAAAGCCCCGGCGCGGGGCCGGGGCTGGGTAATTTATGCGGGATGACTTGGGCGGCTGGGCCGTCCGGGTCGGCGATCAGTGCCGGCGCGAGGCGACGCGCAGGACGACGCGCTTGGGGGCGCAATTCTTGGCGCCGTGGGCGATGCGCTGGGCGTTGCGGCCGACACTGCTCAGCTGCGTGCGCTGGGCGTTGGTGATGTTGGCGCGGCGGCTGGCGTCCTGGCCGGCCTTCTTGATCACGTCCTTCTTGGCCTCTTTCTGCTGCTTGGCCTTGTCGGCCTCGGCCTGCTTGATCGCGTCGCGCAGTTCGGGGCTGGCGTTCTCGAGGATCTGGTCGCGCAGCTGCGGGTTCTCGAGCGCGACCTTGACCGCGTCCTTGATCGCCTTGTTGTTCTCGTAGACCTGAAGGCTGACCTGGGCTTCCAGGTTGCCTTCGTTGGCCAGTTCCTGCAGATGGGCGCGGAATTCGGGATCGGTCTCGGCCCGCTGGCCGTACTCCTCGGCGCGCTGGGCGCTGCGGTCGCTGCGAATCTGGTCGATCTGCTGGGTCGAGAGGCCCAGGCCGGCTGCCATGGTCGCCAGTTCCTCTTCGCCCTGGTCGCCGCTGCCGAGCTGGGGAATGACCGACTCGACCTTGGCCGGACCCGCACCAGCGTCGAGGGACGGGGGATCGATCGGGGTCATGCCGCCCGATTGCGAACCGTCGATGTCCCTGGCCGCCTCGGGGGGAACGCCGAAATAAAAGAGAAATCCGCCGTAAGGGCCGAGTTCCGAGGCATCGGAGCCGTTCTTGCTGTCGGTCGTGCTGCCCGCCTGGACCGGGCCCAGGGGCGCCTGCTTGTCGGTCTTAGGACCGTTGGCGGCGGCCGGCGCGGCGGTGATGGCGACGATGGCGAGGCCGAGAAGCGCTTTGGTGAATTTGGTCATTTTCGTCATCCCTTGTGAGAGCCTGATGACCGTCTTGTCTCGCTGCGGCCTTTCGATGGTCACAGTATGCGGGAGGGCCGGCGCCGGCGCTGTGACGGCTGTCACCGGGCCAATTAATTTCTTCAAACCGTTTCTCGGGCCGCCGGAACATGCGATATCCTGGCGTTCGCGAGCGTCTGATCCGGGCGCGGCCGCGCCCCGGGCCGGACGGACAATTTCGGGAAAACAGGGAGCCCACCATGCCACGCAACAAGTCGTTGACCCGCCTGACCGCCGCCGCCGTCCTGATGTCCGCCGTCGCCGGATCCGCCACCGCGGCCAATGTCGAATGGAAGTTCAACAATGGCCTGCCGGAGACCCGCAACGAGTCGAAGGAACTGAACATGTTCGCCGAGCAGATCGGCAAGAACTCGGGCGGCAAGTTCAAGGTCAAGGTCTACCACGGCGGCTCGCTCGGCCTGAAGAACGCCGACGTGCTGCGCTGGCTGCCCACCGGCGCCTCCGAGATGGGCCTGGTCTGGGCCAACTACGTCGGCCGCGACGCGCCGGCGCTGAACGCGATCTACATCCAGGGCTCGGTCGGCTCGCCCGACGAACACCTGAAGGCGTTGCCGGTGATCCGCGACATCTACGAGAAGGAGTTCGCCAACTGGGGCATCCACGCCGTCGGCTTCGTGGCCCTGCCGATGCTGGAAGCCTCGATCTTCTGCAAGGACGCGCCGGTCAACAGCCTCGCCGAGCTGCGCAAGAAAAAGCTGCGGGTATGGTCGAAGGACCAGGTCGACATCTTCGAGCGCCTGGGCGTCGCCGCCCAGATCGTGCCGCAGACCGAAATGTACGTGGCGATGAAGACCGGCGTCGTCGACTGCGCCGTCTACCCGGCGCTGTACGCCCACACGGTGTCGCTGGGCGAGGTCGCCAAGTACGCCTCGTACCTGTTCCGATCGCCGGCCTGCCCTACGTCCTGGGCGCCTCGCAGAAGAAATGGGCGTCGCTGTCCGATGACATGAAGCAGGCGGCCACCAACGCCGCCGCCGAGGTGTGGAAGCGGACCAACGAGTACTCCGACGACCACGCCAAGGAGATGAAGGCGCGCGAGAAGCTCGGCACGCAGGGGGTCAAATGGCTCGACGATTTCTCGGCCGAGGACCGGCGCGCCTTCCTCGACGCCGCGTCGCAGACCTGGAAGGCGACGGCGGAAAGCGCCGGGGGCAACGCGCCCGCCTACCGCGAACGCGTGCTCAAGGCGATCGGCCGCTAGGCCGGCGTCCGCGGCGCTGAGGGGGGCGGCATGCTGGAGGGCATCGGACGCGGGCTCGACTGGCTGGCCCGCGGGTTGGCCCTGCTCGCCGCGTTGGCGGCGGCGGGCATGGTCGGGCTGGTGGTATCCAGCGTCGCCATGCGCCACATCGCCAACGCGCCGTTCCGCTTCACCGAGGAGCTGATCGGGCTGCTGCTCTGCGCCAGCCTGTTCTGCGCCCTGCCGCTGATCACTCTGCGCGGCGGCCACGTCCGCGTGACCCTGGTCCTGCGCCTGCTGCCGCCGGCGGGCCGGCGCGCGATCGGGTTCCTCGCCGCCGCAGTGATGCTCGGCTTCTGCGTCTGGTTCACGCTCGAGGCGATTCCCTGGCTCGAATTCGCCATCCGCCTCAACCTCAAGTCCGAGGCGGCGCGGCTGCTGCTGTATCCGTGGATGGCGCTGGTGCCGGTGACGCTGGCGCTGACTGCCGTCATGACACTCTACCGCCTGGCGGTGCCGCTGCCCGACCCCAATCAACAAGAAACGGAGCCGGACTGACCCATGTTCTGGCCGACCCTGGTCACCTCCCTGATTTCGACCGCGGGGACCGGCGCGGCGCTGGGCGCGGCGCTGGGCCTGACCGGCCTGATCATCCTGCAGGTGTTCGCCGGCGGCGCCACCTCGCTGGCGCTGGACGCGGTGTGGAACGTGTTCAACAACTTCACCATGAGCGCGATCCCGCTGTTCATCGTCTTGGGCGAGATCCTGCTGCGCAGCGGCATCAGCGAGCGGGTCTACTCGGCTTTGACCCCCGTGTTCCGCCGCGTGCCCGGCGGCCTTTTACACACCAACATCGCCGTCTGCACCGTGTTCGGCGCGGTCAGCGGGTCGAGCATGTCGACCGCCGCCGCGGTCGGTTCGGTCGCCTATCCCGAGATGGCGGCGCGCGGTTACCACAAACCAACCGTGGTCGGCAGCCTCGCCGGCGGCGGCACGCTCGGCCTGCTGATCCCGCCCAGCCTGTCGCTGCTGATCTACGGCGCCCTGACCGAGACCTCGATCGGACGGCTGTTCATGGCCGGTATCGTGCCCGGGCTGATGATGAGCGCGCTGTTCATGGTCTACATCTATGTCCGCTGCCTGGCCCAGCCAGGGCTGTCACCGAGGGATACCGGCCGCACGACGCTGGCCGACGGGCTGCTCGGCTTTTGCGCATCTGGCCGATCGTGGTGCTGATTCTCGCCATCATGGGCAGCATCGTGTTCGGCATCGCCACCCCGACCGAGGCCGCCGGCGTCGGCGTCGGCGCCGCTATCGCGATCTCGGCGATCTGGAGCAATCTGGGCTGGCGCGGGCTGGCCGAGAGCTTCTTCCAGTCGGTGCTGACCTACGCCTCGATCGGTTTCGTCGTCATGGGCGCGGTGGTGCTGGCGCAGTCGGTCAGCATCCTCGGCGTGCCGCAGTCGCTGTTGGAAGTCGTCAAGGAAAGCGGCCTCGACGCCTACGCCGTGCTGGCACTGGTGGTGCTGGTCTACGTCGTGCTCGGCTGCCTGTTCGACGGTTTGTCGCTGATGATCATGACCCTGCCGATCGTGTTTCCGCTGCTCACCGGGCTCGGCTTCGATGCGATCTGGCTCGGTGTGCTGATCACGGTGATGATCGAGATCGGCCAAGTGACGCCGCCGGTCGGCTTGAACCTTTCGGTGCTGGTGGCGATCACCCGCGACGAGGTCAACCTCGGCCGCGCCGCCCTCGCCACCATGCCCTACTGGCTGATCCTGCTGTTCGGGGTGGTGATCCTGACCATGGTGCCGCAGCTGGCGCTGTATCTGCCCAATTTGGTCTTCTAGCGCGGGTTCGATTTAATCCTGGTCGTATCCTGCGGCAGCGAAGAAGTTCTCGCATTCGGTGGGCGTGACTTTCTCGATCCCTTCGGCGATGGCGCTCCACAGTTCCTCAATGGTTCTC
>Ga0056109_1000510_pt1 | contig 10478 bp, 8 predicted proteins | sample WorMetG1BERMUDA2_FD_80077 | JGI IMG/M metagenome (GOLD analysis project Ga0056109, IMG submission 80077) | Marine gutless worms symbiont microbial communities from Max Planck institute for Marine Microbiology, Germany - Inanidrilus... ...
ATGAACGCGATCTGCTGTTCCGAAAACCTAGATTTCCGCATCGTTCTTCCTCGTCCTGCCAGCCTCTACATTACGAGAAAACTCGCGCTTCAGGCGGTCCAGTTTTCGGGGTTCAGGTCACGTAGCCTTCGTAGCCGACGTCCTGGATTGCCTGCCGGAACGAGGCCGTCAGTTCCTCGGTACTGGCCGCGGCGTTCGATCTTTCTATAAACTCAGTTATCCGCATGGCGACTGGTGCCCCCCACCGTCCATTCATGCCGACAAAAAGCCGATCTCAACATCTGTTCAACCATATCACGAACCAGTATTACGGCCAATAGCGCCGCGGGTGTCAAGCTGCAAATCTTTGAATATTTTGATCGGTCGGTAAACGAAACAGGGCACAAACAGTTGAATAATTGTCATTTTTATACGGTTTCCTTAATAACGACACGTTAACGCGCGCAAATTCGAATACTACGAATGGTTTTATTAAGAAAGCCTTTGTTTCCGCAGCCGTCGACGTGGAGATTTCCTTTTCGAAACCATGACGAGCTCCACCTCGCCCGTACTGGTCGATCAACACCCTGCATCGGCGGCGACGGCCAACGGCGAATGGTGTATAGCTGCCGGCATCGATTGGAAGGCAGGAAACCAGACCTCCCAGGACATGCAGGACTCCCCCGAACTGCCGATCGCGGCGGTGCTGCCGGAAATCCGCGACAGACTGCGCGACTCGACCGACCTGGTGATCAGCGCAGCCCCCGGTGCCGGTAAGACCACGGGGGTGCCCCCGGCCCTGCTCGACCAGCCCTGGTCACGGGACCGCCGCCTGATCCTGCTGGAGCCCCGGCGGCTGGCGGCGCGGGCGGCGGCGCGTCGGATGGCGGCGATGCTGGGCGAGGCGGTCGGCGAGACCGTCGGCTACCGCATGCGCCTGGAAAGCCGGACCGGGCCGAAGACCCGGATCGAGGTGGTCACCGAGGGTATCCTGGCGCGGCAGTTGCAGGCCGATCCCGAGCTTTCCGGAGTCGCCGCCGTGCTGTTCGACGAGTTTCACGAGCGCAGTCTGCAGGCCGACCTGGCGCTGGCGCTGTGCCTGGACGCGCGCCAGGCCCTGCGCCCGGATCTGCGCCTGGTGGTGATGTCGGCAACGCTGGATACCGAGCGCGTGACCACCCTGCTCGGCGGCTTGGCCCCAGTCGTCTGCGACACCCGCAGCCATCCGGTCACCACGCGCTACCTCGACGGCCCGCGCCCGGAGCGCCGCGACATCGAGACCGCGACCGAGCGAACCGTGCGCCGGGCGCATCGCGAAACAACCGGCGGCATCCTTGTGTTCCTGCCCGGCGAGCGCGAGATCCGGCGGGTCGAGGCGTCGCTACGCGAGGACGACCTCGGCGCCGCGACCGACCTGCTGCCGCTGTACGGCGCCTTGCCGGCGGCGGCGCAGGACGCCGCCATCGCGCCGCCGCCGCCGGGCCGGCGCAAGGTGGTGCTGGCCAGCGCCATCGCCGAGACCAGCCTGACCCTGTCCGGCATCGACACCGTGGTCGACAGCGGCTTCATGCGGGTGCCCCGCTTCGATCCGGGCAGCGGCATGAGCCGGCTGGAAACCCTGCGGGTGACCCGGGCCTCGGCAGAGCAGCGGCTCGGCCGCGCCGGCCGGCTCGGCCCCGGCACCTGCTACCGGCTGTGGAACGTGGCCGAGCAGCGCACGTTGCTGCCGCATCGCGACGCCGAGATCCTGGAAGCCGATCTGGCGCCGCTGGCCCTCGACCTGGCCCAGTGGGGGGTGCGCGAGGCCTCGGACCTGACCTGGCTCGATCCGCCGCCGGCGGCGGCGCTGGCCCAGGCACGCGACCTGCTGGCGGCGCTCGGCGCACTCGACGATGACGGACGCCTGACCGGACACGGTCGCGAGATGGCTGGCCTGGCGCTGCATCCGCGACTGGCACATATGGTCCTGTGCGGCCGCGACCTCGGTCTCGGCGCCCTCGCCTGCGATCTGGCCGGCGTGCTGGGCGAGGGCGAGATCCTCAACCTGGCGCCCGAGCACCGCAGCGCCGATCTACGCCGCCGCCTCGACGCGCTGCACGATGCGCGCGACGAGAACACCCGCCGCGGCCCACGCGGCCGCGCGCTGGCGATGGCCAGGCGCTGGCGCCGCCAGCTCGGACTGGGCAACGAGCGGTCCCCCACCGACGCGGCCGGCCGCCTGATCGCCCTGGCTTTTCCCGACCGGGTCGCGCGGCGACGTCCCGGCGGGCCGGCGCGCTTTGTGATGAGCAGCGGCCGCGGCGGCGCCCTACGCGACGAAGATCCGCTGGCCGGCGAGCCGTTCCTCGCCCTCGCCCACCTCGACGGCGCCGGCCGCGACGCCCGCATCCACCTGGCCGCCCCGCTCGGACGCGAGGATATCGAGGAGCTGTTCGCCGACCGCCTGCGCGACGAGGACCACGTCGCCTGGGACCCGCGCGAGGAGGCCGCGCTCGCCGTCCACCGGCGCCTGCTCGGAGACCTGGTGCTGGCCGAACGCCCGCTGAAGGCACCGCCGCCGGACCTGCTCGGCGCCGCCGTCTGCGCCGGCCTGCGCCAGCTCGGGCTCGCCGTGCTGCCGTGGACCGACGGGCTGCGGGCCTGGTGCGACCGGGTCGGCTTCGCCGCCCGCCACGACGATGGCGGCTGGCCGGATCTGTCGGACGAGGCCCTGCTGGCGGACCTGGAAACCTGGCTGGCGCCGTTCCTGGGCGGCATCACCCGGCGCGGCCAGTTCAGCCGCATCGACCTCGCGGCGGCGCTGCAGGCGATGCTCGACTGGCGGCTGCGCCAGCGCCTGGACGAACTGGCGCCGACCCACGTCATCATCCCGACCGGCGAGCGGCGGCGCATCGATTACGGCGAAGCGACCCCGGTTCTGGCGGTCAAGCTGCAGGAGATGTTCGGCCAGGAGGAGACCCCGCGCATTGCCGGTGGCCGGGTGGCGCTGGCGGTGCACCTGCTGTCGCCGGCCGGCCGGCCGCTGCAGATCACCAGGGACCTGGCCGGCTTCTGGCGCAATGGCTACACGGCCGTGCGCGCCGAGATGCGCGGCCGCTACCCCAAGCACCCCTGGCCCGAGGATCCGCTGAGCGCGGAGCCGACCTCGCGGACAAAACGTCGTTAAATGCCGCCGTGATAGCTGCGGTCGCCGCGGTGCAGGACGGTGTCGCTGTCCAGCACATCGCCCGGCTGCAGGTCGGCGAGCCCGGCCAGCCGTTCGTAGACCGGCGCGAAATCGATCTCGGCCAGTTCCAAGAGCTGCTCGAAGCTGTCGATGACGAAGTAGCTCTCCTGGAAATCGTCGATGCGGTAGTCGGTGCGCAGCAGCCGAAGCAGGTCGAAACCGAGCCGGTTGGGCGAGCTGCTGGCGAGGCTGAACAGCGATTCGGCGCGCGAGGAGACGATACCGGCGCCGTAGATGCGCAGGCCGTCCGGAATGCGCATCAGGCCGAACTCGACGGTATACCAGTACAGCCGCGCCAGCTTGTCGAGCAGGCCGAGGCCGAGCGCGCGCAGGCCGCCCTCGCCATAGGCCTGCATATAATCGGCGAACACCGGATTCATCAGCAGCGGCACGTGGCCGAAGACGTCGGGCTCTTCCAGGTAGTCGAGCTCGTCGGGCTTGCGGATGAAGTTGCCGGACGGAAAGCGGCGGTTGGCCAGGTGATCGAAGAACACGTCGTCGGGCACCAGCCCGGGCACGGCAACGACCTGCCAGCCGGTGCGTTTGTGCAGCACCTCGTTCAGCCGGCCGAAATGCGGGATGCCGTCGTCGCTGAAGGCGAGGTCGCGCAGGCCGTCGACGAAGGCCGGTACCGCGCGGCCCGGCAGCATCTCGACCTGACGGCGGAACAGGGTGCGCCAGACCGCGTGCTCGGCGTCCGTGTAGGCCTCCCAGCCCTGGTCGATGGTGTAGTCGTCGGCGACCGCGAGATCCGGGTCTTCGCCGCGCGCCAAGCCGATCAGTCCGTCCATGGCCCTGTCCTCGTGCCTTGTTGATGACGGGGAGCAGGATATCAAAAAATGAAAGGTATTTTCGGTCTAAAATGACGTCGTTTAAAATAATTAGGTCATTCTAAAGCTGAATTATCGACTTTTTGATCATTTTCTGTCCATCAAGCCTCGGCGATGGGAACGTTCGGCGAGCGTTTGACCACCTCCAGCACGAAACTCGAGCGCACGTCCTTGACCCCGTCGAGCTTCATCAGCTTGTCGAGCGCGAAGCGGCCGTAGGCGTCCAGATCGGCGACCATGACGCGCAGCAGGAAGTCCATCTCGCCGGCCATGACGTAGCAGGCGACCACCTCGGGCAGTTCCATCACGGCGTCGCGGAAGCTGCGCGCCTCGGCGTCGGTGTGGCGCTCGATGCCGACCTGGATGAAGGCTTCGACGCCGAGGCCCACGGCCTTGGGATCGATGGTGGCGCTGTAGCCGGTGACGATGCCGTCGGCCTCCAACTGGCGCACCCGGCGCAGGCAGGGCGAGGGCGAGATACCGACCTCGGCGGCCAAGTCGACGTTGGAGATGCGCCCGTTGCCCTGCAGCACGCGCAGGATACGCCGGTCCGACTGCGACAGCTTTCTGGTCATTTTCGCCCCCTTTTCGCGGTGATCCCGTCAGATCCTGCGCAAAAAGCGGGCGCGGTCAAGGCTTTCCGATCAGATTTGCGGCAGGCCGCCCTCGCCCAGGTCCCAGAACAGACCGGTCATGATCGCCAGCCCCTCTCGGGTGATCGAGCCGAGCGCGTGCTCGTCCGGCGCGTGCTGCAAGCAGGCGCGGTAGGAATGCGGCACCCACACGGTGGGCACGCCGAGGATATCGACGAAGGTGTCGTTGGGCAGCGAGCCGCCCAGGTTGGGCACCACCGCCGGGGTCCGTCCGAGGGTTTGCTCGACGGAGGCCACGGCCCAGCGCACCCAGGGGTGGTCGGGATCGAGCCGGGTGGCGTTGAAGAAGCCCTTTTCGGCCGGGGTCAGCTCGACCTGGGAAAATCCCTGCGCGTCGAGATGCCGGCGCAGCGCCGGCAGAATGTCGTCCGGATCGGTGCCGACGACGAAGCGCAGCTGGCAGTGCGCCTTGGCGACGTGGGCGATGGCGTTGACCGGCTTCTCCGGATTACCGGTCTTGAAGGCGAGCACGGCGAAGTTGTTCCAGCCGAACACCCGCTCCGACGGCGTCAGGCTCTCCTCGCCCCAGTCGGTGTCGATCACCGGCCCGTCCGGCCCGGCGTCGACCTCGCAGTCGGCCAGCGCCATGCGCACCGAATTGCTGAGCGTGTCCGGCCGCCATTCCGGCACCCGGATCTGGCCGCGCGCGTCGGTGATGCTGGCGATGGCGTGGGCCAGGATGATACCGGGATCGGCGAGCAGCCCGCCCCAGTTGCCGGAATGATGCCCGCCCTCGCGCAGGTCCACGGTCAGGTCGAAGTTGATGGCGCCGCGGGTGCCCATGAATAGGGTCGGCCGGTCGGGCTTCAGGCGCGGCCCGTCGGACGCGATCAGCACGTCGGCGGCGCACAGTTCGGCCCGCTCGCGGAACAACTCGGCCAGGCCCGGCGATCCGGTCTCCTCGCCGGTCTCGATCAGCACCTTGGAATTGAACCCGAGCTTGCCGCGCTCCTGCAGGACGGTGTTCAGGGCGGCCAGGTTGATCAAATGCTGGCCCTTGTTGTCGGCGGTGCCGCGGCCGTAGATGCGGTCGCCCTCGACGACGATGTCCCAGGGCGACAACCCCTCGCGCCAGCTCGCCTCCTGGCCGCGGATGACGTCGCCGTGGCCGTAGGTCAGCACGGTCACCGCGTCCGGGTCCTCGATCCGCTCGCCGACCAGGAACGGACAGTCGATGTCGGTCGGATTTTCGAGAACGGTGCAGGCGTAGCCCATGCCCTCCAGCGTCGGCTGCATCTCGTCGCGCAGGTAGCGCCACAGCTCGCCGGCCTGCTCCGGTTTCTGGCTCTCGGTGGCGATGGCCACGCGGTGCGACAGATCCTCGAGAAAGCCGCCCTCGTCGTAGTAGGCCTCGACGCGGGCGATGGCGGCTTGCCGGCTCATGCGATAACTCCCTGTTGTATTATTATTTAATACGAGAAAACCTTATTTAATTTTTGTGCTCGAATTATGCTTTCCGGTCAAGCGGCGATTTGTTATTGCTGGAGCTCGTCCTTTTACGCGCCAGCCGCGGACCCGTCATGCCCAAGAGCGCCAACGACACGACAACCCCGGCGCCGGCCGAGAGCCGGCGTCACGAGACCCTGTTCGTCTCCTCGCTGGAGAAGGGCATGAAGGTGCTGCAGGCCTTCGGGCCGGACAATCCCGAGATGGGGGTGACCGAGATCGCACTCGCGACCGGGCTCGACAAGAGCGCGGCGCAGCGGTTCAGCAACACCCTGCACGCGCTCGGCTACCTGACCAAGGATGCGCAGACGCGGCGCTACCGGCCGTCGCTGAAACTGCTCGACGCCGCCTACACCTACCTGTGGACCGACGACCTGGCGCGCAACGCCGCCCCGCGCCTGATCGAGGCCAGCCGCGCCTCGGGCGAGACGCTCAACCTGGCCCGCCTGGACGTCCACCAGGTGGTCTACGTGATCCGCATCCCCAATGCCAAGGCGCATTATCCGGCCACCCTGATCGGGCGCCGACTGCCGGCCTTCGCCACCTCCGGCGGGAGGGCGATGCTGTCGCGCATGGAGCCGGACTTGGTCGACGCGATCCTGGACGCCTCCGACCTCAGCCCGATGACCGCCGAGACGGTGACCGACCGCACCGAACTGCTCGACGAGTTCGCCCGCAGCCGCCAGCGCGGCTACGCGGTCAGCATCCAGCAATGCATGCTCGGCGAGGTCGGCGTGGCGGCGCCGGTGCTCGACATCCAGGGCCGCCCGGTCGCCGCCGTGGTCTGCCCGTCGATGCTGTCGCACACGACGCCCGAGCGCATCGAGAACGAGATCGCGCCGCTGGTCATGGAAACCGCCGCGGCGGCGTCACAACATCCCGGAGGTGCCTGATGCCCGAAACCATGCACGAACTGATCCGCATGACCGCGCGCCAGGTGGTCGCCCTGCTGAAGGCCGGCGAGGTGACGCCGGACGAGCTGCTCGACGTGGTGCTGGCCCGCCACGCCGAGGTCGACGGCGTGATCAACGCGCTGCCGACGATCTGCGAGGACCGCGCCCGCGCCGCCATCGCCGATCTGTCCGGCGACCCCGACCATCCCGGCTGGCTCGCCGGCCTGCCGCTGCCGATCAAGGACCTGACCGAGGTCGCCGGCGTTCGCACGACCATGGGCTCGCCGATCTTCGAGGACTACGTGCCCGAGGCGTCGAACATCATCGTCGAGACCCTGGAGAGGCGCGGCGGCGTCATCTTCGCCAAGTCCAACACGCCGGAATTCGGCGCCGGCGGCAACACCTTCAACGAGGTGTTCGGCGAGACCGTGACGCCCTGGGACACCACGCGCACCTCGGGCGGCTCGTCGGGCGGCGCCGCGGCGGCGCTGGCCAGCGGCCAAGCGTGGCTGTCGGACGGCTCCGACTTCGGCGGCTCGCTGCGCAACCCGGCGGCCTTCTGCGGCGTCGTCGGCCTGCGCCCCAGCCCCGGCCGGGTCGCCTACTACCCCAACAACCTGCCGTTCTGGAACCTGGGCATCCAGGGGCCGATGGCGCGCAACGTCGGCGACGTGGCGCTGCTGCTCGACGCCATGTCCGGGCGGCATCCGCGCGATCCGCTGTCGCAGCGGTCGCCGATGGTGCCGTTCCAGCAGGCCGTCGACGCGCCGGTGGCGCCGCTGCGTGTCGCCTTCAGCCCTGACCTGGGCCTGCCGCCGTATAACCCGGAAGTTCAGCGGATCTGCGCCGCCGCGGCACAGAAGTTCGAGGACCTGGGCGCCACCGTCGAGGAGGCCTGCCCCGACTTCTCCGGCACCCAGGAGATCTTCCACGCCCTGCGCGCGGTGCAGTTCGCCGCCAAGCACGGCGAGAACCTTGAGAAGTACCGCGACAAGTTCAAGCCGGACATGATCTGGAACATCGAGAAGGTCGAGGAGATGTCGGCCGCCGACTACGGCCGCGCCGAGGTCGCCCGCGGCAAGGTCGTGCAGAGCGCCGTCGATTTCTTCGAGACTTACGACGTGCTGCTGTCGCCGGCCACCGTGGTGCCGCCGTTCGATGTCAAGACCCGCGCCCTGATGGAACTGAACGGACACCGGTTCTCCAACTACATGGAATGGCTGGCCGGCGTCTCGGCGATCACCCTGACCTCGTGCCCGGCGCTGTCGCTGCCCTGCGGGGTTACGGACCAAGGACTTCCGATCGGGCTGCAGATGGTCGGCCCGCCGCGCGGCGAGGCCGCCCTGCTCGGTTACGCCGCCCTGCTCGAATCAACGCTCGGCATGACCGACCGGGTGCCGATGGACCCGGTCACGCCCTGACAACACAAGGAACAACAACATGATCAACGTCGCCATCGTCGGCATCGGCCGCTGGGGCCAGCGCCTGGTTTCCTCGGTGCAGGGAACCAGCGACAAGATCCGTTTCGCCGCCGGCGCCACCGGGCGCAAGGCGCGCGCCGCCGAGTTCTGCGCCGGGCACGGCATCGAGCTGCGTGACGACTACGACTCGCTGCTCGCCGACCCGGCATTGGATGCCGTGGTCCTGGCGACGCCGCACACCCAGCACCGGGCCCAGATCGAGGCCGCGGCGGCGGCCGGCAAGCACGTGTTCGTCGAGAAGCCGCTGTGCCTGACCCGCGCCGACGCCGAGGCGGCGACCGCCGCGACCCAGGCCGCCGGCGTGGTCATGGCGCTGGGCCACAACCGCCGTTTCATGCCGCCGATGATCCGGCTCAAGCAGATGATCGATACCGGCGAGTTGGGTCAGGTCTTGCACGTGGAGGGCCATTTCAGCAGCGATGGCGCGCTCAACTACGGGTCCGATCACTGGCGCGCCTCGCACACCGAGAGCCCGGCCGGCGGCATGACCGGCATGGGCATCCACACGGTTGACGCATTCATCAACCTGCTGGGCGAGATCACCGAGGTCACCGCGATCAGCCAGCAGCGCGCGCTCGAGGTCGACATGGACGACACCACGGCGGTGCTGATGCGCTTCGCCAAGGGCTGCACCGGCTACCTCGGCACCCTCGCCGCCACCGCGCTGCTCTGGCGGGTGCACGTGTTCGGCACCGAGGGCTGGGCCGAGATGCGCGGCAACCGGACCTTGGTCACGCGCCTGCGCGGCATGGACGACGAGGTGGCCGAGGACCTGGGCAAATCCGACTCGGTACGCGCCGAGCTCGATGCCTTCGCCGAGGCCGCCACCGGCGGCGCGCCCTACCCGCTGCCGCTGGATCAGGCGGTGCACGGCGTCGCGGTGCTGGAGGCGATCGTCACTTCCAGCCGCGCCGGCGCCCCGGTCGCCCCGTAGATGGCCAAAGCCCCGCCCCGACCGCAGCCCCGCAAACCCTCGAACGTCACCCGCGCGGTCATCCTGATGGCCGCCAGCACCGGCGTGATGTCGGCGACCCACGTCGCCGCACGCTGGCTCAGCCAGGACCTGCACCCGTTCGAGGTCGCCTTTTTCCGCAACGCCGCGGCCCTGCTGGTGCTGACCCCGTTGGTCATGCGCCAGGGCCTGCGCGCCTTCCGCAGCGCCCGCCCGGGTCTGCAGGCGGTGCGCGGCATCGCCGGCATCGGCGCCATGCTGACCTGGTATATGGGCCTTTCCATGGTGCCGGTGGCGGAAGCGACGGCGATCAGCTTCTCGGTGGTCATCTTCTCGACCGTGCTGGCGATCTTCATCCTGCGCGAGAAAGTCGGACCGCGCCGCTGGAGCGCCGTCGTCATCGGCCTCGTCGGCATGCTGATCATCATCCGCCCGGGCATCGAGAACGTCGGCGTCGGGGCGCTGTTGATCCTCGCCTCGACGGTGTTCTGGGCCTTCATCGTGATCGCCGTGAAGGTCCTGTCGCGCTACGATTCCAGCGTCGTCATCGTGTTCTATTCGGCGTTCTACGCCTTCGTCTTCTCGATCGTGCCGGCGATGATGTATTGGACCACGCCGACCTGGACCCAGGTCGGGGTCGGCTTCCTGATCGGCCTGTTCGCCTCGGTGGCGCTGATCCTCAACGCCGAGGCGCTGAAGGCCGCCGACGCCTCGGTGGTGATGCCGGTCGACTTCACCCGGCTGATCTGGGCCGCCGGCATCGGCTTCCTGGTGTTCGCCGAGTTTCCCGACCTGTGGACCTGGGTCGGCGGTATGGTCATCTTCGCCAGCACGCTGTACATCAGTTACCGGGAAAGCCGCATGCGCAAAGCGGCGGCGGAGGAGAAGAACGAGGCCTAGAGCGGTTTGAAAGGAAATTGAATCGGGGGATTCCCAAGGGGCTCGCCCCATGATTCTGTATGCCGAGGCGATTCGGGAGGCAGATATGGGGTATTGCTACAGGAACGATCTTCGGCGC
>Ga0056109_1000514_pt1 | contig 10365 bp, 1 predicted proteins | sample WorMetG1BERMUDA2_FD_80077 | JGI IMG/M metagenome (GOLD analysis project Ga0056109, IMG submission 80077) | Marine gutless worms symbiont microbial communities from Max Planck institute for Marine Microbiology, Germany - Inanidrilus... ...
ATCAGTCTTGTTAGAGTCTTTTCCACAGATGCCACTTAATAAACTGGCAGTAGCCAAGGCGCTAGCTTTCTGTGAGAACAACAGGACGGTATGTAGAGTATGGAATTTTAATCCGCATGTACTAACCTTGCGAAAAGGTCTAAAACTTGCAAAGATTGAAAGTTTTGACACTATAGCCTCCATAGATGAATTTCATGAGACGACTGAATTACCATCAAATGATAGCACGAACGAAAAAACACAAAAAATGTCAAAAAATGAACTTGACGATTTTCACCGTAATTACGGTTTTCAACTCGGCCCAACACTAACGGACGTCCAGCGCTACCAGATTTTAGAGGTGCTATATCGCCATAAACACGTATTTGCTAGAGACCTCTCCGAAGTAAAGGAGTGTAAGGGACCACCAATGGAGATCGAGTTGCATACGCAGCGTAAATGTTTCAGACGTCAGTATCGTCTTAGTGAGGAAGACACTCGAGAGGCGGACCGCCAGATTCTTGAAATGGAGTCAGCGGGTATTATTGAACCATCAAATACACCATTTTGGAATAGTGCTATATTCTTAGTTCGTAAAAAGAACAATCAAAAGCGTCTAGTAGTTGATCTAAGAGAACTTAATAAATTAATCGTACCCAAGTTAATCCAACTACCGAAAATAGACGAACTTTTGGAAGAAATAAACCAAGGTAACCCAAAATGGCTAAGTACATTCGACTTGACAGCAGCATTTTGGCACGTCTTTGTGGCCGAGAATTCTAGAAAATACCTTTCTTTCTCAGGCCCAGACGGCCGCCGGTGGATGTTTCGACGAACGCCGTTCGGCTTAGCAAATTCGCCTCATGCGCTCCTTCAAATAGTCTCCAAACTGTTTTCCGATAGGCGCCGCTTTAGCACCATAAGGTGCTACATGGATGATGTAATAACGTGGTCAGTCACGTGGTCAGAACACTTACGGCAAATTGAACTGACTCTCAAAACCCTTGAGAGCGCCAATCTGTCCTGCAACCCGAGAAAAACTGAGATCGGGTTCGAATCTATTGAGTACCTTGGATATCGAATATCCGGTTCATCACTAAGACTGAGTGAACGTCGCATCGAGGCGATAGGGAAGATAAACGCTCCCAAAAACTTGAAAGGTTTACAGCGTTGCCTAGGTATGTTTTGTTTTTGGCGCCGCCATATCCCAAACTACGCAAAGAATACTTTTAACATGCGTCAGTTATTGAAGAAAAATACACCTTTTAAATGGAATACAGCGTGCCAAACTGAACTGGACTACCTCAAATCTTGCTTAACAAGCGACCCCATCCTCAGAGCTCTGGACCCTAATAGAGACATACAGGTGGCGACTGATTCTTCCATATATGGGTTCGGCTGGATGGTCACACAGCAAGACGACGACGGTAATTTTTATGTAACTAGTTACGGTGCTAAAAGCACTACACCTGCTCAACGCAACTACACGACTGATGATTTAGAACTGATAAGTGTAATGTATGCTCTAAAGAGTATTGAATCATTTGCTTTACATAAACACATAACAGTGTTCACAGATAATACGCATGTGCTACATTTCATGGACTGGAAGCCGGTTTCACGACGCCAACAACGAATGATAAGTTACTTACTTCAGTTTAATTTGACGGTTCGTTTCACTAAAGGTAAGCACAACCTAGTCCCGGATGCATTGTCACGTATTTTCCAGGACGCGTCGGACGAAGAAAGACGACATAATGAACCTAGGGACATGCACAGTGCTGACGACTTCATTTTACCAATAATGACTCGGTCGCAAACTCGAGCGGCGTTAGATGATTTGAACACGTGCGCAGAGCCGAGTTGCAGCACGGAAATTACGAACGCACCCACAGACACTGCGCCTCAATTGACTGATGCGCGCGATGGTCGTATAGAATTACAGATAGACCACGATGCGGTAAACGGATCAGACGGAGTAGACGATCCACATCCAATTCCGGAATGTGACGACACCACACCGAATGACTCTGGACAACAAGTAAGTAATACAGATGACTTAATTAATTTACCAGATATATGTGCGGATGATTACGAGACAGATGAGGAATTTCAGCATGTATACAGATACTTGCAAACAGGTGTCTTGAGTGACATACCAAAAATCGATAAAATGACTCTACTCATGAATGACAGGTTCCTTATAGAGGACGGACTTTTGTTCAGAATTGATTGCCCACGTAGGAAACGACTAGCACGCGTACGACCAGTGGCTAGAAGATTATGCGTGCCAAAAGTCTTCAGACATGAAATCTTGAAACATATGCATGACAACTGTGGTCATTACTCAACTCAGAATTTATTTGTTACTTTGTCTACTAAATTTTATTGGAAGACCTTGTTTTCTGATATCGACATGTATATTCGCACTTGCAGTCTGTGTCTACGAAATAAGGTCAATCTCAAACATCGTTCGGTTCCTTTAAATCCAGTTGATGTACCTGTAGATATTAATTATCGAATTGCGATTGACCACAAGATTTTGACACGCGAAACGAAAGCTGGAAATCGTGCTTTATTAATTGCGGTAGAAGTTTTCAGTGGCTACGTCCACATCATACCTGTGCCCGACACGACTGCAATTACTTCTGCGAAAGCACTGGTCTCACGTGTGATACCCATTCACGGAATAATGAAAGAAATAGTTTCAGATAAAGGACCAAGTTTTATGTCAGCATTGTTCAAAGAGATTAACAGGTTACTTGGTATACACCACGTGACCAGTGCCGCCCTAAACCCACGTGCAAACGGCATGGCGGAGAGCGTTGTTAAGAGAGTTTCAGAGTATCTTAAGTACTATGCCAAAGACGATTTTAATATTGAAGATACGATTCCTCTTGTGGAGTTATGTTTAAGAGGTATGGCACATTCAAAGTTGGAACTCAGCCCCCATGAGATTTTAATGGGGCGTCCACTCAACCTGGGGGTACCGTGTGATCCACACGTAACACCACCCGATGTGCCGAAAGATAAGATAGCCTATTTTCAGTGGCTAGCTACGGAATTACGTCGGTTACATGACGCAATTAGGAAATCACGTGAAGAGGCCAAGGCCGTTGATAAAATGACTTATGACAAAGCCAGAAAAGTCGTAGAACCACACTGGCAGGTTGGCGATCTCGTGTTATTGGAGAATAAAAAGGTTAAGCCTGGTGCTGTAAAGGTTTTGACAAGACAGCGATTTTTTGGGCCATATATTATCCGAGAGATTGTCCAAAATAGGCCAGGCTTTGGTGCTGCATATCAGTTGGTTACACAAGACGGTAAAATAGTTAAGAACCTTGTGACGAGTGACAGGTTAAAAGCATACAATGTCGACAGAACTGACTTTACAAAGCGACTACCGAGATTAATAAATGGACCTCACGGTAGGCCCATGCCGTCAAAAGTCTCCACTGGAAGAGACGATAAACCATTGACGGAACCTGAAGAGGATGGTGAAAGACCACTACAAATAGTGAGCGAAAAGAACGTACGAGGCAAAAAGAAATATTACGTGCGATATTCAGACGGTAAGATCTACCTCTGTGACTGGGTGAATCCAGTGCTATTGAACTTGTATAAAGAAACGAAAAGACCGAAAAGACAGACTACAGTAAGGCGTAAATGAGACGCTTACGAAATATTATTTACCGCTCTATGTGCTCTCACATTGAAACAGTCGTTCAGGTACATATTTTATTGTTTTGTAAAATTTAAAACATACCACGTGGTTACTTTGGATACGTTTAAATTTCAAAGAAAACTGACGACCGTTCCTTTGTGATTGTATCATAGGTGGTGAATTGGCTGGTGACAACTGTTTTCACAGCCGTTTGTCTGTATCTTCTCATCAGCACCACAGCAGACGGTGCGTATGACAGTGTGAGGGATTTCCATAATTACGGTTATTTGTTGAAACAAAGGACAGAGATACACGTAGCGACGTCGACAGCGAAAGTAGTTTTCCACATGATTTTGCCAGACTGGCAAGTGGACTTCAGACATAACATCACAGAATGCACGAATACAAGTCGCTTCAGACCTAGACACAGAACTTGCGTACAGTGGAGACGTGTGATAGAAGCTGTAGGGGACATCAAGGCTCGAACAGAACTATATTTGCAGAGCCATGTACGACACATATATGAGACTGTGACAGATCTTCCCTTGGGCGACAGACGCTCACGATTACGCCGTGGTTTTTTCACAGACGTACTGTCAAAAATGAGTGGGCTTGCCACAATAGACGACTTGGACGCAGTGACAGAAATGTTTGAACAAATTCAGACTGGAATCCTGCAGGCAAACCGAATGTGGCAGGGCTCCAGTGAATCGCTCATGGCCGCTTTTAAACTGGACCAGAAACGTTTTAAGAACGTATTCAATATCCTCAGCCAGTTTCGACAAAGCATTAGTGAGGTGCAAGCTGAATTAATTTCTATGCAACAAGTACCTGGATGGGAGTTACTAGCTCAAATATTTAGAATGCTTAGTTCAACCATTTTTCAGGTCGCAGAAGTGGACTCACTCTATAATGGCCTACAAATTCTTATGTCTGGCAGTATTCCTCACACTTTGGTATCACACGAAGCCATGAAACAGGCCCTTGGCATTATTCAAGGTCATTTGAACAACACCACGCCACATAGGTCACTGTGCCGGACTGATTTAGGTTACTATTATGAACGCACAGCTTTTCGGACCTTCAGAACAGACAATGTACTGTTTTTGATCATGGATGTACCAGTGACCTCTGATGCATTCGTACATTCGATGAATATTTATGAGCTGATAAAGATTCCACTCCCAACACCACAATCTCAGCATTACTACACCATGCTTGCCACAAGTATCAAATTTTTGGGATATTCTGAGAGCTCTGAATTCATCCTTGACCTTGACGAAGATCAAGCAATACCGACAACCTCTGTTTGGCATTTAACTGACAGTACACTGACAGTAAGGGATGGCTCGAAGAAATCGTGCTCCGCTGCATTGATTAACGGACATTTGCAAGATATTAAGCAGTATTGTAGCTACAGAGTGCATAAAGGTTGGATGCCGCGTTCTGCGTTACGACTGTACGGTAATACCTTCCTTTTAACAAACATTTCGACAGTGGACATGTACTGCTTAAACCAGAACTTCTCAGACACTGATAAAAGATATACGTATAGTTTGACTGCCGTACAGACTGTTTACACCTTTCAGTGTTACTGTGATCACGTTTTTGCAGACGAAGTCAGACTGACTATTAACCTAGACGTGTGTAATAATTCTGATCGCATTGTCTCAACAGTTAATGTCAGGTTTCCAATTAACCTAGCATTTCTCAGTGAATTTTTTGACATGTCTGACTTTTACGATTTGAACGCGGATTCACTTCTGAATCACTCCGTTGAGATTAGACTCCCTGACTTAACCATTGCTGACAAAAAACTAGATCAGGCCTTTGGCTTGGAAAAATCTGCGAGTTTTGACCTTCAGCACGTAATTAACAGCACTAAACAGGATATCACAATTTATGAAAATTTGGGACACTATCTTTTAAACAGCATGGTTAAGAGTCATACTAAACAGAAGGATTTTGATCTTTTGAATGCCTACACATGGCTATCGATTTTTTCTTGGATCACAAGTGGTATAGCTATTGTGATGGTGGTGTTGATGCATTTCAAAATGAGGTCTATGATGTTACTAACAATGACTCGGGGCGCTCACGCCTTACCAGCTGCAGCTATCCCCAGAGTGATCGGTTGGACAACGACAGCACATCCGACTGCAGATGATTTGTCGGATGTTAATATGTTACAGGAGTGGACACGCCATGTGAGCCATGTACCGAATGTACTTCCGGTTGAAATTTTGCTGCTTTTGTGTCTCTTTTTCCTTCTGTTATTCAAGGTCATCCGTATAATCTACAAGAAACGTCAAAAAGAAACAGCACGTGTCAAACTAGTCATGGAAATCGGAAACAGTCTCACAAGTGTCATCATCCCAATCATGAATCTGCCCCATAGCCTACAACATTACCGCTTTGTCATCAACAAGCCTGACATCAAATTTCTGTTAATTGAGTCAAATTTCAGTGCAAACTTGCGTTACAAAGACGGTATTAAAATTTCTAACACGACTCTTGCCTTTCCGGTTTCATTACCTGACACTCTGCTGGTCAGATTCTGGTCTATTAAATTGCTGAGATCTTTGCTGAACAACCCTCACTACGCCTCAATACAGGTGATTGATGGAATTTCAGGACAGCTACTGGAGATGATTGTCTTAAGAACACTTCCGAGTGATCATAATGCCCCATTTCCCTCTCAGAGCGCTAAACTTTACCCCTCAATCACCTATTAAGCTTTCTACTTCATTTTTTCACCAATATAAGCTTTATTGTTTAACTACTACTACTGTCTACAAAATTCCTCGGTTACTCGTGCTCACATAGGAGTGTAAATTGCGTAGGTGACCATAACGTCGGACGGGAAACATGGAACCTGTACATGTTCTGTCAGTTTTGCCTAGACTTTTTACACCTTCATATTTATTCCTTGACTTTAGTGCTATGTACTGCTCCGAAATTTCATTGTTTCGCTTGGGGTCCTTGACATGAAGAAACCACGGCTAACGACGATGAAAAAGTACACCAAAAAACGACGCATAACGCGTACTGAGATATAGACCGTAGGAGTGAGAGAGGCCGTCGTATAGGGTACAGTCCCCTCGCCGCCTCTTCCATTCAACATCGCTGGCGATAACATTTCTACAACTATCGCCGGCACACAGTCCGTTTTGCCAGACTTGATCGTAGTGATGCACGGACTAACAATGAAAACGTGACACGTGATAGGGGCCTATGACTTGACTTTAACTCTGTTTTCTGTCTGGTGCTCAAAACGCCCTGGATATGGGCTTGCACACTGTAATTAATGGTAATAAGATTATTACGTTATTTAAGTTAATTATAATTAACGGATCGGCTACCGAACTAGGCGTCACTAATTAGTCCAGAAATGGTTCTGTAGCCAAACCTGTTTTAAGGTTCTCGTAAATGGGTGTGTGACTACCCCGATGGCTTACTTAGTCATCAACGAGAACACAATCCCTTGTACATAGGTCTCGTGTCTTGTTCTTTTGTCTTGTCTTGTCTCGTCTTGCTTCTAGATGTTAGTATGAGCATTGTATAATCAACTAAGCACACGTGTGTTGATTTGAAGCTAAGTGTGACATTATGTACAGTGACTTATATTAGTACAGTTTTGCTTACAGTGTGTCAATATGCATTTATTATTTACGTTTGAACACGTATCTGGTATGTTACGTGTTTAATATCTAGGGCTGGAGAGTTAACTTATTACTTCATGTACAATTTTCGCATTGTTAGTCCCCGAAACCACTACTCCAACCTATATAAAGAAATTCAACGTCACGTATATACACGTTGTCCCAATAATAACTTTTGACCAACTGCCGGCTAGTTAACACGCACCGGCCTAGTACTGGGTCTTCAGTACGACTCCTTGCTGTGTATTAATTGAAGGGGTGCCCTGACAAACTCACTGTATAAGCCACTTTGTGGGCTGGAATAGGGTGATTGTTACGGGTACACCCTCATGTAAACAAAGCAGACACATTATGTCATCACCCAAATTTCTCCTGAGTGAGTATTTTCTCGGATACAGTTATTTAACGTACCATTACAGGTTTCAGGGTTTAAGCTTATAAATAGAGATGCAGTGCAGTGTATTATAATGCTCATAAGTCTACGTAGTCATGCTTTAGTTATTTGCAGGTTTCTAGTTTCTAAGACTGCAAATTCTTTGCAACAGCGCGGTTATTATGACTATGAGTAAGTAAGTGATCGTTCTGAAATCAGAACGTTACACAGTATAGGCCTAATACATTCTTTGCGGACCCCCATTTAGCCTGTATCAAGACGGCAGAAACTTAACTCCGTGGAACTTTACACGGAGTACGGCCGTTCGGCAAAACACAAGTAAAGGCCTACGTAAAATCTTGTTTACAACCTTCAGTGGCACTACGTTAAACAGATGGCTAATTCCACGGATCGACCGCTCCGCCGTTGGCGAGCAGCAGCAAATAAGATAACTGCGGCTTTGCAGCCGAGATTTTTACTGCCGCCGAAAACGATCCACTCTGCCGTTAAAAACTTAGGCCTACATTACGTAAGATCGTGTAGCGGACGGAAAACAGGCACTGAATCACACTGTTGTACAAATTTTGCCAAAAGCGACGGAAAAGAACTAAGGCCACTACTTTTTAGACACTTTAAATTAAGTCTTGAATAGCTGCAAATTATTCGTTACATTTCGCGTGAGTCGTGGACGGCGCGAGATGTATTGTGGTCGCGCGCGTCTGTGTGTGTGTCTGTCTGTCTGACTGTTGCACGGACCCGGATGTAACTTGGGGGATTACTAAGGGATACCCCTAGTTGTGCGCTATTGGACGGATTTACAATCGTGCACGGTTTGCGTTGCTATTGTAACACATCGCGAACGCGTAACGTTAGCGAGTGCGTGCTTGTCCTTGCTCTATGCCTAGTTACAACTTGTAACGGAAAGCTTTGTTAAATTTCTCACGCCGAGTGTAATATTGTCAAAAGTTTCAACACATTCGTAGCATATTAAGCCAAGTTTAGGCCGTGCAGGTCATATGGATCATACTTGAATATTTTTCTGCTTTGCTGAAACGTGGAAATAGAACCGAAATCACTTGCGACTCGCACTTAAGTCGCAGTAACTCCAAAAATGCAGTACATATTGATAAGTTTTCAAGATTTCTCAACTGATGGTGATACACTCATCTCCAAATCATTTATTGCTAATCTTATCCGAGCCAGACCGCGATGGCTCGCTATTAGGTCTATCTTCAATCCAGTTACTCAATGCATCCGGCTCCACCTAACAGGAAGCTTTTAGCTTATCTCCGAACTACGAGACCGGATTCTAGCCAGATGTCTCTTTCTACCTAACATCTTAGCACTGTATGACTCCACTGGAACTTTGTTACATACTTGTTTTGCTCATCGTTGATCAGCTTCTTCAGAAAATTTTATCATCTTATTTTCATCTTTATTGCACTTCGAGTTGCATTTCCCCCAAATTTCTTATAGGCATGTATACTCCTTTGAGTGCTTTCTGTTTATCACGCATTTGCTGTACATATTAGACGTTTTGCCAGTTTTAGGTAGCCACTGCTTAAAGTAGCATGATGTCCTGGTCGAATGGACTCAGCCCGATCACATCGATGCAGACAGTGCGCGAAGGCCAGTGATGACGTCACTATAAACAAGCTGTTACATCGACACTCGACAGTCTATGGACCTTGTCGATTACAACCATCTGACGTCATCACTACTTGCGCTGTGCGAATTAGCTGTAAATATGGCCATTTGCATGAAGCATGAATATTTGTTGTATGTTTATAGCGTTCAGCGTTTTACCGCTTTCGACACTGAAACAATTCATACAGGTCTTCATTAACATACGTTATTACTTTATGCTTGTCTGATGATGCGTTATTTGCATTATTGTCATTATACCGTGCAATCGTATGTACAATTATTATGTGCATAGACCTACGTCATTTATGTATGAACAGTCTAATGTCTCTTGCAGGTAGCCTAGCTACTTCACTGACTGTTATTTGATATCTGTCTACACTACACACATTTGTTTGACATTTATATAGTTACTCCTGCAAGAGTTATTTGTTAACTATTAGTCATTTTCTGTCTACGTCTGTCTGCATCGAACATTTTGTTGGACTGACTTAGTTTAGTATAATCTGCGTATTTTGTATACCTCTATCCCCCTTTTTGGCTTAGATTCCCTATTTTTTGCATTACCTTAGGTAACATTTCTACTCTGTGGTTGTGACATAAATAAGTTCTATTTTGCCTGGTAAGATTTAGTGTAGCGTACATTTCGTATTTGTAGCTTAGACAGCGAACATCAACTGTCTACTCGTTATGCATATAGTTTTCGACACAATTATCAATTATCGTAAATTTGCAATTTAGGTTTCTTATTATCTCCTATGACATGTAGTGTACAGTTCATTTTTGTAGACTCTTAGGTTATTTTTGGCTCACTAAATTCGTTAAGCTGTATCTTGGGTAAACTTCGCAGTTCATTTCGGCGTTTAGTTTCGGTATTTTGGGACCTTCATTTCGGGTTAAATTAGGGCAAAGTTCATTTATTAGACTTTCAGTGGATACGCTATGGACAGAAGTCCATACAGCATGAATTGGTTGTTATGTATATTTTACTGCAGTCTGGACCCGACGAAGCTACGAGTACACTACTATAGCATCAATGATAC
>Ga0056109_1000517_pt1 | contig 10289 bp, 8 predicted proteins | sample WorMetG1BERMUDA2_FD_80077 | JGI IMG/M metagenome (GOLD analysis project Ga0056109, IMG submission 80077) | Marine gutless worms symbiont microbial communities from Max Planck institute for Marine Microbiology, Germany - Inanidrilus... ...
AGATTGTATTTTGCAATCTTTCTGGATAAGAAGATGCGGAAGCAGCAAAAATTGGATAAAGGATGGCGTTTCAGGCTTCTTGTAATTGATCATCGCGCGGATAAAGCAGATAAATAGGATCCCCCAAAATCACCGGACAGATTTTTTTTTCAAAAAGACTTTTTCTACAGCTTCAATATGTTTTTATAGCATTTCTTTAAATAAAGCTTTAAACTCAGGCCAGCTGAACCATACATTGTCTGTGTCAGGCGGATAGTCTTCATCGTAGATCCCGAGAAAAAGCATGCCAGCAGCCTGTGCAAGGGCACAATCCGTATGTGCACGATCACCGACCATCACAGTCGCTGCAGGAGCTGTCCTCAGAGACTCAAAAATCAGGGTATTGATCCGCTGTGCCGGTTTCATCATTCCGAATTCTTCCGTACCAAGGAGCAGGGTGAATAGCTCTGGATTAAAACCGAGGCTCAGGAGCCGCTCTCTGACAGAGCCGTAATCAGAAACCACAGCAAGCTTCACACCGCGATCATGGAGTTCACACATCAACTCAGGGAATCCATCGCGTGCCGATATCCAGGCTATACAGCGGAGCAGGGCCGGGTAGTACCGCGTTTTCACCCAGTGGCGAAGTTTTCTCGTCCTGCGGCTGTTCTCCCCACAGGCCCTGTTGAGGATAGCTTCCTGCATTGTCTGTGCGTTTCCAAAATCCGAACCAGTAACACACTCTCTGGACTGTGTGTATCTTTTTAATTTTAAAAGCCCGGGAAAAAGAGCCCTGATCATCGCCCTTTTGACGACTTTTCTCGGATAAAGAGTCCCATCCAGATCAAAAACAATCGCTTCAACTTTAAAAGGGGTTCCCGCGATAGGAAGGTAGAAAGCGTCTGCGGCCACATCCCTCATCACAGAGTTGCTTCAGGGCTGACTTCACTGTCCGGACTACAGGGGTCCAGAGTCCAGGTCCAGTGGAGCTCTTCCCAGGCATACCACTGGGCCGGATTACCGAGCACCAGCTCCTGCCACTTACAGAAAACCGGATAACTGTACCCGTTCTCATCCGGCTCCACACTCTCCAGTGTGATCTCATAATCTCCGGGTTTAATCCTGTGCAGTATCATAAAGAAAACCGGCGCCTCCATCAGGGCTGCGAGTTTAGTGGGGGTGTTATCCAGCCCGAAACGATGCCCGAGAAAATGGATCTCATGACGCTCTTTTTCCCCGCGGCGCCAATTTTTGAAAGAGTCGGCAACAGTAACCAGAATTCGCGGTTTTTTTGCCATTTTGTACATCTCACGAGCGAGACTGGCGTCTGCGTCCAGAAGTTTTAAATCAAACCACTGCTGCAGGTTCTCCATCTGTTTAAAAGCGGTCTCACGGGCGATGGGGCTCTTGAATCGGAGAAAAACACTTGTCGGCAACCCGTTCTGGGAGAGGCAGGCAGGAAGAAAATCAACACCGCCAAAATGTGATGTCATGCAGAGAAGAGTTTTACTCTGCAGGAGATCTTGCAGCAGCTTCTTGTCCTCTTCTTTAAAACGGATGCCTTCCAGCAGAAGCACAAATTCATCAGTCAGGTGAGCGGAAGCGAATGCTTTCTCCGCATAATGATCCGCATACCCATTGAGCACTTCATCTCTATGCTCTAAAAAAGAAAAACCGGTAAACATCTCAAAATTCCGCTCCGCATGTTCGGCCACCTCACGGTTCTCCACCCACCAGATCCGTGTGTGCAGACGAGCCTGTTCAACAATCTCCATGAAATTCATGGAATGGACACCTTTACTGTAGATGGCCTTTACAAGATATGCACTCAGCGTCACAATAGCCTCGCTATAGTTATAGATAGATATCTGATTCTTCTTGATTTTACCACAGCCTTATAATAGATTGCAAGTGGTGGTTCTCTGTCTGCACGGCCGTTCACGGCAAGAGCTGTATCCGAGACCTGTAAAAACCCTGAAAAAAGTATAGTCTGTGACACAATGCACCGGCTGATTGACAGCATCCGTCCTTATGCTACAATGCAAAACATCAACATCCGGGCACCCGGTTAACTCAGGATGCAGCTTATGAAAAAAATGACTCAACTTGCGGTCAGACAACCGGGGATGATTTTCGCTCTCCTGACAGCTGTGACCGCTTTTTCCATTTTTGGAATCTCACAACTGAAGATGGACAGCTCCACCGAATCCCTGCTCCCCAGAAGCAGCAAGGCGTACAGGATGCTGCAGCACAGCAAGCGCGTCTTCGGGGACAGCAAGACTTTTCACATCACTGCAGTAGAAGTGGAAAAAAACCAGCAGTTGCTCTCACCACAGCTCTTCAGCCGGCTCGAGCCGCTTATAAAAATGATCCAGGAATTCAGGATATTCGATAAAGACCGGGAGGACAAGAGGCTCCATGCCCTGCTACGGACCGCGTCCGTCACTTTTCAAGAGAGAGAAAGCAGAACGGCAGGGGTTAATTCAGCTCCCCCGACAGGGCTGGACAGAAGCGCCCCGCCAAAAATTGAATATACACCTTCATCCGGAGATCCTGGATCGCCCGGAATTGACGAAACAGACTCCGGACAGCCGACCTCCACAGATATTATATGGAAACAAAAAATTGCAGGAAAGAAATTTTTTGCAAAACCGTACCGACCAAGAAGGAAGTACGACTATTCAGCATATAAAGGCGTAACTGTCCGGAATCTTGCCTCAGCCCTGGACAGTGATGCAGCAGTGCAGCTTGAAACGATCCTGATTATTTCTGACCTTAAGAAGCATCCAGGAGACAAAATACTGAGCCGAAGAGCAATCCGCAGGATCATCGAGAACTGGGAAACTATGTATCTCAATAAATCGATGCAGATCATCAAGACATCGCTGGATCCACTTACCGCAAGAGATGTGAGTGGAACAGAAGAAAGCCTCAAAGTGAGCGCACTGGTCCCGGAAAAAGAGGGCAGGCTGCTGCTGCCGAAGGACAGGGAGGGTATTAAGAGATATACGAGAAAACTCCTTGCCAATCCGGCTTATGAGTCTCTGCTCTACGCCAGAGACAGCTCAGGAAAAATAGCTGCACTGGCCTTCTCATTCTCCCTCCGGCCAGGGGAGAGCAATGAATGGGTTTTCAATTTCTTTCATCAGAGCATAAAAAGGTACAACAAAAAACCTTTGAAACTGACCCAGATGGGCTCCTACATGTACAACAAATATCTCAAGGAATACATGCAGAAGGACCTCATACAGCTCATTCCACTGGTCATTCTGGTGATCGTGCTCACCTTCTATTTCAATTTCCACTCCATCCGGGGGGTGATTCTCCCTGCACTCTCCGTGCTCCTGGCCACATGCTGGACGTTTGGCCTGATGGGGCTGCTCGGGGTCCCGATCACCCTGGTGGTCAATCTGCTTCCACCGCTTCTGATCGCTGTGGGCAGCTCCTACTCCATCCACATCCTCAACCACTACTATCTGGAGCACAACGAAATCCATGATGCTGAAGACAAGCGGGAAGCACTGCAGCGGTCCATGCAATCTATCTCTGCTACGGTGTTTCTTGCTGCGTTCACTACTGTTATCGGGTTCATGACTCTGGTGATCAACCGGGTTCTTTCTCTGCAGTATTTCGGTCTTTTTGCCGCACTGGGGACGCTGTTTTCCATGATCAGCGCAACCTTGCTCATCCCGGCGAGCCTTACGTTTCTCAAACGGCTGAAAGTTAAAAACCCGCATCAAGAGGCTGCCCGCCATCAGCACGCCAACAGGTTTGTCTCTGCTCTTGTCAACCGCTTCAGTAGATTGAGCGTCAACCATCCGGGAAAACTCTCTCTAACTGCTGTATTGATCGTGATTGTATTCGGAATAGGTGTGAGCAGGCTCTATGTGGAATCCTCAGCAGCCTACATGCTCAGGAAGGACTCCTTCCTGTATCAGGCTGATCTCCATCTGGGTAATCTGTTCAAGGGTCATATGGTGACCAATCTGGTACTGGATACAGGACAGAGGAACGGGGCGCTGGATCCCGCGTTTCTGAAGTTTGTGGAAAAATTCCGCAAATGGGCGGTTTCTGAAGAAAATCAACGAAGGTACCACATTCTGCACACTTCATCTCTGGGGGACGTGTTGAAGAGATTCCACATGGCGGCCAATGGCGGCGACAGGGCATACTACCGCATCCCGGACAAAAAGAGTACAATTCTCGATTATCTGCAGCTCTACGGCGGCAGGGACAGCGACCTGGATGGCAGGCCGGACAGTCTGGAATCTTTCATTGATCCGGGCAGACGGTTTCTCAATGTTCTCGTCCGGAAAGGATCGCAGGGACAAAAGGTCATCTCCACAAGGATGAATGCAGCAGGTCAGCAGGCGATAGACCGCTATCTGCAAAAGCACGCAAAACCGCTCGGGTACACCTGGGAGGCTACCGGTGAACCGCTGACCTTTATCATCCTCGGGGATATGGTTATCAGAGGGCAGATCAGCAGCATTCTCCTCACCTTGTTGCTTGTGGCGGTAATGATGATCGTGCTTTTTAAAAACTGGATCAGCGGGCTGCTGGCCATCATCCCGATCACAGTGAGTGTGGTATTTATCTACGGACTGATGGGATTTCTCGGTATTCCACTGGACATCCCTAAAGCAGTGCTGGCTGCCATTGCTATAGGTATCGGAGTGGATGATACGATCCATATGCTTAAAACGCTGCGCAAACAGCTCAAAAAGGGGCTTCCCATCAAAGAGGCTCTCCAGGCCACCTATTCACTGGCCGCTCTGGCGATCGTCTACACCTCTGTGGCACTCATCCTTGGCTTCTCTGTACTCCTCTTCTCCGAATTTGTCCCTATCTTCTATCTCGGGCTGCTTGTGGCTCTGGCTATGCTCTCAACCACCATCTCCGCTCTCATCCTGCTGCCGGCTGTTGCCTATCTCAGCAGACGCTTTGAGCTGCACAGAGAGCACGATTGGAAGCTGCTCTCCAGAATCAAGATGGCGGAATATTTCAAGTCATGACTGATGTGCGTGATTAACTTTACAGATACAACAGTGTATTAATTGGCAGAGCGGAAATTTTTTGTCCACCCTCTGCTCAAGCTGGTTTCTTCCGGAGGATGGTATGATACAAAAAAACAGTTTCTATCTCGTTCTACTGATGTTCACCGTTTCTATCAGCGGATGGGGCATCTCTGCTCGGCAGATTATGCACAACAACAGACAGCTGCCCGGACCCTCAAGCAGCAAGGGAACAATCAAACTGGTGATAAGAAACCAGAACGTGACGACCACCAGTCTGCTCCGGATCTATACAAAAAAATTTGGAGCACAGACCCGCTCCCGGATCAACTTCCTCCGTCCCGGCAGAATGCAGTTTTTGATCTACAGTCTCCCGGGCGGTGCCACACGGCAGTGGGTTAAGCTTTCCAGCGGTCGTATCCGCAGAGTTGCTTCCGGCAACCGTAGCGCCAGCTGGGCCAACTCCCATTTCTATTACGAGGATCTGCGCACATATTCCCTCAACAACTATCGCTTCACCAAACTGAGCGATACTGCTGTGCAGGATTACAAAAAAAAGCGGGTTCCCTGTTACAGGATTCTGGCAGTCAGCCAGTTCAGCGGCAGCGTGTATTCAAAACGCATCCTGTTTATTGAGAAAAAAACCTGGCAAATCCGCAGGGTGCAATTCTATCAGCGGGGACGCCATACCAAAACATTGACCAACTACCTTTTCAAAAAGATCAACGGAATCAACACCCCCCGTCTGATGTACATGGAACCTGTCGGGCAAAAAGGAAGCTACTCCTCCCTGCTCTTACAGCGGATACAGTTCAATCTACCGCTTTCCAGTAGACTCTTCCGAAGGAGCAGTTTCTAAAGCGTGAAAGAGGGACCTCGATCCGGCATCTTCCTCGCCGTATTCCTGCTCACAATATCAGTGAGCGCCTTGCCTGATATCAGCGGGGAAAAGATCGCCAGCGACAGCAGCAAACCGAACAGTGGACCGCCTCAGGTGGATATCGGAGGGGGAGAAAATCCCCTGTGCATAAGCGGTATTCTGGGAACCACAATCCAGATCGCCATTCCTCCGCTGGGGAGGTACGCGGAAAAATGGCAAATCGTTAAACTGGAAGGCCGCCTGCGCCTGAACGCCTCTTTCAAGAAAAACGGTTTTGAGGCGCTGTTACAGACCGATCTCTATCTCTATCCGGAGTTTGAAACAGATCCAGCCCCCCGTAGAAGCGGTGGGGCTATCCGTCAGGGATGGATCCGCTTCACAGGACACTTTCTGGAAATCACTACAGGGTGGCAGATGTTTTCCTGGGGGAATGCGGATTTCTTCCCGACCGCCAATGTGCTCGACAGACCGGACTTCGCCGATCTGACTGTTCTGGATCGAAGCCTGCGCTACAGGGGCACTTTCGGGCTAAAAGCCCGGCTCTTCACGGGCAATACTGCACTGGAGCTTGTCTGGTTACCCGCTGTGTTTCCAGCTGCCATGCCGCAGGAGAGCGGCTTCTGGCGCTTTGAATATGCAGATATCGGCACCATTCCTGTTAAAGAAAATAACGCGCCTGATCCGGGTATAGCCCTTGACAATGGCGCCTTCGCCCTGCGCTGGGGTGGTAGCAACGGAGGTATCGATTTTCAGCTGGGCTGGTATTACGGTCCACAGCGGGGGCTGCTCCTCCAGTCAACCATGATCAGCAACACAGCCACTGCAGCGCTTTCCATTGAAAAAAATCCGGCCATCAACCGGGTGCACTGCTTCACCGCCAACGCAGGCTTCACTACCGGCAAAGCTGTATTGCGGGCTGAGCTGCTCTTCAGTCCTGATATGCCGGCTGCCACCTATGTTGCTGATGAAGCGCTCGCTACAGCGGCGGCGGCTCTTTCACCAGGCAACAGCAGCATACCTATCGGCACTGTCTCCTCTGAGCCATATCTGGCCTGGACAGCAGGGGGTGATATCCTGCTCTGGGGGACAGCCGGCAGGCTGCTTGTGGAGTGGAAGCACGACCTCTATCTTAAAGGAACCGGACCGACGGAAGATTTCCGGATCTCGGATATTATTGCTCTGCTGCTTCAGGACAGCTTTGCAAACGGCAGAGTAACAATTCGGATCGGTGCTCTATTTACAAAGCGGAAGGAGAAGCACCTCGGCGCTGCAGGCTATACATGCACGTGGGATTTCGGCAACGGCTTCAGTCTCTCTCAGGGAACGTTTCTTTTCGCAGGAATCGGCTGTCTGCAGGCCCGTTACCGTTTCTAACGCAGAACTAACGGAGTGAACCATGAAAAAAGAAAAAGACCACTACAGTCCAACCATCTACTGGCTGACCAAAAAAATAGGCTGCCTGGTTGGGAAGCTAAAACAGAACACCAGATACTTCTGCCCGGAGGAGGTAAAAAAACTGCGCGGGCCTTTCATTGTCTGTGCCAATCATGTGGGGCTCTGGGACCCCTTTCTGCTCTGTAAACCATTCCATAACGGCGTCCGCTACATCACCTCTGATGCCGCGTTTCGAACTCCGCTCAAAGGCTGGTTCCTCCGGAAACTGGGCTGTATCCCCAAGACAAAAGGGGTGCGCGACAGCAACACCATCCGTAACATGCTCAAAGTCTTCAAGAAAAAACAGGTGATTGGTCTCTTCCCCGAAGGGGACAGAAGCTATGACGGCAAGACCATGCCTCTCAACGACGCGACAGCTAAGCTGCTGAAAAAAATCAAGCTCCCGGTTATCGCCTGTCGGCACAGCGGCTCCTCTTTCGCCCATCCGCGCTGGTGCGCGAAATCCAACAGAGGGCTTGTGGAGTTTCGGTACAGCATCCTCTTCACACCCCGGCAGCTGGAGACGCTCGACGAAGATGAAGTACAAACCCGGCTGCAGCAGGCTCTGGAAAACGACGATGCCCTCTGGCAAGAAGAACGCAAGATTGATTACAGAGCAGGCCGTCGGGCGGAAAAAATTGAACACGCCGTTTTTATCTGTCCAGAATGCGGCACCTACGCCTCTATAACCTCCAGAGGAGACAGCTTCTCCTGTGCAGCCTGTGAGCGCGCCTGGTATGTAAACACCCGCTTCATTTTTGAAGAGGGTCTTTCTGGAGGTGACGCTGCTGTACACGAGACTCTCAGAGATTGGATGGCCTGGCAGCGGAAGAGACTCACCTCTGATATAAAAAAGCTCCAGAAGGAAGAGCCACTTTTCTCTGATACCGGTTGTACGCTTTTCTCCGGGTACAAGGTGGAACCCCTGAAGGAGCTGGGTCGGGGGGGGCGCTGCTCACGAAATCCGGACTCCTGTTCCAATTCGCGGACGGTAAACAGCGGCTTTTGCGGGCTTCAGAAATCTATGGATTGACCACTCAAGAGGGAGAGACGCTGGAGTTTTACCACGAGAACCACTGCTATCAGTTCCAATTTGAGGGGTTTGTCTCAGCCTGCAAATGGATGCATGCCCTGCAGGCTGCGGGCGCATCTATGTAATCCGGGTGGTCCAGATCCGGCAGTCCGTCCTCTCACCAGCGCAGAGAAAGGCTGGCTACAGTCCTGCTGGACTGTTCCTCAGATACTTCGAAGGAATCCAGCTCCAGTCCCAGCTCTCTCAGAGAAAGACTGACCACCAGCATTCCCAGACCGGCACCTTCAGTCTCATCCTGATGCTCCTCCATAAAATCTATAATATTGCTGTAATGGGCGGCTGCGTGCACTTTCTGGCTGATCCTCTGTGCCTCAATCGGGAGCAGGGGACAGTTGTTGATCACTTTTATGTTGATGCAGTTCTCCCGGCAGGGCGTGATCTGAACCCGCACATGAAGATTTTCCTTAACCGCCATGTCAGCCAGTTTTTCCGTACTCCTGGAGATTTCCTTTTTAAATGCTTTCAAGCCCGCACTGTAGGTGTCTGGATCGTCAAAATCAATCTCCTCTTTCCTGAAAAAACAGCGCTTGAAATTGGATTTAAGAGCGTTCTGTACGAGTTCAGTGATGAGGATACCGATAGCCTCCTCGGAAAAAGGGCAGGAGAGACCGACGCTGACCTGTTTATAGAGATTACTGATGGTCTGCGTAACAACATGAGAACTACGCCAGAAAAGGACCTCAACAGACCTTCCTTCGGAAAAGGCAAGGCTCACGGCGGGAGATTCCGGCCCAACCCAGGACCAATGGATGTCTGACAGGGTATCCTCTTCTTCCAGGCTGGAAGGGAGCTGTACCCTGACCTTAACCGGACCTTCCGTTGTCTTCTGCCTCATGAGCCACTCCGGTAACGCCTGTAATCCATTAAGAGAAGCGGGTCGGAAAAATAAGGAGGGGTCTCACTCAACCCCCTGAATATTCACATCCAATGAATCTGAAAAACTAATATTTCAGCTTCTTAAGCGCCTGAAGCGCTCTATTGCGTACTTCCTGAGAGAAATTACGCTGAGAAACAGCGAGAAGCAGCGGGAAAGCGCGTTTATCGCCAATGTTGTCCAGAGCAACAACCAGCGACATGGCCATTATATCACTGTTAGTGCGGGAGAGCAGGTCAAGCAACCGCGGGACAGCCTTCCTGTCTTTGATGAGTCCCAGGGCACGAACCGCGCTTACCCTCACATGAAGGTCACTATCATCCATCGCAGCACGAATAAGATGGGGAGTGGCTTTTCTGTCCCCGATTCTGCCCAGAGACATAGCCGCTTCTGCACGAACCTTCCAGTATTCCAGAGACATGCCTTTGAAACGAACGATCCGCTGGGTCCCTTCACCGAGACACGCGGTCAGCTGATGGTGAACCCGCACATTGCCTCTATTGGCGGTCGTTCCGAGTTCTCGAACCAGAAAAACACGGAGATCAAAATATCTCGGATCTGAAGCGGACAGTTTCGGATTAGAAAGGGACCGGAGGATGCTGTTCAGCCCGCCGCTTTTGATGCTGTCTTCAAGGGTCACGTGCTGAGCACAGAGCGCTCCTGCCGGCAATATTGAAAAAACAACAGCCAGGAACCGCAGTTGCCTTATATTTTTTATAAGCTCCATTTTTAAATCCTTGCAATCAATTTACACTTCTCTGAAGGCCGTAACTTCAGGTTGCCCTGTAAATATCTACGAAAAATCAGAACTTCTCTATAATACTATTCTAACGCTAAATATTGTAAAATCAACTATTTTTTTAAAAATTCGTTATATGGCGAATGGAGCGGTCGGAATATGTCAACATAGATGTCGCGTTATGCTGCTTTTTTCTTTCCTGCTGAAAGCTCAACCCTCTGGTTGGCTCCCCATATCCTGATTGTACCAACCCATCTTTCCGGATGCTTTTCGCA
>Ga0056109_1000521_pt1 | contig 10235 bp, 9 predicted proteins | sample WorMetG1BERMUDA2_FD_80077 | JGI IMG/M metagenome (GOLD analysis project Ga0056109, IMG submission 80077) | Marine gutless worms symbiont microbial communities from Max Planck institute for Marine Microbiology, Germany - Inanidrilus... ...
AACCATTGAGGAACTGTGGAGCGCCATCGCCGAAGGGATCGAGAAAGTCACGCCCACCGAATGCGAGAACTTCTTCGCTGCCGCAGGATACGACCAGGATTAAATCGAATCCGCGCTAGGCGCAGCCGCCGCCAGCGGCAAGAAATCCGTCTTTAAGGTCTTGACGTTCCAGGGGGTGGAAGGCACATATTATCCTTACAGTATACTGGAAGGTTTAAGCCTTGAACATCGTCGCCGCATCCGCCAAGGCCGCGGTCCCATCCCGCCCGGACCCGCACACCCGGCACCTCAGCCTGCCGGTGCGCGGCATGACCTGCGCCTCCTGCTCGTCGCGGATCGAGCGGGTGCTCGGCAAGCTGCCCGGGGTCGAGGCCGCGGCGGTCAACCTGGCGACCGAGCAGGCCGACGTCGATTTCGATCCCGCCCGGGTCTCCGCCACCGATGTCGCGGCGGCGATCGAGAAGGCCGGTTTCACCGTGCCCAGCCGCACCATCGAACTGGCGATCGAGGGCATGACCTGCGCCACCTGCTCGGGGCGGGTCGAGAAGGTGTTGAACAAGGTCGCCGGCGTCGAGGCGGCGCCGGTCAACCTGGCCACCGAACGCGCGACCATCGAACTGCGCGCCGGCACGGCCGGGATCGCGGATCTGATCGCCGCGGTCGAGAAGGCAGGTTTCGGTGCCCGCGCCGTGCTCGACGAGGACGCCGAGGCGGCGCAGGAGGAGGCCGAGGCCGCCCGTCGCGCCCGCCTCGACATGCTCACCGTCGCCGCCGCCGTCGTGCTCAGCCTGCCGTTCTTCATCGACATGCTGCTGATGTGGACGGGCACGCACATGCCGTTCCCGCCGCTGCTGCAACTGGTGCTGGCGACGATCGTGCAGTTCGGCGCCGGCGCGCGCTTCTACCGCCCGGCCTTCGCCGCCCTGCGCGCCGGCACCGGCAACATGGACCTGCTGGTCGTGCTCGGCACCACGGCGGCCTACGGGCTGAGCCTGTTCCACCTGATCGCGCAGCCGGGCGCGCATCTCTATTTCGAGGCCTCGACCGCGGTGATCACCCTGGTGCTGCTGGGCAAGTGGCTGGAAGCGCGGGCCAAGCGCAGCACCACGGCGGCGATCCACGCGCTGATGAAGCTGCGTCCGGAAACCGCGCGGGTGCTGCGCGAGAACCGCGAGATCGAGGTGCCGGTCTCCGCCGTCGACACCGGCGACGTGGTCGTGGTGCGGCCGGGCGAGCGGCTGCCGGTCGACGGCATCATCACCGACGGCGCGACCCAGGTCGACGAATCGCTGCTCACCGGCGAGAGCCTGCCGGTGAACAAGGCCGCCGGCGACCGCGTCACCGGTGGCGCGATCAATGGCGACGGGCTGTTGCTCGTGCGCGCGACCACGGTCGGCGCCGAATCGATGCTGGCGCGGATCATCCGCCGCGTGCGCGACGCCCAGGCGACCAAGGCGCCGGTGCAGAAGCTGGTCGACCGCATCGCCGCGGTGTTCGTGCCGGCGGTGGTGGCGGTGGCGCTGCTGACCCTGCTCGGCTGGGGATTGAGCGGCGCCGCGATCTGGAAGGCGGCGCTGATCAATGCGGTCACCGTGCTGGTCATCGCCTGTCCCTGCGCGCTCGGACTCGCGACTCCCACGGCGATCATGGTCGGCACCGGCACGGCGGCGCGGCACGGCATCCTGATCAAGGACGCCGAGGCGCTGGAACTGGCGCACCGGATCGACACCGTGGTGTTCGACAAGACCGGCACCCTGACCGAGGGACAGCCGACGGTGCGCGACGTCATCGCCGTCGAAGGCTCCGAAACCGATCTGCTCCGCTTGGCCGCGTCGGCGCAGCAGGGCAGCGAGCATCCGCTGGGCCGCGCCGTGTTGGCGCAGGCGCGGGAGCTGGAACTGTTGCCGGTGTCCGACTTCACCGCTTTGCCCGGACGTGGACTGCGCGCTGACGTCGGTGAGCGCCGGCTGATCATCGGCAACCGCCGGCTGATGGCCGATGGAGGCATCGATACCTCGGTCCAGGAAAACCACGCCGGGGACCTGGAGCGGTCCGGCAATACCGTGGTCTGGATCGGCGAGGAGGGGGCCGGACTGCTCGGCCTCATCGCGCTCGGCGACGCGGTCAAGGCGACCGCCGGCGCCGCGGTGCGGCGGCTGGCCGAGGCCGGCATCGAAACCGTCATGCTGTCCGGCGACAACCGGCGCACCGCCGATACCGTGGCCCAGCCGCTGGCGATCGAGCGGGTCATCGCCGAGGTCCTGCCCGAGGACAAGGCCGCGGAAATCGCTGCGTTGCGCCGCGACGGCCACGTGGTCGCCATGGTCGGCGACGGCGTCAACGACGCCCCGGCGCTGGCCGCCGCCGATGTCGGCATCGCCATGGGCACCGGCACCGACGTCGCCATGCACACCGCCGGCATCACCCTGATGCGCGGCGCGCCGGAACTGGTCGCCGACGCCATCTCGGCCTCGCGCGCGACCTACAACAAGATCCGCCAGAATCTGTTTTGGGCTTTCATCTACAACCTGATCGCGATTCCGCTGGCGGTGTCGGGGCAGTTGAGCCCGGTCGTCGCCGGCGCCGCGATGGCGCTGAGCAGCGTCTCGGTGGTCAGCAACTCGCTGCTGCTGCGGCGCTGGCGGCCATCCTCGGACTAGGAGGGAATTGACATCATGCGTATCGGAGAAATCGCCGAGGTCACCGGCGTTCCCGCCAAGACCATCCGCTACTACGAGGAGATCGGCCTGATCCCGCCGGCGCTGCGCGGCGACAACGGCTATCGCCAGTACCGCCGCCAGGACGTCGAGATCCTACGCTTCATCCAGCGCGCCCGCGGATTGGGCTTTTCCGTCAAGGACGTCGGCAGTCTTCTTGCCTTGTGGCGCGACACCGACCGGGCCAGCGCCGACGTCAAGGCGGTGGCCCTGGCCCACATCGACGCGATCGACGTCCGTATCGCCGAGTTGGAGTCGATGCGCAACACCCTGACGCATCTGACGAATCGCTGCCATGGCGACGACCGGCCGGACTGCCCGATCCTCGAGGACCTGGCCGGCGAGACGGCGGAAGAGTCGGTGGGGGCGGAAACGGTTGACGCCGCCGACTGAGTCCCGGTCCCAGTGAGTCGGGCTAAGCCCATCGAATCGTTCCGTGAATCTTGGGCCATGTGAATCCGCATTCGGGATTTGTTAACGAATGCGGGCCGACAATAGTCCATCGATCTTCCAAAGAAGTTGGCAGAGAAGGGCTTGAAATGGCTAAGACGAAACGGGAAATCCGCCCAGGGGACCAATACATCCGCATCGGCTCGACGCGCACCCTGTGGGAAGTGGTTGAACTCCTCGAGTTGAAGGATCTGCCGCCGCACCTGCAATTGCACTCGATCGACGGTGGGCGTGTCCTGACCTTTTCCGAGGCGGCCTTGATGGACAAGCGCTTCTTTGAGAAAGCCGGCGACAGCAAGCGCGAACGCGCCCTGACCGAAGCCCCCGAATCCGAGGGCAAGCGGGTCCGCTCGTTGTTCGGCCGCAAGACCAACACCGCCGTCGTTTCGGGCGCGCACTGACACGCGCTGCCTCCCCGGCGCCATTGACGGCATCGCCGCTTCGCGTTAAGGGCATCCAGCTTCAGCCGGCGAGGCGGAGATTGGGTGCCCCGTAGATCGAACCGCAGCAAGAAATCCAGGTCGCACCGGAGTCATGGGGTCCGCCTTAATCCGGTGCGTCAACTCGTCTACGTTCTGCTGGCGCTGGCGTCGCTCGCGGTCGGCTATGGCGTCACCGTCTGGCTGCGCGATGGCAGACCGCCGAGCGTCTCGCAGATCATTTCCAAACCTATTGCACAGATCGAAAAAAAAGAAACAAAGCCCTGGTTTGAAAGTCAAAAGTCCCCACCGTCTCTGATTCAGGCACCCGATGCCCCGATCTTTCCCGAGCCCAACGGCGTGACGCCGGGGGCGCCACAGCCGCGGGCCTACGAAGAAGCCCTGCCGGTCGAGATCTACGAGCCGGAGCCGACGCCGCCGGTCGTCATCGCGCCGTCGCCTCCGAAGGCAGTCGAACCCGCTCGTCCGGCGCCGGCCGAAACCGAATCGCCGCCGCCGCAGGTGGCCGCCGTGCCGCCGCCGGCCTGGCGCCGACACGCCGTCGCGGTGGAGACCGACGCCGGCCGGCCTATGGTCGCCATCGTCATCGACGACATGGGAGTCGACCGCAAGCGTTCGCGCCGCGCCATCGCGCTGCCGCCGCCGCTCACCCTGGCATTCCTGACCTATGCCGAGGACCTCGACCGCCAGACCGCCGCGGCCAGCGCCTCGGGGCACGAGTTGATGGTGCATATGGCGATGGAGCCGCGCAGCGACAAAGTCGACCCCGGGCCCAACGTGCTGCGGGTCGAGAACGACGCCGACGAAATCCGCCGCCGACTCGACTGGGGACTGAACCGCTTCGGCGCCTACGTCGGCATCAACAACCATATGGGCAGCCGCTTCACCGCCGACGCCCGCGGTATGGCGGTGGTCATGGACGAACTGCGCCAGCGCGGCCTGATGTTCCTCGATTCGCGAACCTCTGGCAGCTCCGTCGGCGCGCGCATGGCCCGCGAGGCCGGGGTGCCGGTGCTCGAGCGCAATGTTTTCCTCGACAACATCAACGACCTGAAGGAAGTGCTGCGGCGCCTCGACGAGACCGAGCGGCTGGCCCGCCGGCGCGGCTACGCCATCGCCATCGGCCACCCGCGCGACGCCACCATCGCGGCGCTGGATGCCTGGATGCCCGAGGCCGCCGGCCGCGGCATCGCCCTGGTGCCGGTCAGCGCGATCCTGCACCGGCTCACGGCGGTCGCGGAGAAGAGGGAATAGGCCAACGGCGCATCGGCGCTTGACCTTCCAGCGCCCGGAAGGATTAAAATTACCTAATGGAATCGTAAAATAGATGCGTTGAGAAATGGAGTGCGACCGATGGCGACCTACCGCGTGCTGGGCATGACCTGCCAGGGTTGTGTCAATTCCGTGACCAAGGCGATCCAGGCGGCGGCGCCGAGCAGTGAGATCTCGGTCGACCTCGAGGCCAAGACGATCACCGTGCAGGGCGAAGCCGACGCCGCGATCATCGCCATGGCGGTCGACGACGCCGGCTTCGAATTCGCCGGCGCGGCATAGTTTTCGGGAAGGAGTGTCGGCTCAGTCGCGCCCGGCGGCGAACTTGACGGCTTCCTCGGCGGCGCGGATCAGCGCCCGCGCCTTGTTGCAGCTTTCCTGGTATTCGGTTTCCGGATCGCTGTCGGCGACCACTCCGACACCGGCCTGGACGTAGAGCTTGCCGTCCTTGACCACGCCGGTGCGCAGGGCGATGCAGGTGTCGATGTCGCCGTTGGCGCCGATGTAGCCGATGCAGCCGGCGTAGATGCCGCGCCGCTCGGGCTCCAGTTCGTCGATGATCTCCATCGCCCGCACCTTCGGCGCGCCCGATACCGTGCCGGCGGGAAAGCCCATCAGCAGCGCGTCGATCGGATCGTGCTTCTTGGCGTCGAGTTCGCCCTCGACGTTCGAGCTGATGTGCATGACGTGGGAGTAGTGCTCGATCACCATCTGCTCGGTGACCTTGACGGTGCCGACCTTGGCCACCCGGCCAACGTCGTTGCGGCCCAGGTCGAGCAGCATCAGGTGCTCGGCCAACTCCTTCGGATCCGACAGCAGCTCGTCTGCGTAGGCGGCGTCCTCCTCGGGCGTGGCGCCGCGCGGCTTGGTGCCGGCAAGCGGCCGGATCGTGACCTGGCCCTCGCGCACCCGGACCAGGATTTCCGGGCTCGACCCGACCACCGAGAACTCGCCGAAATCGAGGTAGAACAGGAACGGCGACGGATTGAGCCGGCGCAGCGAACGGTACAGCGAGAACGGCGGCAGCTTGAACGGCACGTTGAAGCGCTGCGACGGCACGATCTGGAAAGCGTCGCCGGCCAGGATGTACTCCTTGGCCTTCTCGACCATGTCATAGAAGCCCTCGCGCCCGGTATTCGATTCGGGCAACGGCAGTTCCGCGGTCTCGGCGGCGGTGCCGCGGCGGTAGGGCAGGCTGCGCGCCAGGTCGGTGGCGACGTCGGACAGGCGGATGCGGGCCTGGTCGTAGGCGGCGGCCGAGCGATCCTTGTCCGGCCACACCGGCGAGATCACCGTGACCATGTCCTCGATGCTGTCGAACACAGCGATCACCGTCGGTCGCTGGAAGATTCCGTCGGGCACCTGGATGGTGTCCGGGTTGTCGTCGGGAATGTCCTCGACCAGGCGCACCATGTCGTAAGACATGTAGCCGACCAGGCCGGCGCTCATCGGCGGCAGCCCGGGCGGCAACTCGAGCCGCGATTCCGCGATCACCGACTTCAGCGAGGCGATGGTGCCGTTCTTCTTTCCGATCGGGCAGGGTTCGAAGGCGTCGAGGTCGAAGCGTGCCTGACGGTTGATCTCGACCTTGTCGCCGAAGCTGCGCCAGATCAGGTCGGGTTTGAGGCCGATGAAGGAAAAACGGCCGCGGATGGCGCCGCCCTCGACGGACTCGAGCAGGAAACTGTAGGGCCGGCCGTCGGCCAGCTTGAGCATCGCCGAGACCGGCGTTTCCAGATCGGCGACCAGGGTCGTCCAGACGACCTGCGGCTTGCGTTTGTCGTATTTCTTCTTGAAGTCGGCGAACTCAGGGAAGACGTGCATGGCGGTTAGTACAGTTCCTGCGCGACCTGGCTGTTGATGCTGACCGGGAATTTCTGCCGCAGGCCGTTGGTCAATTGCGCCAGCAGGTCGTTGCGCATGGCGCTGGTCACCTGATCGCGCAGGGTATCCACCTGCGCCTTGGCGGTGGCCGGATCGGCCTGCTTGATCTCCTTCAGGCGGACCAGGAAGGTGGCATCGCCGCCGCGCACGATCGCGGCCTCGCCAAGCTTCAGCTTGAACACCTGGTCGATGACCTCGGGGGTCGCATCCGCGGGGGCGCCGTCGGCGAGACGGGTAAACGCCGAGGAAACGACCAGTTCCTCGCCGCTGTCCTTGGCGATGGTCGCCAGGTCGGTGCTCGACTTGGCCCGCTCCAGGGCCTTCTCGGCGACGCCACGGCTGCCCTTGGCGCGCTCGGCCTCCTGCCAGGCGACGATGACCTGGTTGCGGATGCTGTCCAGCGGCCGCAGCGCCGGTTCAGTGATGCCGTCGACGCGCAGAATGAAGAAGCCGTCGTCACCGGTCTCGGTCAATACGCTGTCCTCGCCCTCACCCAATTCGAAAGCGGCGCGGGTGAACTTGCTGGCGGCCGGAAGGTCCTTGACGGTTTCGCCGTTGGCGTCCCGTCCCTGGGCATCGATCGCCGGGACCTTGCTCAGCGACACGTTCAGCGCCGAGGAGGCTTCCTCCAGGGTGGCGCCGCCGCCGAGAGTGTCCTCCAGCCGGTTCGAAAGATCGAACAGGGCGTCGACCGCCTTCTCGCGGGCCAGGGCCTCTTTCAGCTTCGGCGCGGCTTCGTTCAGGTCCATCTGATGGCCGCGCTCGATCTTGGTGACGCGCACGATGTGCCAGCCGAGGCCGGTCTCGACCGGCGTGCTGAACCCACCGTTGGGCAGTTGGAACGCGGCGTTTGCGAGCGCCTCGTCGGGCAGGTCGTCGCGGGTGAACTGGCCGAGCTCGATCGACTCCGCGTCCATCTCGGCGACCTCCTTGGCCACGGCGGCGAAATCGTCGCCGCCGACCAGCCGGTTGTGGGCCTGGATCGCGGTCTTTTCGTCGGGCAGGTTCATCTGCTGCAGGTTGCGCGTTTCCTGCTTGATGAACTCGTCCGAGCGCTGGTCATAGGCTTCCTTGATCTCGTCGGTGGAAACGGAGACCTCGCTGACCAGGTCCTCGGCCTTCAGCAGCACATAGGTGACGGCGCGGTACTCCGGCGCCGTGAACCGCGCCGCGTTGTCCTTGTGGAACTGGCTCAGGGCCGCCGCGTCGGGCTCGCCCGGCGGTGGCGCCGATTCGTCGCCGAAGCGGATCATTTCGGCGACCCGGCGCTGCTCGCCGTGTTGGTACAACGGCACCACGGCGGTGTCCGGCAGGGCACCAATCGCGGTCAGGCTGCCCAGGAACTGGGCCCGCGCCAGGTCGAGGCGCAGGTCGGCGACGAACTGGTCCTCGGTCATGCCGCTGGAGAACAGCACCTGCTGGAACTGGTTGCGATCGAACTTGCCGAGGGGACCGCGGAACGCCTGCATGTTGGTGATCTCGCGGCGCACCACATCGTCGCTGACGGCGAGGCGCAGGTCGTTTGCCCCTTGCGACAACAAGGCGCGGTTGATCAGCTGGTCCAGCACTCTCGGGCCCAGGCCGAGTTCGCGCATCTGTTCGACGTCCAGTTGGCCGCCCAGCGCCTGGCGTACCCGTTGCGCCTCGCGCTGGTATTCCGACTGGAACACGTGTGGCGGGATCTCCAGGTCGCCGACGCTGGCCACGGGCTGGTTGGCGATGTTACCGGTGATCGTGTCGCTGATTCCCCACACCGCGAAGCTGAGGATCAGCAGACCGAACAGCAGCTTGACCAGAATGGAAGCCGAACGCTTCCGAATTGCTTCCAACATCGACGTGGATCCTTAGTAAAATGCGCGAGACGCGTGCCGAAACAGCCTCTGCCGGCGGCGGCGCGGCATCATAAAAGCGGCGGCACCGCCTCGCAACAGGCGATTGACGGCGCTGCCACGCGGTGGCGAGGAGGCTCCCACACTTTTGAGTGGTCACGCGCGCGGGCAGATGTGATAAACGAGGCGGAATCAAAGGGGGATCCCGCCAAGCCGAATCCTGCGCCGCCTTCGGCGCCTGCCGCACGGCCGGTTTCCCCCACGACATGCCCGTAACGCGAACGTGATAAGGATGATGACCATGGCCCGACGCCCGTTGATCGCCGGCAACTGGAAAATGAACGGACAGAAGAAAGACGGCAAGGCGCTGGCCTCGGTGCTGGCGCGGCAGATGCGCGCGGCCAAGAAGCGCAACAAAAACAAACGGCTTCCCTTCGACATGCTGGTCTGTCCGCCGTTCACCATCATCGAGCGGGTCGGCGACGCGGTGAAGGGATCGGGCATCGCGCTCGGCGGCCAGGATTGCCACGTCAACGAATCCGGTGCCCACACCGCCGACGTCAGCGCCGCCATGCTCAAGGACCTGGGCTGCAAGTTCGTCATCGTCGGTCACTCCGAGCGGCGCACCGATCACGGCGAGAAGGACGCCCTGGTCAAGGCCAAGGCCGAAGCCGCGATCGCCGCCGGCATGACCGCCATCGTGTGCATCGGCGAAACCCTGGCCCAGCGCGAAAAAAAGCAGACCCTGGCGGTCAACCGCCGGCAATTGCGCGGTTCGCTGCCCGACGGCGCCAACGCCAAGAACACCGTGATCGCCTACGAACCGGTGTGGGCCATCGGCACCGGCAAGGTGGCGACGCCGGAGCAGGCGCAGGAGGTGCACGCCGCGATTCGCGCCACCCTGGTGCAGCTTGTCGGCGAGGCCGAGGCCGACAAGATGCGGATTCTGTACGGCGGTTCGATGAAGCCGGGTAACGCCAGCGAACTGATTTCGCAGCCCGACATCGACGGCGGCCTGATCGGCGGCGCCTCGCTGAAGGCCGACGATTTTATGGGCATCGCGAAAAGTTGCTAGATTTGCCGCCCGCGAGGGACTAAAACCCCTCACGGGCTTTTCGAAGTCGTTGTTGTTTCCCCGACCGCCGCCCCGGAACTGCGGGCAGCGGCGCAATTTGGTGTTTCGATATGACGACGGTCATCATTGTCATTCATCTGCTGCTGGCCATCGCGATGGTCGGTTTGATCCTGATGCAGCGCAGCGAAGGCGGCGCGCTCGGCATGGGCGGCGGCGGCGGTGGCGGCGGCATGGGCGGTTTCATGACCGGCCGCGCGACCGCAAACCTGCTGACCCGGGCAACGGCGATTCTCGCCGTTTTGTTCATGAGCACCAGCCTGATGCTGGCGATTCTGGCCAAAGGCACCAACAAGCCGTCCTCGATTCTGGACCAGCCCGCGGGCGCCCCGGCGACCGAACAGCCACTGCAACCCGCGGAACCCAAGGGGCCCAGCGTACCCTTGGCGAACTAGCGCGGATTCGATTTAATCCTGGTCGTATCCTGCGGCAGCGAAGAAGTTCTCGCATTCGGTGGGCGTGACTTTCTCGATCCCTTCGGCGATGGCGCTCCACAGTTCCTCAATGGTTC
>Ga0056109_1000524_pt1 | contig 10211 bp, 5 predicted proteins | sample WorMetG1BERMUDA2_FD_80077 | JGI IMG/M metagenome (GOLD analysis project Ga0056109, IMG submission 80077) | Marine gutless worms symbiont microbial communities from Max Planck institute for Marine Microbiology, Germany - Inanidrilus... ...
CGCTCGAGTAATGTTACATGTTACAAATATACCGCGTGTTAGCACAGTTTATGCATCGCAGTATGATGCTGATATCGCATGGCACCTGATCTCATATTCATGGTTGTCAGAATAACTTTGAAACAAACTGCATGCATATACTCAGCGCGAAACGAAATTGGTCCAATCGTTACAGCGCTAGCGGTATAATGTTTTTCAGACATATCAAGCTATCAACGGCGTAGAAAATATTACCGTAATTCACAGCATTGAGACACGCTAATTGACTGTCATTATCGGAGAAGTGCAGCATATTGTAACATTTACTAAAATGTTGAACACACAAAGACATGCATTAATAAGGCAAAATCAATAACGTATATGGCGTGACAGATACTATACAATGTCTACTGGCGGCACGTATCAAAGATAACTCACCAATGCAACAGGTTGATAGTACGGCGATGTAAGTAAGTAACGCGGCCGGTGTTCGCGGTCTGGGGTTAATGTGGCGTGGTATAACGTTAGGAGCGGCGCATACACAACTTATTAAAACTTGCATATAACTCTCGACATGAAACTACAAAGCGTCACTTGGTTTTGGGTTTGCTGAGGAAAGCCATTTGGACTGTCTCTCGTTGTGTCGAGTACGGCGATATCTCGGGTACGGAGATGTCCACAGGGACATAAATAACGTGTCAGTGTCAGGTACGGTGTAACGCATACCGTGGGTTCGTATCCCGGGGTCGCTGGCGATGTGGAGGCTGAGTGATGTGGACCAGCCGTTTCAGCCGCTGCGATGTGGCGTGGCTGGCGGGGGGTTGAATGGGTCCGACGGATGCGGTGTCGTGAGCCGGTGTCGGTTGAATGCGCTGCTCGCCCGCGTGGAGGCTCATGCGGGGGCTGCCCGCGACACGGAGTTGGCATTTATGATGCGATTGATCTGGGCCGGGGTAGGTTCCCACGCCCGACGGGCGGTGTGGTTTTCTGCCGCGGTGTCAGTGGAGCCGAAGTGACCCGGCCGTCTTGGCGGTGTCGGGCGTTGGGGTTTTGATGTATAGAGGGCGCGCGGGTTAATGGGAGCGCCCGTGGACGTCTCGCGGGGCTGTTTAATGTAAATACTGATGGTGCGTGACAGGCGCAGGTGGCTACGAGGGGTTTCGTGGCGGTGGCACTGTTAACAGACTGCATACAAAATCATCTCTATCAACACAAAATACGCATGTAAATAACTCAGTTTCGACGCCTATGACACTCGAACGCTGGATTCGGCCGTGTTTAATTAGGGAATTATACAAATGCCATAAAAAATGGCTTCGGTTCTCACACAAACATAAACTAGAAATGTGGGCCAACGCCAAACGTGATGGTCGCCCTGTCGCATATAGGTGGCGCCCTCTTTTCAAAGTCACTGTTCAATGCCACAATACTCCAGTGCTATGTAGTAACGCTGCCAAACCGCGAAAGCCGTTGAAATTTGTAGGGGTGCCCCTAAACTACCGCGCGCCCTTGTAAGAGTTTTACTGTGTTACGGCGCGTTAGAAATTGTCAGTGCTATTATTATTGTTATTATTATTATTATTACCGGATGGATTTCAGACGCTAGTGGGCTGAAGTTCACCATATTGTGGGGACGTGTGGAGGAGATATTGGTACTTACCAAGTTTTTTTTCGATACGTGCCTTAATTGCGGAGAAATAGCCCGACAAAGTTGCGTGACGGTGCCCAGATGGCGATTATTTCACGATTTTTTTCCTGTATTTACAGCGAGCGTCCTAAAGTCGCATCAAGGCCACACCATGTGTGGAAGCATGGCAGACATCCAATTTCCGACCGCTGAGATTAGGCGACGAAAAAGGAAGGAAGAAGAAGGAAGGAGAACAAACCACAGGGTACAAATATAATGTCTACGTCTGCTACGCAGGGCGGCCATAACAAATGGCTCAGGTATCGCGGAGGGACCGCGCGACGCCCTAAGTCAGTTGAAATCTTGTCAGCTACTGCGCAACTGTACGAAAAATCACATTTGACTATAAGGATGGCCCTTTCATGTGGTATAACAAAATATCTCCGGTAGGTTTTTTGGATCAGTCAGAAAGTACGCGCGTGACAGACGGACAAACGGACAGAATTACGACTCCCGATACCGCGCTATAGCATAGCTGCGTCGCGCGGTAAAAACGTTCGGCAGTCTCGCGCTCAGTTGTTATAAAGAAATCTAAGGTCTACGTTCATGCACGTGGATATGATACGATAAAGCTAAATTAATGAACTAGCATCAACTCTAATGAAATAACACAAACTCTCATGCACATAATTATGCGATACAATGAACACTATTTACATTTTCCATTTCGGCATTGCATTTCTGCACAGGCTTCGTTTCTGAATCAATTCTCTGCCCTCAGTGGTCGGCCTGGTTCTGCGTTATCTAGCGTTGTGACGTAATGCCTTGCCTTTAGGCGGTCTGCGTTGGTGCTATCGTTTTCTCGTCGTTCCGGCTGTCTGTTCCTGTCCTTACGTTAGGGCGGTATTTGGTTTTTCTGGCGACTTTGCGTTGTCGTACGGTTTTATATAGCGCCCAAGTTCATGGCACGCTGTTACACCTGTCGCGGTGTCGTTTTGCGAGTGTATACAGCTCGTTTCCTGGCGCAAGTACGTGGTTTACTGGGGTGCTTTCTTTGCGGTTAGCCATTATTCCCTGTTTATGGTTACTGACCAACCCAGGACGTGGCCTTTGCCCTGGTTTGGGATGATAGGTGCTAGCTAGGTACTGCTCGATTATGTCGCGGGGCTGCGCGTTGTCCTATATTTCACGTTGCTGTCTAGGCTTTCATGTTTTAATTCTAAACGCTTGGAAGGCTTTGGGTATTCAGCTTACTGGGTTGGTTGTATTTACCGGTTAAGCGCGATCGGCCGGGCGGCACTCGCCCTAGCGTCGCCCGGGCGGCCGGGCTTAAGCCGATGTCGGGCGATTACGTAATCGGTGGCTTCGCATCACGGCGTCGGGCGGGCGGGGCGAACGCCCGCCCGGGCGGTAGATGGTCGCCGGCGTGGTGCTAGAATATTGGACGGATGGGGTTATTACGTTTATTAGGCTATTTGAGGCAGCACAGATATCCGTTTGTGCTGTTTTTTTTCTACAGGGGTTCTACTCTTGAACGTTGGTAGTGTGGTCTTCTATGCGGTTACTCGTTGCCGCATGGCTTACGTGACCTTGCCCTGGATCGTGCGCCTTTATAAGGGAATCTGGGGGCCCGTCGGCCCTTTTCCTGTTTGCGGTGTGCTATTCCGATGATCTCTCTGCTCTCGCCATTTCGTTTACGTAGGTTTGGTATACCCCTATCAGACGTTAATCCTTTGTTGGAAGTTAAGCTGATTTCGGTTTTCCAAACGCGATCTGCGACTTGCTCGTCCGCTTGCCCTCCCGGGGGCATAACTATGCAGTGGTTCTCTCCTTTCTCGCACTCATGGTTCGTGTGTCGGGCCTGTCCCTATCGAACGTAAATTCATAATACGAATTTAGACCGATTTCGACAAGGCCGAATTGGCTAGGCGTACTCCTATCACACTGAAGATTGCCATCCGAATCTGCGTTGATTACAGTGCCGCCAATTGCCAATTGAGCATCGCTCGTGTCGCTGCCCGCTCTAATAACGGGTCCACTGGACCTGTGCGTGGGTGCGCACCTTAATGTTAGTCCCAAATTATCGTTTCGTCGTCCCGGTTGTCTTGGTTTTCGTACCATGAGGGACCGGGAGTGCCCAAATTGCGTTCACTGTCGCGCGCATTTGCGTTGACCGCAGGCGCGTACACTGTCGTTGTCGTGTGTGTTGTAGACATTTTGGGTTGTCGTGAGTTACAGCTAGCCGGCCTCAGGGGGTCCGGCGAGGTCGACGATGGTGCCGCGTATGCAGTTGCCGATGGGGGTGCCGCGTCCTCCGCGATCGCAGAGTCGGGCCGCGGCGATGTCCCTCGGATGCCCGGTATCGGCTGCTGGCACGACGGGTTCTGTCGGGGCGTTGTCGCGTGCTGCGGGGGCGCAGTGGGAGACTTCCGCCCGCCGCATGTCGCCCGCGGACGAGTGGCGATGTAGCCGACCCCACGATTTTGATATTTGTGGCGTTTGTATGCGCGATTTTGGAGTTTGATCGCATTAATTGAGCCCGTCCTCTGTTTGGCCGCCCGCACTTGTTGGCAGCTTTTCAGTTTATCGACGTGAACGTAATTTTTCATTATTCGCCCGGAATAGAAATTGGCCAGCTTGTACACGTCGTTGGTGCCCTTTTCCAATATAACGTATGGGCCGAGAAATTTACTGGCTGTTTTCCGGTCGTCCGATTCGCCTAAAGCGTCGCGTACCTTGTATACGCGGTCGCCCGGTTGGAACTCATACACTTTTCTTCGTTTATTGGCTTGTTTGGCTCCTCGCTGTCTGCTGTCTTGTGCTAACGTTTGGGCGTGCGCACGCATGACGGAAAGTTGTTTACTAATTAACTCCGCGTCGTCGGTTGGCCTTGTATGGGCCGGTAAGCTCGCGGTTAGTGCCGTTTCGACTGGTAGGCGCATCTCGACGCCATACATTAAACGGAACGGACTAGCTCCCCGGCTTGGTACAACTGCGGCTTTATATGCGGCCGCTATTGGTGCTAGCATTTTGTGCCAGTCAGTAATTCCACGGCAGATTACTCGAAGTCCTTGTAGGACTATGCCGTTCATTTTTTCGGCCTGGCCGTTCGATCGGCTATTATAGGGGCTAATCAGGAGGTGGCGGATGCCGCACGATTGTGTTAATAATTTGGTTAATTTGCCTGTAAATGAGGCGTGTCTGTCTGTCACAAGTTCTGAGAAAACTCCGTATTTGGCGATCCATTCTCGTAATAAAACTTGGCAGGTATCTGCTGCCGATGTGGTTTTGACAGGTATTATTTCGCAGCAAAGTGACATAGCATCGATGATCACGAGGGCGTGTGTGTATGGGTGCGTGGCCCCCTTGACTGAAATTTTCACGTGGTCTAAGTGAACTCTTTGGAATATCTGTGGGGGAACATCCCTGCAATGGATGTTGGCCTTCACGGGATGGTTGTTGCATTTTGACGTGAGGCATATTTCGCATTGTCCCACGAAGTTTCGGACGTCCACATATAGATTTTCCCAGTACACTCGTTGTTTCATAGTTAGGTACAGTTTTTCATACCCGCAATGCATGAGCTGGGAGTGGTATCTGGCTAGTAGTGTAGGCTGCATGTGTTTGGGTATGCACATCTGTTCGGTGATGGGAAGGTCCGTCTTGTTATTTTTCTGTCGCTTTACTGCCAGGTGCAGCAGTTTGTCGTCTCGTATGATGAAATGGTCGCGGGTTAGAGTAATGCGTCTGGCTAATTTGTCGTCGCTAGGTAGTTCGCCTCGTTGTAGGTAGTTGATCATGTGTGCTAAGTTGGGGTCTGTTCGCTGTGTTTCCATGTTGATCTCGTGGTCGTCAGCGCTGGTAGGCGTCTGTCCTGAGTCCATGTCATTCACCTGGTCGTTGTGTGAACCGTCGGGATTCGTGCGATGCTTTTCTATAACACTGACACTGTTGACACTATCGGGGTGTACATAAATGGGATTTACTGGGTTTGTACTGGCCTCGCTATAGTCGTTAGCTATAGACCGTGAGCTGTCGTCTTCGCTAGCCGTGTCTGCGGCTTTTGCCGCGGGTTCGTCTGTCGGGCTAACTGGTCCGGTTGTAACGGCTTGGCGTGTGTTTACGTCTTGGCGCGCCGTTTCGTCCTGCGGTAGCTGGCTGGCCTGCGCCAGCGGCGGGCCGTCATCGGTCATTGATAGCCGTGCGGCATCGTCTGTGCGATCAGCTGATCGTACGGCGTCACATCTCTCTCGGTCGGCAATGTCGCACTGTATGCCTACGTCACGATATGTCTTTGTGTCCTCGTCTGCATTGTCCTCGGCTGTTGCATAGTCTAGTCGTAAATCCATGGCACTATCGGCCTGAAATCGGTTGGCCTCGTGTGCGGTTAGGGGGTCGGTTTGGAGGTCTATGGTTCTGCTGATAGCGTCACAGGCTGAGTTCTGGCGCCCCCCGATGTGGGAAATACGGAATTTGAATTGGTTTAACAACAGGCTGGCCCGTACGAGCTTGCTAGGGCCAAAACGCAGATTTTTGATATAGGTTAGAGTGACATGATCGGTAACTATTTCGAACTCTGTGTTGGCCAGGTAGGACCAGTAGGTTTTCACAGCGGCTAGCAATGCCGCGAGTTCAAGTTCTGTAGCGCAATAATTGCGCTCTGCCCGGGTAGTGCTTCGCCCCCCGTAGAATAGGGGGGTTTCAGTCCCGTCTTCATTAACATGGGCCAGAATGTAGCCTAGGCCCGTAGCGCAAGCGTCTAAAATTACTCGGAGGGGTTTGTTGCGATCTGGGTAGCCCAGTACTGGTGGGGTGCAAAGCGTATCTCGGATGTCGCGAAAGCTTTGCTCCTGCCTCTCCGTCCATTCGAACTCCCTATTTTTGGCCATGAGTTCTCTGAGGGGTGCGGACCTTTGGCTGTAATTCTTAATTAGACGCCTGAAATAGCTTGCAATTCCGAGAAATCTTTTGATTTCCTTGGCGTTTCGTGGCCTGGGGTACTCTTTGATAATCTTGCAACGTCCTGTGTCTACTGTATATCCACCTTGATGGAGGGTGTAACCCAGAAAATTCGCCGAACTGGTGGCGATGTTCATTTTTTTGGGATGGAGACGGATGTTGTATTCACGGAATTTATTGAAGATTTTTCGCAGGAATTCTATGTGTTCTTCGGGCCGTCGGTTCATAATGATCACGTCGTCAACGTATATAATCATATGTCGGCGAACCTCGGCTGCAAAAATTTTGTATAATGACTGCGTAAAAACTGATCCCGAGTTTACGTACCCCATGGGTAAACGAGCGAACTGGAAGTGGCGATTTTTGGTGCTAAATGCCGTGTAGGGCTGGCTGGCTTCGTCCAGGCCAATACTGTAGTATCCGGCTCGTAAGTCGAGAACACTGAATATGGTTGGTTGTTCCTCTGAAATTTGGTCAAAAATGTCTTCCAAGTTGGGTAGAGCGCAGAATAAAGGTTTAATTTTTGCGTTAACCGCTCTGAAATCGACTAGGAATCGGCTGGAGCCGTCGGGTTTTGTTACAAGAAAAACGGGACTGCACCACAGAGATTTGCTTTCCGTGATGATCCCGGCCTCCAAGAGTTCATCACACAGATCCTCGAGTTTCTGCTCTTTAATGGGATCATAGCGAAAGCGTTTTTGTATTGATGGCCTCTCGTCAATTAGCGGTATAGTATGGCGGGGTACCCGTGCTTCTGGTACCTGCATATAATTGTGCGCCATAATATCTTGAGATTCGTATAATATCTGAGACAATTTTTCGGCCTGTTCTGCATTGAGTACGTCCGTGCCGATTTTCACTCCTAATCCGTGGAGGATACTCAGCCTCTCCTCATGCGGAGGCATTCTCCGGTCTTGAGAACCGGTGTTTTCGTCATCGTTTCCTCCACGGGTATCCGTAGCAGTACTGGTCGTGTCGGGTGGGGTCTGTTTGTCATTTTCTGCATTAATATCAACGTTAAAGCACTCGGATACATCGATCAGATTCACGCCCACGCCGTCGGGAGGCAGGGTGTTTAGGTATGCAAACGCGTGGCCAGCAGGCCAAAATAAAGGCCTTTCCGTAGGATTCGCTACTCTGCACAACGAAAGATTGTTAGCACAATCTACCAATGCGCTTGCCACCTTTACCCCCCTCTCGAGGGTGCTCGGTAGGGTCTCGGTAATGCCTAGGGTGCTTCGCGGTAAGTTCGGTAGTCTAACAGGAAGGATAACTTCGTGGTTTGCCGGTATACGGACCCGCTTAACGGTACGTATGGCCTTGGCCGAATCTATGGAGGTCAACAGCGGTATGCTAACAACACCGTTACGTAGCGATAAGCGCTTATTAGTGTAGTCGAGTACTGCACCATTATTCTGCATAAATTCAACACCTAGGATGACGTCTTGAGAAAGCCTGTCCACGACGTAAAATGTGGCGGGGGCATGGTGCCCGCCCAATGTTACGGACAGTTCTACGCTGCCCATTACGCGCAAAGATGAGTTATCCGCGCTGGTTAGCCTTTGATTCCCCTTTTTGGATCTCAGCGACGTCATCCTAGACAACCACGAGTTATAAAACTGTAGAGATACACAGTTACAAAACGCTCCAGTGTCGCAAAGCATACGAGCAGTATGATTGTTAATTTTCCCTGACACAAAAGCATGCAATCCCCCGGCATTACCCTCGACCCTCCAAACGCCTCGGACGTTCGTGGGCCCGTTGCCCTATGGGAGTTCCGTGGGGTTCTGCCGGTGACGGCAACAACGGGCGAAATGCCCCCGAATTCCACATTGGAAACAAACCGCGTGGGCTGCAAGGCAAGCACCTTCTGCATGTCGTCTTGCGCACCGGTTGCAGGTCGTGGTGTTGTTGCTTGTCGTCCACGGTCCGCCAGTGTTCGGTTGGAAGGTCGTCGCCGTCGGGTCCAGTTGATGGTGTTGTGGTTGGTATGCGGCGGGGCGGCCGCGCCAGGGGCCACGCCAGCCGCGGCCCCTGCCGCGTCCGGGTCGGCCGCCGGGTCCATCTCGTCGGTCGCCGTACTGTTCGCTCGCGTTCGGCATGACGACTTGGATTGTCATGCTGCGCGGCCCGTCGGTCGAGATGGCCGTGGGCAGCGCGGTCGACGTCGTCGCGGTACCCGGTTGCTCTTGCGCCGCCGTCGTGGTCGCCGTTGTGCTGCTCGCGGGGTCCGATCTGCTGCTTCCCGGCTGCTCCGTGCGAGAAGTCGGCGCGTCGACGGCGTGAACACCGATGGTCGGGCGCGGGTTGGCTGCCATCATGTCCTGCATGATGGACATCATCGCACGCATTTCCGCCAGCTGGCTGCTGACGGCGGCGTCGTCGGTCTGGTTGCGTGCGGCCGCCGCTTTGGCGTTCGCCTCGCCGATGGCGGCGGCTTCGGCGAGCGCCTCGAGCGTCGTCGGCTTTTGGAGTTTGACGTCGCGCTGGATTTCAGGGCGAAGGCCCTGGATGATGCCCTGCCGCATGAGTGGCTCGCTGTCCAGCTTCATGCGACGGGCCAGGCTCGCCATCTCCTCGATGTATGTCCCCGTCGGCTCGGTTGGTCCTTGTCGCCGGTGCCAAAATTCGTTGAGGAGTTCGTTTCTTGTTCCTTCGTTGTCTCCGAAACGCTTTCGGAAGCGACGGACGGTCTCGTCGAATCCTGTTGCTGGCGGTACGCTTTCCAACCATTTCCGCGCGACGCCGGTCAGCCGCGTACGGAGCAAGACGGTGGCGGTGGTCTTTGGCACCTTGCGGATTTCGATGTAGTCTAATAGATCCTGTAGCCACTCTTCGGCGTCGGTCTTGCGATCGCCGCTGAAGCGCGGCGGCATGAGGTCGCCGTCGCCGGGCGCTACGCCCATGGTGACGTACGTCGTGGCGTGCCCCGCGGCCGCGGCGCCGTCGCCGGACGGTGGTGGCGTTGGAGCCACCGTCGCCGTGGTCGTCGTCGTTGCGGGGCCGCCGATGTCGCTCCGGGTTTCGGCGTTGACGTCGGCAATGTGTCCTGGCGCCTCCATGCCGTCGTCGTCGCTGTTATCGTGTTGTCCGTCCGCGATGTCGCCGTCGTGCACGATGTCCCCGTCGTCGACGATGAACTCCACCTGGCTGTCGACGGATACGTTCGTCGGCGTGTCGACGGCCGGAGACGAAGAGCTAGAACCGTTAGCGAGTATTCTGCACCAGTTTGTGACCGGGTTCGGCCACAAGAGGTGGGGAATTAGCTTGGTAACAAGACGCGACGCAACACGACACTTGGCACGTTTTTACTTCGTTTCTTTTACTCACACAATCGTCACGATGGCGCCTCGCTACGGACTTCCGACGCCGATCGCTTTCCCCGCCTTACTCGCCGACTCTCCCGGCCTCGACTCCCTTCCCCGGGGCGCATCTCCCGCTGCCGGCGTCGGTTCCGCAGCGCGGGCCAATCAGCGCATCACATCGTGGCCGACCGCCGCCGTGGGCTGGTACCACGGCTTACAGTGTGCCGGCGGCGGCGGTGGCGTTTGCCTGGCGGGCGTGGAGGCTGAGTTGAGGTTACATGAAAATTGGATAGCTGCCTACCTGCCCCCTCTCCCTGTTATACCTACTATCAAAACTGACA
>Ga0056109_1000527_pt1 | contig 10142 bp, 7 predicted proteins | sample WorMetG1BERMUDA2_FD_80077 | JGI IMG/M metagenome (GOLD analysis project Ga0056109, IMG submission 80077) | Marine gutless worms symbiont microbial communities from Max Planck institute for Marine Microbiology, Germany - Inanidrilus... ...
ACATCTCTGCTCGCTCAGCAGAAAGAGCGGGGTGCAGAGCTGGAACAGCAGCAGAAAGTTTTCGCCGGAGAGATTGAGAGCAATCTCGCCCGGTTCCACTCCTCTCTGGAGGAAGAGAAGAAGGCTCTTAACCAGGAAATCCACGCAATTGACGGCCGGATCAAAAGCTTTACCAAAGAGGCACAAATTTTCGATCAGGCGGACGGCATGATCGAGCAACTCAACATTGACATCTCTGAGCTCAACTCTCAAATATCCAGCCTTCGGAGAGAGCGGGAAGAAATCCAGAAGATCACCCATTCGATTGAACAGATCAAAGAGGAAAGGCATGAAGTTCAGAAAATGATGGACAGCCTTACTGGTGATCGGCAATCCCTGACAGCAATGGAGAAGCGGCTCGCATCTATGGAGGACACAGTCACCGACTTCGGAGAACGAATAGGGCAGAGGCAACAGGAACTGACTGTAGATATGGAAGAGCGCCGGCAACAGCTCAAACAAGAGCTGCGCATCTTCCATGGCGAACTGTCTGACATCCGCAAGAAAAGCGCTAGAAGCGCCAGAGAAGAGGTTGCGCTCTTCAACACCCAGTTTAAAGAAATAGACCGCAAGATTAAAGTTTTCGTCAAGCAGACAAAACTATTCGACCGGGCGGACCAGCTGGCCGAAAAACTGGGTACAGAGATCAATGATCTGAGCGGGAGGATCAACGGTCTGAAAAACGAGAAGAAGGAACTTCTGACTCTGCGCAAGGATATTGCCACGATCAAACAGGAAGAGGAGGAAGTACGAAAACTCTTCAACAATATCAGCAGAGAGAAGGTGGAACTGGACGGACTGGAACACAAAATCGCCGCACTCAACAATTCTGCAGGGCAGCTGGAGGACCGGTTCGAAAATATTGAGAAAGTCGGTGGTATTCTCAAGCCGATGGAGACGAGAATGCGGGAGATCGAGAAGCTCAACACCCAGCTCAAGGTGCAGATGGAAGAGGTCAATCTCAAAGATGTCAAACTCGCCAGAGCGATGACCCGCTTCCGCAAGGCGGACGGGTACGTGGACACTCTGGAGAAGAAAATCGAAGGGATCCGTAATACCTTTGAAGACATCAGTGAGGAACGTAAAATCATCACTAAAGAGATGAACGATTTCTCCAGGAAAAGCCGTCGTATAGAGGAGGACCGCACCAGAGTGAACAGCCTTCTTTCCCGGTTTGACCATATGGAAGGCATGATGAAGGATGCTGAACGCCGCATCTCTCAGGTCACACTTGCCCAGGACAAACTGAGCAGCATGGAGAGCCGAATCCGCGATCTATCCTCTCAAGCAGAAGTCCGGATTGAAAATCTCTCGGAACTCTCCAGGAAGATGGACGACTTTTTTCAGGTCAAACCGGCTAAATCGGGCACGGCCCGCCACACTAAAACAGCTACGGCGACAAAGGAGAAGACTCGCTCCAATGGCGATAAACGGCTCAATGAGAAGATCTTCAAGATGTATGACAGCGGACTGGATATCCCCAGGATAGCGGAAATCGTCAAGCGGCCTGTTTCGGATATTCAACTGCGACTGCATGTACGGAAGGAATGATTGTAATACTTTTCGAAATCATTAATAAATTCATCAATCCTTTTTGCTGTTGATTATCTCCTCGAACAGGTCCTGGCAGCTGGAGAAGTTGTGGATTTTTAGCTCGTGGCAGAAATGTTTGTTGTTCTTCTCTTTGAGGATCACTTCGCATTTCAGAACTGGAATGGTTACCATATTTTTACAGCGGATTTCCAGTATTTCTCCGATCTCATATTCCTGGTCTGTGCAGATTGTCAACCCCTCATCGCTGAGTTCCCGGATGCTGCACTCGCTGGATCTGTCCACGCAATCAGCATACACCTCGCCATCAATATCCAGCTCTCTGTGCATATGCGGCTTTGTGGGGTCACCGTTGGGGATGATGCGGTTCTTTTCATCAAAGAGGATATTTGCAAAGTATTTTTTGCCGAGATTGTGGAGGAGTAGCTGCAGAGAGCCGCAAATGTCTTTGATAGCGATCAGTGTTGAATTAATGCTGCTGCTCTCCTCCAGCAGTCTGTCGTTAAGGTCAATCAGCCGATCCAGAAGGGGGAGGCTCTCTCTGTGCTCATTGAAGAGAGTTATCACTTTCATTTTTTCTTCGAGATTCAGTTTATACTGGTCGAAATGGTTGATCACATCTTCTTCGATCGTGTGATAGCGGCGGATGTAGTTGTTCAGGAGGAGAATGGAGATCTCAATGAAGTCGGTATCCGGTTCTGGTTCGCTGACCATCGAGTTCACCTCTTCGTCGAGGTGTTTGATCAGATTGGCAATTTTATTATGCTCTTCCAGAAGGGGGCGAAGGATAATATTGTGAATTTTAGCTATTCGGGGCATTACTCTCTCCGGTATTGATCATATTCCTCAAATGTACTAATAAAACTGAGTGCGAACGTAGCTGCCTGCCGGGGCAGGAATGAGCTGGTAGCTACCTCAGAGCAGGGTTGCCCATTACTCACTCATTGATTGTCTGGTTGACAGGCTTGAGGAAGAATGTGATTTAAAAGATAAGAGGGGCTTGAAGCTGTCATCACCTTCCCGGCTCCCCGGGTAGAGAGTACTGCGAGCAGCTTAAAATACAGTGCCTCCGACCAGCTGGGAGTAGAGTTGCTTATAGGTTTGGGCCGGTCCCTCCCAGCTGAATCTTTTGTCCATAGCAGCGTGCATCATGGTCTGCCACTCTTTCGGGGACTCGTGCCACATTTTCAGGGCGTTGTCCAGAGTGCGGAGCACTCCTTTTAACTGCTGCTCCAGGTTGATCCCTCTGTAACAGAAACCGGTTTTTCGATGCTGAACAGTGTCTTGCAGACCTCCGATTTCGTGGACCAGTGGCAGACAGCCGTAGCGCATGGCTATCAACTGGCTTATCCCGCATGGCTCAAAATAGGAGGGCAATAAAAGCAGGTCTCCGGCACCGTAGAGCTCTGTGGCCAGCTGTTTATCAAAGGCGTTGATAAATAGAGCATTTTCTCTATCCATTGATTCTATGAAGCGATTTTCTAATCCTCCGCTGGCCAGTGCTATAAAAGAAAGTTTTCGGTCGAGTATTCGGCTGAGAAGATTTTTTCCGCCTGAAAAGGACTCAAAAAGGATTCCGGCTTTCTGATCCACAGCTCTGGATATAAATACGAGCAGAGGTCGTTTTTTCCATTGAGCGGACAGCAGCGGTTTTCGTTTCAGAAGGGAAGCACTGTTTCTGAAAGAGTCCCCGGCAGTCCTTGCTAATTGGGTTATCCTTTCCGGGAGGTTTCCCAGGAAAGTTCTGACGAATGCTTTTCTTTCCTGATTGCAGCTTTTTGAGGCCGGGTTATAGGGAGGGTCCAGTAGCCCGGGATCGTTGTCTTTATAGTTTATCCCGTTAAGAATCCCGCTCAGCCGTCCCCGTTTGGCCAGCTGTATGAGGTCCCGTTCCATACCGTGTCCCCCGATAAAACGGTTGCCAGGATCGTCCGGCAGAGTCACTTCGTGGGCATACGTGGGGCTGACGGTTGTGACCAGATCCGCAAGACGGATTCCCGCTTTGATCGGATTGAAGCAGGGTATTTCCGCAAGTGGGTCTCTGATGTCGAATATTCGGGGTGTTGCTACCAGATTGTAGTAGAGTTCAGGGAACCAGGAAGAGAAGGACATCTGTAGCTTCTCTTTTGCATAGACAAAAGGCCGTACGCCTTGATAGCTGAGGTTGTGTATGGTGAACACAGTTCTTACCCGCTGTGCTATCGCTTCATATGCTGGATCGAATTTCAGGAGTACCAGAAATGCACCGCTGTGCCAATCATGGCAGTGAAGAATTTTTGTTTCTTTGAATAGGGGGAAGTCTTTGATTATTTCTGCTGTTGCTCTGGAGAAGAAAGCAAAACGTTTGGCGTCGTCTTCAAAAGGGCCGCGGTTACCTCTCTCGCTGTCGATATATACTGTGCCGTATTCTTTTTCAAAATAGTCTTTCGATTTAATCTGGTATACGGGTACTTCGCCCAGATCAAGTTTGAGGAGCTTTATCCGGTAGTGCTTTCCGCTGAAAGGTATTTTGAATTGTTCTACTGTATGGCCGATCAGGGAACTGGAAGAGTAGCCGGGCATAATGACAGCTGTGTGTATTCCTCTCTCGCACAGCGCGCGTGAGAGGTCATGAACAGCATCGCCGAGTCCGCCTGTTCTGGCAATTTGTCCGCATTCACTCGCGATAAAGAGTACCTGCGGTGAGGGGCTGTTTCCTGAAGATATCATCTGTTCCTCCGGGTGGAAAAGGCTTGACAATCAGCGTATTACGGTATATGTTTTGTCCAGCTACTCTATAGCATCTGTTGAATATACACCTTTTGCTGTTTTTTGGAAAGATTTTCTGTTTTCATTGTTTTATCCGGTTTTTAAGGAGTCAATTATGCCTGCGACAATCGCTGTTATTCTGGGGGGTGGGAAGGGCTCACGTCTCTATCCTTTGACAAAAGACCGCTCCAAGCCGGCTGTCCCCATTGGGGGGAAATATAGATTGATCGATATTCCGGTCAGCAATTGTATGAATTCTTCTATCTATAGTATTTTTATACTTACCCAGTTCAATTCCGCTTCTCTAAATAAGCATATCAATAACGCATATCGGTTTGATCAATTTCATGAAGGCTTTGTTGATATACTGGCTGCAGAACAGTCGAATGAAAGCATGGATTGGTTTCAGGGGACTGCGGATGCTGTCCGGAAGAATTTGCGCCATCTCCTTGCGTATCCGGATGTGGAGAATATCCTTGTTCTCAGCGGGGACCAGATATACACGATGGATTATCAGAAGCTGATTGATTTTCATTATGAAAATGACAATGAGATCACGATCAGTGCAATTCCTGTAACAGAGGAGGAGACCAGAGCCTTCGGGATTCTCCGCCTTGATGGAATGCATATTACCAGTTTTCTTGAGAAACCGCAAACTTCCGAAGCCCGTCAGGGGTATGCGCATCCGACACTGATCAACCGCACCTTCCCCAATATCGATGAGAAGAAAGAGTATCTCGCCTCCATGGGGATCTATCTTTTCAGCAGGAAGGCTCTGGAAGAGGTACTTGACAGCTCTTTTGAGGATTTCGGCCATGAGATCATTCCACAAGCGATTAAAAATATGCGGGTCGGCTGCTATTTGTTTCACGGCTATTGGGAGGATGTGGGAACAATATCCGCGTTCCTCAGTGCAAATATCGACTTCGCATCAGATGATGGGAGATTTGACTTCTTCAAGGACCATATTTTTACCAACTCTCGTTTTCTCCCGGCTTCGAGGATGAGCGGCGCGTCGGTTGATCAGTCATTGGTTGCGGACGGAAGTATTGTGAAAGGTGCGGTTGTCAATAAATCGATTATCGGTGTGAGAAGTCTGCTGCAGAATAGAGCAAAAATAGAAGAATCTGTGATTATGGGGGCTGATTACTATGAAACTGCCGAACATAAGCTGAACAATGCCATGGAGGGGATTGTTGATATCGGCATTGGCGAGGGAACGGTGATCCGCAGGGCCATTGTGGACAAAAACTCCAGAATTGGTAAAAATTGTCAGCTTATCAATGAAGCGGGTGTTGAGGAGGCTGATGGCGATAATTATTATATCCGGAGCAGGATAATAATAATCCCCAAAAATAGTATTATCCCGGATGGCACACTTATCTAATTGCTGACTTCAGATCCGGGAGACCGGGATTTTTTGTATAATTCATGTATAAAAATGAAATTATTCATAAACTTCTTCACCACGGCTTCTGCTGCCGGGGGGTCTTTTCAGAGAAGGATAACAGTTTTTCTTATTGAATTTCATATTGGTCTCTTTTCACTCTGATTTTCTTCAGTTGTGAATATTTGGTATTGTCAAAGTCGATTGTATATTGTAAGTTTGCCATAGAGCAGTCACTGGAGGTAGCTATGGCCGGGGATAAAGAAACTCCGAAGTATATTCTTATTAAAGAAGGGATTCGGGACAAAATTATCCGTAACGAATTTGAGGAAAAGCTTCCCGGTGAACGGACTCTGGCCAAAATGTTCGGGTATTCTTATATGACCGTGCGTAAAGCGGTTGACGAGCTGGTTGAAGAAGATCTGCTTTACAGGATGGCGGCACGGGGGACCTTCGTCAATAAGAGTGGTTTCAGCGGCAAGAAGACCTATAACATCGGTTTTTTTCTTGATTCTTCTATTAAGAGAGGCATCTCCAGCCCCTATTATTCCATGCTTTTTCGGCAGATAGAGATTTTATTAAAGAAGGAGGGGTATAGCCTCTTTTTCTTCACGGACCTGGAGCGTTTGCATCCGATTAAGTACGGGAAAAAATATGACGGGCTTGTACTCAGCTGCATTCCAAGGATAGAGAACAGGGTGAAGGAGCTCGCAGCGCTCGCCCCTTCTGTCATCATTGACAATGATATCAGTGATGCTTCTCTTCCATATGTTGGAATCAATAACAAGCAGGGCGTGGTTGAGGCAGTTGACTATCTTGCCGGAATCGGACATGTCAGGATAGCCTTTGTTACCGGGGTTCTTGATTCTTCAGTCGGGTATGACAGGAAGCAGGGGTATGAAGATGCCATTAAGGCCAATTCCCTCACTCTGGACCCCAAACTGATCTATCAGGGCGATTACGATTTCCGTTCCGGCCAGTATGCCTGTAAGAAATTTCTTAAACTTCAAAACAGACCGACTGCTGTGGTTTGCGCAAACGACAGCATGGCTTTTGGGGTGATCGAAGAGGCCAGACGGCAGGGGCTTACTGTGCCTGATGACCTTTCCGTGATAGGGTTTGATGATATTGAGTTCGCCTCTCAATCCTCGCCGGCTCTGACAACTGTTAAGGTCCCGATCAAACAAATTGCGAAATCGGCGATAGGGCTCCTCCTGAGGAACCTTAAGGAGTCAGTGAGTGAACGCCCTGAGGAGCTGCTTCAGGTCCGGCTTGTTGTCCGAAATTCCTGCCGGCCGCTGTGAAAGGAGAGCAGCGATTGCTGCTTATCCTGGAGTCTGTTGTTTTGTGGCATTCAAGGGGCTTATGCGCCCTGGCGGGTATCCGCAGGTTTTTGAGGAAAATCCGTCATATCGTCATACATTGAAGAGAAAGTGTATCACATCCCCGTCTTTCACAACGTACTCTTTACCCTCAGTCCGCAATAATCCCGCATTACGGGCACCTGCCTCCCCTTTATGTTTAACGAAATCACTGTAGCTGATCACCTCTGCCCGGATGAAGCCGCGTTCAAAATCATTGTGAATCACGGATGCAGCCTTCGGCGCTTTCCAGCCGTTATGAATGGTCCAGGCCCTGACCTCTTTGAAGCCTGCTGTGAAGTAGTTGATCAGACCCAGCGCCTTATACCCGGCGCAGATGATCTGATCAAGGCCCCTTCCGTCAGCTGCGCCCAGGGATTCCAGAATTTCTTTCTTTTCTTCAACTTCCATCTCTATCATCTCTTCTTCAATTTTTGAACAGAGTTTGACCACTTTTGCATTTTCTTTTTTTGCATGGGTCCGGACAGCGGATACGTGGCAGTTGTCTGAATCCAGTCCGGATTCATCTACATTGACCGCGTAGATCACTGTTCTGGATGTGAGCAGCTTCAACTCTTTATTGAGGCAGAGGAAAGCGTCGGAGTCGATCTCCTCAAAAGAGCGGACCGGGTTGCCATTGTTGAGATATTCGATCAGGGCGTGGGCCATGTCCAGTTGCGGCTGCATTTTTTTGTCGCCTCTGACCTGTTTGACCAGTTTTTCCACGCGTTTTTCCAGGGTCTGGATATCGGCAAGCTGGAGTTCTGTATCGATGGTCTGAATATCCCGGATCGTATCGATTCCGCCGCCCGGATGGACAATATTCTCATCTTCAAAGCAGCGGACCAGGTGGAGGATAACCTCTGTTTCCCGGATGTTGGCCAGAAATTTATTCCCCAGCCCTTCACCGCGGCTGGCCCCTTCCACAAGACCGGCTATATCCACGAATTCCACGGTTGCAGGGAGGACCTGCTCAGGATGCACAATGTTCGCCAGCGTACTCAGCCTGCTATCCGGGAGCGCGACGACGGCCCTGGAGGCCTCAATGGTGCAGAAGGGATAGTTTGCGGCCTTTGCATTCCGTACGTTTGTGAGAGCGTTGAAGGTTGTTGATTTTCCGACGTTCGGAAGTCCGACTATTCCAATGCTCAGTGCCATAAGGTCTCCGGATTTTCTTGTTCAGGGTATCACTAATGATACTGAAAATCACCGTGAACGCAAACAGGGCTACACAACGGTTGCGTCCTGGAATCCTGTTATGCAGTCGATATTGAAAAAAGTAAAAAAAAATATGGCACAGATTAAGATGCAACTGATATTATTTGATTGATTGTTCAAGACAGGAGAGGGTATGCGGATAATTGATAAAGATAGAAAAGAGCGGGAAATTATTGAGGCTGCAATTGAGGTATTTTCAAAACGCGGATATGAAAAAAGCTCTGTTTCCCAGATAGCCGAGCGGGCGGGTATCGCTACCGGCGGTATCTACAACTATTTCAAAAATAAAGAACATCTTTTCGAGCAGTGCTACACTTTTATCACTTCTGAATTCGCCAGGGATATCAAGCAGATCACCCAGGGGGAGAACAAAATCTACAATACTGTTCTTTTTACCCTTAATTTTTTTAAGGCCAACCCCAGTTTCGCCCGCATTGTGCTCCTGGAAACAAAAAACTTCGCTATCCGTTTCCCGGAGTCCAGAGCTCTCAATATCTGGCATCATCAGATAGCGGAGCTGATCATGCGTGGCTTCCGGGATGAGTTACCCCAGATCTCTTCCAGGTTGAAACACAGGTTCTATGTCTCTCTGATGCTGGGGGGGGTGGAATCTGTGATTGTATTCTGGCTTTTCCGTCCGGAATTGATGCGGCTTTCTGCAGAGGAGATTGCAGAGCACATGACCAATTTGCTTAAAAGTGGACGGATGGAATGAGCCGCTTTCTGATTATGTGACTTTGATTCGGCCAAACTATGGGGCCATCGCTGACGGCCCGGATAGATGCACCGGAGAATACAAAAAAGAAAAGGCCCCGCTCTCAGCAGAACCTTCTCCGCCGTCTCATACGGAGATCGACCGGAATCGCCTGTCGCTCAGTGGCATCAGGCATTGGCGGGTCTCGATAAATCCGCCACAGTAGGATATTAATATTATAATAAAAAGTCAACTCTTGTCAAGGTGAAAAAATTGGCCTGGCCTATGCATTTCTTGAAGTGCAATGGGTTTTAGCGATTTTGGTTAAATAAATCCGCCACTGATAGCCGGGAGATGGCGATTTTATAGCAGTTTTTAAAACAGAAAAATCCGCGCTAAAGCGGTCATTGGCCAGAGGCCTTTGGTAGTACTCTCATAATGGTGATGTGAAAAGAGCATCCGGCAAAATCCAGATGAGGGTATTACTATGTCTAAAGGGAATGAAAATGTAAAGATTGTTTTTGGTTTCGAAGGCAGAGAGCTTGAACAGGGTCTGAATAAATTCGAATCCTGGATGAAGCGGGTCAATGATCGAAACCGAAAAATGAATGAAACAGGCCGGAAACTCACCAAAGACCTTCTCTCCGGCTTCAAGGGTGCAGCAGTAGCAGCCACAGGATACGGCTATTCGCTGGCAAAAGTAATTCAGCAATCCTCCAATCTTGAAGAAGCCACAAATAAATTCAATGTGGTCTTCCGCGGGGTCTCCCGCAATATGGAGGGCTGGCTTAAGGGCCTGCGCAACAATTTCGCGATGAGTGAGACCAGCGCTCGCAGTTTCCTCGCCTCGACGCAGGACCTGCTAAAGCCGATGGGGGTACAGGCCAATACGGCTGCTGTCCTCTCCCGGGGGATGGAGTCGAGTAGACTGGTTCTTCCCGATAAAACAGTTAAGACCTGTGCTATTTAGCCGCTGTTTCCGCCACACTATCTCCTCCTGCTTTGTCAGTTGTCCCCGGCCCCTCACAGAACCCCTACGTGACAACATAGATGTCGCCTGAAAAAACACACAGGAGGCATCAAAATGGGCTACAGTACAGCGTTAAGAGACGGAATTCTCAGGAGAGTACTTCCACCTGAACGG
>Ga0056109_1000529_pt1 | contig 10131 bp, 6 predicted proteins | sample WorMetG1BERMUDA2_FD_80077 | JGI IMG/M metagenome (GOLD analysis project Ga0056109, IMG submission 80077) | Marine gutless worms symbiont microbial communities from Max Planck institute for Marine Microbiology, Germany - Inanidrilus... ...
CCCGAGCCAGCCTGATCACCGACGAATACAAGGGCTATCTCAGCATGTCCAAGGTGTTACCCCATGCCGTCATCAAGCATCAGGACAGGTATGTGGACGGCGACATTCATACCAATAGACAACATTCATCATGCACCCTATACGACACGCCTTGATCAGCGTATCCGATAAGACGGGTATTGTGGATTTTGCCCGCGGCTTGGCGGCACGGGGCGTCCAGCTCCTATCGACCGGCGGAACCGTTTCCCTCCTGACCGACCATGTCATCCCGGTGCGGGAGGTAGCGGACTATACGGGATTCCCGGAGATGATGGCGGGGCGGGTAAAGACCCTGCACCCGCGTATCCACGGCGGCATCTTGGGCCGCCGGGGGATCGACGATATGGTGATGTGGGAGAACGAGATCAAGCCCATCGATCTGGTGGTGGTCAATCTCTATCCTTTCGAGCGTGCGGTGGCCGACCAGGACTGTGACCTGCCCGCGGCCATCGAGAACATCGACATTGGCGGCCCCGCCCTGCTTCGTGCCGCGGCCAAGAACTACAAGGCGGTGACCGTAGTGGTGGACGCGACTGACTACCCGCGGGTCTTGGCAGAGATGGAAGAGCAAGGCGGTACCCTGGGCGATGCCACCCGGTTCGATTTGGCGGTCAAGGCCTTCGAGCGCACGGCCCGCTACGACGGTGCCATCGCCAACTATCTGGGCCGACTGCCCGGTGCAGCGGATGGAGCAGACTTCCCGCGCACCCTGAACCTGCAGTTCGAGCGCAGGCAGGCCATGCGTTACGGTGAGAATCCACACCAGAAGGCGGCCTTCTTCGTCGAGCGGAACGCAAGCAGGGTGAGCGTTGCCACGGCACGCCAACTCCAGGGCAAGGCGCTATCTTACAACAACGTTGCCGATACGGACGCGGCCCTGGAATGTGTCAAACAGTTCGACGCGGGACCGGCATGCGTCATCGTCAAGCACGCTAATCCCTGTGGCGTTGCCTTGGGGGCCAGCCTAAGGGAGGCCTACGAGCGGGCCTTTGCGACCGACCCGGAATCTGCGTTCGGGGGCATCATCGCCTTCAATGGTAGGCTGCACGAAGCGACGGCACAGATCATCGTAGAGCGCAAGTTCGTCGAAGTCATCATCGCGCCGAGCGTTACGCCTGCCGCCGCCGCGACCATCGGCGCCAAAAAGAACGTGCGCCTGCTCGAATGTGGGAGCTGGACCGGCGAGGATGATCGGCGCACAGAATTCAAGCGCGTCAACGGCGGGTTACTGGTCCAGGAGGCGGACCTGTCTTTGACCCGCAAGCTCGCTCCGGTCACCAAGCGTGCACCAACGGACCGGGAACTGGAGGACCTGCTCTTTACCTGGCGCGTCACCAAATACGTCAAATCAAATGCCATCGTCTACGGGCGCGGAGGCATGACCATCGGCGTCGGGGCGGGGCAAATGAGCCGTGTAAACTCAGCGCGTATCGCTACCATCAAGGCCGAGCAGGCGGGCCTCGCGGTGGCTGGCTCGGTGATGGCCTCCGACGCCTTCTTCCCCTTCCGCGACGGCATCGACCAGGCCGCAGCAGCGGGTATCAGTGCCATCATCCAACCCGGCGGATCGATGCGCGACGAAGAAGTCATCGCCGCTGCGGACGAGCACGGCATGGCCATGGTCTTCACCGGTATGCGCCATTTCCGGCATTGACGATGGTCAGCCGGGAACGCCCGCCCCAAGCCGGCAACCAACCGCTCAGGGCAACCTGCGGGCAGAGGGTGGTCCGGTTAACCATAAGCATCCATCCAACCCCCATCATCGAAAGCGTCGTCCAGCTCCACCCGTCCGTCCTGGTGGGGGTCTGCTTCATCATCGAGAGTGGGGCCAGCATCGGGCCGGGCTGTATCATCGAGAGCTGCGTACGCATCTACGGCGCCACCCGGATGGGTCGCGACAACCGCGTCTGTCACGGCGCCACCATCGGCGCGGAACCTCAGGATCTCGGGTACAGGCCGGGAATGGGTGCACCCCTCACCATAGGGGAGTTCAATCACTTCAAGGAAGGCGTAAACATCAGCCGCGGCATCAAGACCGAGGCACCCGGATCGGAGACCACAATTTCCTGATGGTCCATACCCACATTGGGCACGATATGCACCGTCGGCAACCACAGCGTCTTCGTAACCAATTTCGTCCTGGCCGGCCACGTCGAGGTGGAAGACCGGGTGTTCCTATCCGGTCATACGGCCGTCTACCAGTTCTGCCGCATCGGCGCCGTCTCCATGATCGTCGGCGTAACCGCCGTAATCCAGGACCTGTCCCCTTCGTGATCGCCGAATGGCCACCGGGCCAGAATCGTCGGTCTGAACGTCGTCGGATTCCGCCGCAACGGTTACACCCAGGAGCAGCGTAATACCATCAAGGCTGTCTACCGCATCGAATCCAGCCGCAGGGGAGTGATTTCGTTTACCTAATCCGCTTGCCTGGGAACTTTCCCCCCCGTATACTGACTAATTGCCGGTTACAGAGGGGGTGATCTAGGTTTCGACGTGGGTGACAAAACCTGTGGTGCATGCCGAGGTGCGGGTTACCTCGTAAATCCAACCGCAAATCGAATAGTTGCCAACGACGACAACTACGCTCTCGCCGCTTGATCCGGCGAGCCTCTGGCTGCTGTTTACCTATGGGCGGTGGATTCCAGGGGTAAAATTACATGGGATCGCGGTGACGGGGATCCGGACCTGATCCGCTAAAACCTTAAATTCGGAATCGCCGACCGCATGCCCTGCCCACCGGGCGGCGGAAGGTTAAAGAAATAGGCCGGGCTAAGCATGTAGATCCATGGGCGGAGATTCGCGGACGCGGGTTCGATTCCCGCCGCCTCCACCAATTTTCCCTTAAGCGATTGACTTACAGGGATGTTTTTATCGCTTCTCGTGTGTGGCTCCTTTCAGATCCCTCTTTGCGACGGTGCTCGGTAGGTGTAATAGCCGGGATCTTGTTGGATTTCTCCGCGGTTTCGACTTGGCCCATCGACAGTTGGTTGGCATCCGTCCAGGTGCTTACCATGTAGGTGGCACGGCACCAGTAGTCAGTCAACCGTCCATTGATGTATATGGCCGTTCGAGCTTGATGTGCGCATCCTCGGTGGCGAATCGCCAATTTACATCGATAGTTTACTGCTGGACTACTAGGGTACACCGATCGGAGAAACGATAAAGCGTCTTGTCGTCGATTGCCGCCACCTCACTCCCACTCAGCTTGGTTATCGAGCGGGTCCGAACGAGGATGCCTTTGAGTCGGCGCGCGCAGGGAAGTATGTGCTTGGCGGTCAGCCGTTCAAAGGTATTCCAGTGATTTCTTTCGGCTTCTCGCCGTTGAAAATGCCCGGCCCCCAACCAGCCGTTCGTAGATTTTGCACACTTGCTCTTCCCGTGCGGTTGAGTGTTCCACGTGAAACAACGAATCCGTGAGAATCTGTGGATAGAAAAGACTTGTGCTCTTTTGCGGCTGGTTTTCGTTGATTTGTGTTCATTTGCGGAAGAAATGATTCTCAGAGGTTTTTTACATGGGCTACGATTCATCGAGCATAAAGGTTCTCCGTGGCCTTGACGCTGTTCGGAAGAGACCCGGTATGTACATCGGTGATACAGACGATGGAACCGGTCTCCATCATATGGTTTTCGAGGTAGTCGATAACTCTATCGACGAAGCCCTGGCGGGGCATTGCGCCAATATCATCGTTATCCTCCATTCGGATAATTCCGTTTCCGTCATAGATGATGGACGCGGTATCCCGGTGGATATTCATCCGGAGGAAAACCGATCCGCTGCCGAAGTAATCATGACGGTTCTCCATGCCGGTGGTAAGTTCGATGCCGATTCCTACAAGATCTCCGGTGGTCTGCATGGGGTCGGCGTTTCCGTTGTTAACGCCTTGTCCGAGCACCTCAGGATACGCATACGCCGTGGTGGCAATCTCTATGAGCAGGAATATGGATTGGGAGAGCCACTTTATCCCTTGAAGAACATCGATCGGTGTGATGAGACAGGAACGGAAATCCGGTTTCTACCGTCCGGTAAGGTATTTTCAGACATGGAATTCCACTACGACATCCTTGCAAAACGTCTGAGGGAGCTTTCTTTTCTCAACTCCGGCGTCAAAATCTCACTGAAGGAGGAGACTACGGGGCGTGAAGATTGCTTCGAGTATAAGGGCGGAATACAGGCATTTGTGCAACATCTCAATCGCAACAAGGTTGCAATTCATCCCACGGTTTTTTCCTTTCTTGCGCAGCGCGCAGGTATCCTAGTGGAAGTTGCGTTGCAGTGGAACGAGTCTTTTCAGGAAAATATTTTCTGTTATACGAACAATATTCCCCAACGAGATGGTGGGACCCATCTGGCTGGTTTTCGGACTGGTCTGACCAGGACGCTCAATCAATATATCGATCGAGAGGATTTAGCCAAGAAACATAAGATTCGAGCGATTGGCGACGATGCTCGCGAGGGGATAACAGCCGTTGTGTCCGTAAAGGTTCCAGACCCAAAGTTTTCTTCTCAGACGAAGGAAAAGCTCGTTTCCTCCGATGTCAAAGTCGTTGTTGAAGGGCTGCTGGTCAAACACCTGACCGAGTTTCTTGAAGAACATCCGGGTGAAGCCAAAACGATCGCGAACAAGATGATCGAGGCGGCACGTGCGAGAGAAGCGGCGCGCAAGGCTCGGGAAATGACGCGACGTAAGGGGGTCCTGGACATTGCGGGATTGCCAGGAAAGCTTGCGGACTGTCAGGAGAAGGACCCTACAAAATCCGAGCTCTACCTGGTCGAGGGGGATTCTGCCGGCGGTTCCGCCAAACAGGGACGTGACCGCGTGTTTCAGGCAATTCTCCCCCTCAAGGGTAAAATCCTCAATGTGGAGAAAGCGCGTTTCGATAAGATGCTGTCTTCTACAGAGGTGGGTACACTCATTACCGCTCTGGGATGCGGAATAGGTCGACAGGATTATGATCCCGATAAGTTACGTTATCACCGGGTAATCATCATGACCGATGCGGATGTGGATGGATCCCATATCCGAACACTATTGTTGACGTTTTTCTATCGTCAAATGCCGGAGCTGGTAGAGCGTGAGCACATTTACATCGCACAACCGCCGCTCTATAAAGTCAGGAAGGGGAAACAGGAAATCTATCTGCTTGATGACATGGAATTGAACACGGCTTTGCTCCAGGCAGCACTGGATGATGCTCGACTCTGTGTATCGGAAGATGCCCCACCTATGGTCGATACCGCTTTTGAGGAATTGGCAAAGGAGTATCAAGTCTATCAAGGTATCGTGGCAAGGCTTTCCATCCGCTATGACCGGACTCTTCTCGAATCCCTGTTCTCCTTGCGACGCATCGATACGGAGTCCTTGCTTAATGTAGAAGAATCCAATGATTGGTTGTCCCGGCTCCAGGCGTACTTGGATGCTAAGTCTGTTCCTAGTCAAAGGTTTTCCGTCAAACGCTTGGAGCATGATGAGGCGGGTTATCCCGGTCTGGTGTTTACCCGCTTGTACCACGGAATTCCGGAGACTAGCTACCTTTCGGTGGATTTTTTCCGCAGCGCGGATTATGCCCGTATTGCTGCCATCGGGGAGAAGCTCGGCGGGTTAGTAGAGCCGGGGGCCTATGTCTCTCGCGGTGACAAGCGCAGGATGATTGGAAGCTTCGGTGAAGGGCTTGAATGGGTAATTGAAGAAGCGAGGCGTGGCTATCACATTCAGCGCTACAAAGGTCTGGGCGAGATGAATCCGGATCAGCTCTGGGAGACAACGATGAACGCCGAGACTAGGAGGCTTTTACGGGTGACCATCGAAGATGCGATCGCCTCGGATGAGATTTTTACCACCTTGATGGGGGATCAAGTAGAGCCTCGGCGGGACTTTATCGAAAAATACGCGCTCGACGCAGAAAATATTGACATCTGATATGGTGGATGGATGCTTGCGTAGGGGCGAACACGATGAACATCAAGAGCGAACACAAGATTCGCCCCTATAGGCGGCGCGGTAATTCCGCTACGGTTTCCTCGATCCATGCCTCGATATGCTGGTTGATCTCGGTCGCAGAAAGTCCCTTGGGATTCAGCGGCTTGCCGATAATCAGGGTAATTTCCCCCGGGTACTTCTTTAGATCTCTACGCCGCCAGAATACCCCCGCGTTATGGGCAATAGGCAGAACCGGATAGCCCGTCTTTTGTGCCAGCATGGCTCCGCCTCTGCTGTAGTGATGTTTCTCACCGGCAGCGACCCGTGTACCTTCAGGAAAGATCGTGATCCAACGCCCTTTGTCTAACCAATATTTACCCTGATCGAGCAGCTTTTGCAGCGAGCGGCGGGCATTATCACGGTCGATCGCGATTGGTTGAAGGGTTGCAAGGGCCCATCCGAAAAAGGGTATCCACAGCAACTCGCGTTTCACTACCCAAGTGTTTTCCGATGGCAACAGGACCTGTAACGCAAGAATTTCCCATGCCGATTGATGCTTGCAGAAAACGATGCAGGTAGATGATGGCAGGTTTTCCTTACCCTGTATTCGATAACCGAGCCCGCAGATCAGCTCCAGCGCTTGGAGGTTGACCTTCCCCCAATATCGGCTGATCTTTGAAACCACCCTGTAGGGTAGCATCCACCCAAGGATACCAATGGGAAAACCATACAGGATAATAGTAGTCGATAGGAACAGTATAAACAGAATTGATCTCAGCGTAACCATGTCCTAGCCCTCAATCGGCCAGTAGTGCATCTACAGCGACGGAAAGGTCCTTGTAAACAGGTACACCGCCCAGGTCATCCGGGTGTTCTCTGAGGGTTAACTGCCCCTTGCCGGTAAGGACGAGTGATGGTGAGGCATTTACCGCAATCGCTGCCTGGATATCTCGAAATGAGTCACCAATCATAGGTACCCCTGTCATGTCGATTTGCAGCCGTCTTGCGATCTCATCGAGAAGACCGGAAAGCGGCTTGCGGCAACGGCAATTTGCGCCAGGGGTATGAGGACAGAAGAAAATGGCTTCTACCTGGGTGCCGAATACCAAGAGTTCCCGTTGCATCTTGCAATGTATGGCATTGATGTCGTCGATGCTGAAATAACCGCGGCCCAGACCGGATTGGTTTGTCGCTACGACAACCTGGTATCCTGCACGGTTCAGTCTGGCGATCGCCTCGAGACTGCCTGGAATCGGTATCCACTCCTGTACCCTTCTTATGTAATTGTCCGAGTCTTGGTTGATAACACCGTCCCTATCTAAGACCACGAGCTTGGTGCCTTGTGCCTTTTCATTCATCGTCGAGATACTATGTAATTATCCGTGACTTATTTTAGGAAGGATATATCCGCGACCTTTAAGAAAAGAGTCTCAACGGATTGCAAAAGTGCAAGTCGGTTGCGTCTCAGGTCCGGTTGCTCGGTCATTACCATGACTTTATCGAAGAAGTCGGCAATATCGTCGTGTAATCCTGCCAATGTTTTCAGGGCGCCCTCATAATCTTGAGCCTCGTACAGGGGTGAAATCTCAGATGCCAGAGACCTGACTTTTATCTCCAGGCGTCGTTCCGCATCGTCCTGCAGCATACCAGTATCGATCCGTTCGGGAGTACTCTCTGCATGTTTGTGCAGGATATTGCGTATGCGCTTGTTGGCAGCCGCCAGGGTTGCCGCCTCGGGGAGTGCTCGAAAATCCTCTACCGCAAGAATCCTGCGGTGGATGTCGCTCGGTATTCTGGGATTAACTGCCAATACTGAGTCGACAACGTCCGTTCCGATATTCCGATCCGAGTAATAACCCTTGAGGCGCTCCATACAGTACTCAAAGATTTCCTCGATAAGCCCTTTTGCATCGACCTTGTCCCCCAGTGCTTCCGCTGAGAAATCGAGGATTTCCTTCAGGTCGAGCGGTAGTGGAGTCTCGATGAGGATTCGCAACAGGCCGATCGCTGCTCGGCGTAGTGCATAGGGGTCTTTATCGCCTGTCGGGCGCTGGCCGATCGCGAAAATGCCCACGAGTGTGTCGAGCTTATCGGCAATCGCCAGGACCAAGCCGCAATCCGACTGGGGAAGCTCGTCGCCGGCGTGGCGCGGCAAGTCTTGTTCCTCCATGGCGGAGACCACACAAGGGTCTTCTCCGGCCTTTTGAGCATAGTACCGACCCATGGTGCCCTGCAGACCAGGAAACTCAATGACCATCTGGGTCACCAGATCACACTTGGCAAGCTGGGCAGCCCTTGCCGTCAGTGCTTGGTCCATGCCCAGGAGACCCGCGATTTGTCGGGAGACCTGACCGAGACGTGCCGATTTCCCCGCCAGCGTCCCGAGTCTTTCCTGGAATACGACTTTCTCAAGCTTCGGTCCGGAGTCCTGGAGGGGTTGCCTTAGATCCTGTTCCCAGAAAAAGGCTGCATCCGAGAACCGAGGTCGAATGACGCGTTCGTTTCCAGCCCGTATCTGGGCAGAATCCCGGCTCTGAATGTTACTGACGGTGATGAAATGTGGCAGCAAAGCGCCGCTGGGGGAGACCACGGGAAAATACTTCTGATTCTTCTGCATGGTCTCGATCAGGACCTCCGGGGGCATCTCCAGAAAACCCTCATCGAAGGCACCGATGATTGCGTATGGCCACTCGCTGAGCGCGGTGACCTCGTCGAGCAGATCCTCCCCCATAACGGCTCGTCCGCCAGCATCCTCAGCTAGGGTCTGCACCTGTTCGCGTATGGTTTCCTGGCGTATTGCGAAGCTCGGCTCGACCTTTCCCCGGGTACGGAGAAGCTGGGCGTATTCAGAGGCGGATGGAATAGGGAGAGCTGGCGCCTGGGCATGGAAACGGTGGCCCCGGGTCAGGCGGCCGGCATCGATGCCAAATAACCGTCCCGCTACGGACTCCTCTCCAAAGACGATGGTTATCCAATGCACCGGGCGGACAAACTCGGCGTCCTGCTCGCCCCAGCGCATACGCCTAGGGATGGGCAGCGTTTCCAGGGCCCTTGCCGTCATATCGACGATCAGATCCCTGGTGTTGCGACCCTGCTGGACCTGACGAAACACCAGCCGGCTACCCTTCGGCGCTTCTTCCTGCTGCAGCTCCTCCACCGCAACACCGCAGGAGCGGGCAAAGCCGGAGGCCGCCTTGGTGGGCTGCCCTTGTGCGTCGAATGCGGCCTGCAGGGCCGGGCCCGTGCGCGTAACTTCCTGGTCTGGCTGGCGTGTTACCAACTCCCGGACGAGCAGGGCCAGGCGCCGTGGCGTAGCGAAGGGTTCGATCCGTGAAAACCCCAGACGATGTTGTTGTAGCTGATCCTCGAATCCCTGTTTGAAGGCTTCCGACAATGCTTGCAGGGGTTTCGGCGGGAGCTCTTCGGTGCCGATCTCTACCAGGAGGTCACGTATCTCTTCCACAATCGCCTCTGCTGCTTAGCCTTTTTGCATCATAGGAAAGCCGAGGGCCTCCCGCCGATCATAGTAGGTTTGAGCCACTGCCCGTGCCAGAGTACGGACCCGCAGGATAAAACGCTTCTGCTCGGTTACGGAGATTGCATTGCGTGCATCCAACAGATTGAAGGTATGAGATGCCTTGAGCACCTGCTCATAGGCAGGGAGCGGAAGCCCTTGGTCGATCAGACGTCGGCTTTGCGCCTCGCAGACATCGAACTGTCGGAATAGAAAATCAACATCGGCATGCTCGAAATTGTATGCCGACTGCTCGACTTCGTTTTGGTGGTAGACATCCCCATAGGTTACCGCATGGCCATCGGTGCTGGTCCAGATGAGATCGAATACGCTCTCCACCCCCTGCAGATACATAGCGATGCGTTCGAGCCCGTAAGTTATCTCCCCCGTGACCGGCCGACAGTCGAGTCCGCCGACCTGTTGGAAATAAGTAAACTGGGTCACCTCCATGCCGTTGAGCCAGATCTCCCACCCGAGTCCCCATGCACCCAGGGACGGTGACTCCCAGTTGTCTTCGACAAAACGGATGTCATGGATGAGCGGGTCGATGCCCAAGGTGCGGAGCGAATCTAGATACTGATCCTGAATATCCAACGGTGAAGGTTTCAGAACGACTTGGTACTGGTAATAGTGCTGCAGACGATTCGGGTTTTCTCCATA
>Ga0056109_1000530_pt1 | contig 10106 bp, 5 predicted proteins | sample WorMetG1BERMUDA2_FD_80077 | JGI IMG/M metagenome (GOLD analysis project Ga0056109, IMG submission 80077) | Marine gutless worms symbiont microbial communities from Max Planck institute for Marine Microbiology, Germany - Inanidrilus... ...
AACCATTGAGGAACTGTGGAGCGCCATCGCCGAAGGGATCGAGAAAGTCACGCCCACCGAATGCGAGAACTTCTTCGCTGCCGCAGGATACGACCAGGATTAAATCGAATCCGCGCTAGGCGCTGGACAATCAATCCCCGGGTCGACGGCTGCACGGCGAACTCGGCATTGACGAACCGGCCGACCGGCGTCGGCGGCAGCTTCAGCGTCGCGCGCAGCGACACCCCGTCCGGGCCGACGTCGGCGTGGCCGCTGAGCGGCGCCAGGCCGCGCGCGATGAAGGCGATCACGCCGTTCAAATCGCGTTCGGGAACGGTCAGGATGTGAGTACGATTTGATCGGCGTAGCGAATATCTGACGTAGGACAGCAGCGCGCGCGCTCGCCGCGCGGATTCCGCATCGGGCAGTTCCTGGTTGCGCACGAGGGGCCGGTCCTGCAGCACCACGGTCGCGACCACGCCGGCGCTTCCGAACAGGAAGGCACCGGCGATGAGAAGGATTTTGACGGAGCGCACCGCGTCCGAACCTCGGCTATGGCGGCGGTTCGTATCCGGCCCGCCTGGTTCGGAATGTTAGTACCGGCGGTACAGCCCGACAAGGCGGCCCTGGACCTCGACCTGGTCGGGGCCGAAAATCCGGGTCTCGTAGGTTTTGTTGGCCGGCTCCAGCGCGATCGAATGGCCCTTGCGGCGCAGCCGCTTCAGCGTCACCTCCTCGCTGTCGACCAGGGCGACGACGATGGCGCCGTTGTCGGCGTTGGCGCAACGCTCGATGATCACCGTGTCACCATCGTTGATGCCGGCCTCGATCATCGAATCGCCGTCGACCTCGAGGGCGTAGTGCTCGCCCTTGCCGATCATTGACGCTGGCAGGCTGACGAAGTTCGAGTGATCGCGCAGCGCCTCGATCGGCGTGCCGGCGGCGATGCGGCCGTACAGCGGCAGGCTGACCACCTCGGCATCCGAATCGTCCGAAGTGACCGCGCCCGGCATCTGGAAATCGCCCTGGATGACGTTCGGCGAGAAGCCGCTGTCCTTCGCCGCCTCCTTGGCCGCGAGGTTGCCGCGCACCGGCGCGTGATCGGCGTTCTCGGGCAGGCGCAAGACCTCGAGCGCGCGCGCCCGGTGGGGCAGGCGGCGCAGGAAACCGCGCTCCTCGAGCCCGGTGATCAGTCGGTGCACGCCGGACTTGGAGCGCAGGCCGAGCGCATCCTTCATCTCGTCGAAGGACGGCGAAACGCCGGTTTCCTGCAATCTCTCGTCGATGAACATCAACAACTCGTATTGCTTGCGCGTCAGCATGGCGTCAGGTCCCCAATATCCTCTATTACTCCCGTTCTGCGCGCGCCGGACCGGGAGTCCAAGTGGCCTGGTTGCCAGCGCGCAACATATAGAACAAAATGCGAACGTTCACACATATACTAGTTTAGTTCTGGTATCACGTCAAGCGGGTTTTGCGGCCTTTGTCAACATCTCCATGCCAATCCCTGATCCGGGCTTTCGCCGGCAGCCGCCGCCGGGGTGCGGTATTGGCGTTGTCCGTTGCCATGCTCGGCGGATGCGACGAGCAGCCGCGCGATCCGGCGGAACTGTCCCTGATCCACTGCCGCGCCGCGCTCGGCTGGATGTCCAAGGGCATCGGCAAGGTCACGGTCGAGAAAACGCAGTCCTGGCTGGTCGGCGACCTGCGCCACGTGTCGATCCTGTACGACATGACCCCGGAAAACGCCGAATCGGAGGACGACGGCTACCGCGACGTGATCCTGTGCCGCTACCTCACCGGCAACGGCAAGAAGCGCAAGCAGGCCAGCCACTTCAAGGCGCAGTCGATCCAGATGGGCGGTGCCGAACTTTCCCAGCAACAGGTGCAGACCATCAACGTCACGATCTCGCTGGTCGGGCGCCGCGACTGAGCCGCCAACGCGGCGTCACGCGCCGCGGACAATCGTCCGGGAAAACCTCAAAAGCCTATGATTCCTTTGGATTTATGGCAAAATACCATAAGTAATAGGGGCACAGATCGCGGAGAACGCTGACACATAATCGGGGTGGGCCTATGCCCAGGGCGCTCAAGCTCGTAGACTTTGCCGCTCTCGCATTTCTGATCGCCATTTGTGGATTGTCCGCCGGCGCGTTGGCGCAGACAACGCCGCAAGGGGAAAAGCCGCTCGTGATTGCGATCGAGGGCAACTACCCGCCATTCTCCGTGGTCGCGCCCGACGGCCAACCGACCGGCCTGATGGTCGAGATGTGGAAAGCCTGGAGCGAAACCACCGGCCGCGCCGTCCAGTTCCGGCCCAGTGGCTGGAACGAACCCTCGAAGGGCTGCGCCGCGGTGACGCCGACATCCACTTCGGCATGTTCAAGGCCGACGAACGGGCGCAGTGGATCGACTTTTCCGAACCGCTGCACGAGGTCAAGACCGCGGTCTATTTCCGTGCCGGCCGCGACCAGCCGCAGCCACTGAAGGAGATGGCCGGCGAAAAGGTGGCGACGGTCAAGGGCTTCTACCAGGAGGCCTGGCTGCGCAAAAACCATCCGGACCTGCAGATCATCACCTTCGCCAACGCCTCCGAGTTGGTGCTGGCGGTGCTCAAGGGCGACGTCAAGGCGAGCGTGCTCGAAGTGCCCAGCGTCGAGGCCGAGACCAACCGCCTGGGTCTGCGCGGCGCCCTGGTGCGCAGTCCCGAATCGGTGTTCGCCAACTTCATGCACGCCGGCGTGCGCAAGGGCGAGACGGCGTTGCTGGAGGCGATCAATGATGGATTCGGCAACGTCGATTCCAGCCGCTTGAACGACATCGAGCGGCTGTGGCTGCCCAGCCCGCGCGACCACTACTACGCCGGCGCCGCCGGCGAGATCTCTCTGACGCCCGAGGAGGAGGCCTGGATCGGGCGGAATCCGGTGGTCCGTTTCGCGGTCACCAATTTCATCAATCCGGTCGACGTGGTGCTCGAGGACGGAACCTATACCGGTCTCAACGCCGATCTGATCAAGCTGCTGAACCGCAAGCTCGGCCTCAACATCGTGCCCGAGATCAAAACAAAGTGGGGTGACGTCGTCGACAGCGTGATGAACGGCACCGTCGAGGCCGGCTTCAGCCTCTCGCGCACGCCGGAGCGCGAGGAGAAGATCCTGTTCACCGCGCCCTACGCCTACGACTCGATGATCGCGCTGGTGCGCCAGGCGGAGAGCGCAATCACCTCGTGGGACGATTTGACGGGCAAGAACCTGTCGGTGACCAAGGGCATGGTGGTGGCCGAGATGCTGCGCGGCATGATCGGTGGTGGCAGCCTGACCGAAGTCGAGTCCGAGGAAGAGGGCCTGCGCCGCCTGGCCGATGGCGACTTCGACGCGCACGTCGCGTTTCTCATCCCCTACGGCAATGCGCAGCGAACCGCCAAGATTTCCGGTCTTCGGATCGCCGTCACCCGCAATCTCGAAGGCGGTTCATTGCGGATCGGTGTGTCCAAGAAGCACCCCGAACTGTTCTCGATCATTCGCAAGGGACTGAACGCGACCTCCCGGCGGGAGATGACCGACATTCGTAACCGCTGGCTGTACCCGGATCGGTCGGACCAGGCTGGCGCGGTCTCGCTGACCGCCGAGGAGCGGGCCTGGATCCTCGCCAATCCGGTGCTGAAGGTGGCCGCGACCGGCGACTGGCCGCCGTTCGAATCGCGCGCGCCCACCGGGGCGTACGCGGGCATTACCGCCGATTTCATGCGCAAGGTCGCCGAGCGCACGGGGCTTAAACTGGACGTCGTTTTCGGCCCATGGGGCGAGCATCTCGACATGCTCCGCCGTGGCGAGCTGGACGTCGCCCCCGGTCTCTATCAGACCAGGGATCGCGAAGAATTCATGCTGTTCACGCGTCCGTTCGTCGAGATCTACGACACGATCTTCAGCCGCGCCGATCGTTCCGACATCGCCTCGATGATCGACCTCGCGGGCAAGACCGTGGCGCTGGAGAAAGACTACGCGGTCCACGAGATGATCAAGGACGGCTATCCCGACATCAAGATCATGCCGGTGGTGAACGCGCTGGAAGCGCTCAAGGCGGTGACCACGGGGCAGGCGGACGCCTACATCGGCAACCAGGTCGTCGCCAACTACCTGATCGACGAAAACCTTCTGCCCAACCTCAAGATGGTCGGATATTTCGCGCTCGAACCGAACTTCCTGACCATGGGCGTTCCCAAGGGCCGGTCGATCCTGCGCGGCATCCTGCAGAAAGGCCTGGACTCGATCACGACGCGCGAGCGCAAGCGCATCATCGGCTCCCATGTCACGCTTGGCCAGGGGGCCCGCACACGCACCCTGGACATGTCGGAAGAGGAAGAGGAGTGGCTCGACAACCATCGCAAGATCCGTGTGCACAACGAACTCGACTGGCCGCCGTTCAACTTCAACGAGGGCAGCGGTCCCAAGGGATTCTCCATCGCCTTCATGGACCTGTTGGCGAAGAAGCTGGGCATCGAGATCGAATACGTCAGCGGACCGAGCTGGAACGAGTTCCTGGCCATGATCCGCGACAAACAGGGTCTGGACGTGATGCTCAACATCGTGCTCACGCCCGACCGCGAGAAATACATCTCGTTCACCGATCCCTACGTCGAGAACCCCTCGGTCATCGTCAGGCGCAAGGGCGAGCGCGGGATCGAAAGGCTGGAGGACCTGTTCGGCAAGACCGTGGCCATTCCCAAGGGCTATTTCTATCAGGAGGTCATCGAGCGTGATTTTCCGCAGATCAATCTGCTGTTGCTCAAGGACCAGGCCGAGAGCCTGAAGGCGGTCGCCTTCCGCAAGGCCGCCGCGACCATCGGCGGTATCGCCGATTCGAACTATCTGATCCGCAAGAATGCGCTGGCCGGGCTGGAGATCGCCGGCGAAATTCAGGAGCGGGCCTTCGCCAACCCGCTGCGCATCGGCGTGCGCGACGACTGGCCGATCCTGCGCGACCTGCTGCAAAGGGCGGCGCGATCGCTGACCTTGCGGGAAGAAACGGCGCTATACGACGAATACCTCGGGGCCGCGGCCGGGCGCCTGGAACTGACGGCGGAGGAACGGGCCTGGCTGAAAAAGCATCCCGTCGTGCGACTGGCCGGCGAGTCCAATTGGCCGCCGTTCGAGTTCCGCGACTCGAGTGGGGCCTATTCCGGCATCTCGGTCGACCTGTTGCGCCGCGTCGCCAACATCGCCGGGTTCAAATTCGAACCGGTGTTCGGCAAATGGGCCGAGGTGCTGGGCAAGCTGAAGCCCGGCGAGGTCGAGATGTCGGCCGGCCTGATGCAGACGCCCGAGCGCGACGAATTCCTGACGTTCACAACGCCGATCGCCGAGATCTTCTACTCGATCATCGTCAAATCCGGTACCAGCGGCATCCGCGGCATGGCCGACCTGGACGGCAAGAAAGTCGCGATCGAAGACGGGTACGCGCTGCACGAACGTCTGCGCAGCGAGCACCCGGACATCGACCTGGTCGTCGTCGGCACCACGCTGGAAGCCCTGGAAAGGGTTGTCGCCGGCGAGGTCGACGCCTACGTCGGCAACCAACTCGCCGCGACCTACCTGATCGGCAAGCATACCCTGCCCAACCTGCGCACCGCCGGCTATTTCAGCGACCAGCCCGACCTGGTGCGCATGGGCGTGAACAAGCAGCATCCCGAATTGGTGTCGATCCTGAACAAGGCCTTGGACCGCATCTCGGAACCGGAACGGCGCGAAATCCGACGCCGCTGGGTGGCGCACGATCCCAGCCAGGTTCCGCTCAGCGAGCGGCTCGAACTGGATGACGGCGAGCGCGCCTGGCTGAAGCAGAAGCGGGAACTGCGCATCGGCATCGATCGCGAATGGGCGCCGTTCGAGTTCTTCGACAAGCAGGGAGCCTACAGCGGTGTCGCGGCCAGTTTCATGGAGACGATCGGGCGCGCCCTGCGGGTCAAGACGACGCCGGTCAAGAAGCTCGACTTCGGACTGCCGGTCAACCGGTTGCTGACCGGCGAGGTCGACGTGATCGCGGCCATCGTGCCGCAACAGAAATACGAAGCCATCCTGACCTTCACCAAGCCCTATCTGTCGTTTCCGGTCGTCATCGCCATGCGCGAGGACGCCACCAGCATCGACGGGATCGACGACCTGGCCGGGCTGCGCGTCGGAGTCGTGCTCGGCCACATTACCGGTAACTACCTGCGCCGCGATCACAAGAACCTCAAGATCAAGCCGATGAAGAGCGTCGAGGACGCGCTGACCGCGCTGTCCACCGGCGCCATCGATGCCTTCGTCGACAACGTCTCGTCGGTGACCTACGGCATTCAGACATTGGGACTGGGTAACCTCAAGGTGGCGGCGCCGACGCCCTACACACATGACCTGGCAATGGCGGTCAACGCCAATCAGGCGGAACTCATCGGCCTGCTGAACAAGGTCTTCGATTCGATGACCGAGGCCGAGAAGTCGGACATCAAGAACCGCTGGATCGCGCTCGAATACGATCTCGGGCTGGACTGGATCACGGTCGCCAAGTGGGCGGCGCCGGTGGTCGCGGTGGCGCTGGTCATCATCGTCAATATCGTCACCGCCAACCGGCGCATGCGCCGCGAGATCGCCGATCGGATCCGCGCCGAGAAACGGCTTCAGTTCACACAGTACGCCGTCGACAATGCCGTCGAGGGCGTCTTCTGGGTGCGCGTCAAGGACGGCGGCCTGGAATACGTCAACGAAGCCGCCTGTCGCAACCTCGGCTATGGCCGGGACGAGTTGATGGCGATGGATGTCGCCGACATCGACCTCAACTTCAAGCGCGAGCGCATCCCCGTCGTCGTCGGGGAGTTGAAGAAGACCCACAACCTGACGTTCGAGAGCCAGCACCGGGCCAAGGATGGCCGACTGATCGATGTCGAGATCACGGTCTATTTGGCCGAGTACGACGACCGTGAATTGCTGGTCGCCAACGCCAAGGACATCACCGAGCGCAAGAAGGCCGAACAGGATCTGGCCGAGCAGAAGAAGATCCTCGAACTGACGCTCGAGACCATGGACCAGTCGATCTCGATGGTCGATGCCGAGCTCACCATGGTGGCCTACAACCGCAAACTCTTCGACATGTTCGAATTGCCCGAGGAGATGTATGGCAAGACCCTGCGTTTGGAAGATCTGTTCCGGATCACCGCGGAACGCGGCGAATACGGTCCCGGAGATCCCGAGGAGCAAATCCACGAACGCATCGAACTGTCGCGCAAGTTCGAGGCGCATCACTTCGAGCGCGAGCGCCCGGATGGCCGCGTGCTCGAGATCCGCGGCGTGCCGGTTCCCGGCGGCGGCATGGTCTCGACCTACACCGACATCACCGACCGCAAGCGGGCCGAGGAGGCGCTGCAGCGCACGGTCAACGAACTCGACGCGGTGATGGACACCATTCAGTACGGTGTCCTGTTCATGGACGGCGATACCCGCACCCGGGTCATGAACCGGGCGTTCCAGGAAATGTGGGGCATGGATCAGGCCTACACCGACACCCGGCCCACCTTCGAAGAGATCGTCGAGTACAACCGCCACAACAATATCTAAGACGTTCCCGAAGAGGAATGGGAGGCCTTCATCGCCGACCGCGTCGGCAAGGTGCGCGCCGGCACCATCGAACCGGCCGAGATGATCCGCGCCGACGGTCGGGTGCTGCGCTATCAGTGCATCGCGCTGCCCGACGGCGGCCGCATGATGACCTACTTCGACATCACCGACCTGAAGGAAAAGGAACTCGAAATCGCCGAGAAGGAGGCACAGCTGCGCATCGCCATGGACAACATGCCGGGCGCGCTGGTCTACACCGACAAGAACGTCGATTTGGTGGTGTCGAACAGCCGGTTTGGCGAGATGTACCGGATCCCCGACAGTCTTCTCGAGCCGGGCAAGTCCTACGTCGAAGTCCTTCGTTATCTGACTGAGCGCGGTGACTACGGGGACGGCGTCGGCGAGGACGAGGTACGGCGGCGCGTCGAAAGCCTGCGTGACCCGACCGACGTCGCTTTCCTCGACCGTCCGCCCTGGGGTTCGGTCAACCAGGTCATCCGCCAGCCGGTCGAGGGCGGCGGCACGGTCACCATCGTCACCGACGTCACCGAGCGGGTGAAGGCCGAGGAGGCTCTGGCCGAGAAGGAGGCGCAGCTGCGCTCGGCGCTCGACAACATGACCGACGGCATGTACCTGCTGGACAGCGATCTGAAATTCGTCCTCTACAACGACCGCTACCGCGATCTGGTCGATCTTCCGGAAGACGCGATCGCCGTTGGCGGCGATGTCGCCGAGGCGGTCCGCGCGCACACGGCGCGCGGCGACTACGGTCCGGGCCGGCCGGACCAGATCGTGCGCGAACGCCTCGAAGGCCTGAGAAAGCGCGAAGCTGGTCAGATCGAGATGGTCATCCACGGCGGCGAGAAATACCTGGAGCTGCGCAAGGCGCCGATCGAGGATGGCGGAGCCGTGGTCACCATCAGCGACATCACCGAGCGCAAGAAGGCCGAGCAGGAAATCGCGCTGAAAGAGGCGCAACTGCGCCTGGCCCTGGGCAACATGTCCGACGGCCTGTTCATGCTCGACCGCCAGGGCCGCTACCAGATCTACAACGACCACTACATGGAGTTCGTCGCCGATTCGAACATTCCCACCAAGCTGGTCAAAACCGGCGCGTCGATCTACGAGGTGTTGCTGCACGCGGCCAGGAACGGACTCTACGGGGAAGGCGACCCCGAGGAGCAGGCACGGATGCGCGTCGATGGCCTGACCTCGCCCGACGACGTGCGCCTGGAGGTGACCACCCCGTCCGGACACTGGTACGAACTGCGCAAGTCCGGCGGCACCGAGGCGGGCAGCGTCGTCACCCTGACCAATGTCACCGAGCAGAAACTGGCGCAACAGGAGATCGCCGAGAAGGAGGCCTTGCTGCGCCTGGCAATGGACAACATGCCCGGCGGTTTGTCGTACACCGACGAGGAACTGAACATCGCCGTGTGCAACGCCAACTATGCCGAGCTGCTGGAACTTCCGACCGACCTGATGCGGCCCGGCGGCCACTACATCGATGTCCTGCGTTTCGCCGCCGAGAAGGGCGACCTGGGGCCGGGCGACATCGACAAGCTGATCGCGAAGCGCATCGACACCCTGCGCAATCCGCCGAGCGAACCGATCATGATCCGGCTGTCATCGGGCCGGGTGATGAACGTACAGCGCCAGCGGGTCGAGCAGGGCGGCGTGGTCTCGATCGCCACCGACATCACCGCCCGGGTCAAGGCCGAGGAAGCGCTGACCGACGCCTACGAGGTGATCTCCAGCTCGATCCAGTACGCCAGCCGCATCCAGCCCTCGATCCTGCCCTACGAGAACCTGTTCGATGCCCTGTTCGCCGATCACTTCGTGCACTGGGAGCCGCGCGACGTGGTCGGCGGCGATATCTATTGGAGCGGCGAGTGGCAGGACGGCGCGGTGGTCATGCTCGGTGACTGCACCGGACACGGCGTGCCCGGCGCCTTCATGACCCTGATCGCCATCGGCGCGCTCGACCGGGCCATGAACGAGGTCGAGCAGGGCGACGTCGCCGGCCTGGTCCGGCGCATGCATCAACTGGTGCAGATCACGCTGAACCAGCACGCCGGCGGCGGCGAATCCGACGACGGCATGGAGATGGGCATCTGCTACGTGCATCCGGGCAAGGAGAAGATGACCTTCGTCGGCACCCGCTTCTCGATGTTCGTGCTCGAGGACGGCAAGGTCGAGGAAATCAAGGGCGACAAGAAGGGCATCGGCTATCGCGGCATTCCTCAGGACCAGGACTACACCGAGATCGAGGTCGCGGTGAACAGCGGACGGCGCTTCTACCTGACCACCGACGGGCTGATCGACCAGATCGGCGGCGAGCGCCAGCATTCGTTCGGCAAGCGGCGGTTCCTCAACGTCGTCAAGAAGAACGCCGACAAGCCGTTCGAGCAGCAGCGCTAGAGCACATTTGACGAACGTTGAATCGTTTTTAACCGATGTCTGATTCCCTGCCCTGTTGTTTTTAGCCAGGGAGGTTTTCATGGGCTGGGCGTACGGGATTGATCTTCGGCAGCGTGT
>Ga0056109_1000531_pt1 | contig 10100 bp, 9 predicted proteins | sample WorMetG1BERMUDA2_FD_80077 | JGI IMG/M metagenome (GOLD analysis project Ga0056109, IMG submission 80077) | Marine gutless worms symbiont microbial communities from Max Planck institute for Marine Microbiology, Germany - Inanidrilus... ...
AACAATCTTGCCAAACGTTGATGGGCCAACCTACGCTGTGGATCGGCTTCGGTCGGCCCATCAACTCAAACCGCGCCAAACTCTAACTTAGACCGTGGACCACTCAATGGGGGCAGGCCAGTACCCTTCCAGCAGGACGGCCTGAAGGCGGAACTGGCACCGCTGCATCCGGACCAGGTGCACGCCTTCTTCCAGGGCCGCGGCTTCCCGCCGGAGGTGACGGCGCGGCTGGTCGCGGATGGATGCGTGTTCCGTTCGGCGATCGGCAATGCGCGCGACGGCGCCGGCGACCCGGCGATCGAGATCGACCTGCACCATTGGCGGCTGGACCAGGGCGGCGGCTGGCGGGCGATCAGGATCAAGGATGCCTGGCTGGCCGAGTTCGCCGGGCACGGCGTGCCCGAACCGGCGCGCATCGCCTTCCGTTGGGCCACCTTTCCGACCCGGCAGGCCTACGGGCCCAGCGACTACAACTGGGGCATCTTCGCCTTCGCCCTGCCGGCCGGCACCAAGTTCGATCTGCAGATGCGCTGGACCGAGGCGGGCGCGGCCAAGAGCGGCGTTCTGCGCGGCCTGACCTGCGCCGCGCCGGAAGCGGGAGGTTGAGCCATGGCTGACGGATGGAGCCGCCGCCGCGCGCTGCTGGGCGGCCTCGCCGTCGCCGCGCTGCCGGGTGCGGCGCGGGCCGAGGAGAAGCAGCTGATGGCGCCGATGCCGGGCAGGAAGCCGGCGCCGGATTTCACCCTGCCCAACCTGGACGACGAGATGGTGACGCTGTCCGCCCTGCGCGGGCGCATCGTCATCGTCAACTTCTGGGCCACCTGGTGCCCGCCCTGCCGCTTCGAGATCCCGTCGATGCAGCGGGCCTGGAACCAGGTGCGCGAGGAGGGCATCGTGCTGCTCGCCGTGCACGTCGGCGGCAATGTCGATCAGGTGACCAACTTCACCTTCGACTACGACGTCGATTTTCCGGTGGTGATGGTCGCCAGGTCCGAGGTCATCAAGCAATGGCCGGTGCTCGGCCTGCCGACCACGGTGGTGGTCGACCGCGAAGGACTTATGGTGCTGCGCGCGATCGGCAGCCGCGAGTGGGACGATCCGGCGATCCTGGCCCAGATCAGGTCGATGTGATCAGATCAATGTAGAGTCAATTTATTTCCGGGGGAGGGAAAGTCCATGAGCGTGATCACCAAGGTCGAGGTGCACGAATTCGAATTCACCGCGCGCAACCTGGGCCGCTTCGCAGGCGTCAAGTCGATCGGCGGGGTCAGCTACGTCAAGGGGGCGGAGACGCACATCCCCAAGTACGCCGTCGCCATCGAGACCGCCGACGGCTGCCGCGGCGAATACGTCACGCACTGGGTCGCCTCGCCGTCGTCGCTCGGCCAGACGATCATGCTGGCGCCGCGTCTGCTCGGCCGCGACGCGCGCGAGCGCGAGGGCATCTGGGACGACCTCAAGCGCGAGGCGCGGCAGTTCGACCACATGGGCCACGGCCCGATCGACATCGCCCTGTGGGACTGGGCTGGCAAGCAGCTCGATTGTTCGATCGGGGTATTGCTGGGGTCGTACCGCAAGAAGCTGCCGGCCTACGCCAGCACCTACCACGGCGACCGCGCCGGCGGCTTGGACAGCAAGGAGGCCTTCGCCGATTTCGCCGAGCAGTGCCACGAGATGGGCTACCGCGCCTTCAAGATCCACGGCTGGAACGACGGCGACGCCCGCGAGGAGGCGGCCAATGTCCTGCACGTGGCCGAGAAGGTCGGCGACCGCATGACCCCGATGCTCGATCCGGCCTGCGAGCTGCGCACGTTTGCCGACGCGCTCTACGTCGGCCGCGCCTGCGACGAGGGAAATTATTTCTGGTACGAGGACCCGTACCGCGACTCCGGCGTTTCGGCCTTCGCGCACAAGAAGCTGCGCGAGATGATCCGCACGCCCATTCTGCAGACCGAGCACGTGCGCGGCATCGAGCCCAAGGCCGACTTCGCCATCGCCGGCGGCACCGATTTCCTGCGTTCGGACCCTGAATACGACCTGGGCATCACCGGCGCGATGAAGATCGCGCATATCGGCGAGGCGCTGGGCCTGGACGTCGAGCTGCACGCCTGCGGCCCGGCCCACCGCCACTGCATGGCGGCAATGCGTAACACCAATTATTACGAGATCGCCCTGGTCGGCCCCGACTGCCCCAACGCGGTGCCGCCGGTCTACGCCTGCGGGTATACGGATTACCTGGAAGGCGTCGACGCCGACGGCTGCTTCCCGGTGCCCGACGGGCCGGGGCTGGGCGTGGTCTACGACTGGGACTTCATCGCCGCGAACCGCACGGCGCTGCATGTGATCGAGTAGGAGGGGCGGCGAGGGTCCTTCGAGGCTCGCTGGGCTCGCGCCTCAGGGCGAGGAGCCTCACCCTGAGGCGGCGCCCACCGGGCGCCCTCGAAGGGTTGTTCCAGCGTGATCTCCGTTACGCCTCGATCGCGTCATGCGCCGCCAGCGCCGCCATGTTGACCATGTCCGACACCGTCGTGCCCATGTGCACGATCTGCGCCGATTTCTGCAGGCCCATCAGCAGCGGTCCGATCACCGTGGCGCCGCCCAGCTTCTGCATGATGTGCGAGGTGATGCTGGCCGACGCCAATCCCGGCATGATCAGGATGTTGGCCGGGCCCGAGAGGCGGCAGAACGGATAGATCCGGCGCATCAGGTTGCCGTCCAGCGCCACGTCGGCGTTCATCTCGCCGTCGTACTCGAAGCTGGTGTGCATGGTGTCGAGCATGGCGACCGCGTCGCGCACGACCTTGGCCCGGTTGGCGTGCGGGTTGCCGAAGTTGGAGAACGACAGCATCGCCACCCGGGGCTCGTGGCCCATCTGGCGCGCCTTGGCGGCGGCCTGGAAGGCGGTGGCGACCAGCTCCTCGCTGGTCGGCATCGGGTTCACGGCGGTGTCGGCGACGAACACGGTGCGCCCGTGCGCCAGCAGCATGGTCAGGCCGAACACGTGCTCGTCCGGTTTCGGATCGAGCACCGCGCGGATGCCGTCCAGCGCCTGGTGGTAGTTGCGCGTCAGGCCGGTGACCATGGCGTCGGCGTCGCCGCGCGCGACCATGCAGGCGGCGAACACGTTGCGGTCCTGGTTGACCAGCCGCTGGCAGTCGCGCTGCAGCAGGCCCTCGCGGCTCTGCCGCTCGTACAGGAAGTCGGTGTAGTCCTGGTTCGCCGTGCTCAGCGCGGCGTTGTGAATCTCGATGCCGTCGACCGCGGGCAGGCCGAGCTCCTTCATGGTCTCGAGGATGCGGTCCTCGCGGCCGACCAGGATGGCGGTGCCGTATCCGGCGTTGCGAAAACCGACGGCGGCGCGGATCGACTTGGCTTCCTCGCCCTCGGCGAAAACGACCCGGCGCGGGTGCAGGCGGACCTGGTCGCAGATCGCGAGCAGGCTGCCGGCGGTCGGGTCGAGCCGGGCGATCAGCTCGTTGCGGTAGTTCTCCATGTCGATGATCGGACGCTGGGCGACGCCGGTGTCCATCGCCGCCCTGGCCACCGACGGCGGCACGAAGTGGATCAGGCGCGGGTCGAACGGCGCCGGGATCAGGTAGTCCTTGCCGTAACGCAGGTGCTGATCGTAGGCCGCGTTGACCTCGTCCGGCACGTCCTCGCGCGCCAGTTCGGCGATCGCCTGCGCCGCCGCGATCTTCATCGCGTCGTTGATCATGCTGGCGCGCACGTCCAAGGCGCCGCGGAAAATGTAGGGGAAGCCGAGCACATTGTTGATCTGGTTCGGATAGTCCGAGCGCCCGGTGGCCATGATCGCGTCGTCGCGCACGGCATGCACGTTCTCGGGCGTGATCTCGGGGTCCGGGTTGGCCATGGCGAAGATGATCGGCTCGTCGGCCATCGAGGCGACCATCTCCTGGGTCACGGCGCCCTTGACCGAGAGGCCGAAGAACACGTCGGCGCCCTCCATCGCTTCTTCCAGCGTGCGCGCCTCGGTCGGCGCCGCGTGCGCCGACTTCCACTGGTTCATGCCGTCCTCGCGGCCCTGGTAGATGACGCCGCGCGAATCGCACAGGATCGCGTTCTCGTGGCGGATGCCCATGCTCTTGACCAGCTCGACGCAGGCGATCGAGGCGGCGCCGGCGCCGTTGATCACCATCTTGACGTCGGCGATGTCGCGGCCCGTCAAATCGAGCGCATTGATCAGCCCGGCGGCGGCGATGATCGCGGTGCCGTGCTGGTCGTCGTGGAACACCGGGATGTCCATGATCTCGCGCAGGCGCTGCTCGATGATGAAACACTCGGGCGCCTTGATGTCCTCGAGGTTGATGCCGCCGAAGCTGGGGCCGAGGAAGCGCACGCAGTTGATGAACTCCTCGACGTCCTCGGTGTCGACCTCGAGGTCGAGCCCGTCGACATCGGCGAAGCGCTTGAACAGGACCGCCTTGCCCTCCATCACCGGCTTCGAGGCCAGCCCACCCAGGTTGCCCAGGCCCAATACCGCGGTGCCGTTGCTGATCACCGCGACCAGGTTGCCCTTGGCGGTGTAGTCGTAGGCCAGCGACGGGTCGCGCTCGATCTCCAGGCACGGCGCGGCGACGCTGGGGCTGTAGGCGAGCGACAGGTCGCGTTGCGTGGTCAGCGGCTTGGTCGGCGTGATCTCGATCTTGCCCGGGCGTCCGCTGGAGTGAAGCAGCAGCGCCTCGCGTTCGGTGACGCGGTTCGATTGGTCGTCCATCTTAGTCGGTCCTGGTACCTTCCGGCCCGCCGCTCCCGAAGCCGGCCGGTATTACCCCCGTAACGAAATTTATTGGGAAGCTTTTACGTATATGGCGTTTATGGCGCAGTAGTTACGTGAATATGGACGTTTTGGCCACCGTTTTCGCGCAGGATGGCCTGCGCCCGCTCCTCGGCGGCGGCGTCCTCGGTGCGTACCCACAGGATCACGCTGCCGGCGTCGAGCGCGCGGGCGAAGTCCTCGGTGTGCGGCGCCGCGGTGACTTGGTCGAGCACCTCCTTGGCGGCGAAACCGGCGGTGGCGGCGCCGACGACCCCGGCGATGGTGGCGGCGATGGCGCCGCCGGCGAGCATGATCGCGCCCGAGGCGACCAGCGGCACCTCGAACTTGAGCTCGCCGACCAGCGCCGGGACCACGTCCTTCCACGGCTTGCCGGGCTTGCCGGCGGCGTCGATTGATTCGTGCGAGCTGAGCACGCTCAGGTCGGTGCGGTCGAAACCGGCGGCGCCAAGGGCGGCGACGGCTGCTTCGAAGGTCTCGCGGTCGGCGAAATGGCCAACCGCCTCGTGGGCCGAAATTTGGCTGTTTTGTGCGGCGTTCACGGGCTTGGGTCCCTGTTGGTTCGTCCACTTCCATTGTGCCGGATCGGGCCCGCGATTCATAGCCTTCTCGGCGGCTCGTGTGATAAGGTTCGCGGCCACGATTCCCCTGTTCGAAGCGACCCGCCCGTGCCAGACGACGCCGCCAAACAAACCGCCAAAACTTCCGCCGTGACGCCGATGATGGCGCAGTACCTGGAGGTCAAGACGGCGCATCCGGATTCGCTGCTGTTCTACCGCATGGGCGATTTCTACGAGCTGTTCTTCGAGGATGCGGTGAAGGCCGCCGAGGCGCTGGACATCACGCTGACCAAGCGGGGCAAGCACCTGGGCGAGGATATCCCGATGTGTGGGGTGCCGGTGAAGGCGCACGAGGCCTACCTCTCGCGGCTGATCCGCAAGGGCTTCAAGGTCGCCGTCTGCGAGCAGACCGAGGACCCGGCCGAGGCCAAGAAGCGCGGCTCGAAATCGGTGGTCAACCGCGACGTGGTGCGGGTGATCACGCGCGGCACGCTGACCGAGGACACCCTGCTGGATGCGCGCCGGCACAACTTCCTCGCCGCCTGCGCCGAGGCCCAGGGCGCGCTTGGCCTCGCCTGGATCGACGTCTCGACCGGCGAATTCACCACCCAGCCGGTGGCGGCGCGCGACCTCGCCGCGGCGCTCGCCCGGCTCGAACCCGGCGAGCTGCTGGTTTCGGACACGCTGATCCAGCGCGCCGAGCTGTTCGAGGTGTTCGCCGACTGGCGCGAGCGGTTGACCCCGCTGCCCGGCGCCCGCTTCGACAGCGGCAATGGCGGCAAGCGGCTGCAGGCGCTCTATCGCGTCAAGACGCTGGACGCGTTTGGATCCTTCTCGCGGCCCGAGCTCGGCGCCGCCGGGGCGCTGGTCGATTACATCGAGCTGACGCAGAAGGGCAAGCTGCCGCGCCTGGCCGCCCCAGTGCAGCTCGGCCAGGGCGCGGTGATGGAGATCGACGCCGCCACCCGGCGCAACCTGGAGCTGGCCGAGACGCTTTCGGGGGAAAGAAAGGGTGGTCTGCTCGCCGTGGTCGACCGAACCGTCACCGGCGCCGGCGCGCGCCTGCTCGGGGCGCAGCTCTCGGCGCCGCTGACCGATGTCGCCGCCATCGAGGCGCGGCTCGACATGGTGCAGTTCTTCCTCGAAGCGTCCAGACAACGGGACGAGCTGCGCGAGGACCTGCGCCGCTGCCCCGATCTCGGCCGAGCGCTGTCCAGGCTGACGGTCGGGCGCGGCGGGCCGCGCGACCTCGCCGCCGTGCGCGACGGGCTCGATCTGGCGACCCGGATCCGCGCCAGGTTCGACAGCCCCACCGGCGGCCTCGGGGATATGCCGGCCGGCATCGCCGATCTGCTGCAGGGCCTGGGCGAGCACGGTGCGCTGATCGACCGGCTGCGCCGGGCGTTGGCCGACGAGCTGCCGGTCTACGCGCGCGACGGCGACTTCATCGCCGCGGGCTACACCCCCGAGCTCGACGAGCTGCGCACCCTGCGCGACGAGAGCCGCAAATTGATCGCCAGCCTGCAGGCTGGCTACGCCGCCGAGACCGGGGTCGCCAACCTGAAGATCCGCCACAACAACGTGCTCGGCTATTTCATCGAGGTGCCGGCGAAGCAGGCCGACAAGGTCGCCTCGGGGCCCGAGGACCCGTTCATCCACCGCCAGACCATGGCCAACCAGGTGCGCTACACCACCGTCGAACTGGGCGAGCTCGAAGGCAAAATTGCCCGCGCCGCCGAGCAGGCGCTGGCGCTGGAGCTCAATCTGTTCGAGGACCTGCTGGGCGAGGTCACCGGACGCGCCGATCCGATCGCGCTGGCGGCGCAGTCCCTGGCCGGGCTCGACGTCGCCTCCGCCCTGGCCCAGCTTGCGCTCGAGCGGCGCTATTGCCGGCCGAAACTGGACGGGACGACGGCGTTCGAGATCACCGGCGGCCGCCACCCGGTGGTCGAGGCGGCGCTGGAGGCCGGGCACGAAAGCGCCTTCGTCGCCAACGACTGCGAACTGGGCGAAGAAGGGCGGCTGTGGCTGCTCACGGGCCCCAACATGGCCGGCAAGAGCACGTTCCTGCGCCAGAACGCGCTGACCGCGATCCTCGCCCAGGCCGGCTGCTTCGTGCCGGCGGACGCCGCGCACATCGGCGTGGTCGACCGCCTGTTCTCGCGCGTCGGCGCCGCCGACGACCTGGCGCGGGGCCGCTCGACGTTCATGGTCGAGATGGTCGAGACCGCGGCGATCCTCAACCAGGCCGGCGAACGCGCCCTGGTCATCCTCGACGAGATCGGCCGCGGCACCGCGACCTATGACGGCCTGTCGATCGCCTGGGCGGTGGTCGAGCACCTGGTCGAGATCAACCGCTGCCGCGCGCTGTTCGCCACCCACTACCACGAGCTCACCGCGCTGGCGGCGAAGCTCGAACCGCTGGCCTGCCATACCATGCGGGTCAAGGAGTGGCAGGGCGAGGTGGTGTTCCTGCACGAAGTGGCCCCGGGTGCGGCGGACCGCTCCTACGGCATCCACGTCGGCCAGCTCGCCGGCCTGCCCGGCGCCGTGATCGCGCGCGCCGAGAGCATCCTCGAGACCCTCGAACAGGGCGAGCAGTCCTCCGCCGTGACCAAGCTGGTGGAAGACCTGCCGCTGTTCGCCGCCGTGCAGCACCGCCCGGCCAACCCCGGCGCGCCCGCCGGCCCGTCGCCGCTCGACGCGGCGCTGCAGGACGTCAATCCCGACGAGCTGACACCAAGGCAGGCGCTGGAGATGCTGTACAAGCTCAAGGATATCGCCCGCGATGACTGACGTGGTTCTTCCCGACAACGCCGCCCTGCTGCTGATCGACCTGCAGCGGGGCATCGACGATGCGTCCTGGGGCCGGCGCAACAATCCGGAGCTGGAGGCGAACATCGCCCGCCTGCTCGCGGCCTGGCGCAAGACGGCGCGGATGCTGTTCCACGTGCGCCACGATTCGACCGAGCCGCAATCCACCTACCGCCCCGGGCAGCCCGGCAACGACTTCAAGCCCGAGGCGCAGCCCCGGCGCGGCGAGATGGTCATCGCCAAGCAGACCAACTCGGCCTTCGTCGGCACCGACCTCGACCCGCTGCTGCGCGGCGCCGGCATCGATACCCTCGTCATCGGCGGCGTGATCACCAACAACTCGGTCGAGGCCACCGTGCGCATGGCCGGCAACCTGGGTTACACCGTCTACCTGCTCGCCGACGGTTGCGCGACAGTCGACAAAAAGGATCTAAACGGCCGCCTTTGGCCCGCCGAGGACGTGCACGCGCTCAGCCTCGCCAACATGGACGGGGAGTATGCGACGGTGGTGGCGACGGCGGAGATTCTGCAGGCGTTGCCAACGACAGCCTAGGCCGAGCCCCCGAGCCAGAGACCATTTCGCCACGCTATCGGAAGTTGTGGACAGTCGCGGCCCAAGGGCGCGAAAATGGATCCGCGAATCTGCGGCGGGGGCGGCATGTTCTGTGAGATTCACGGCTGGCTCGACGGATGGGCGTTCCTGGTATCCATCGTCTTGACGCCCATCATGATCCTGTTCGCCCTGGGCACCTTTTTCCGCATGGGTATGTCGACCTGGCTCATGATCGTGTTGCGCGGCGATCAGCCGGCCACCCTGCTGGCCTTCCTGTACACGCTGGCCACGGTGTTCGTCGCGGCGCCGTTCATGGTTTCGTTGGTCGTCCAGGCAGAAGATCTGTGCCGACACGGGGGCGGCGGATGAGGGCGGTGGGCATCGTCTGCTTGATGCTGGCGTGTCTTCTTGGTGCGCTCCTCAGTCCGTCTTTCGCGCGGGCGGAGATTCGGGACAACCTCCGCTGCGGGCCGATCGTCGACAACCTGAGCCTCGAGAATAATAGGGAAACGCTGCTGGTGCCATTGCGCGCCGAACGGCTTATGGACGTCAGAAAGACGATGCCGACCCTCAGAGACGTGATGCCCCCCGATCCCGATGGAAAGTACCAGCTCCACGAACTCGGTCCTTTCGTGCAGAAGTGGCGGGCCTTGAATCTGCGATGCCTGATGAAGGTGCGATCGACTTTGGCTCCAGCAATCGACGCCGGCGACAAGGATGCGCGCCTGGCCTACGGGGTCCTGTTCCTCGGTATCGGCAGCCCTTATGGCCCAATGCCGACGGGTCTGTCGGATCCAGGGTTCGTTCTCGACGAGGCGCACGATCTGCTGGTTGATGTCGCAGATACCGGCGATGAACTGGCGGTCAATTGGCTGGCGAGGTTCTGCGGACCTCTTCTGCACAGCTTTTACCTGTTTTGCTACGATTTCTTGCGGATCGAGAACCTCGCCACCCGTTCAAAAGGCGAAGCCCGCGGTGGGGCTCCCTGGTACTACCCGAAATGGCTACCGTTGCCGGATGACATTGACGCGTGGATGGCCGCCCGCGCGCAAGATGGATTTGAACAGCCCAAGGTGATACGGGAATGGACCAACGCGTTTCGCGAGCTTCAGCGCCAGACGCGCGGCGATTGCCCGGATTGGAAGCCCGACTAACCCTCCCCCACCACCTGCTCCGCCCCGACGAACCGCCGCAGCGGCATCAACTCCGCCTTCGCCGGCACGCTGATGATCGCGCTTTTTCCAGCCGTTAAGGTCAATTAGCGCGGATTCGATTTAATCCTGGTCGTATCCTGCGGCAGCGAAGAAGTTCTCGCATTCGGTGGGCGTGACTTTCTCGATCCCTTCGGCGATGGCGCTCCACAGTTCCTCAATGGTTC
>Ga0056109_1000532_pt1 | contig 10091 bp, 4 predicted proteins | sample WorMetG1BERMUDA2_FD_80077 | JGI IMG/M metagenome (GOLD analysis project Ga0056109, IMG submission 80077) | Marine gutless worms symbiont microbial communities from Max Planck institute for Marine Microbiology, Germany - Inanidrilus... ...
GTCCGCCCGAGAGACGCACTGGGATTGGCCGCTGCCTCGAGCCGCCCGCCACGGCGAGCCGTTCGCGACAGCGAGCCGGGTCTTCGGGTCCGTAACGTGAGGCTGAGCGTACGTGTCTTCGAGATTAAACTGGCTGTCGATCGGAATTGTGTGACGCCTTATACGTGAATTCCACCTTCGCGTAACTTAGGAGTTAGCGACGTATAAGTGTGTAACCGAACCCGGTCACACACGCTGGTGGAGAATAACGCGAGCATCGTGAGCGTCCCGAAACACATGAGCGTGCCAGACGACAACGTTTCGACCGACAGCCAGATAGAGTTCGTAATAATGGAGCACGAACACAACAACGACATCGAGTCGAACGACGGCGATGCGACCGCCGGCAGCGAGGTCGTTGCAACAGACCACGCCGACGGAGGTGGCGACTCGGTGACTAGAAACTCGACGGCAACGGCGGTCAGCCCGACTCCGTCCAGCGGCACCGTCACCGGCGGAGCGGACACGACGACGCACGGCGCCGGCGCGGCACCCGCGGCTCAGGCTTGCGTCCCGATCGGCATCGCGCCGGGCGACGGCGACCTGATGCCGCCGCGGTTCACCGACGACCGGAACACCGACGCCGACGACTGGCTGCAGGACTTCCTCGACTACGTGAACATCCGGCAAGTGCCGAAGGCGACGGCGACGATCCTGCTGCGAAACCGGCTAACCGGCGCCGCTCGAAAGTGGTTCGAGGCGCTACCGAGCGACATCGACTTTGACGAAACGATTCGCCGATTCCGAAAGCGCTTCGCGGCGAGCGCCGGTCGTCGCGACGAGCTGCTCGACGGCTTTTGGAACCGCCGGCAGGGTCCAGAGGAGCCGGCGAGTACGTACATCGAGACCATGGTGAGCATGGCGCGCCGCGTGCACCTGGATAACGAGCCGCTGATGCGCCACGCCATCATACAGGGACTCCGCCCGGACATACGCCGCGACGTTCGTGTCTTGCGCCCATCAACGCTGGAGGAGCTCGCCGAAGCGGCCGCGATCGGCGAGTCGAACGCGCGGTTGATGACGACCGAACCGCGCTCGACCGACGCCGCGGTCAGCGCCCAGCTGGCCGAAATGCGGAGCATGGTGGCCGCGCTGACGGAGATCGTGACAACCCAGCAGCGGCCGGGAACGAGCGCCGGCATCGTCGACGCACCGGCACAACGTACGGCGCTACCCGCGACGACGACGGCGGCTACGGCGGTGCACGTGCAGCAGGACGTCGTCGCCACAGCGACAGCGCCGGCGACGAGCGCGGCTGACCCGCGCGGAATGACGGTGCAACTCGTCATGCCGCCGTCAGTCGCCCCGCAATACGGCGTCAACCACGGAGCCCTCGGCGGACGACCAGCACGCGGACGCGGTCGTGGATACCGCGGCCCGTGGCGAGGACGAGGACCGACCCAGCCACTCAACGCCGCGGCGGCGCCGTTCCGCGGCAGCGGAGGAGCCGGTACCGCCGCACCGTCCGGCGCCGACGCCACACCGACGTGCGTGTGCTGCGGACGTCGACACGCGGACACCGACTGCACCGCGAGGGACGCCATCTGCTACTCGTGTGGTATTTGTGGGCATTTCGCTCGATGTTGCCAATATAGGCTGAACGCCCAAACCCACCATTAGGGGTACGGGCCCGCGCAACGTTTCGGCGTTTATAGGGTTAAAGGTCACGCCGGTGGCCTACATGCATTTGTAACTGGTCAACTTTGTAACCGTACTGTTCGCATGCTTACCGATACGGGAGCATTTTGTAATTGCGTATCGTATGATTTTTACAAGACATGGTTGTGCAGGACGACACCTCTATCCCCAAATCCAGCGGGACAGGAATTCACCAGTGCCAATAATTCGGCTCTAAACGTTTTGGGATGGATAGAGATTCCGGTGAAAATCGGGGGGCGCGAAACTGTTGCCCATTTTCAGGTGATAGATCAGTTATCACAAGGTGTCATCCTGGGCGTGCCGTACCTCCAGAGTACGGGCGCCGTGTTGGATTTTGACCGCAAGCGAATATCGTTATATGGTAACGCCGTGACTTTGCCGTTGTTAACGTCTACGGACGACGCCACGGCCATACGTACGATCAAGCGCGTGAGGATCCCCGCCAACCATGAGATGATAATCCCCGTACGGTTACCAAGGTTACCAGGAACGTTGGCCATCACTGAAACCCTTCCACAAACGCTACGTAAAGGAATAAAGGTTGCTAGCGCATTGATCGATTGTGACAGGAGGACATCAATGTGCCGTATAGCGAACCCCACCCGCCGGCCTATTGTATGGAAGGCCGGACACGCGTTCGCATATGCTAGCCCTTTACCGCAAAACGGCGCGGGCGTGAACTTGATAAATATGTCGGATTGTTTCGATACCACGCCTAATGCTAACGAAGGCGTGTGCACGATTAATGAACACTGTGAACAGCGCGATGACGAAAATGACGCTACGGAGAGCGGCGAGCTGACTCGCAATCCGCCTTGCCACGAAGCAAGGCTGAGCGCAATTCACAAGTTAGGCATAAAACTTAGCACTGACTTGCTCAACACGGAACAGGCTGAACGGTTGTCTAGCATTTTGTATGAATACCGCGACGTTATGGCAGAAAATTACGTACAGGTGCCCGAGGCCCGTGTACCTAGACACCGTATTCCGCTGATTAATGATAAGCCCTGCATACAGAAAAGGTTCCGGTATGACCCGGTTAAGGAGGAAAAACTGGAATCCCTTTGCGACGAGTTGCTTGAAGCTGGGATCATAAAGGAAAGCACCTCCCTATGGAACAGCCCAGTATTCCTCATTACTGAACCGGACGGAAGTAGTCGATTTTTAGTCGATTTTCGCGCGGTAAATGCGCAGACTAAAGCTCTGTTCTGTGCCCTGCCTAGCATCGAAGACATTTTTGACCAGATCGCCGAGGAAAAGCCACGGATCTTTACGGTTGCAGATCTTAAGGCCGGATACTATGGTGTAGGGCTTGAGGAATCCAGCCAACCCTGCACGGCCTTCTCGACAAAACGGCGCTATTTCCAGTTCTGTCGCTTAAATATGGGCTACGTCAACTCCGGTAGTTTTTTTACCGAAACTTTGTACAAACTATTTGCCTCAGAATTGCGACACCACATGATTCTGTATGTAGACGACCTTTTTTTACTACACCACGACATAGACGAACACATTGACTTCCTAGAAAAGCTGTTGGCCAAGTTCCGAGAGTACAACCTCCGCTTGCATCCCAAAAAGATGCATGTGGCCACTAGCACGGCCAATTTTCTAGGCTACACCCTCACACAGGACGGCTACACGGTTGATACAGGGCGTTGCAAAATAATCAAAAACTACCCACGCCCACGCAACCCAAAGGATGTCAAGAAGTTCTTAGGCATTAGTTCATATTTCAGGCGACTAATAAAGAATTACAGCCAACGGTCAGCCCCCCTGAGGGAGCTGCTGTCGAAAGACAAACATACATTTCAGTGGACAGAGGCTCAGGAAAAGAGCTTTTGCGATATTAGGGACCAACTGTGTAAGGCACCTACCTTGGGCTACCCTGATCGCAACAAACCGCTTAGGATAATACTAGACGCTTGCGCCACCGGTCTTGGCTACATACTTGTTAACGTTAGCCCTGATGGGACGGAAACCCCGTTGTATTACGGTGGTAGGAGCACCACAAAGGCGGAAAAGAATTATTCTGCTACCGAATTGGAACTAGCAGCATTGTTAACGGCAGTCAAAACATACAGTTCGTACATATCGAATTGCGAATTTGACATCGTAACCGACCATATTAGCCTAACGTATATTAAAAACCTGCGTTTTGGCCCTAGCAAACTGGTCCGTGCGAGTTTACTGTTGAACCAATACAAATTCAAGATAATTCATATTTCCGGTGAAAAAAATACAGCATCGGACTCAATTAGCCGGACAACCAACTTGCAAACCGACCCACTGACAGAATACGAGGCCGCTAGATTCCAGGCCGACAAAGATTTGGACCTATGCCTGGACGGCTGGACCGCGACAGACGGCGCATTCAATAATTCAGACGCAGCAGCTAGCAGCGACAAAACGTTCAGCGACGCGGCAATACAATGCGACCTAGTAAGTGCAGAGCGCGACAGGCATGTACAGACAGTACACACGGAACGGCCGGACAGACCAACACAGGACGACACACAGACAACTAGCAGCCAGCAAACACCCATGGCGTGCGTCCAACAGGCAGGTGGCATTAGCGATACAGGCAACATACCCAAGAACGAAAGTAGGTCACCTAACCCACATAACTACGGCGTGCAGACCGGCGCGCGTGCCCTGGCCGATGACCGACAAGCGGAGCGCAGCGGGCCACGAGCGTGCGAGGCTAACAGCGCAGACAGCGGCGACGCAGACGTAAACATTGCCATTGTCACTGCGGCCAAGCGGCGGAGGCCGGCACGCACACACACCACGCACGGACGTACGCGCGCAGCGAGCAAGGTCAGCCACAGCAGCGATAGGCCTAGCGTAAACGACACACCGCGCAGCGAGAACGCAAATAACAACACTCAACATGCAAGTGTAGACAGTCGATGTAATAGCAGCACGCCAGGTTCATCAGGTGCAAATGCCACCACACCCGCACACACCGCGCACAATGTCACAAGCAGCATGCAGAGAGCGTCCGATATAGGCGAGGGCGCGGGCCGCGACCACAACAGCGGAGATAGCACCGGTGTGGCCAGCAGCGCACAAGCCGGTAGTCCCACCGACGCGACGGACGGCGCGACGGACACGGACAGTCCACCTGGCCCAGACATCACCCTGCAATTACAGAAAACAGACCCACAGTTAGGACAGATTATAGAATATTTGCAAAACGGCACATTACCGACAGACGACAAGACTGCACGACGAATCTGCATTACCAGCGAACAATACGCTATACTAAATGGCAAACTCTGCCATTTAGGAACACAAAGACACAAGCGCAATCAAACAGACCAGCCAATAATTGAGCAAGTTTGCATCCCCTCTCAGCTCCAACCCGCTGTCATTGCACAATACCACGAACAGCTTCTTCATTGTGGGTATGAGAAATTATACCTGAGTATAAAACAACGGGCATTCTGGGACCAGATGTATTCTGACATCAGACGGTACGTAGCCGAATGCCACACTTGCAAAAGGGGCAAGACGGACAACCATCCCATCAAGGCCCCACTTCACTGCCGCGACGTGCCACAGTTGTTTCAACGAGTTCATATAGACCACTTACAAATCAAGGTCAAGGGCACAAAGCATGGGTTCACCCATGTACTTGTGATCGTCGACGCAATGTCGCTTTGCTGTGAGCTGATAGCAGTCAAGAATACCTCAGCCGCAGAAACTTGCCGGGCACTAATAACCGGTTGGATAGCTCGCTACGGGTGCTTCTCCGAACTCGTCAGCGACCGCCATAAGTCGTTCACAGGAAAACTCACACAGTTATTAGCTCAGTGGTGCGGCATAAAGCATGTTTTGATTAGTAGCCACCACAGCCGCGCAAACGGCCAGTGTGAGAGACTCAACGGTGTAATACTGCAGGGATTAAGGATAATCTGCCAGGGACGAACCGACTGGCCTGACCTTCTCCCTCAGATATCGGCCGCTTACAAAGCAAGCGTTCTCCCAAGCCGTGGATACAGTCCATTCCGCATCCTGTATGGACAGGAAATGAAACTCCCGGTAGAGACCGCACTAAGCGGCCCACTACCCGCTCATACCCGACCATCAAGCGACGTAGAACAAATGAGCGAGCACCTGAAAATTATGCGCACGAATGCGCAGGAGTTAGCGCAAAAATGCCGCGAAAAACATACCAAACGGATTAACAAGCGCAGACAGACGGTCACCTTTAAACCAGGGGACAGAGTCTACAAAGTGCGCGAGGTACTAGGAGATACGGAGGACCGCAAAACTGCCCCACGGTTCATAGGCCCGTTTGTGATCTTGGACAAAGACTCAAACGATACTTATCAATTGGCTCATTTGCATACGGGTCGTATCTTAAAGAGCCGAGTACACGTGGACAAATTGAAAAGCACCGCAAACGCACGAACAGCTAGACGCCAGGCTACACCCATCAACACGATCAACACACACAAAAAGCATACAGTCACCAGCGCACCTCAGAAACGTGGCGCCGGATGCACGGTCGCGCGGCCCAGACCCGGGCGACGGAACGGACAGTCGGCGTTAACCGAACCCCCGGAGGCCCGCGATCACCCGCTCGAAGCAGCGGCGGCCCTCGCGAAATGAACATAATGCGAGCGCGGTCACAGGCTAGCAAAAGCATTGAGTGTATGATAAAGTATAAAGGCGTTGCACGGCCAGCGTTAAACGCCAGAATCAGCGCACTGCCGGCGTCAGTGGCGTTCTGATAGAGGCTAGGCCGTTAAACAATTATGGATACGCCAGCCATACGCAATTACTCAGCGAAGTAAAGGGATGAGGCCGCCAGAAACCTCAACGCGCATTTTCCCCAGAACAGTAAAGCCGTACGTCGCCTAGAATACCCGCACCGATTACGTAAGACGGCTCACTAACAGCCGGCGGACGCCAACTAATTTGCATAATAACAACACCACACAGCGCACGATACATCACCAGGGGAAAGCAATTCCGGCGGCTCGGAGAACCTTGAGCAGTCTCCGATCCGACCGTCCCTGTAGTGTAAACACCAGGTACGACCTGGGCCTCGCTCGAATGTCGCCCGCTCTAGCGACGTTCGTGCGACCGTCCAGGCCAAGCCTTGTACACAGCACCACACTCAATTTCCCCAAAAAACAAATCAAGCCCAATCGATAGCTACACACACACACACACACACCAAAATCGGCGACTTTACCACAGGAGTACACCGATACGACAGAATGAACTGGGGAATCAATCCGATTTCGGAACGGCAGAATGGCCACTGCCGTACCGAAATCGCGCGCTTAAAACCCGAATCGCACGATAACGCCCGTGTAGACCGCGAAGAGGCCATACCAGCTAGCGTCTGGAGCGCGCGCAGCGCGTACAGCCAGCCACGAAATAAATGCGACGACCACAGTAGGCGGCAGTCGCGAAGTCAACAAACGAACATAAATTTATTAACTGAATGAACAGCGAGAAGGGCTTAAAATAGCATGATACGAAACCGCGCAATAAATAGATCACATAGGCGTAAAGCCCAGTTAACTAGCCGAATTAGGTTATAACACAGAACCACGGCTAAAGCGAATAATACAGCCTGTTTGCCACAGGTATAGGCCTATTTGGAGGCTGATGTGTACATACTGATGTTCGTAGCATGGCAGAGAGAGACTGCACCGTGTAAATATTGAGTTCTGTTTGCGTAGAAGCTTTATTTTACTAATTACGTGAGCTGAGTTTTCTGATTTTGTTTTGGGTGTATATTACTGCGATGTCTTCTTTCTGCCTGTCTTGTAGTTCTCTATTTTGTGTGTTTATTGTGTACTTGTCTTTTGTATTTTTACATTTCGCGTGAGTCGAAAACCACGTGTGGTCACGCGCGTCTGTCTATGTGTCTGTGTGACTGTCCGCGGCCGCATGCTTGCAGTATCGCACGACCCGGATGTAACTTGGGGCAGTGGTAGGGGCTGCCCCCCAGTTGTGCACTGTTGGGCGGATTTGCAATCGGTGCACGGGATGCGTTGCTATGGCAACATTATGGAAATGCGTGGCAGAGCCCAGCAGTAATCCGCCAGGTCCAGCGCACGCCGCACGCACTACGCACGCACGCACGCACCAGCGATAAACTCGACGCGCCTGCTGCGTGTGCGACGTTATCTGCAACGAGGCCGTCCCATTTCGTCCATACTGCGTGGGTGTTGCAACGCGAAATGTTAGCGAGTACATGCTTGTACTCGCTCTATGCCTAGTTACCTTTGTGCTGCCTCATAGGGCGTAATAAAGAATGATAGCACGCGATTGTTCACCGTATAATATTGTGACGCTTATTATGTTAAACTGCATACGTTAAACTGTATAAGAATATTACGTAACTCTGTAGAAGGATTCCTATAAATGCATGCAGGTTCGATATTTGTGAAATGTAACCACGACCTGGCAGGAATGGAACGCATATTATCAGGGAATTGTTTCAGCGTGAATAAATTTAACTCACACCTCTCGCTTGTCGCTCGCGAGAAAACATCAAACGTACGAGCTCGTCCCAGAGCCATTTACATAAAACGGGTGAAACAGCGAAACCAGCCGCGCTCTCCCGCCGCCCGCGTGCAACTTGAGCGACCGCGGCCGGTAATTAAACGCAGCTTCGGTCGATTCTCGGCATGCAGACACCGGCCGGCTTCTCGGTCTTCAAAGCCCGATTATGCGGCGTGGCGCGGCGCGGCGCGGCTCGGTCGTAAAGCTTGCATCTCGCCGCATCTGTAGCGTGTCAGTCACTCCAGCGACACGGCTCCGCGTGGGGGAGCCGGCACACCGAGCGGAACCCACGTCTATAACCCCGGCGACGGACATGGGCCATTAAAGCCAAACCCACGTCGTAAATCCAACCGCGGCGTCCAACTAATGACACCGTCACGATGACCCGGCGACCGCGATGTCCAAACAATCCACAGGGGACGCAACTCCCGAGCGCCCATCTCATACAACATCTGTTCAACATCCATCACCCTGACATGTCACGCGGCCACGCGATGAACCCCCAAGATAACACCGGATCATTGAGTTTCTCGTGCTCCACCGACCCTGACACGACGGCCGCCGCTAACCGATAGCCGACGCCGATCGCAGATACTGACACCCTGTGCAACGTTCGTCAACACCGCACTTAAACAACCCGCCGGTCCGTCCACTACAGGAGATCCCATTAATCCAGCGCCGGAGCGGCCCAAAGGCGATCCGGACGCCACATAAACAACGCCTGTCAGTTGTACCAATTGCGTAAAGTTTCCTGCCCAGAACCCCGGTAAATCGGCGCAGGACATTGAGTCCGAGTGGTAGTGTGTACGCTGTATTATCTTGCATCGAGTGTCAGTGGAATATAACATTATCTTGTGCGTTCGTATAATGCGTATAAACTTAGCCTGTACAGCGACGTGTAAACGCACCACGAGGGTGCGTTTTTCTGTACTATGGCGTACCGTTTTGTTGTGTTGCATGCTCACATATACATTATTATGCCATAGTGTTTAGCACCACACTGTATTTCAACTTGTAACGCTGTAACATTGTACGGTAGGATGTCATGTTGCATATAGATAAACGGACTACGCTCACTTCCCGCTTAGCCCTCGCAAATGCAGCGAGTGACTCTAACCGCTAATTCGCTAATTCCCACGTCTACCGTGAACTGTAACTGCACACACAGTTGAACTTGCATGTTTGTAGTACAGTTAATGACACTGAACATTACGTAAACAGAATGTAGGCCTAGCACTGCATGCGAACAGTAATTGTCTTGTGCTAAGCTACGATGTACCCCGTGCGTCACTCGGAGATGGCCGGAGACCCAATTGGTGACACAGGGCAGTCCGGGGCGGCATGCAGATGCAGACGCTGAGGGTCGGGGGACCCTCGGTGTAAAACGGGGGTTATTACCCGCACGGAGACCCAATTTGATTCTCCGTGAATCACTAGGGGGCAAACCCGCGCTGATGCCCTCGCGACGCCGCGGCCTATCCATCATCACCCGTCCGGCAGCCATCAGTATCAGCAGCCGGGGCCGGTCCGCCCGAGAGACGCACTGGGATTGGCCGCTGCCTCGAGCCGCCCGCCACGGCGAGCCGTTCGCGACAGCGAGCCGGGTCTTCGAGTCCGTAACGTGAGGCTGAGCGTACGTGTCTTCGAGATTAAACTGGCTATCGATCGGAATTGTGTGACGCCTTATTCGTGAATTCCACCTTCCACAAGTTAGCGACATATAAGTGTGTAACCGAACCCGGTAACACACGCTGGTGAGAATGTTATGAGTTGTATGCGTGTGTGCAGAAAATAGGCTCTGTCTAGGGTAAAATATTATTATAATGCAAAATACAGCAGCAACGATAATGACTGTATAACAA
>Ga0056109_1000535_pt1 | contig 10074 bp, 13 predicted proteins | sample WorMetG1BERMUDA2_FD_80077 | JGI IMG/M metagenome (GOLD analysis project Ga0056109, IMG submission 80077) | Marine gutless worms symbiont microbial communities from Max Planck institute for Marine Microbiology, Germany - Inanidrilus... ...
CCGGCCTCAAGAGCCTGTAGAACGAGCTGACCTGCGGTGAATTGTGGAGAAATTGTGGATTTTTTGTGAATTTGTGGCATTTCGCCCCCCTTTGGTTATCAGAGGGCATTTCAACCTGTCTTTTTACCGGATTTCAGGGAGCAGGACCATACTCACATACTCGACCAATTCATTGTTATGCGATTGACCTGGCTGGTATCTTAATTGATTAATATTGATTAATTGCTTGTAATTCTGGAGAAAATGGTATACATTCTTACTGTATCCGTGCCTCTGCTTGACTTCACACATCAGGATAAGGAGAGGATGATATGCCTATACCACACTTATGGAGGACACAATGTCTAAACCTTTTTTCAAAATTTTCGGGGTCCTGATTACGATACTGATGCTGTTCGCGTTTGCTGCCTGTTCTGATGATGATGAAGATTCCGCTGTGACAATTTCCTTGACCAACATTGCCATTACAGCGCCAATGAACTCTGGGACACCTCAAGCCACGATTACCGCGACCACACAGTATTCGGGAACGATAACCTGGGCGCCTGATCATACTAGCTTCAAGAGCGGGACGAACTATGTGGCAACGGTCACTCTGACGCCCTCAAATGGTTTCACTGTGAAGGGTCTTCCGGAAAATGCCTTTCTCGTTGCGGGCGCGGAATATGTCTCCAACGAAGCGGATTCCGGTGTGATTACAGTAGGGTTCCCGCCGGCCCCCTGAGATGCGCTTCTGTTCCTGACCGCTATGAGCGAGTCACATCAAGGCCCCCGGGCGGGGCCTTTTTTTGCGGCTTGTGCGCAAGCAATGAGGCCAGTGGCCACTGCCTGCAGGCTGTGCCCATGGCTGCATCCGGATTGGTCCGGGACTGTCGCTGGAGTGCATGGAGACAGAACGATTGACTTTATCCTGTATAGCTGTACACTGAACAGCATGATTGAGATTGATCCTGAAATTTCCGAGTTCCGGGTTAAACCATCGGATAGAAGGCGAATAAACGCAGCAAAAATGTTTCTACCCCTGCTGAGCGGCTTCTCCTGTATCCTGCCCTTGCTGCGCAGACGGCTTTGCGCCTGGGTCCATGAGCTGTTCGACTATTACGCCCGCCTGGCATATCTGTTTGATGACGATGATGTCGGTTTTTTTGAAAGCTTCCTCATTAACAATGAAGAGATGGACGAGATCCTTGAAGATCTGCAGAAACGGGCTGCGGTCTGGAAAAAGGACTGCATCATGCAGTCCGATACAGGCGTGCATCCGGACATCAAGGACCTCAACAGCCTCAACATGCGCTGTTCCATGAGCGATAAGAAGCAGGCCACCCTGCGGTTGATCACACGCAAGGGAGAGACAATCAAATACTTCGGGAAACGGGTGGCAAAACAGGACCCGGCGTTTTATCAGAATATCAACGTCCTCTGGCAGCACTTTTGCTTCCATGCCCCCTGTTCAGGAAAACTATCCTGACCAGGCAGGCCGGATCAGGATGCCTGGCATTATAGCAGAAATTTCGGCTGCCGGAATTGAGCCATCTTCCATTTCTGCCTGTACCGACCCAGTAATCCGCAAAATAGCCATATACCTTCGTGCTGCCGTATCTGCTGGAGAGCAGCAGGGCATCAAACTGTTTCAGCCGCTGTTTGATCAGAGTGCGCCCCCCCTCTGTAATGAGCTCAAATGTGGAGGGCAGAAAATAGAAGAGAGTGCGCCCGGATCCTGCTGCTCCTCTGCTGAGAGGCTGCCAGGAGAGGATGGAGAGGGACCGCAGTTCAGAGAGCGGGATGGTTTTCAGATAGCGGAAGCCGTTAACCGTCTGCCGGATGCGAAAAACGGTCTGCGGCAGTAGCACGCGCCCCCGGGCAGTACGGCCGTCGGCAAGATGGACAATGACATGAAAAAGCCCGGAGTTCGGTTTATTACTGCCAGAGGGATTATACAGCGGCCTGGAGTTACTGCTCCCTTTAACTGTCGGCGCTCCGGGCGCAACCGGTGCTTTGACCGCAACAGAGAGGGGGGCTGCGATTATAACAAGGATGAGGATTATATGGCGCATCGTCTTCTCCGGGGAAATAGCTTCAACATAGTTAATACTATACCTTCCTGGCAATAAACGGTTGCATAAAAAAAGCAGGACCCTGACCGGCACCAGACAGAGGGCGGCATGATTTCAGCTGTCAGCTGCCGGTCATTGCTATCATCATCAGGGTAACTGAATCCACCCCGTTAATCAAGATCAGTATCGATCCGTGTCAAAAAATCATCCACTGGCTGACCTTGACGCGTTGTTGTCAGGCAGAGTATTTTTTGTAATCTACTTTTTATCGGAAAGGATCCAGGATGAAGGATATGCTCACCACACTCAAAGAACGCGGCTTCATCCAGCAGCTCTCAGACGAAGAGGGGACAAGGAGATACCTTTCCGGGAACAGCAGCGCCTATATCGGTTTTGACCCCACGGCTGGCAGCCTCCATGTGGGCAATCTGGTTCCGATCATGGCGCTCTCCCACTGCTGGCGGGCCGGCCACACAGCGATAGCTATCGTAGGGGGCGCCACCGCCATGGTCGGCGATCCGAGCGGTAAAACAGAGCTGCGGCAGATGCTGACCGTGGAACAGATTGAGCAAAACATCAAAGGGCTGAAAAAACAGCTCTCCACCTATATCGAGTTTGACAGCGACAGGGCGAAGCTGCTCAACAACGGGGAGTGGCTGTCTGAGTTCAAATACATCGACTTCCTGCGGGATATCGGCCGCTGTTTCAGCGTTAACCGGATGCTGGCCGCAGAATCCTCCAGGATGCGGCTGAAGAGCGGGCTCAACTTCATTGAGTTCAACTACATGGTCCTCCAGGCGTACGACTTCCTCAGGCTGGCTCAGGAGCACGACTGTCTTCTGCAGATGGGCGGTAATGACCAGTGGGGCAATATCGTGGCTGGAATCGACCTGATCCGCAGGGTGGAAAGCAAAGAGGCGTACGGGCTCACGTTCCCCCTGCTCACCACCAGCTCAGGAGCCAAAATGGGCAAAACAGCCAGCGGTGCGGTCTGGCTGGATCCGGAATGGACCAAACCGTACGACTACTACCAGTTCTGGCGCAACAGCGAAGATGCAGATGTAAGACGCTTCCTGGCGTTGTTCACCTACCTGCCTCTGGATGAGGTGAACAGGCTCGGCGCCCTTGAGGGGGAGGAGCTCAACGAAGCAAAAAAAATTCTCGCCTTTGAAGCCACCAGAATCACCCATGGTCAGAGGGCAGCAGAAGAGGCAGCAGACTGGAAGAGGAACATGGCGGAAGTGAATTTCTCAGCAGCCCGGCTGAGCAAAGGGCTTGCGGTCATCGATGTATTCTCTGAGAGCGGGATGTTCAGATCAAAGGGAGAAATCCGCAGGCTGATCCAGCAGGGAGGCGGATACCTCAATGGAGAAAAAATCACCGATTTTGAATACACGGTGACGGATAAAGATCTCAAAAACGGCGCTGCGGAACTACGGGCGGGCAAGAAAAAACACTTCAGACTGGTGGTGAGCTGATGGCGGCAGGAAACAGAAACCGGATTCTGGTGATCACTCCGACCTACAATGAGTCGATGAACATCAAGGAATTTATTCCTGCGGTGCTGGCTATAGATAAGAAGATCGACATCCTCATCATAGACGACAACTCCCCTGATAAGACAGGAGATATCGTGGAAAAAATGCGGCGGAGGAACCCCAGAATCCGCCTGATGCGTCGAGAGAAAAAACTGGGGCTGGGAACCGCGTATGTGGCCGGCTTCAAAAGAGGGCTGGAAGAGGGCTACGGCTACCTGTTTGAGATGGACGCTGATTTCTCCCATAAACCTGAGTACCTGAAGATGATGATTCCGATCCTTGTAAAAGAGAAAGAGGAAGTTGTGGTCGGTTCCCGCTACATAGACGGGGTCAGCGTGGCCCACTGGCCGCTGAAACGGCTCATCCTCTCCAGAGGCGCCAATATGTACGCCAGCATGATCACCGGCGTAAAGGTCAAGGACCTGACCGCGGGCTTTGTCGGATACAGCAGAGAGGTGCTGCTTTCCATCGACTTCCAGCGCATCAAATCAAGCGGCTATGCCTTCCAGATCGAAATGAAGTACCGCTGTCATCAGGGGGGCTTCTCCATCAAGGAGATCCCGATTATCTTCACAGACCGGGACAAAGGGCTGTCCAAGATGTCCAGGGGGATCATCCTCGAAGCACTCCTCCGCTGCTGGGGGCTGCGCTTCTCCAGAAAATCGGCAAATCTCAAAGCGCGCCTGAAATCGAAAGAGAAGAGATAGGAACGCATATTCCATACCTGCCATCAAAAATCCGGCTCCGATGGCCCTCTTGTTGTATTCTCGGGCTACCCCACTCCAGGGAGGTTGCGGCTCAGGGCCAGCAGCATCTGGCGGATCCAGTCAAAGATCTTCCTGGAACCGAACTCCAGGGCGCTGTCAATCACTTCCGGATGCTCGGCCTTCATGAACTCGTGGACCTGCCGGATCTCCCCCCCGTCCAGCCAGATCAGAGAGCATTCGTCACACACATCAACTTCAAAACCGGCGTCCCATTCAAAAGGAACACTCTTCATCGCCCTGTTGCAGGAGGGGCAATTGCGGCTTCCCCGTTTTCTGGAAGGAGAGTCTTCAGAGCCATCCAGCAGCTCCTTGAGCCGGGCCTCATCCTCTTTCTGGATATATTTCAGCGTCTTCTGCGAAAGCAGAAGACCGGTACAACCGATACAGCGGTACAGACGGTGGCTCTCATGCTCCAGCGACCCCATCGGCTCATGACAAACAGGACAATCCATACCCGCCTCCTTTTTTATCTCTAATAGAGAGTATACTGAATAAAGATTGCACAGGAGAAACAGCGACAGCGCAATGGGGATTCAAAGAGAGCCATTTGCGCTGTGACGGCAGGATAGTGTCCTCTTCAGTATCAAGAAAGAGTATCTTTTGAGGAACATACTGATATGGGGTGGGAAATGAGCACAGCTAAAAAACTCCTTAAACGGACACAGACGCTGGCAGAGGAGATCGCCAGCAGTATCACTCACGGTCTGGGGGCGCTCGGCTCCCTGGGAGCGCTGATCTTCTTTATCGCCATCTCCAGCAGCATCAAAAATCTCTGGAACCGGACCAGCCTGATTATCTTCGGGGCCTCGATGCTGCTTCTGTACACGGCCAGCATGCTCTACCATATGATACAAAAAGAAAAACTAAAGAAAACGCTACGCGTGCTGGACCACGCCTCAATCTACCTGCTCATCGCGGGCACCTACTCCCCCTTCTCTCTGATTTTTCTACCCGACTCCTGGGGCAGGCCGCTTCTTCTCACAATCTGGATTATGGCGGCACTGGGCGTGACCTTCAAGCTCCTGTTTACCGGAAAGCTACGCCGCCTCTCCATTGTCTTCTATCTGGTGATGGGCTGGCTGGCTCTGATTGCCATCAAACCGATCTTGAGGAACTTCCCCCCTGAACTGATCTGGTGGCTGTTTGCCGGTGGTGCCTTCTATACCCTGGGGATCATCTTCTATAGCTGGACAAAAATACCCTTCCACCACTCCATCTGGCACCTGTTTGTGCTCGGCGGGAGCGCTTCACATCTGATCGGCATTCTGAGACATATCAAGGTGGGGTGAATAATGGTCATCACTCCTCTGCTAATTGCATATATCGAGAGAATGTCAGAGCAAATTCAAATTATCACAACCGATATCTATCGAACCCCACTGCAAGAATCAGGTGCAACAGTGCAGGGTAAGCGGAAAGCCCCGGCCCTCAAACCGGTTACTCAAGAAGATAAAAAATAGTTCCTCTATTTTCCAATGCCGCGCTCTGCTCTCAGGGCAACGCGGTAATTCCCGCGCATATTCCAGTAGGTATAGCCGCTGCCTCCTCCGTCTGCCACGCCCCGACGTTGCCTGTTGATATACCCGATACCCCAGGGGCGGGCCAGATAGGGGAACGCCTGCAGATAAGGGCGGACCAGCACCCGGTTCCCGCTGAGCCAGACATTGCGCCGGGCGCCTTCTTTTAAAATCCGGTAGGCGTCCTGCCGCATGAAAGAGCGACCGAAGTGTGACGGATAATACATCGGACAGACCACATCCACATAATCCCGCAGTTTACGGATATCCTGCCCCTGCTTATCACCCATCCGGTACCAGCCGTTGAAGCCGTAGATATCCACGGAGATAGGGACCCTGAGCGCCGCTCTGGCGCTCTTCAGAAACGCCGTCAACACGTCTGATTTGGTCTGACCCGGCTTCTTCCACTCATATTTACATCGATACACAGGACCATCAGTCGGGAACCGGATGTAATCAAACTGAATTTCATCAAATCCGAGAGCAGCCAGCTCTGCCGCGATTGCGATATTGTACTTCCAGGCAAAAGGGGCGTGGGCATCCACCCAGTACTCCTTCTGAGTATAGCCACCCACCCAGGGTCCCCCGTGCCGACTGTCCTTAATCGCATACATCCCCTTGCGATAGCCCCACAGCCTGGCGTCCTTGAACACAACCAGCCTGGCGATAGAGTACAGCCCCCTGCTCTTGAGCAGGGCCAGGGCCTGCTTCACATCGATAATCACCTTCCGTGATCGGACTCTACAGACAATATCCAGTTTGGAATCGTAGACCACATTCCCGTAATCGTCCTTCATATCGATCACGACAGCATTAATCCCGGTGCCCTTCAATCTGTCGATAAACCGCCTGAACCGGGAAAAAGGGCGCCCCAACCAGGTGTAGAAATAGACCGCCCTCTTATCCGCAGCCAGCCTCCGGCGATCAGCAGCCACGCCACCTGCCCTCCAGAACAGTCTGCCACTGCAGCTCACCGGCTCGGGAAAAAACCGGGGGACAGTCCCGGGGAGTTGGCCCGTACCTCTCTTCACAGCGATCAAACAGTTGATCCCCACTCCAGCAGGACCGCGGGCAAGCAGATATCCATCTGTCAACCTCTTCCACCTGCGCTGACGCAAGGCAAAGGTGGCCTTTTCAAAAACAGCCTGAACGGTTTCCCTGTCCCGGAGAAGAGCCAGCGGCTGACCGGCATCAGCAGGAGCAACCGCTCTGCGCCAGTAGCAGCCGCTTCGACTCACGTAAACGCCACTGCCGAACGCCGCTGCCGCATAATAGAGCCCGTCTGGATGCCGGATAGCACCCCTGAGCGACTCATAGGTGAAGGCACCTGGTTCCATCCTCCACCCTGACAGTCCCCTTGAGGCGCTCTTCCATTTCACTTCCCCGTTCTTTCGGAGAATCCCGCGCTGCAATCCATTAAAAGCGGTTGCGACAAGTATGGTATATACACCATTACGGTGTTGGGCAAAAACGCCATGAAAAGTATTGTACGTCGTATGACGGGGTCGTTTAAGCCGCCTCCACTGACTTCCAAAATTTCTGGAAATCCAGAGTCGGTGCGGGGTCGCTCCCAGCATCACTCCGCGGCTATCCATCCAGAAAGCAGTCAGAGTGCGGTACCCATTTACCCCGGGTAATCCTTCACTCCGCTGGATCCAGGACTTACCCATGTCTTCAGAAAGATACACTCCTCTTCTTCTGGTGAGCGCAGCCAGATAAGGCCCGAAACGATAGATCCGTATTATGGAAGAGTCGTTCGGAAACCCGATATGCCGCTCAACCTTCTCATTCTGAAAATGGTAGAGTCCATTCCCTTCGGTTCCATAGAGGATACAGGAGGCGCATACCGGTAGAGGCAAAAAAAAGAAGACAAAAACAAACAGTAAAAACCGTATCCTAATGCCTCACCCCCACTCTGGCGTTGACCTGTTTGAAAAACAGTGTGAGTAGAATGGTGATTATGAGAAATACCAGCATGCCGCTGAGAAGGGAAAAGGTCGTGGAGTATAGAACATAGAAATACCCGAGAATCAGAAAGCAGATTATAAGCGGTTTAAACAGCGAAGCATAGAGAAACCGGTAGAGGAGAGGCACCCGCCCGGTATCAGCCCGGGTATCGGAAACATCCAGCCTCTTCATATTGAGGTATTTACGTATAAGCAGGAAAAAAACCATCGAGACGATAAAGAGGATGGAGATAATCCGAAAAAAAACGGGCGCCCCCTTGACAAAGGCAACCAGAAAAAACACCTTGATGAACATCAATATATTTAAAGCAGCGATCATAAAACAAATTTTTGCATTACTGGCGCAGGCAGATTTAAAATCAGCAATCAAGGCCCGTCGGTACCCTGTATCAGTCATGCAGTCTCGCAGGGTCCAGATCATCGCAAGCAGAAACCATACCGCGCTGATGGAAATCACCACCGGACCGGGTACCGTAAAAGAGGTTATAGTAAAAAGCAGCCCCTTGCCTGGCAGCAACTGATTGATCACCACCATTAAAAACAGAAAAATTCCTGAAAAAGCCACAGGGGCTCTGGAGCGATAATACCTGATTCCGATAAAAGCAGCAACAGCAGAAAGAAGGAGAATTAAAAATCCAAAAACGGTTATTCCCGCAGGCAGATAAAATTTAAATCCCGCCTTCCCTGCTCCATAAATCAGTTGATTGATCAAAACAGTCAGGGAGAGAAAGATGCCGATCAACGCCGCAATTCTCATGGACATAAAATAAAAGACAACCTGAGTGAAGATTGTCGCAACAAGGATAAAGCCCATGAACCGCTCCATGTATAATGAAATGTAAAAAATCGTCTGTTTAGATGTTAGATAGGGGTACGGTGCAGGTCAAGAAAAAAGCAAGCTTACACCTGCAGTACTGTTCTCTGTATACTTCTCCCCCGGGGATGCAGCAAATGAAAACAGAACATTCAGGCCGCAGCATTCTGACCCTTACCGCAGCGACATTGCTCCAGTCGTGCTGCGCAGAGCTCCTCCACCCGGAGGAGCATCTGTACGGAATCGGGTGAGAAGGAGCGTCAGAAATGAAAACAGCCCGAAACCCAGAGATAAGAAGATGAGCTTCACGGCAGCTGCATGCATAGCGCACCGCACAACAGCCCTCTCAACCAGAGTATTCCTGCTGAACTGCGCCAGAACCGCAAGCGCCAGACCGGTAACCTGCTGCCGAAAAACAAGAATAAATAAAAAAAGCGTCAGCAAAAGCACACTCCCGACAAAGGAGACAGAGGTGAGGAGCGGAAATCTGCGCTGAGCAAGAATAAAAGCCGCTCCAAGAAGCAGGAAGGGAACCAGCAATACCAGCATCCTGTATCCGCTGACCGCCTTGTAGACAGAAGAGAACCGCCTCAACAGTTCACGCTCCCGGGTTTTTAATCCAATCAGACGGTAAAAAGAGATCTGCGCCGGAAGAGCAGCCAACTCTTTCCGTAATGCCGGAACCAGAGCAGCGCCTGATCCGAACCCCCTCTTCAAAGCAGTTGTGGAGAGGACGAGGCTGCCGGTATTGCTGTTTTGCATTGATCGCTTCCAGCTTTCGTAGAATTCTGTTCGGATCATTCTGGATATCTTTACCCGGACAATCCGCCGAATCACAGCTCTTGATACAGCCGATGCAGTAGCATACCGGCTCACTATTCGATCTGCAATATATCGGCCCAATCTCTCATCAGACGCCAATTCCTCAAAAAATGCCTTCGAAACCGGCAGCCCTGTCAATAGATAGAAAACAGCTCCACTGAAGAGGGAAAAAACCGCAACCAGAGCGAGCCCCAGAGCAGCAGGCTGCCGTATACTTCTCCCTGTTAGTGCCATCTGAGAGCCACCTCCTGTTCATTCAAAGCCCCTTATAAATTCGGTTGCTCTGACCACAATACCAGGTCCATTATCACGGACAACAGCCGCTCCAGGCACAGTATGAAGAAAGAGAGAGCCATACCGCCTGCTGAACACCCGGTTATCCAGCACACAGAGAAAACCGTAATCCTCTTTTGTCCGCAACAGACGACCGAGCCCCTGCTTGAAACGGACAACAGCAGCAGGAAGAGAATACTCTATAAAAGAGGAGCGCCCTTCCCTGTCAATTTTTTCCATTCTCGCCTTGACTACAGGATCAAAAGGGGCCTGAAACGGAAGCCTGGCAATGACCACACCGATCAAACTGGCCCCCTTGACA
>Ga0056109_1000549_pt1 | contig 9732 bp, 3 predicted proteins | sample WorMetG1BERMUDA2_FD_80077 | JGI IMG/M metagenome (GOLD analysis project Ga0056109, IMG submission 80077) | Marine gutless worms symbiont microbial communities from Max Planck institute for Marine Microbiology, Germany - Inanidrilus... ...
CCGCGCGATGCGACGTCGCATTAAGGAAGCTCTGCCCCTAGGCGATGTAGCCCCCCCGCCAGCTGGTTATATTCCCTCCGTTAAAAAATAGATTCCCCCTGGAATCTAAGGGACTGTGACCTTAGATGTAGCCCCCCCCCGCCATAATTAAGTGAGGCGGTCTGAGTCAGAACGAGGCAACATTACGTAATAAATGTTCATACAGGCTGTATAGTCAATAAACGTCCGTTTGCTATTGAGTCTCTCGTGCATAATCGAGTTTTACGAATATAGGCCTAAAGGTTCTCATAATGTTCGTCATGCATCAACATTTTATCCTCTAAACGATATAAAAATATGCAACGTTCACACAATGCAAGAATACTGTGATCTAGAAACGTCTGAATTGCATACAACGTAACATATACGATAAAACACATTAGCAAGACAACCTCGCTGTACATTATGGTAGATCAACCGTTGGGTTTCACAAGTATTAGTGCGTGCTGTGCATGTTATATATATATATATATAGCATCATTGCCACGTATTTTTTGGATTCTATATTGTGCTACGCGTTCCCGTTAGAGTTAATCGTGGGGTGGACTCGCCAGTTGTCCGGCCACGGTGGTGGGTGTCAACGGTCAGTATGGTTTCTCCATTACATCCCATTAGTGTTCCTGCTGTGCTCAATCATCGAGTCGGTCGGTCACACTGAGGCTGTGTCCCGCTGCTGCTATCAAGTGACGCAGCTGCGGTCGGCGTGCGGGCAACTGTGCGTGTCTGTCAAATATCTGTTTCTGTGCGGGTGGCATGACCGTGGTGTCTGTCGGTTTGGCGTCTTTCTGGTGCGTTATGGGAATGCCATCAATTATTGTCGGTGATCGCGTCGTCTGTAGGTCCGACTGTCCGGCACTGTGTGGCGGCTGTCGGGGAGGATATCAGTTTCCTGTCAATGTCTTGCTCGTGGTCCGCTGTCGCGTCCGGTGGGCAGACATGGGACGGGTTGAAAGGTTACCGCTTAATGGCACTAATACCGTGTGTTCGGCTCGGTTGTCATGCCGTGTCTGTGCGTCAGCGTGATGCCATGTATGTCGTTTCGATGCCTGTCAAAGTTTACCCGACCGCGACCGTTGAGCGATATATGAGAACGGACAGGATTACATTTGTGTTGTTATAAAGATGTTTGTTTATTAACGGATTTTCCCAATGTGTGTCTTTGATTGTTATGCAATCGTTCGCGTTATTGGGGAGTGTGAAAATGTGATGGTTTCACACTGACTTAGGTACACAAACGTCATATAAGAATAGGTGGAAAACAGTGAAATAAACTACAGTGGCTACATTATTTCGCAATAAACGACTGAGCTTTCTTCGGCTCAAACACAAATATATACGGCGTACATCAAAATAAGCTAATCAAAATATAAATCCATTCAAACTACACTACTGTAACGCATGCAAACATTTTTAGACAACATATAACTGAACAGTTTCAGCAAACATTGGTTATGCAATAATAAAGACGTCAAAAAATAAAAAAACATATGTGCATAAATCACGCACATTAAGTAAACGTTCACCGTTTTTTCAGCATAATACGTATATACGCAGGTAAACATTGTCCATCTTTGTTACGCGTTAAACCGTTAGATGACATCATTGGTATTTCGATCTCAACGTACGCAGTGTTGTAAACAAAATTGCTCACATGCATCGCAACGTTAATTCGGCATTACAGTAAAGAGAAATCTCCGCAACATTGTCTGTAAAATCATCTCTGCAGCAAACTCTTGCTATTAGAGATGTAATCACGTTCTGATTCATTCATGAATCGCGCTCATTAAACGCTGAAATAGGGATTCTGAACTTCAAAAGAGTTCGCACAAATACTGGCATAATACTCGTACAAATAATCGTACAAAGGAGTCTCACGTGGACTCGAAAATAAGCTGTAACTCACTCTAAAATAATTCATCACAACTTTGCATTCCTCTGATGCATTGTAAAACACAAAAATTATAGCTTCCACTAAGCTAGCATACTCGTACAGCAAAACAATAAAAATACAGTTCAGTTTCTAAAATAGTGTGTATTCCAGCACAACTCTCACTAATAATTTTGTTGTTATTTATAGTTGGACGGGCAGACGGATCGCAATCTCGCGAAAATTGCGACGTGTCTGGCGGATCAACTATTAAAAATTCCTTAGTTCCCAACTTAGTTGGTACATAAAGTGTGATAATTGCTTTTTCCGCAGGCGGTAGCTCGTGGTCTTTGGTCACCTGATCCTATGCTATCGTCCTGGTATTTATGTTTTCGGGTGCTTTTTATTATATTTATGTAAACGAAACTTGCAAAGCAAATGAGATGGAATTTGTACTGGTCTACACACTACACGTTCGCCATTGTTTAATAATACATGGCAACGTATACTGCCCTGAATGCGCGCTGTCTTTAGTATTCTTTTCATTTCGCTGTGTCTTTTATGCAAGTGCCGTTGACTTCTTTCAGTAAAGTCACTCAGCGGAGGCGACATTGTGCTCTCTACACTGGAATCTTCATTATAAATGTCTTCTTCGTCCTCATCAAAGTAGTTGTGATTAAAAGCAAACATTGTTGTTGCATCACTACATAACTCACTTCCTTGCTTACTTTCTGTACAGTGATCTCGCTCTGTTGTGTTGTTGCCGTTAACGTGTGTCTCTTCTAAAGCTGTTGAGTCTCGTTTGACTTCAATGTTTGAAATGTTGTGTCTCATTCTGTCATTTTCATTATCTGCGTTCTGTCCATTGTTCTGGTTTTGCGTTGCGGGGTCGGGCACATCGTCTGATAGGCCTACGAGTCCTGAGCCTGTTACGTCGGGCTCGGAGGGGGAGAGGGGCGCCGTCGTGGAGATGACTACGGGTTCGGCGTCTTTGATCGAACCGTCGTCGTCCGGGCGCGGATCTAATCGTGGCCGTGAAGTCCTGCCCCTTATTATGACGCTACGGCGTCGCGTGAGTGTCGGTTTGTCACCCACCTCCGAGGCACAAGAGTTATGATGTGTAGGTTTATCGCTTCCTTCCTCGTCTTGTGATTCTTTCCTCGAAGTTTTCCGGGATTTCCGTTCTTCGGTCGTTGGTCTCAGTTTATCGAAGTGAATAAAACTTTTAAGAATCTTGCCAGTATAAATATGCGATAGTTTATACGTGTTATGTTCTGATTTGCCTACGATAATATATGGGCCGGTGTATCGAACTGCTGATTTCTTGTATTCGTCTGGCTTGATAGTTTCGTTTGCCAGATAAACTTTTTGACCTATTTTGTATTCTGTCTGTGTTTTGTTTTTGTTAATGTCGGCTGTTGCGCGTTCTCGATTATTCTGTGCGAACTGTTGCACTTCTGATCGTAGGATTTTCATTCTATCGCTGAAAATGTCTACATTGGGATCTTGCCTTACATGGGCTGGCAGTGTGTTAGCACAGTCAAAATCTATAGGCAGTTGCATGTCGCATCCGTACAATAAGAAAAATGGTGAATATTGCCTTGTAGGCGTTACAGCGGCCCTATAGGCGCCTGCGATGGCCGGTAACAACTGTGGCCAGTTGCCGTGAGTAGAACAGTGAATTTTGATAGCATTTATTATTCTGGAATTGACCTGCTCGCAAAGACCATTTGATTTTGGGTTTTTTGTTGAGATAAGCATATGTTTAATGCCACACAAGCGGAAAAGACATTGTGTTAGTCCTGCTGTGAAAGATCTGTGACGGTCTGTAATAACGGTAGATGGAGTACCATAATGGCAGATCCAGTGACTAAAAAGCGCGTTTGCACATTCGCTGGCTGAAGTTGTTTTAGTTGGGATTAGCTCAACCTGTAAACTCAGTTCGTCTATTATAATTAATACGTAGTTGTACTGATGGGTTGCATTAGGTACTGCCAATTTTAAATGGTCCAAATGTATCGTATGAAACAGAGTTTTGGGAATTTCACGAATTTGAACTTTTGCTTTCTTTGCATGCGTGTTGGCCTTTACCTGGTAGCATATTTGACACTGTCCTACAAAGAGTCTTACATCATTGTACAAGTTTGGCCAATATATTTTAGATCTCATCGTGAGATACATTTTTTCGCTTCCGACATGCATTAACTGACTGTGAAATTTGTTCAAAATTTCAGATCGCATTTTTGCTGGGATGCAGAGTTGTTTGATAAGACATTCTTGCATTTTGGTGTTTTTACGTCTGGATGTCATTAAATGAAATAATTTTCCGTCTAAAATGACGTAATAGTCACTCAATAGAAGTGTTCGTCTGGCTGCTTGATCATCAGTTGGCAGCGTCCCATATAATAAATAGTTTATTATATGGTGAAAGTCGGGATCATTAAGCTGTGTTGTTATGGAAATGCCCGAGCTGTCATTATCGTCGGTCGGCTCGTGAGTCGTGCCCTCATTAAGTGGGTCAGCTGACGTGCCTGGTACGTCGCTGGCGATCTTTTCGCTTGGATCGACGGCTAAATGACCTGTTGCCGTTAGATCGTCATTGTTGTTTAACGACGTCATGGTCGTTTCGTTAGCATCCGTCGTTTGAGACATTCCGTCCACATTTTTATCTGTAACTGGTTCATCAAAATATAGCGGTTTCCTCCTTTTGTTTCGCCGTTTTTCCTTTTTACAAACTGCTGTTACAGAATGTATTTGTTTTTGTGTTTGTTTTGTAGATTTCATGCTGTTGTTGTGTTTGTTATTGGTCTGTCTGTCGCTAGTATTAATCACATTTTTGAACTGCATCTGTTCATGCGTGATTTCAGTCTCAGTCTGATTTTTATGCACATCATCGTTACTTACACACTCAACAGGTGCTACACTAGTAACAATTGGTACACTGTTGTCATCATCGTACGCGGCCTCGTTTTCGGTTACTACTGTTATAGCAACGTTTCGTACACCTTCATGCACAGTATCATCAGTACCACAAGAAACGTCACTCGTTTCGCGGATGAAATTGGTACATACACAACCGTTGTTACAGCTAGCCGACAAAAGATTATCTACATTATTTACAACCTCGTTATCCTTGCGTCTGGTGTCATCCTCAGTGGCACCAACACAATGGTTTAACGATTGCGCTCTCGTGACGTCATTTCCGTTCTCAAGAGAGCCTATTACGTCATCATCATCGCTATTCATCCAACGTCGCTGTTCATGCAACGTCAAATCGTCAGCTTGTATGTTAGGAATTCTAGAAAGGGCATCAGAAGCTTTGTTCTCTTTAGCATTTAAATGCCGAATAACAAAATCGTATTGGCTCAGCATTATGGATGCACGCACCAAACGTGACGTGCCGAATTTGAGATTTCTGATGTATGTGAGACTGATGTGGTCGCTAAGAACTTCAAAACGAGTGTTTGCTAAATATGAATTAAACGTGCGTATGCCGGTTAACAAAGCTGCCAGCTCTAGATCTGTCGCTGAATAGTTCCTCTCACTTTTGGTGGTTGCGCGAGCGCCATAATGTAACACCGTTTCTGAGCCATCACTATTAACGTTAGATAAGATGTAGCCTAGGCCAGTGGCACATCCGTCTAAGGTGAGACGCATTGGTTTGTTCCTGTCCGGGAAACCAAGGACAGGTGGGTTACATAGAGCATTTTTGAGATCGCAAAAGGCTTGCTCTTGATCGTCGCTCCATACAAAATTTGCTCCCGTCATTAAGAGTCTACGTAAAGGTTCAGCACGTTTGCTGTAGTTACGTATAGTCCTTCTGAAATAATTGCATAGACCAGTGAATCTTTTGATGTCACGCTGTGATTTTGGTCGTGGATAGTTTTTAATGACAGAGGTACGACTTGTATCACTAGTATAGCCGTTTTGTCCTATCTCGTATCCTAAAAATTTGACGGAAGACATAGCAAATCGTAGTTTTGATGGGTGCAGCCGTAATTTAAATTTCCTAAATTTCTCCAAAATCTGTTCCAGAAATTTTATGTGAGTTTTGGTGTCTCTATTAAAGCAGATCAGATCATCAATATAGATCAGCAGAGTGCTGCGCAATTCTTGAGAGAAAATATGTGAAAGTGCTTGTGTGAAGACCGTTGGAGCATTTCTATAGCCTTGTGGAAGTCTAGTGAACTCTAAGTGTCTGTTTTTCGTGGAGAAGGCTGTATATTGACATGAGCCTTCGTGTAGTGGGACACTGTAGTATCCTGCCTTTAGATCCATCACGCTGTAAATTTTTGGCTTTTCATCTCCGATTTGGTCAAAAAACCTCCTCTAAGGAAGGCAAATTGCAATATTGTGGCTCAACTTTAGCATTTACTGCACGGAAATCAACCAAAAAAACGTGCCGATCTGTCCTGTTTTTGGTGAATTAAGAAAACCGGGCTGTTCCACACGCTGCTAGATTCGCGTAGCATACCTGCTTTTAACAAATCATCACATCTTTCCTCCAGCAATTTTTCTTGCGCTGGATTATAGCGGAAACGGCGCTGATTTACTGTTTTGTTATCTGTTAACACAATTTTATGCGGCGGAATATCCGCTGCTGGCACATCTTTATAATCCGATGCAAAAATATCACGATAGCTGTATAGCAACGCCGTTAATTGTTGTAATTCGTCATTGTTTAAAACATCCGTTCCTATCTGGATACCAATAGACAATAAATATGCTAGTCTAGCATCATGATCTGGCATATCTGTTGACTCAATCGACTCATTAGGCACATCGTTCGCATTTTCACTGTTGTTATTCAACGAGTTAACGTTAATCAAGTTCACGCCCTCAGTTACATTTATGGAAGACAAGTATCCAAAGGCAAAATTCGCTGGTAAATAAACAACTTTCCGTGTTGTGTTCAACATACGACAAACCAAGATCGGTTTTGAAGTGTTCTGTAAAACATTTGCTACAAGCAAACCACGGTGGCGAATAGATGGAAGGGCTTCCGTTATGCCTGTTATTGTATTTGTGGACGGTTTATCTAGTTTGGCTGGAAAAATCACTTCAGAGAGTGGTGGAATCCTGAGTTTAGTGGTGGTACGGAGTGTTTTACTAATTTCTACATCATTCAGCAGAGGGACAGTAATTGTATTCTCATACAGAGATAATGTTTTATTGCCATAGTCAATGGTTGCTCTACATTCCTCAAAAAACGAGCCTCCCAGAATACAATTCTGCGACAGGTTCCGTACTACATAAAACTCAACGGGTACAGACACACCGCAAATCACAACATCCAAATCAACAATGCCTAATACATCAAGAGACACGTTGTTCGCCGCTTTAAGATTACAAACACTGTCGCGAGAAACAATAGGAGGTTTGTTTTTCAATTTATTGTAAAACTGTAGCGAAATGCAACTGCAAAACGCACCTGAGTCACACAGTATACGCGAGTTCTGTTTGTTCACTGAACCAAAAATATAAGAGTGAACGGCGGAAGCCGAAATATATGTTACTGAAGTAGGCCTATTGATAGACTTGTCTTCGCAACGCAACTGGGGCCCACACCTCTATTGTGGTGACACAACACTGCAACATTAGCGAAGTGGCCGATGTAGTTACATCTATAGCACAAAGCTGCAGACGCTGGGCAACCGTGATTATCATGATAACGACCGCAATATGAACATACAACCCCGTTCGTTGTTCCAGCATGGTTCATCTGGGGTGTCACGGATGAAGTCGTTGCGTTCCATGGTTGTGGCTGGAACGGCTGGGCAGCTGTGGGCGTCTGGAACGGGTGTCTCATCGCGTTAGAGACCGTCGGCTGAGGTGGGACGACTTGCGCATACGGTTGTACGCAGCCGTACGGCGTCGACATGACGGGCGGACCGCTACTTGGGTTCCAACGTGGTCCCCATCCTCGACGTCGCAGACCTCTGCCTCTTCCACGGAAGTTGCCTCGATCAGCTGGTCCTTGAACCTGCTGGGTGGCAGGTACCACGTACTGCACCGCGAATGCGGGGGTGGCAGGTGCCACCGTCGAAGGTTGACCCTCGGACGTCGAGGGAGCAGCCGTCAGGCTGCTGACGTCGACCGCCGTCTTGCCTGAAGTGGAAGACGCGATCAGACGACCGAACATGCGCTTCAGGTCGTCAAGTTCCCGAAGCACCGCCTTGTCGCTGGACGCCGGAGCTTGCACTGCCGTCGCTTCGGCGAGCCGTGCCGCCGTCATCACCTGATCCAGGGTTTGAGCGCCTCGCAACATGACGAATCGTTTCGTCTCGTCGCGGAGCCCCTGAATCGCCGCGTGGCAAACGAGTGTCTCGTCCTCCACGGGTATCCGAGTCGCGAGTCGCCTCGTCGAATTGATGAAGTCCTCCGCGGATTCATCGTGACGCTGCTTCCGGTTCCAGAGGGCCGCGACGTTGACCGATTTGGAGGCGGCGTCCGTAATGAACCGCTCACGAAACGCCACCTGAATCGCGCCGAAGTCGTCGGTGATCCTCTCTGGGAGCGACTGGAGCCAATCAGCCGCCGCATCCACGAGAAGTAGACGAAAAAGAGGGAGACGGTCGTCTCCTTCCAAACGTCGGTAGTCGCAGTAGTTATTGAATCGCCGGAGCCATGCGTCCGCATCGGACACACTGGCACCGGAGAATGCCGGTGGTACTAGCGAGGCGTCTGCCATCACCACCGTCACGGCGTTGACGTTGGCTGTCGCTCTGTCGATGGCTTCGACGTCCCGTCGAGGCTCATCTCTCGAGCTGGGACAACCGGAGAGCATAGATGGCTGCCGTGCGTCGTTAACGTTATAAGCCATCTCCGAGTCGCTAACGTCAAGTTCGAGGTCTACTAGACTATTGGATGTCACGTTCATCAACGCCCGTTATAATACGCTAACTGTTCGCTATACGCAGCGAAGTAACATTTACGGATCCGCACTGTTTCTCCACCACTAACTGTCTCTGTAACCGACCCGAAGGCCAGATTAACAGAGACAGCACATGGGGAATTACGCTCAAAGGTAGAGCAACTTTAATAATTACTTTATTGTTATTTCACGGATATACTCGATATCGATCTCGATCTGACTCAGACCAGTCGTCGGACCCAACTCCCCGCGTTCCCCGACCGGCGTCTGCAGCCGCCGAGCAGGTAACGCGTCGCCGCTGATTGGTTATCAAAACCCCAGCCAACCAACCAGCGCCGCGCGATGCGACGTCGCATTAAGGAAGCTCTGCCCCTAGGCGATGTAGCCCCCCCGCCAGCTGGTTATATGTTCGTTACCTCGCAAACTCGTCTATTGACCGTATTATTTGATTATTCAACGGTGGAATTATACAGGCTACAACTGCAATGCAACGTGACAGACTAGCTTGCATGACGGACGTTTGCATGTCACGCATAAATATAGATAGTTTTTGACGCACGACGTATCTGCCGGATCTTGAAGACGTAACGGTTTTCGATTTTAGTTCCTTTTTTTCGTTATTTTTTTTCAGTTACAGTTCCGTGCTGGCTGTTCGTAAGGTTTTCGGCGCGCGTTGAATATATCGTATGCACAGTGCGACCTCCGCTACGGTGCGTCTGTGTTTGTCTGTCCGTCCGTCTGTCACATTATTGCATGGTGTCTAAATGACAAACGTCAACCAGTCAACATTTTCTGGCACAAACATGTTACAAATATCTTTACGGCAGTCTTCTTCATGGGGCGCTAAACTGAAGGCGGTATGGCGAGGGCGATTTTACACAAGAACGCCGCTATATCACATAAACCGTAGTCGACATTATGGAGTATACAGACAGAGTTAGTAAACAGGGTC